>Ga0315903_10011768_pt1 | contig 10271 bp, 8 predicted proteins | sample LakEriMetagenome_7_FD_203524 | JGI IMG/M metagenome (GOLD analysis project Ga0315903, IMG submission 203524) | Freshwater fungal communities from buoy surface, Lake Erie, Ohio, United States - Buoy 2 MA119 | ecosystem: Environmental > Aquatic > Freshwater > Lake | place: USA: Lake Erie, Ohio... | reverse complement strand
TGGCTTCCGCATGCACGGGCTCGGCCGCGTCACGCTGGAGGTCACCGTCGAGAACGCCCGCGCCGTCCGGCTCTACCAGCGACTGGGTTTCCGCCGGGTTCGAACCGTGTACAAAGTGGTGGACGAAGCCGCCGTCGGCGCCTGACCCGCATCCCGCGGGGAAGACGCGGTCGGCCCCGGGAAGTCCACGGCTTGAAGCAGCAACTCCACTCGGCGACGCTCGACAACGGCATCGTGCTGCTCGGCGAGCACCTGCCCGAACTGGAGTCGGTGGCCATGTCGTTCCACGTGCCCGTGGGGTCGATCCACGACCCCGAGGGCAGGTGCGGCATGGCCACGCTCGCCGGCGAACTCTGCCTCAGGGGTGCCGGGTCGCGATCGAGCCGACAGATCGTCGAAGACCTCGAGTCGGCAGGCGTTCAGTGGTCGCAGGGCGTTTCGACGACGCACACGAGTTTCTCGGGCGCGATGGTGGCCCGGCAGCTTCCAGGCGTGCTCCCCATCTACGCCGATCTCCTCCGCCGCCCCACGCTCCCGGAGGACGAGTTCGCCGCCGCCCAGCAGATGGTGCTGCAGAACCTGGCGGGCCTCGAGGACGACCCGGCTCATCTGGCGTTTTCCGCCCTGCGACGCATCCACCAACCCGCCCCGTGGGACCGCCCCACCGAGGGCATTTCCGCGGAAGTGGAGACGATCACACCGTCCGACGTGAGGCGGTTCGTGGCGGAACGGTTTCAGCCGCGGGGCCTGATCGTGGCGGTCGCCGGCCGCATCGACTGGGACGACTTCGTGCGTCGCGTGGCCGACCTGCTCGGCGACTGGCAGCCCGGCGTGTCCGCCGACGTGCCTGCCGGCCGACGCGGGCCGCGATCAGCGCACGTGCCCCACGACTCCCAGCAGACGCACGTCGCCCTCGCATGGTCGGTGCCCCCCTATCGCGACGACGCGGCACGCGAGGCCACGGCCGCCCTGACGATCCTCGGAGGCGGACCGAGTTCCAGGCTGTTCACGGAGGTGCGGGAGCGCCGCGGCCTGTGCTACGGCGTGTCGGCCGGCTACCAGACGAGTCGCGACTTCGGCACCGCCGTCTGCCATGCGGGCACCTCGACCGAACGGGCCCAGGAGACGCTCGACGTCATGCTCGCGGAGATCGAACGACTGCCCGGCTCGATCACCGCCGACGAGGTCGAGCGGGTGAAGGCCCGCGTGAAGAGCGGGCTCGTCATGCAGCAGGAGTCGAGTGCCGCCCGCGCCGGGGCGATCGCCCGTCAGTGGTATCACCTCGGCAGGATGCGGCCCCTGGCCGAGGAGCTGGAGCGATACGACCGGCTGACGGCCGAGTCGATCGAGGCCTGGCTGCGAGCCTCGCCGCCCCACGACCTGTCCGTCGTGTCGCTGGGCCGCGACCCTCTGGAGGTGCAGCATGCGTTTTCTGCATGAGCGGCTGCCCAACGGGCTCGACGTCGTCGCCGAGGTGAGCGACACCGCGCTCTCCACGAGCCTGGGCTTCTTCGTGGCGACCGGGGCCCGCGACGAATCCGACGACGTGAAGGGCGTGAGCCATTTTCTCGAGCATATGGTCTTCAAGGGCACGCCGGCGATCTCGGGCGATGAGATCAACCGTCGGTTCGACGCCATGGGGGCCGGCGCCAACGCGTTCACCAGCGAGGAGGACACGGTCTACTACGCGTCGGTCCTGCCGGAGCGGCAGGCCGAGGCGGTCGGACTGCTGGCGGCGATGATGCGGCCGGCGCTGCGGACCGCAGATTTCGACACGGAGAAGCTCGTCATCCTGGAGGAGATCAGGATGTACGACGACCAGCCACCCTTCGGCGCCGACGACCGCTGCCGCGCGGCGTTCTTCGGCGACCATCCGCTGGGCAGCATCGTGCTCGGCACGATCGAGTCGATCACAGCCCTCGAGGCCGACGCCATGCGGACCTACCACCGACGCCGCTACGCGCCGGAGACCATGGTGCTCGCCGCGAGCGGCGCCGTCGACTTCCCGGCGCTCGTCGAATCCGCGCGGCGGCTCTGCGGGGACTGGCCGCCGCAGGCCGAGGGACCGCGTCTCGGCGCTCCTCCCGCCCGGGCGGCGGTGCGGCAGGGCACCGAGCGGATCGTTCGGCCCGCGGCGACGCTCGACTACGCGGTCGCCATGGTCGCGGGCCCCGGCGAACGGCACGACGACCGGTACGCGGCGCGGCTGCTCACGACCCTGCTCGGCGACTCGTCCGGCAGCCGCCTCTACTGGGGCCTCGTGGATACCGGCGAGGCGGAACACGCCTCCCTCCAGCATCACGACTTCCTGGATGCCGGACTGTTCGTGACGCAACTCTCCTGCGAGTCCGACGACGTCGAACCACTGCTCGGGAGGATCGCCGAGGTCTACGCCGCCGCCAGCGGCGGAATCGGGACGGGCGAGTTCGAGCGGGCCCGCAACAAGCTCGCCAGCCGGGTCGTGCTGGGAGGGGAGAAGCCGCTCCGCCGCCTGTTCGACGTGGGGCTCGAGTGGTCCCACGCCCGCACGTACCGGTCGATCGCCGACACCCTCCGCCGCATCGAGTCGCTGGAGCTGACCGACGTCGATCGCGTGCTGCACGACTGGCCGCTCGACGGCCCGTCCGCGACGGTGATCGCCGGCCGGGGCTGACGCTGCGGCTTCCGTGCCCGGCGTCGCCACGGCATAATCTCAGGGCACTCCCCGCCCCGAGGAACCGGCATGGTCCCCCTGTTCGCCGACGCAAACCGCTGGTTGATCGCCCTCCCGCCGATCTGGCTGGTCGGTGCGGCCGCCGCGGCGGCCCTGGTGACCACGATCCTGGCCTACGCGCTTCTCAGGCAGGTCGCACCGCGGCTGGCTGCGGAGGCACGGGTGAGCCTCGGCGACGGTTTTCTGGGCCCGCTGGCCTGGCTCCTGCTCGTGGCCTCGGCCCTGGCCCTGGCGATCACACCGCTGGTGCCCCTCGATCAGATCGCGAGGTCACTCGGCCGCATGGCCTCGACGGATGACTTCCGCACCTCCGTTTCCGTGCCGGCAGGAGCGAACCTCCAGGAGGTGATGCTCGGCTTCCGGCCCCAGGAACTCGCTTCGATGTGGATGGAGAGCGACGGCCCGCTGCTGGTGCGCACGCAGCAGGCCGTCGAGGGCTTCGCACTCGCCAAGGACGCCGACGTGCCGCTCGAGGCCGGCCGCCGCTGGTCATGGGTGAAGGCGGAAGGCGCCACGAACCCCTTTCTCGGCCTGCGGGCCGCGATGGGGGCGACCAACGAGGGCACCGCCCCGGTGAAGCTCTCCGTGGGCTGGCGGCTCGCTCCGGAGAACCCGCAGTCGGCCGTCCTGCCGTGGACGTTCGCCACGCTGGTGGCGATCGTGGCCGCCTACGCGGTGTTCCGGCTCGGCGCGCCGCGGGTCGCGGCGATCGCCTCGGCGACCACCAAGGAGGCGATCGGCCAGCCGGTGTTCTCCGTGGCCATCATCGCCGGCATCGCGCTGCTCCTGGCATTCATCGTGATTCCCTACAACACGTTCGGCGAAGACGTGAAGATGCTCAAGGACAGCGGCCTCACGCTGATCAAGGTGCTGGCGCTGCTGGTGGTGGTGTGGACGGCGAGCGTGGCGGTGGCCGAGGAGATCGAGGGCCGCACCGCCCTCACCGTGCTCTCCAAGCCGCTGGCCCGCTGGCAGTTCGTGCTGGGCAAGTTCGCCGGCCTGGTGCTGGTGGCCACGCTGGTGTTCCTCATCCTCGGCGGTGTGCTGCTGGCCACCACGAGCCTCAAGGTCGTCTACGACGCCCGGGAATCCTCCAAGACCGACCCGCTGTGGCGGGAGTGCGCCGACGAGATGATCACGGTGGTGCCCGGCCTCGTGCTGTCGCTCCTGGAGACGATCCTGATGGCCGCGGTGAGCCTCGCCGTGTCCACCCGGCTGGGCATGGTCCCGAACCTGATCGTGTGCTTCTCGGTCTATGCCCTTGGCCACCTGGTGCCGCTCATCGTCCAGTCGAGCGTGGGCAAGTTCGCGATCGTGAGGTTTTTCGGAAAACTGATCGCCACGCTGCTCCCCGTGCTCGACCATTTCACGATCGAAGCCGCGGTGATCGGCGGTGCGGCCGTGCCGTGGGTCTACCTCGGCTGGGCTGCCCTCTACGCCGCGCTCTACTCGACGCTGGCCCTGCTCGTCGCGCTGATCCTCTTCCAGGACCGCGATCTCGCCTGACCTGCCCCGGTCGTGCATCGCGGCGCGAGGCGCGTCACCGCGTCAGGCCGGTGCGGGCCGTCACGCCCACCATCGAGGAGCCGTCCGTCGCGGTGCCGGGCAGCGACCACCAGCCCGTTTCAGCCGACCGCATCGCCTGAGCCTCCGCCTTGCCGTCGATGAACAGGGTCACGCCCCGGCCGAGCCGCCGCTCGACCCGCGGGCCGACCTCGACGCCGAGGAGGCCCCACTCGGCGTTGTTGCCGACGATGGTTCGCACTTCGAGCGACTCCCGACCTTCGGCCCGCTCGTTCGACAGTCCGATCCGGCCCATCCACCGCGCGGGCCCCTGCTCCACCACCTGGGTGTCGGCCAGCAGTCCCGCGGCCACGTCGAACCGGTCGATGCGGCTGCGGAGTTCCGCGGTCAGCGGGGCCGGCGGCGCGTCCCGCCCCACAGGACGCGGCATCGCCACCGCGACCGCGGGCATCGCCCGGATGCGATCGCGCTCGGCCTCGGCATCGAGCCGCTCGAGTTCGGCGGCGATCGAGTTGCTGCCGTCGACGCTGCCGAGACCGAAGCCTTCGAACTGCACCGGCGCTGCGGCCTGGCACACCGCCGCGGCGAGGGCGTAGAGCAGCGCGGCGGCTGACGTGGTGCGGCGGTTGGCCATGGGGCATGGATGGCGAGGCTGGCCGCCGGTGGGCCGGCGATCATCCAAGGGTATCGGCAGCCTGCCGCGCCGGATGGAGCGGCAACCGTGCCGGTTGCGGGAATCCGCCCGATTCCGCCGATCAACCGGCCTTGCGGTGCGGGATCGTCGGGGTCGTGGAGGCGGAAGCGGCTCCACCGCGGCGGTCGCGGCCGAATCGCATGCACTCGAGGGCGTCGATCACCCGGGCGGCGATCTCCACCGCCGCGGCGCCGGCCGCGGCCGACACGAGCGGAGCCCGCTGATCGCGGATGGCCGCCAGAAAGTCGTCGTGCTCGGCGGCGATGGCGTTGGCGTCGGCGACCGTCACGGTCTCCAGCGGCAGGACATCCCTGAAGAACGTCTCCTTCAGCGCCATCCGCTCGGCAGCGGGCACGGCGGCCGCCGAAAACGTCCCCGAGCGCACGCCCGCCGATGGCCGGATCGTCTCGACCGTCTTCGCGGTGAGGTCGCAGTGCACGATCGCCTTGGCCGCCCAGACCGAAACGGTCCGTCGGGCCAGCGGGCTGATCCGCGACGCCGTGAGGTCGGCCACGAGCCCCGACGAGAACACCAGCCGCGCCCGGGCGGCATCCTCGAAGCCGCCGGTCGCCGTGATGCCGCGGGCCTCGACCCGCTCGAGCCGGCCGGGATCCAACGAGAGTACGAGATCGATGTCGTGGATCATGAGGTCGTGGATCACCCCCACGTCGAGCGACCGGAACGTGAACGGTGCGGTACGGACGGCCTCGACGAACGTCACGTCGCCAAGTCCGGCCGCAGCGGCCTGCCAGGCCGGATTGAACCGCTCGACATGCCCGACCGCCACCGTCCGGCCGTGCCGGCGGGCCGCGATCACGATGGCGCGGGCCTCCTCAACGCCGGCGGCGATCGGCTTCTCTACGAGCAGGTCGATGCCCGCCTCGAGCAGCGGCAGCGAGACGGAGGTGTGCAATCCGGTCGGGGCCGCCACCACCGCCGCATCGACGAGGCCGACGAGATCGCGTGGTTCCGCCAGCGAACGGCAGCCGTGGGCGGCGGCCGCGCGCTCCCGCGACTCGGCGACCGGATCGACGACGGCGACGAGTTCGGCGTCCCCGCGAGCCGCGAGGAGACGGGCGTGGATCGCCCCGAGATGACCACAGCCCACCACCGCCAGCCGCGTCCGCTTCATGCCGCCTTCCTCCGTTCCCGGGCGCGGCCATGCCGCCCCTGCTGTTGACGCTCCAGAAAATCGAGCAACTCATCCACCGGCGGCTCGAGCATCGCCTGCGTTCGCAGGATCTCGCGGGCCGGTTCGACCCCCACCTTGGCCCGGTACAGGAGCCGGTAGGCCTCCGAGATCGCCTCGATCGCGGGCTGGGCGAAGCCGCTCCGTCGCAGCGCCACCACGTTGATGCAGCGCGGCCGGGCCGGCGACCCCTCGCAGAGCATGAAGGGGGGCACGTCGTGCAGCACCCGCGACAGCCCGGCCACGAACGACCAGCCGCCGATCGTCGCCCAGTGGTGCACCGCGACGACGCCCGAGAGCGACGCCCGGGAATGCACGCGGACGTGGCCGCCGAGGAGCGTGCCGTTGGCGATGATGACGTGGTCGCCGATGCGGCAGTCGTGGGCGACGTGCGACGCGGCCATCAGGAAGTTGTGGCTGCCGACCGTCGTGACGCCCTCCTCCTTCTCGGTGGCCCGATTGATCGTCACCCCCTCGCGGATCACGTTGTCGTGGCCGATCTCGACGCAGGTGTCGGAGCCGCGGTAGCTCACGTCCTGCGGCTCGCCGCCGATCACGCAGTTGGGGAAGATGCGGTTCCGCTCGCCGATCGTCACGCGCCCGGCGACCGTGACATGATTCGCGAGCACCGACCCGCGGCCGATCGTCGCCCCTGCCGAGATCACGCAGTAGGCTCCGACCCGCACGTCATCGGCGATCCGAGCACCGTCCTCCACCACCGCGGTCGGATGGATCTCCGGCGGGCGGCCCACGGAGGCCAGCACGGGCGACGGCTCGTCGGCGAAGGGATGCACGTCCATGCGGGTCAGGCCGAGGCCCGCCTCCCGGCCGATGCGACCAGCACCGAGGCCATCGCGCCGTTGAGCCGGTGCCCGCTGCGGCACGCCCGCACATGGGCATGCAGCGGCCGACCGACGAGCGCCAGGTCGCCGACGAGATCGAGCACCTTGTGCCGCACGCACTCATCCGGCCAGCGAAGCGAGTTGCCCACCGGCCCGTCCGGCCCAAACACGATGAGATCGCCGTAGCCGACCCCCAGAGCGACGCCGGACGACTGCAGACGGGCCGCATCGTCCGCGGGTATGAAGGTCCGCGCCGACGCCAACTCGGAACGATAGGAGTCGGGCGTCACCCGCAGGGCGAGCGACTGCCTGCCGATCGGCCCCGGGCCGTAGTCGAGCTCGTATTCCACCGACAGCCCCGCGAACCGCGGCGGCGAAACCTCGACCCAGGTCGACTCGTCGCCCACGCGATGCGTGCCGCGGACCACGAGCGGTTCGGCGGGAGCACCGAGCGACTCGACGCCGACGGAGTCGATCGCATCGACGAACGCCCGCGACGAGCCGTCGAGACCGGGCATTTCCTCGGCATCGACCCGGACGACGCAGCAGTCGACGCCGCTGGCCGCCAGGGCACTGAGGACGTGCTCGACCATCTGCACCCGGACGCCCGCCGACACGAGATTCGTCCGCGAAGTGGCCTCCTCGCGGTGATCGACCGCAGCCGGGATGCGCACCGGCACCGCGAGGTCGGACCGCAGAAACACGACCCCCGCACCGGCCGGAGCGGGCGTGAACTCGACCGTCACCGGCCGCCGAGTCCAGTAGCCCGTGCCCACGACCGAAACGGATCGGCGGATGGTCTGCTGCGTGCGCATGGATCCTGCGGGTGGGGAACGGGCCCGGAGGGGGCCTTGGCCTCCTCCGGGCCCGGAAGTCGATGCGGGCCGACGCCGCTCAACGAAGCGGCTTGGGCTGCGCGGCCGGGGCACCCGCGACCGCGGCGCCGTTCAGCATCCGCAGCACGTCCGGCGTGACGTCGACCTGCGGATCGTAGTAGACGATCGCCTTGGTGATGCTCCCCAGGATCCGGTTGCGGTCGGTGGCGTCCACCGGATCGCCGTCGAAGCGGTACACCACGGCGATCCCGTTGTCGCGGGCAAACTGGCTCACGGCCCGCTCGATCTCCTTGTAGACCTGGAGGTAGACATTGGCCTCACGATCCATGAAGTCCTTCTTCTGGAGCTGGGCATTGACGCTGAAGTCGCCCTGAGCCTTGGCGACCTCGGCCTCGAGCTTCTTGTATTCAGGCGTGCCGACATTGAAGCCCTTGAGCTGCTCCATCAGGCCGTTGATCCGGTCGCGCTCGGCCTTGAGTGCGTTCTCGGCCTGGAGCACCTCGTCCTTCATCTTGTCCATCGCCTGCTTGAAGCGGGCATGATTCTTGAAGATGTACCCCACGTCGATCACGGCGACATGGGCCGCCGGGGTGGCGGCACGGGCCGTGGGCGCGGCGGCCGGAGCCGGCTGCGCCGGAACCTGGGCATAGGCTGCCTGCCCGAGTGCCGCGGCCACCGCGAGTGCGAAGATTGCCAGATGCCTGTTCACGAATGCTCTCCTTGCTTGCGGAACGTGGGCCGGACCTGTGGCGGCCGGCCCGACTCCAACGGCCGTCCATGGCCGCCGGAATGCCGACGCGGGCGGATGATGGCGAGAGCACCCCGCCAACTCAAGGGCAACTTCACCGCGGAAAACCGGCGTTCTCGCCGCGACGCCCGTGGAGCGGCGGCGCACCGGCCTGAACCCAGCGAGTGGCGAGCCGAAGACACGATGGCTGAGGCGAACGTCCGGCGACGGGGCATGGCTCACCCCGAGCCCACGAACGGGACAGCGTCACTTCGGCGGCCCGAGCGTGACGTCGAGCGACACCTCGGCGCCGTCCCGCACCACGACCACGGGCACCGTCTCGCCCCCCTTGTGCTTGCGGAGGGCACTGTCGAAGTCCTCGAGGTTCGTGATCGCACTCGTGCCCACGCGGACGATCCGGTCGCCTCCCTGCAGGCCGCCCTTCGCGGCGGGCGAGTCCTTGGCCACGCCCGAGATCGAGTATCCGTTTCCGGGGTTGCCGAAGTCGGGAATGCTGCCGAAGTAGGGGCGGTCGCCACCGCGGGCGAAGGCCGGCGCGGCGACCTCCACGTAGGCGGGGCGGTCGGGCCTCGACGCGAGGTCCCGGACGATCGCCGTGACGAGCGAGGTGAGTTTCTCCATGCCCGCCAGGTTGATCTTGTCCGCCGTGTCGCTCGGCCGGTGGTAGTCGCCGTGCGAACCGGTGAACACGTGGAGGACGGGAACCTTCTTCGCATAAAAACTCGCGTGGTCGCTCGGGCCGAAGCCGCCGGGCTCCTTGGCGACGCTCAGGCCGTGCTCGGCGACGAGTCCGTCCACGAGGGCTTCCAGGCCCGTGCCGGTGCCCGTGCCGTGCACGATCACCTTGTCGTCCACGAGCCGCCCCACCATGTCGAGGTTCACCATGGCCACCGTGTCGGACAATGGCACCACCGCGTTGGCGGCATAGTGGCCGCTGCCGAGCAGGCCGCGCTCCTCGCCGGAAAACGCGATGAACAACACGGTCCGCGGCAGCGGCCCGATCGCCGCGAGCCGCCGTGCCACCTCGACGAGCATCGCGGTTCCGCTGGCATTGTCGTCGGCCCCGTGGTGGATCGCCTTCTCGCCCGGCGCCGTCGAGTTCTCGCCGCCGTAGCCCAGGTGGTCGTAATGCGCGCCAAGGATCACGATCTCGCGGGGATCGATCGCCGCCGTCGTCGTTCCTGCGGCCGAAAGCCCCTTGCCCGGAAGGAGGGCGAGCACGTTTCGAGCCCTGGTCTCACGACGGTCGATCGCCGTGCGGCCGCGGATCCGCCAACCGTCGAGCAGCCGGCTGGCGGGCACGAGCCGATCGTCGATCGTTCGCTGGATGTCGGCGAGCGGCGTCCCTCCCGCCGCCCGGACCACCTCGTCGATGGCCGATCGCCGGAGGTGCAGCACGGGCATGGTGCGGGCCTTGGAACCCTCCCCGGCCCGCGTGAAGGCCATCAGCGAGTCGCCGTCGGCATCGGCGTCGTTGCAGAACACGACCGCCCCGGCCTCGTGCTCCGAGGCGTTGGCAACCTTGCGGGACAGGGCGGCGTGCTGGGATGCCTGATTGCCGTCGAACACGCTGTGCGGATCGTCCTTCTGCGGTTCCTGGCGCAGCACGACGAGGGCCGCCCCCTTCGCCGCGTCACCGAGGGGAGCGTAGTCGTCGTAGTTCTCATGCGGGGCCGTGATCCCGTATCCCGCGAACACCAGCGGCAGGTCGAACGAGCCGCTTCC
>Ga0315903_10011767_pt1 | contig 10271 bp, 16 predicted proteins | sample LakEriMetagenome_7_FD_203524 | JGI IMG/M metagenome (GOLD analysis project Ga0315903, IMG submission 203524) | Freshwater fungal communities from buoy surface, Lake Erie, Ohio, United States - Buoy 2 MA119 | ecosystem: Environmental > Aquatic > Freshwater > Lake | place: USA: Lake Erie, Ohio... | reverse complement strand
CTCAAGTACATGATGACTTAGTGGATGCTTTAAGTTATGTTGACCAATTGGCTGTAACGTCATACTTTACAAACCAAGAGGAAGACGAATATGAACCGAGTGACTTTATAACAGGATATTAGATGAGCATAGTTGGTAAATTATTTGGCATAGCAGATAGTTTAATAGATTCTTCTCCTTTAGGTTCTCGAAGAATAACTGAAACTTTATTTGGACAACCTCCTTCTAAAATGCCTGAGATGTTCATTGGTAGGGAAGGTATTAGTAACTTAGGAGCAGAAGGAATGATTGACGCTCCTGCTGCTACAAATCTCTTAGAGAACGCACAGCGTGATTGGTTTAAACTTCCTGCGGATGAATGGAATACAATCTATGGTAAAGAAGCTATAGCATTTGACCCAGTAGCTAACAAAGCAATGCTAGAGATCAGCGACAAGAATGTAGACTTACGTAAAGGTGTAGACCTTAACAAGATCCCTGAGAATGAGATCTTAGCATTCGACGAAGTATTCAAGGCAGATGTGCTAAAGAAAGCTTATCCAGACATTGGAGATGTAACAATCAGCTTTATTGATGATCCTGTGGATTCTCGTTTAGCAGCTTTTTCTCCTAAAGATAATATGATTTTGTTTAATCGCCAGCATTCTGAGTGGAGACAGACAGATACCCCAGTTAAGGTTGCTCTACACGAGATTCAACACTACGTCCAAGGTAAAGAATTATTCACAAGAGGTGAAAGTTTTAAAACAGTTTTAAGAGAGAATCAACTATACACAGACGCACAGGCAGTGCTTGGAACAATGGTTGCTAAATCTCCTGACGATTCTGTGGCTTTTGCTAAGCAATTTAAAAATCTAGGATTTAGTACCGATCAAGTATCTGAGGCAGTCGCTGGATTAATCAAACCAGATGGTTTATCTGCTCGTCGTTCTTTAGAAAAAGCTTTCCGTAGTAAAGAACTAGCTGATAAGTTTATCACCAGAGCTGAGAAGTATCCTAGACTAAGCGGTGCTATTGAAGCAAAAGATATTACTGGCTCAGCTTATCAACAGTCTGTTGCAGATTATATGCGTGTGGCTGGAGAAGTATTCGCTCGTCAGACTGAACAGCGTCGTGGTATGAGTGTAGCAGAGCGTATTGCTAATCCTGCGATGCAAGCAATCGAGACAGACCCTCTAAATCGTAGAGCAGGTATAACCATCGACAACATGACTGCTCCTCGTGCTGCAGACCCCTTTCAGATGCAAGTTCCACAATCAACCATTCCAGGAATTTAAAACATGGCAGAATTTAAAGAAGACCCAGTTACTGAATCTGATAAAGAGTTAGTATCGTTTATTGTTGATCACTGTAACCGATGGAGAGACCATCGAGATGTAAACTATTTAGACAAATGGGAAGAGTATGAAAGACTTTGGAGAGGAATCTGGGATGGGGCTGACAAGACTCGTGAGTCCGAGAGATCTCGTCTTATTACTCCCGCCCTCCAGCAAGCTATCGAAGGCAAACAGGCTGAGATTTCTGAGGCAGTGTTTGGTCGTGGTGAGTTCTTTGATATCACGGATGATCGCCAAGATCAAGACAAGTCTGACATTCCGTTAGTACGTCAGCAGATGCATGAAGACTTTAAGTTTACTAAGGTCAAGAAAAGTGTTGATGATGTAATCCTCTTAGCAGAGCTCTATGGCACTGGTATCGGAGAGATTACCGTAGAAGAGAAACTAGTAATGTATCCTTCTACTCAGCCTATCCCTGGCACTAGCATGGCAGCTATTGGTGTTACCGAAGAGAAGAAGTTCATGGTACACCTTAACCCAATCAATCCTCGTAACTTCCTCATTGATCCTAACGCTCGTGATGTTGATTCTTCTTTAGGTGTAGCAATTGAGGAGTACATGCCGTATCACGTTATAATCAAAGGCATGGTAAATGGTACATATCGTAAAGTAGGAATCACCCCTAGCTACAACGACATGGAACTAGAACCTGTCCAAGAGATGTCTCCTAAGCAGGACGACAAAGTACGAGTCATTCGCTACTATGGTTTAGTTCCTCGTGAATACATAGAGAACCTTCAGAAGGAAGAAGGCGAAGAGATGGTAGATCTTTTCCCTGAAGGCTCAGACGCAGAAGACTACCAAGACATGGTAGAAGCTATTGTCGTTATCGCTGACGATCAGTGGCTCTTAAAGGCTGAAGAGAATCCTTACATGATGAAGGATCGTCCTATTGTCGCCTATCAAGCTGACTCGATGCCTGGTCGTTTCTGGGGTCGTGGTACTGCTGAGAAGGGCTACAACATGCAGAAAGCTATCGACGCACAGATTCGTGCTCACTTAGATAGCCTTGCTTTGACCACTGCTCCGATGATGGCGATGGATGCTACACGTCTACCACGTGGTGCTAAGTATGACGTAAGACCAGGTAAGAACCTTCTAGTCAACGGTAATCCTAACGAGATCATGATGCCATTTAAGTTTGGCAACACAGATCCTTTAAACATGGGCACTGCTCAGGCTTTCCAGTCTATGCTCCTACAAGCAACAGGAACAATGGACACTGCTTCTATGCCTGACAAGGTAGCTGCAGGAGAAGCCTCTGGTGCTGGCTTATCGATGGCTCTATCGGGCTTGATGAAGAAGAACAAGCGTACCTTGATTAACTTCCAAGAAGACTTCTTAATCCCTTTCATCACCAAATCTGCCTACAGATTCATGCAGTTTGACCCAGATCGCTATCCTGTGAAGGATTTTGTGTTCTTGCCTGTATCTACCTTAGGAATGGTAGCTCGTGAGTACGAACAACAGCAGATGATGGGTTTAATGTCTACCTTAGGAGCTCAATCTCCTATCGTTCCACTGCTATTACAGGGTGTAATCCAAGGTTCTAGCATCTCTAATCGTGAGGAAATCATCTCTAGACTCCAGCAAATGAGTCAACCTGACCCAATGCAGCAGCAAATGCAGCAACTTGCTATGGCTACAGCTCAGGCAGAGCTACAGAAGACCCAGGCTGAGGCTGCTAAGGCTATCGCTGAGGCTCAAAGAGCTGGAGCTCAGGCTCAGGCAATCCCTGTAGAGACCCAAATTAAAGCTGTAGAGGCTGCAAACAAGCCAATGGGTGCTGACCCCTTCACACAGGTGGAGAAAATCGCTAATTTAGCCCTTAAAGAGGCTGATATCATGTCTAACGAGCGTATTGCTATGTTACAAACTGCTACAAAAATGCAATAACTATTGACAAATTGTAAAAAGTATGGTATAATATATAGTATATTACCACAATAAACTCTCCTTGTCAAGGAAAAAGAGTATGAATAGAGAACTACAAGATTACTACGAGAACAGATTCAGTATGATGGCTACCCCAGGGTGGCAGGATCTGTTAGAAGACATAGATTTAATGCTTAGCTCCACAGACACTGTCAAAGGTGTAGAAACTGTAGAGCAGCTCCACTTCAGAAAGGGCGAAGTCTCTATCATGACGTGGATTAAGAACTTAAAACAGTCTAGCGAAGAAGTATATGAGCAGCTTCAGCAGGAAGAAGACAATGCCTCAAAAAACTTGTAGCAAGTGTAAGATTATTAAAGACTCTAGCGAATTTGAAAAAGATACTAGAGTTAAAAGTGGTTTAAAAGCTGCTTGTAGAAAATGCACTAATTCAGCAAGACAGAAATACTATCATACAGATAAGTATAGAGACCGTCATTTGAAACAGTTCGGAATAACAACCGAAGATTATAATCAAATGATGAAAGAACAGGATTATAAGTGTGCTTGTTGCGGTAAGACAGAGCAAGAAAACAAAAAGCGACTGGCTGTTGACCATTGTCATAAAACAGGAAAAGTTAGAAAACTGTTATGCCACCACTGTAACATAGCATTAGGTTTAGTTAACGATGATGAGGATATTTTAATATCGTTGTTATCATATTTACGAGAGTTTAAATAATGGCTAGAAGATTATTCGACTTTCGATGTAACGATTCGCATATCACCGAAGCCTTCGTCGATGTAGACACAAAAGAAGTTCGGTGTGGTGAGTGTGGCGAGATTGCTACTCGCATTCTTTCCTCTCCTAGGTTGGGTTTAGATCCTATCTCTGGAGATTTCCCTAGTGCTACTGCACGATGGGCAAAAATGAGAGCTGAGAAGCTGGCATTGGAGAGAAAAACAAAAGCAAATCACGGCTCGTAAATGGACTCTTGACCACCGAGCTATTTTTTAAATGTCCTAAAATCGCATTGCGACAGGAGAATATACATGGCTGCTAATTTTATCGAACTGCAAGAAGAAGTAACTGACGAGAAGTTTACTGATCCAACACAAGAACAGAGTACAACCCCAGACGCTGTAGAACAAACTACAGCACAACCTGAAGAGGCTGCTCCTGAATTACCTGAGAAGTATCGTGGTAAAGCTCTAGACGAGATTATCAAGATGCATCAAGAAGCCGAGAAGTTAATCGGACGACAGGCACAAGAAGTTGGAGAAGTACGTAAGTTAGCTGACTCGCTTCTAAAGCAACAACTCGAATCGAAGCACGACACACAGCCAAGTAAAGCACAAGAGATTGATTGGTACGAAGACCCTGCTAAGGCAGTGAACCAGGCTGTAGCCAATAACCCAGTCTTAAAGCAATTGCAAGAGCAGCAAGCTCAACAAGCCCAAGTGGTTGCATTGCAGACGATTGAGAAAGCTCATCCTGATTATTTAAGTGTAGCACAATCTGAAGACTTTGCTTCTTGGATTCAAGGATCAAAGGTACGGATGGAATTATTTGCTAAGGCAAACAACTACGATGTAGATTCAGCGTTAGAACTGCTAGGGACTTACAAGTCTATACGCAACGTCAAACAACAAAAAGTAGAAGCTACTAAAGCTGCTGACGAATCGCTGAAGAAGGTCGAAGAAGAGAACCGAAGCAAGGCACTTAAGACTGCTGCTGTCCAACAAGGTGGCACTGGAGAGTCAACAAAACCTGTTTATCGTCGTGCAGATCTTATTCGCTTAAGAATGCAAGACCCTACCAGATATGAAAGCATGGCAGAAGAAATTCTACAAGCTTACTCAGAAGGTCGGGTACGTTAATTTAATTTAATTTTAGGAGATTTAAAATGGCAGCAGTAACATACCCAGGCGGTAGTACATCTATCGTTAACAAAACAGCAGCAGATAAATTCATTCCAGAGATTTGGTCTGACGAAGTAATCGCTGCATATCAGAAGAACCTAGTATTGGCAAACCTCGTCAACAAAATGACGATGAAGGGCAAGAAGGGCGACACGCTCCATATTCCTAAGCCAACACGTGGTGTTGCAACAGCTAAAGCAGCTAACACTGCAGTTACTATCCAGGCTGACACCGAGACTGAAGTATTAGTCTCGATTGACCAGCACTTCGAGTACTCACGTTTCATCGAAGACATCGTCGAAGTTCAGGCTTTGGCATCCCTCCGTCGTTTCTACACTGACGACGCTGGCTATGCTTTGGCTAAGAAAGTTGACGACACCTTGTTCCAATTAGGTAAGTCTTTCGGTAACGGTGATGCTTCTGACTGGACACACAGCACCAGCTATTACATCGACGCTTCTACTGGTCTCACAGCTTACGCTGCTGACACTGTAGTTCCTGCTGACGTATTCACTGACGCTGGCTTCCGTGCCTTGATCAAGCTCATGGACGATGCTGATACCCCAATGGATGGTCGTTTCTTCGCTGTTCCTCCATCACTACGTGCAGCTATCATGGGTATTGATCGTTACAACAGTTCTGATTTCGTTGATGGTCGTGGTGTAAACAACGGTCAGATCGGTCAGCTCTATGGTATCGACATCTATGTAACAAGCAACTCTCCAATCATTGAAACTGATTCTGACAATACAGCTACTGCTGGTGGCGACATCAAAGCAGCTATCTTGGCTCATCGTGATACAATGGTATTGGCTGAGCAGATGTCTGTACGTAGCCAAACTCAGTACAAGCAAGAGTACTTGTCTACTCTGTACACTGCTGACACCCTCTACGGTGTTAAAGTAGTACGTCCTGAGACTGGTTTTGTATTGGCTGTAAACGCTTAATAGTAGTTCCTAAGACTCTCCAGCTTCGGCTGGGGAGTTTTCTTTAAGTGCATTCGCTGAGTGTATTTAAACAAATGAAATACTGTTACAAATGTAAAACAACTAAAGAACTTGATTTGTTCGGTAAGAATAAGTCACGTAAAGACGGACTATCTGACGAATGTAGAGATTGTAAAAGACAACAAGATAGAGATTACGCAGCAAGGAACAGAGAAAAAGCAAAACAAAGAGCTTCTGTATGGTATTACAGTAATAAAGAACATGCTAATAAACGTAGTAAAGTTTATGGAGCAATTTGGAGAACTACTAATAAAGACAAGCAATGTGCAAAGTCTAATAGATATAGAAGTAGTAAACTACAAGCAACACCTAAGTGGTTATCGCAAGAGCAACAAAAACAAATAGAAGCGTTTTACTGGTTGTCAAGATTGCAGAATGAATTAACAGATAATATATATCATGTTGATCATATTATTCCATTAAAAGGAAAAACAGTATGTGGTTTGAATGTTCCTTGGAATCTGCAGATTATTCCTGCGTTAGACAATATTCGTAAAGGAAACAAAATTGTTTTATCTTAGTCCAAAACAACGATACGCTAAATGTGCTATTTATCGTGGAGCAGGTGGTGCAGGTGACGCTGTCGGAGACGCTTCTAGCGAAGTATTACTTGCACTTCAAGCAAAGGATGCTGCACAGGCTGCACAAGCTGCTGCAGAGTTAGCACAAATTGCTGCAGAGACTGCTGAAACTAACGCAGAGACAGCAGAGACCAACGCAGAAACTGCAGAGACTAACGCAGAGACTGCTGAAACCAATGCAGAATCTGCTGCTACTAACGCTGCAAGTTCTGCTAGTGCTGCTGCTACATCGGCTACCAATGCTGCTAATTCAGCTACTGCAGCTCAGACTGCAGAGACTAACGCTGAAACTGCGGAAACAAATGCAGAGACAGCAGAGACTAATGCTGCTTCATCTGCTAGTGCTGCAAGTACTTCAGCAAGTAATGCTGCTACATCGGCTACGAATGCAAGCAACTCAGCTTCTGCTGCTGCGACTTCTGCAACCAATGCTTCTAATTCTGCATCGTCAGCATCAACATCTGCGACTAACGCATCAAACAGTGCTACAGCAGCACAGACTGCAGAGACCAATGCAGAAACAGCAGAGACTAATGCTGCTGCCAGTGCAAGTGCTGCATCAACCTCTGCCAGTAATGCCGCATCAAGTGCATCGGCAGCGTCTACTTCCGCAAGCAACGCAGCCACTTCAGCGACTAACGCTAGTAATTCTGCTTCATCTGCTTCCACAAGTGCTACCAATGCAAGTAACTCAGCCAGTGCTGCAGCGACTTCTGCATCAAATGCTGCTACATCAGAAAGTAATGCAGCTACTTCCGCTTCTAATGCCGCTGCTTCTTACGACTCATTTGATGATCGTTACTTAGGAGCTAAATCTTCTGCTCCTACATTAGACAATGATGGTAATACTTTATTAACTGGTGCGTTATATTTCAATACCGTTACCAATGAGATGAAGGTGTGGAGTGGTTCTGCTTGGCTCAATGCTTATGCTTCTCTTTCTGGTGCATTATTAGCGACCAATAATTTATCTGATTTAAATAATACCGCTACTGCTAGGACGAACTTAGGTGTTGCGATAGGTACAAATGTTCAAGCCTATGATGCTGATTTAACAACCCTTGGTGCTGGAGGATCGGCTGCTAGATCTTTCTTAGGATTAGCCATTGGAACAGATGTTCAAGCCTATTCTGCTGAACTACAAGGTATTAGCCAAGGCGGTAATCTTGGAATGAAAAACCGCATCATCAATGGTGCAATGATAATTGACCAGCGTAATGCTGGTGCGGCAGTAACAATTAACTCAGGAGCAACTACTTATACATTAGATAGATGGTTAGCTTCAGGAACAGCATCTGCTGGAGTATTTACTGTAGTTCAATCAACCTCAACGCCCCCAGCTGGTTTTTCTAATTTTTTACGAACCACGGTAACAACTATTGATTCTAGTTTAGCCGCAACAGATTTTTATGGAGTTAGTCAGCGTATTGAAGGGTTTAATATTGCGGACCTAAACTGGGGTTCGGCAAACGCCCGAACTGTAACATTGTCGTTTTGGGTTCGGTCTAGTTTGACTGGAACATTTACTGGCGCTTTAAATGCAACTACTGCATCTACTGCTTCTTATGTTTTTTCATACACAATAAATGCTGCCAATACATGGGAACAAAAATCAGTAACCGTTCCAGGACCCACGATTGGTACATTTAACTCAACTAATGGTATTGGATTAGGATTATGGTTTATGCTTGCTTTGGGTAGCACCTATACAGGTTCTGCTAATGCTTGGACAGCTTCTGCAATTTACGGTGTTTCAGGCGGAACTAATGTGATGGCAACTAACGGAGCAACTTTTGATATCACAGGCGTACAACTCGAAGTAGGTTCTACCGCTACTAGTTTCGATATTCGCCCACACGGAACAGAACTACAGTTATGCCAACGGTACTATCAATCATTTTTAGTTTCTAGCGACTGGGGTAATGGAAGCGGTTATGGAATGGCTGCAGGTACTTATTTAACAGAAATGAGAGCAGCTCCGACAGCCACATATACACCTAGTTCTGGTTCAATTTTAGGAACAAGTATTAATAGCAAATCCTATCAATTTCAGATACAAGGTCTTGGTGGCGGTTCAGCTTCTATTGCAACAGCAACTTTTGCTATTGAGTTATAACTATGTACAAACTAATAAAAAACCAGTTGACTAATGAAACTAATATGGTTCTTCGTGTTGCTGATAATGCTTATGTCCCATTTGATGAAGCCAACACAGATTACCAAGAATACCTAAAATGGGTTGCTGAAGGCAATACTCCATTACCAGCAGAAGGAACTGAATAATGACTGAAGCAGAATTAAAACTCCTAAGCCACGAAGAAGTCTGTAAAGTTCGATACGAACAGATACACGCTAGACTAAAGAGACTAGAACAGATTCTCCTAGGCACTGCTGGATTTATTATTATTACTTTGTTAACCTTGGTACTTAAATGAGTAGACCACATTCCGTAGGCAAAGACTTAGTAGCTAACACTAAGACTGTTATGTTTACTGTACCAACAAGGAACATAGCTAAGTGGTTGTTGCTCTTTGCTACCAATCACAGCACATCTTCTAAGTGGTTTACTTGCTGGTGGTATGACTCTAGTGAAAACACTGAGATTGAAGTATTGTTTGAGTATAGCTTAACTGCTAAGACATTTATCCGCATAGACGGAACAGCTTATGTAACGCTAGACGAAGGTGATGAGATTAGAGTACAGTCAGAGACAGGTTCTGCGTGTACTTGTATCATTACTGTAGAGTTAGAGCAACGTAGTACAGTACAACAGTTCAGTTAAGGAGAAGTAAATGCCACTCGCTAAAGGTAAATCACAGAAGACAATCAGTAAGAACATCTCTAAGATGGTCAAAGAAGGTCGTCCTCAGAAGCAAGCGATAGCAATCGCATTACAAACAGCTAAAGTTCCTAAACCCAAAAAGAAAGGTAAGTAATATGCCAATGGTCAATGATAAGAAGTTCCCTTATACAATGAAGGGTAAGAAGCAAGCTAAGCAGTATGCTAAGAAGACTGGTGCTAAGGTAACTACTCCTAAGGCTAAACCAATGAAGAAGATGGGAGCTATGCGTGGCTACTAAGCCTGGCTTGTATTCCAATATCGCTGCTAAACGTAAAAGAATAGCTCAAGGATCTGGCGAGAAGATGCGTAAGGTAGGTAGTAAGGGTGCTCCTACGGCTAAAGCTTTTAAGGAAGCTGCTAAGACAGCGAAGAAGAAATGATTAAAAAAGGTAAGGAAACCTTCTCAGGCTATAACAAACCTAAGCGTACTCCAGGACACCCTACTAAGTCCCATGCTGTATTGGCTAAGTCTGGAGATACGGAGAAGTTAATTAGATTCGGTCAACAAGGTGTAAGCGGAGCAGGTTCTTCTCCTAAGACTCCAGCAGAGAAGGCTAGACAGAAGAGCTTCAAAGCTCGGCATGCAGCGAATATCGCTAAAGGTAAGCTATCTGCTGCGTACTGGGCAGATAAAGTTAAGTGGTAGGTATTGACTTTTAACCAATTTTATGGTATAATATATAACTATGGCATCAATGAACTATATC
>Ga0315903_10011757_pt1 | contig 10277 bp, 8 predicted proteins | sample LakEriMetagenome_7_FD_203524 | JGI IMG/M metagenome (GOLD analysis project Ga0315903, IMG submission 203524) | Freshwater fungal communities from buoy surface, Lake Erie, Ohio, United States - Buoy 2 MA119 | ecosystem: Environmental > Aquatic > Freshwater > Lake | place: USA: Lake Erie, Ohio... | reverse complement strand
CTTCGAGTGATGCCACGAGCACCCAGGACACCACGACGAAACCGAGTCCCCACACGATGTCGACGATGGAGGCGTCGCGGCGCACCACGCTCACCAGCCAGGTCGTCACCATGAGCACGGCGATCGCCGCCGCCGCCACGAGCATCGATTCACCCATCACGCACCTCCCGCGTCATCGGCCATGGCCGACATCCCGGCGTCCACGACACCGTCCATTCTCACCCATTGCCCGTCGATCCAACGAACGAAGTCCTCCCCGGCCGGCACCGTGGCCCGCGGATGTGCTTCCACCACGACGCGGGCAGAGACGGGGCGACGCAACGCCCGCAGGATCCCCCCGAAGGTGTCGAGTCCGTCGAATCCGGTGTGCCAGACGGTGAGGACATCGGCGTCGGGCACCGCCGCCAGCAGGGCCGCCGAGCCGGCCGGTTTGGGCGGGAGGAGTCGCACGAGTCCCGCGAGGCGGGCGTGGCGCTCGGGATGCCGGGTTGCGAGCCGGGCCAGTTCCCGGTGTCGCTTGGCGTCGGAGGTGCGCGTGCCCTCGGGGAAGATCACCGCGATCTCGCCCGGTCCGAGACCACGAGCCATCTGTTCGATGCCCTCCATCTCGCGCGCCACGCGCGTGGAGCCCCGGTCGACGAACCAGTTGGGAAGGCGTCGTCCGACGATGTCGAGACACGGATCGAGGGAGAGCTCCTTCTTGAGCACGTAGCGCGGACGCAGACCGGCGAGGGATCCGAACACCCACGCCGAGACGAGCGAATCGGCGAGACTTGCATGACGACACAGTGCTACGAACGGACCACCCCGCGCGCGGTCGGCGCCCTCGACATCGATGCGCAGTCCCGTGGTGACCCGCAGTGCCGCAATGAGATTGCGCGCCCACCATCGTTGCAGAGCGAAATGCGCCCGCAGGTTTCCCGCCTGACCGATGCACCACAACACGGTCGCCACGATGATTCCCGCCGCCTCAAGCCACGACCAACACAACGCGAAGGCGAGGAGTCGCAGGACCGGCAAGCGCCACCGACCGCGCACTGCATCGACTGCGACAGCGACGGGCACCCACACCGGCAGAGCCGCCAGGAGAAGCACCGCGGCCACGAGGACGCCCGCGACGGTGAGGGGACGGCGCAGCCAGGGCGAGGTCACGATGAGAATGTAGGTCGGTACGGGTCCCCGGGGAATCCCCCGGAGGTCACGGCCGGGGGTCGATGGGCGTGGGCAGGCCGAGGCGGTCCTCGATCTGCTCGGCCACGGCGAGCACGCGCAGGTCGGTGTAGCGCGCTCCCATCACCTGGACACCGACGGGGAGATTCCCGGCCATTCCGGCGGGAGCCACCGCACAGGGCAGGCCGAGCAGGTTGCCCGGCAGCACCGGACGCATCAGTTCGAGCACCGATTCCTCCTCCCCCGCCACGTCCGCACCGGCCATGAACGCCGGCTGGGTCCAGGTGGGGCAGAGCAGCACCGGGTGCTCCTCGAACCACAATCCCCACCGCCTCGCCACGCCGTCACGTTGGGCGTGCATGAGGTACACCTCGAGAGAGGACATCTTGGGAAAGCGAGCGAGCGATGCCTCGATGATGGCGCGCGCATCCGCACCCATCACCGGCTCCAGTTGGTCGCGCACATCGTGCAGTTCATTGAAGAGCATCCCGGCCCACAGCAGCATGCTCATCTCGTAGTCGGGTGGGGTCGCCTCGACCACGCGATGTCCCGCCGCCGACAGCGCATCGGCAGCAGCGCGCACCGCGGCCGCCACCTCGGGATGCGTGCTGCCCCCCGGGGGCTCGGCCATCACCGCCACCGTGAGCTTCTCGCCCGGTGCGAGGTCGGTGAGGCGTGCCGGCACGCTGACCGGGTCGCGCGGGTCGGGCCCGGCCACGACGAGGGTGCCGAGGCGCACGTCGCTGACCCGGCGGGCCATGACGCCTTGATTGAGCATGACCTGGGAGGACAGGGCCCGGTCGGGCACGGGGAAGGTCTGGGTGTCGGGGATGACGCCGGTGGAGGGCTTCAGCGACGCCACACCGCAGGCATGGGCCGGGTTGCGCAACGACCCACCGATGTCGTTGCCGAGGCCGATGGGGCTCATCCCCGACGCCAAGGCCGCGCCCTCGCCCCCGCTCGAGCCACCGGGGGTGCGATCGGCCTCCCACGGGTTGCGCGTACGGCCGTAGAGGCTCGAGTCGGTATGGATGCGCAGTCCCATGTCGGGCATGTTCGTGCGCCCGAGGGGAATGGCACCGGCTGCCTTCATGCGCGCCACGACGGGAGCATCCTCCGTGGCGATGGCCTCGGCGAAGACGGCCATGCCGTTCGTCGTGGCCTGACCGGCGACGTCGATGTTCTCCTTGATGGTGAAGGGAACTCCGTGGAGGGCACCGAGGGGTGCGCCGGCGGCGACGGCGGCGTCGGCGGCATCGGCACCGCGGCGTGCGTCGTCGGCGAGCACCTTCACGACCGCGTTCACCGCGGGGTTCACCGCATCTATGCGCGCGAGGTGGGCCTCCACCACGTCACGACTCGTGAACTCCCGGCGTCGGATTCCCCGTGCCAGTCGTCCCGCCGACATCGTCCACAGTTCGTCACCCATCGCGCTCGGCCTCCTCGCCCGCGGGGGCACCGCCCCCGTCCGTGGCGCGACAGTACCGCCCCCGGTCGGGGTCAGAGGTAGCCGGCGACGGCCGGGTCCACGACTTGTTCGATGCGGTGCAGTGCGGGCACGTGCGCGGCCTCGATCACCTCGAGCTGCCCGCGACCGGGCTCGCCGGCGGCCAGCACGTCGAGGCTGTGGGAGGCCACCACTTCGTGGAAGAGCGTGCGCACCTCGCGCGCGTTGCCGAAACCCCGGCCCCTGTCCCACGAGGCGATGACGGCGTCCATCGCCCGCACGGCGTCGGGTGTGGGGCGATAGTCGTGTTCGGCGAGGAGCCCCGCGAGGATGCGGGACAGTTCGGCGTCGGAGTAGTCGGGGAAGGGCACCCGGACGTCGAAGCGGCTGGCGAGGCCGGGGTTGGAGGCCAGGAAGCGTTGCATCTCGGCTGGATACCCGGCGACCACGACCACGATGTCGCCCCGCTTGTTCTCCATGTGGGTGAGCACCGTCTCGATCACCTCGCGTCCGTAGTCGACCGAGGAGGTCGAGGTGAGCGAGTAGGCCTCGTCGATGAAGAGGATGCCGCCCTCGGCCTCGGCGAGCACCTCCTTCGTCCGCAATGCCGTCTGGCCGACGTACCCGGCCACCAGGGTGGAGCGGTCGGCCTCGACGACGTGACCCTTCGAGACGAGGCCGAGCGCCCGGTAGATGCGTCCGATCACCCGGGCCACCGTCGTCTTGCCGGTGCCGGGATTGCCGGTGAAGACGAGATGGGGCGACGGCGCCACCGGAGCAAGTCCCTTCTCGCGGCGCAGACCTGCCACCTTCTGGGCGGCGACGAGACGCCGCACCACCTCCTTCACCGGTTCGAGACCGACGAGTGCGTCCAGTTCGGCGAGGGCCGCGACGAGTGTCGTCGCCGGATCCGACTCATCGACCGCGGGGATGCGACGCGGCGTCGGCGAGGGTCGGGGCCGAGAGGGCGTGCCGGGCGCATCGAGGTACAGATCCGCGTCGCGGTTGCGGCGACGTCTCGCCATCTCCTCGCTCTCGAACCGAGCCAGAGCCTCGATCGCGGCCTCCCACTCGGGGACGATGTGGTCGATCGAACCGAGAATCTGTCCGATCGCCGCCGACGTCGCGTCCTCGGCGAGGAGGGAATGGGTGGCCACCACGGCCAGCTGGTTCCCCGGACGCGAGTCGAGACGGGCCTGCACGAAAGGCATCGACGCGGTGCGCGCCGTGACCCACCGACGCAACCTCATCGTGTCGCGCACCACTGCCACCTCGGCGTCGATGCACAGCACCCAGGTGCCGTTGAACCGCTCGTAGAGGCGGGCGGTGAACCCGTGCATCGAGCCGAGGATGAGACCCGACAGTGGCCAGCGGACTTCCGCCGGGCCGTCGTCGGGGTCGGTGGCCTCGAGCATGGCGTGCTCGAGGAACATCGGCTGGATTCGTTCCTCGAGACCGGTCTCGATGCCGTCGCTCATCGGGGCCTCCCGCCGGAGAACACGAGGGGTTCCCACACGTCGTCGAGGAAGTCGTCGAAGTCGCGGGTCCAGTTCTCCCAACGCGGCCAGGCCTCGTCGATCCACTCCCGGGCCTCGGCCGACGTGGCCGTGTTGCGCCGCATCCACCAGGCACGCAGCACGAGGCCCGTGCGGCTGCGACCGCCGTGGCAGTGCACGACAACCCGGCGCCCCTCGGCGAGGAAGGCATCGATGGCGTCGACGGCGTCGCTCACCGCCGCCCCGAGCGAGGGATTGTGGTCGCCGTTCTCGTCGCGCATGTACACCTCGCGCCGATGCGAGTGACACCGGAATGCCGTTCCCGTGAGGCACAGCGACACGATGGCGTGGTCGGTGGGCGCGACGGAGGCCCCGGACAGGTCGGCGGCCCACACACCCGCAGGGTCCACCTCGTAGGGCCCGTAGGCCTGCTCGGGCGGGGTCTGACGCACCGGCCCGAGCCCGACGAGGCCCCGGGCCAGGTCGACGATGTCGGGCGTGTGCAGGGTCCGGGTGTCTCCTCCGAGGGTGTCGACGTTGACGTGCAGGTACGACGTCCAGCGCGACGGAATCTCCTGGCGCCCGTACAACGCACCAGCCAGGGCACCGGTGATGGCCGCGACCGTGTCGGTATCGCCACCGAGATCCGCCACCGCGGAGATGGCGTCGTAGAAGGTGACGGTGGAGCGCACGCCCCACACGGCTTGGCTCACCGCTCCCCAGACGGAGCCATTGCCGTGACCCCCGGCGATCCGCGGATCGAAGCCCGGCGCGAGGAGGCGCACGTACTCGTCCAGCTCGGCGACGACCTCGGGGTCGGCGTGCTCGCGCACCGACTCGAACGCGTCCTCGAGCGAGGCCTCGAAGTCCCCGGTGATAATGGTGCGACGGATCGTCTCGGCCACGAGAGCAGCACCGGCGGCGGCGGCCGGGTCGTGGTGGGTGAGACGTGACTGGGCGGAAGCCAACTCCACCGTGTCCCGCGCCCCGAGGCGCACACCCATGATGGCCACGGGCGCGATGCGCATGACGCTGCCGTTGCTCGCGCTGCGGCCGGTCTCCTCGTGCACGCGACGCGCGGCGTCGACGTGATGGGTGTGGGCGAGCACGGCACGGGTGTTGATGCCGATGTCGACGGCACCGGCGGCCCAGGCACGGAAGCGCGCCCACAGGTCGTCGGCGTCGAAGCCTCCCGTGTGACCGAGCGACCACGCGAGCGCGACCGCCATCTGGGTGTCGTCGGTGGCCTCGCCCCGGGCCCAGTCGAAGCTTCCCCCGCCGATCATCTCGCCCGAGCCACCGAGCACCGGGGTCGGGAACGTCTCGGACCAGCGGCCGGCACGGTCGAACTCGAAGGGCGCCGCCACGGCGTCACCCACGGCCGCGCCGAGGAAGGATCCGGTGAGACGGTTGAGTTGCGGCCTTGTCAGCGCCACCCCCTCGATACCGTCGTGTCCGCCGATGCGCCTGTTCGATCCGTGACGTTCTGCCATGTGGTCCTCCTGTCCGACCCGCCGGTTGCGGGTTCTTGTAGACATGTCCTAATATAGCAGATGGGTGTGGGGGGCTTGCGATGAGTCAATGTTTCCGGGCATTTCGTGACAGAATGACCTCATGGCACGTCACAAACGGTCCGTTCAGATGAACACCTACGTCTACGTCGACACCGTGGTGTTCACGGTGAATCAGGACCGCACCACCGATGAACGGGGGGACTCGCTCGACCCCGCGGATCGCCTCGAGGTGCTCGTCATGCACCGTCCGGAGGCCGCCGCCGGGATGTGGGCCCTGCCCGGCAGCCTCGCCCGTGAGGACGAGGACCTCCCCGCCACCGCCCTGCGCACGGTGCGCGAGGAAACGGGACTCTCACTGAACCCTCGCCACATCCACCAGGTTGCCGCCTACGGACACCCGGGGCGGGACAGCAGATGGCGCGCGGTGTCCGTCGCTTACATGGCCCTCGTCCCCCGCCCCGCGCTCGCCGATGGCACGCTCGAGGGCCATTCGGACGGCGCCCAGTTCCGTCCGTACCGGTCTCTGCGACACAAGGATCCCCCGGTGCTCGAGTTCGACCACCACGAGATCATCTACGACGCCCGCAAGGCCGCCCTGCGGCTTCTCGAGGACCGCACCGCGGTGTTCTCGTTCCTGCCCAAGAAGTTCTCCATGACCGACATGCGTCTCGTCTATGAGGCGTTCCTGCAGCAGCGCATCGACCCAGCCAACTTCCGCCGCAAGGTCGAGGCTGTCGAGGATCTCGTCGTTCCGCTCGACGAGTGGACCGATTCGGCCGGACGCCGTGGTCGACCAGCCCAGCTCTACGCGGTGGGTCCGCGCAGCCGTCCCTCCGGGTCGAAGGAGACGAACCGCATCGATCCGCCCATCCGCTTCCGGCGCATGCACGACGGCTCGGAACACGCGGCACCGGCCGAGAAGGTCCGCAGCCGGTCCCGGAAACCCTGACACACCATTTAGGTACCTTTTACCTGTTCACGGCATTGGGCCGTGGCCCGGACCGAAAGGACCTTCCATGTCACAGACGACCCCTGCCCCCTCGGGCACCCACCTCGTCCTCCTCCTCGACCGCTCGGGGTCGATGGCCTCCATCGCCACCGACGTCATCGGCGGGGTGAACACCTTCCTCGCCGAGCAGCGCGCCAACGGTGCCGATGCCCGGGTGTCGCTCGTGCAGTTCGACAGCCAGAACCCCCAGGACACCGTCGCCTGGGGGGTGCCGGTGGCCGAGATCACCGACCTCGACGCCGCCACGTTCGTTCCGCGAGGGGGCACTCCCCTCCTCGATGCCACCGGGCTCACCATCGGGCGGGCCATGGTGGAGAACCAGGCTCGTCTCGCCACCGGACTGCCGACCGACGACGTCGTGTTCGTCGCCATCACCGACGGCGAAGAGAACAGCTCGCGCGAGTACACCCTCGATCGGGTGAAATCGCTCATCGCCGAGCGCACCGCCGAGGGTTGGACGTTCGTCTACCTGTCGGCCGGGCTCGACGCCTACGGCGACGCTGCCAGCCTCGGCATCACCGTCGACAAGACCCAGCGTTGGGAGGCCAGCGCCGGGGGCACCGCCAAGCTCCTCAGCAGCACCTCGCGGGCTGTCTCCAGCCTGCGCGACAAGAAGCGCCGAGGGCTTGACGTCACCGACGACGACTTCTTCGCCGGCGGCAAGGACGCCGAGGACGAGAGCTGACCGCTCAGTCGCGGGACTTGGCGGGCTCGGGCTCCTTCGGGAGTCCGAGCACCCGTTCCCCGACGATGTTGCGCTGCACCTGGGCCGTGCCGCCCCAGATCGTCGAGGCCCGGTGCTGGAAGAACAGCCCCGCCCACCGGTCGCACACGTAGCGCCCGTCGCCCTCATCGTCCACCAGCATCGAGTCCGCGCCGCGGGCCGTCATCATGAAGTTGCTGAACTTCTGGGCGTACTCGGACCAGAACATCTTGTTGATCGAGGCGGCCGGGCCCGGCTCCTTGCGGGCGATGACCTCCGACAGCAGTTTGAGACCCTGGATGCGCATGATCTCCACGTGGGTGAACGCCCACGCGAGGTTCTGACGCACCACCGGGTCGCTCGTGCGGCCTTTCTCGCGCAGGATCTCCACGGCCTCCCAGAACTGGCGCGTGTACTCCACGTGCTGGGTCGTGGCGTGGCCGCCGCGCTCGTTGCCGAGCGTCGTCATCGTCACGCGCCATCCGTTGTTCATGCCGCCGATGATGTTGTCGACGGGGGCGCGGGACTCGGTGAGGAAGGTCTCGGTGAAGTGGGCCACGCCGCTCGGCTGGCGGATGGGACGCAGTTCGATGCCGTTCGACCCGCCGTCCTCGCGGAACATGGGCAGCAGCACGTACGAGATGCCGCGGTGCTTCGGGGCGTCGGCATCTGTGCGGCACAGGCAGAACATCATGTTGGCCGCCTGGGCACCCGAGGTCCACACCTTCTGTCCGGTGATGAGAACCTCGTCGCCGTCGATGATGCCGCGCGTCTTCAGGCTCGCGAGGTCCGAGCCGGCGTCCGGTTCGGAGAACCCCTGGCAGTACCGGTCGGTGCCGTCGATGATGCGCGGGAGGAACCTCTTCTTCTGTTCGTCGCTGCCCCACACGATGATCGAGGGACCGACCAGCCACTCGCCCATGCCGCGCGTCACCCGCGGCACGTCGGCGCGGGCGAACTCCTCGTTCATCACCGCCACCTCGACACCGGTCAGACCGCGCCCGCCGTACTCCTTGGGCCATGACACGCACATGTAGCCCGCCTCGGTGAGCTTCCTGGCCCATGCTGCGACGGCGGGGAGGTCGGTGCGCTGGGCCATGTCGGCCGACATGCCGACGAGTTCGGTGGGCTTGTTGGCCTCGAGCCAGGAGCGGACCTCCTCGCGGAAGGCCGTGGCCGCGGGTCCGAGATCGAGTTCAAGTGGCATGGTCCCCCCTTGGGTCGTGCGAACTACCGACCCATCCTTCCAGTCAGCCGAGCCCGGCGAGGAACCGGAGGATGGCTGCGTTCACCTCGTGAGCGTGGGTGATGTTGGCGGCGTGGGGACCCCCCTCGACCGCCACGAGGGTGGTCGGACCGCCGAGTCCGTCCCGCAGCACCTCGGCCTTGGCCATGGGGATCGCGGCGTCGGCGGTGCCGTGCACGATGAGTGCCGGTGCGACGATCTCGCCGAGACGATCAGTGACGTCGTCGCGGTGCATGAGGCACCGGAAAGCCGGACTGAACTGGTCGGGTGCGATGCGGGCCCACTTGGCGAACCACTCGGGCCATTCGCCCGGGCCGAGGATGAGGCCGGCGATGACGTCCTGCACGGCCACCGAGCCGTGCTCGATCCAGGCCTGATGGAGGGCGTTGTAGGGCTCGATGGTGGCGGGATCCTCGGTGCCGGCCTGCGTGTCGAGGAGGATCAGACCAGTCACACGCTCCGGCGCGGTCAGCGCGACTCGCAATGAGATGAACCCGCCCTGGGACATGCCCCCGACGACGGCCGAGGCGATGCCGAGGTGGTCCATGAGAGCGAGCACGTCACGGGCCGAATCCCAGTAGGTGAAGTCCCCCGTGGCGCGGGTGCCCCCGAAACCCCGCTCGTCCCATGTCACGACGCGATGCGTCCCCCGGAGTGCCTCCACCTGGGCGTCGAACATGGAATGGTCCATGAGGAAGCCGTGGCTGAGCACGACGGCGGGCAGGTCGCCACCCGTGTCCTCGAAGTGGATGGTCGTTCCGTTGATGTCGGCTGTGCTCATGGGGGCACCCTAGACCTGCCTCAGGGTGCCCCCGGACGCCCGAAGAGTCGCCGCCCCGGCAGGACTACAGTCTGTGGCGGTTCGGTCCGGCGTCAGCCCCCACAAGGAGAATCCGTGAATCCCATGACACGCGCCACCGACACCCGAGTCCGGCTGGCCGGTGCGTTTCTCGTGGGCCTTGTGAGCCTCATCCTGGAGATCGCCTACACCCGGGTCATCTCCTTCAAGTTCTTCTATTTCTACACGTACCTCGTCATCGGCCTTGCCCTGCTCGGACTCGGAGCCTCAGCGGTGGCGGTGGCCTTCTCCAAGCGACTGCGATCGATCGACAGCTTCACCCTCATGCGGGTGCTCCTACCCGCGGCCGGCGCAGTCGGTCTCGTCTCCTACGTCGCCGTCGGCCGCATTCCCACGCGGGCAAACGACATCTGGGTCGGCACGATTCCCGAGGCACTCGCCCAGGTCGGCCTGCTCGTCCTCATCGCCTTCTCGCTCACCGCGGTGTTCTTCGCGCTCGGGGTGGTGCTGTCCGCCCTCATCGTCGTCGAGGCCGCCGAGATGCGTCGGTTGTATTTCTGGGACCTCGCTGGCGCCGCCATCGCCTGTCTCATCGCAATTCCGCTCGTCGGCTGGTTCGGCCCACCGGCTCTCATCGTCGGCTCCTCGGTGCTGCTCGCCATCTTCGGCCTCCTCGTCGGCGTCCATCAGGCGCGCCATCGTCTTCGTCTCTCGGCGGTGGCGGGTCTCGTCCTGCTCGTGTCGATTCCGGTCGCAGGCCTCGAGATCCGCACCGACTCCGCCAAGGATCTCGGAACGGACACCGTCGTGTCAGCCTCGGATTGGGGCCCCGTGTTCAGGGTCGACGCGGTCGAGCTCTCGGGAAACGTGGTCCTGCTGCACGACGGGCTCTG
>Ga0315903_10011753_pt1 | contig 10280 bp, 21 predicted proteins | sample LakEriMetagenome_7_FD_203524 | JGI IMG/M metagenome (GOLD analysis project Ga0315903, IMG submission 203524) | Freshwater fungal communities from buoy surface, Lake Erie, Ohio, United States - Buoy 2 MA119 | ecosystem: Environmental > Aquatic > Freshwater > Lake | place: USA: Lake Erie, Ohio... | reverse complement strand
TCCCAGAACCATCATCTTTAAGCTCTTCCAGTTCACCTTCATACGGACTGCCATCTCCCGTAAGCAAAGCACCGCTAGGATCTCTTATTACTGCTACTTCTTTGTAAACTTCTTCAATTTTAGGCTCATACCTAGCCCATAAGACTGCTTGGCCGGTAAGTAAGAACTGCAATGCTGCGTTATAGCCTACTTTGTCAAAATCAAAATTGCAGTCCATAGCGTACTGGGTATTACGCTCTAAAACTACGCTTCCTAGTTCATAAGGTATACCACCTGCTCGCTTACGAAGGTTTACTTCAGCTTTTGGTGTAGAACTGTAATAGGCAGGTAGCAAAGTATTAACACAATACCACCATACATTTAGACGCCTTGGAGCATCTTTAAGGGTATCAATCTCTTTTAAACCGGCAAATACCTTAATAGACTCATCAGCGGCTTTTATAAATTTTTCGTAGCGTTTATCGGCTTCAATGATCTGCTTTTTCCACCATTCAGGGGAATATTTCTTAATGAGCGGCCTTGGTTGTTTAGCTTTCATATCTGCGGCCTTTTAGCTTTTGCTCTCATTTTAGAAATATAACTTTGCAGTCTAACCATTCCTTTATGTACCGTTTCTGGCGGAGATTCCCACTTGGAATCAATTAACCTAGCTTTGCAGAGGTAGCGTAAGGCATCAACAGCATGGTCATTGCCGGTGCTGTCTAAGTCTTCAGGTTTACGCTTGTCTATTGTCATCGATGGTAAGGTTTCTAATAAATAGGGGCAAGTACTAAATATGTATAACAACGGTGGATTACTTACTAAGCGTTGTCTAATTTGCGCCCAGCCTGATATGCGGTCGTTATCCGCTTCTTTAAAATAGGGATGCTTGTATTTATCAAATACTCGGTGGAATTGGTCTGCTATTGTAGGACCGCCCTGATTGTTAAAGATTGACGGATCAGCAGCGCAAATTGGATTCTCGCCTACTGATAAAGCTGCGATTCGCTCGGCCTGGTTGACGTTATCAACTCCCTTACCCCAGATTTCTCTATAGATAATAATTGAGCCTTTAGGATACGGTACCTCAGCACCTCCGTCAGTCCGTCCAGAACTAACAGCGCCCCACACAGCAGCAAAAGGACTGTGGTAGCCCCAATCATAGCCCATATACCTGGGCCAATGTTTGGGTATGTTGAAAGGGCTAATAATATGTTTAGAACTAAACTCAGGAAAGTAACTACCTTCATGGATTTCAAAATCTCCTTCTAACCAAGCTCGCACCAGCTCAGGACTACCGACCATGTGCAAGCGGTTTATATACTCAGGGTCACGGGCTAATAGTATCTGATTATCATGCACCCTGCTTGGTATGTAGATATAGTCAAAACTAGCCCCGTTAGGCAGCATCTTAGTTAAAACTTTCATGCCCCTTGGTGCCGGTTTGATAAATAGCTCTTTTAGCCAGCTATGGCCTATACCACCAGGGTTAAAAGTAAGGATAATTTGACCGCCTCCCTTGCCTCGCAGTGCTCCGAATAACTTCCAGATAGGGGAAGGGTCAGCATAGTTACCAGCCTCTTCTATAGCGCAATCTGAGAGGTTCTGGCCCTGGTATTTTTCAGCATCAGCATCATTAGCTAAAGGTCTAAAACGTAACCTACCCCCAGATTGGAAAGTAAACTGCTTTTTCTGGTCCTGCCAATGAGCCTTAAGCGGCAAATATATCTGTTTTGCTCGCTCAATAAGGTCATCTGCCTGGGGTAGTTCTTTACGAAAGAAAATAGCGTTAAAATCTTGGCCTAGCTGCTCCTGTTTTATAGCAAATTTGCCTAGTACGCCGTCAGTCTTACCGCCACCACGAGCACCACCATAGCCAACTAAAGTAATAGGGCAGGCTACTAAAGCTTCTTGAGGGCCGGATTGCGGAGCCCATACTATCTGCTCGTCTGGTCTACTTTCAGCAAGGTAATCACTCACAGCGGCAATACCTCTTGCCGTAAGCGTTTAACAATTACATCGCAATACTTTTGCTCACGCTCAATACCTATGCTTTTACGGTTCATGTCTTTAGCCGCTCTAAGTGTTGTTCCAGCACCTGCAAAAGGGTCTAAAAGGCTCACCACGGTCTTTTTTAGTTTAGTATCAGCCTGAGCTATACACCACTTCATTACGTCTAAGGGCTTTTGCGTAGGATGCCAGCGCTGTTCAGGTCGCTTTTTCATGCAACCATTCCAAAGATAGTCAATTTTGCGTACTGCTCCAGGTAGGTTTGTCCATGCTAACTCGCAATCAGCAAAATCACCTGTTATGTGCTTATCCCAAACTAGCCAACAAGAGGACGGGGGCATAGCATAATAATTGCCACCAAAGATAACCGCCGGTTGGTTGATAAGCTGGTTAATTAAGTCTTGAGGGATAGGCTCATTGTCCCAATCGTCATCCCCGTAATCTTTCGGCATGGCTAAATCGTTGCCACAACGGGTTCTTCTTCTATTTTTTCCAGATGCTTCACCTATCCCATAAGGCGGGTCGGTAAGCACCAAATCAACAGGCTCTAAATGGGGTAAAATATCCTTACAATCACCATGGTATAAAGTAACGTAATCATCTTGGTAGTAAGGTTTAATCACTTTCCACTCACCATCACACAATCAGAAGAGTAAATACGCTCTACGCTACATTTAGGGTTTTGGCAGACAAAATACTCTACATCACCCCCAGCGGATAAGCTTACATAAGGGGTATCTTCACCAACTTTAACAGTGCTTACATGCCCACAACAGGGACATCGCTTAACGTCTGAACTCATAAGCTCCAACCTCTATGATACTTAAAAACCTTAGCTGTTATCTTAGCCTGTTTAACACTAATCTTCTTACCGCACCACCTACTACCACACTCAAACCATTTCCCTGCTGTTACTACTAAGCCTATATGCTGACAATAATAGCAGCGGTAATACACCACATCACTCATTGTTTAGGTAACGAGCAACAAACTCCTCCTTGCTTAATGGCTTAGCACTAACTACGCTCCTAACCTCACCGGATATCTCAATCTGATGCTGCTCACTCCAGCCTAGCTTAGTCTTTAACAGGTGGAGTAACACTGGGGTATTACCATTCATAGCCTCTTCTATAGCCTTACCAGCTAGCCCCTTCTGCATAGAAGCTACACCCTCTAAATATTCCTCAAGGTAGTACTTCTCTAGTAGGTAAACACTAATCCTAGCAGTCATAGCTGTAGCGCTCTTAGACAAGCCATGACGAGCTAAATCCCGTATCTGCAACCCTAACTGCTCATCCTTCTGATGGTCCCTAGTTTGGGGCACCTCACGCATTATAGGGGGTAGCACCTCTATTTGGGCTTCCGATATTTTGGCCGGCTCTTCTATGGGTTCAAGCTGTTTTAAATCGGTGTCATTCATAAAAACTCTATTAGGCTATAGGCAAACTATGTTTGAGGTAATATTTGGGAATTTTATATGGGGAGTTGGGTATATACTTAACCGGTACCTCGCTCATTTTCAAATTCGGTTTCATTTTCATTTTCTCAGCATGTCTTTCCAGCTACTTACCCTCTGTTTAGCCCTTGGATTCTAATTGACCGATAAGTATTGTTATAGGTCATTCCAGGGTAACTAGGCGATATCATTTAATAATTTACCAAACTCTTCCCAAGTTATACCGCTGACCGCTTGCAAAGCTACCACCTCGCACATGTGATAGACTCGCTTAGTGCGCTCTCTGCTGCGTAACTGCTGCTCTGTGATTCGTATAAGCTCGCAGAACCTAGACCTTGGAAGTCCTGTTAACTTACGCACGGCCTGATAAAGATTCCCTTTAGACATAGGCAAAGTATGGTAATGCCCAATAGGTATTCTAGCAGTAGTGCTCTTCTTTCCATACCAAGGCTTATCTTTCATATAGCTAATGGTTTCCATAACGCCACCTTACTTTTACGCTAACAGAAATAATTTAATCCTGCACAAAAATAATTAGCATCTTTTGTTGCGTTACTTATCTCTTACTGTATACTGTATTCAGTAGTTAACACTAACAAGGAGATTACATGTTAAAATTTTTACAATTACTAGACACCGATACCCTCGGCCTTATTGCTAGCGTATACGCTGCAATTGTTGGGCTATTACTAATAACTAACTAACTACGGAGAATAAACATGTACTACCCAACATACGAAAAACAATTAATTAAAGCTTACAATAAGACTGATCTTTATCAACTGTTATCGGTCGAACTAGCTATGACGTTAATGGACGCTCATCAACAATTCAGAAGGGGCTTAAGTGTTAAACAAGTTATTAATGTGCTAACTACAGCAATGAAACAACAAGGTGCCAACTATGAAAGCATTCAGCTGGCATTAAATGAAACGCAACCAACGGGAGTACGTCATGACGCCTAACATACGAGTAGCATTAGAACAATTAAACTATAAACAACACAATGATATTTACAAGATAGCGTTTGAATGGTGTGAAAAGTACGGTCTAAACAAGCCGGATAGGTCACGGGAAAAGTCACGGTTTTTAGATGGAGTGAAGCTTGGTTCCTATTTAGTTATTGAAAAACAAAACAGGGAAAAACAGAACAATGACCAGTAAAATAAAAGCTGATGACTTATTAAACAATGCAATACAAGCACACGCTGATGGCTATCGTTGTTTTATGGATGGTGATGGAAATAAGGCAAGCTTTTATGCTGGCATGTTATCGGCATATATGACGCTGCTAACTGAATATTTTGATAAAAATGAAGATAAAATTTTAGCCATTATTGATAAAGCAAACAAACGTATAAACCATAGCAATTTTTAACCACCAACTAACTAACTAGGAGATATATATGCGGCTATTAGGGATAACAGATTGCGTAAATACTTGCGATTGTTGCGGTAAAACCGACTTAAAATGTACGGTAGCCTTCGAACAAGAAGATTCAAACATAGTGTATTATGGTCGAATTTGTGCGCAGCGTTGGTACGGTAAAACTCAAAAGGTTATCAGTAGCGAATTGAAGACAATTAAGGATAACGCCAATAGTGAGGCTAGAAAATTATATCGAAATGATCCGATCTACGCTCAATACGAAGCGCTGTTAAAACAGTTAAATGAGCAAAAATTGATGTTTAATGAGCGGTGGTCAATACTTCGACCGGTATCCGAACTAAACGAGGCTAAACGAAAGGAAATATCTCAGTTAATTGCCAACAAGTATATGCTTAAAACATCCGATGTTTACGTGTGGTAATCATGACAGACAAAACACAGTATGAATAAATCACGATGGGATCATATGAGCGAGTTACACATCCAACTGAGTGAAGCGCAATTATTACTAATTGAGAATCTTAACAAGGCAGCTAAGGAAATGATCGAAACAAAATTCCCCGAAGAGGTACATGCTCAACCCTTATTAATGTTAGCCTACAAAATGGGATTTATTGATTGCCTTAAAGTACAAAACCACGAAATTATCGCCAATCTTAGATCCAAGTCTAAATAACCCCTACAACCCCCTAGAATCGATTTTACCTATCGAGCTAGGGGTATCCCTACCCTAGCCCATAATCTTGTCACCTTGGGGCTTATAGAGCCTTTAACAAGCTACTCAGGGATATCATCCAAGCTAAAACCTCTGCTCTCTAATAACCAATCTTCTTTACCATCTTTTGTAAGGGGGGTCGCTGGTATACTTTTTTTGGTATTTTCTAATGGTAATACTTTTAATGGTAGTGGATCATTTTGATCCCGGTCCCAAGGATCAATTTGATCCCGGTGGGGGATCATTTTGATCCCATTGCCGATCAATTTGATCCCATTCATTGGGATCATTTTGATCCCGGTTGTAGAGAGGTAGCGGCCTCTCCCCTTGGTTGTTTCTTTGAGCATCTTAAGAGTTATTAGCCGCCGGATATATCGCTTAGTAGATGGCTCAGAGAGTCTAAGCTCTGCCGCTATATGGGGGATACTGGCAAAACAAGGGCGCTTGTTTCTTTCAAATCGTTGGACGTAGCTATAGATTAAAGCTTCGTAGTGAGAGAGTCCGGCGTCAACTAGTGCAAAGTCTACTATACCTAGGCGGTGTTTTTTGCTATCTTTCATCTTGTTCCTTGTTTTAAGGGTCGGTTAAACTTTCGCGAGTGACCGGCCCTTTTTTATTGTTTCAGGCATTTATAGCCGCCTCCCCTTTTTTTCTCAAGTTATTTTCGAATAATCCGAAACTTACTGTAGACAACAGCATCATATATGCTAAGGTTAGCAGTACACAGTAGCCGTTAGGCGAGTTTAACTAGGAAATAAAATCATGGCAAAGAATCCTTTTACATTAAAACACGTTCAGTCGGTCCGAGTAGTTGTTTTGCAGGATCTAAACACTAGAGACATAGTTGGCAAGATTGTAGCCAATTACTCAGACAACGGAGTTTGCACGACTCAGGCATTTATTTACGGGGGCAAGTTTGCAGAGGCCGACTTGGCACCGACATCTTGCGGTGGGTCAGGCTATGACAAGTTTAATAGCTGTTTGTGCGCCATATTTGGCAGCTTGTTTGAGACTTACAAAGAGGTCTCCGATCTTGATGCCGGTTTGATTAGTAAATGGTTTGAACAGCATGGTTATAAGGTAACGAGTCTTATTTAAGGGGGGGGGGGATAATGAATAGCAAACAACTGGTTGACGCTATAGCGGCAAACATGGAGGCAGGCGACTGCCTCTATGACGCCTATGAAGCAGTTTTGGGCAAGGGAAGCTATGATAGGATGCTTGAAGCTCTCTACCATGCTTTTATGCAAGGCAGAGACAAGATCATGATTAACGAAATATTGGAGGATTTATGCGTAGATTAATTTTAGCGGTTTTATTGGTGCCTGGGGTAGCTCTAGGACAAAGCGGAGTAACTAATGAACAGTTTAATGCGATTATGGGCTTTCCGCAGGTGCAGCAACCGGCCCCAGTGTACGGCCTACCGGTCCAGCCGGTATTACCGGTGCCAGAGGATCGGGGCCCTTGGGGGACGGGTTACTCAGTAGTGACCACGACTAGGCCAAAGCAAAGCTTGCTTGATCGCGATCTGGTTGGCTCTGAGACCGTGCAGCGGGTAGTACCCAATGACGGTTTAGGCCAACCGATGAAGGGATTGGATAATTGGTAAGATGTTTAACTTAACTAGGAGATAAGAAAATGAAAACAATAGGATACTTGGCTTATGTGGCCGCAGTTGTAGCAGTAGTAATTAACTGTGTTGGTTGTACCGGCATGGAGGTTGGGGGGAAACTTTGGGTGTCTCGTGTCGACGAGCGACAGGAGTCACAGCGGACCCATAACGTACCGTTAAAGTGTTACTTATGGTCGGACTGTAAGCAAACTGAGGAGGTAAAATAATGGACAGGGGAGAAGAAAAAGCAAAATTGCTTAATACGATAGAAGAAATCGCAGAGTCTTTAGCGACTCTAACGAACGTGGTCGCTATAGCTGAGCGGCATTTATGGGCAGCTAATAGGAAACTGGAGCTAGTAAATCTAATTATTGCATCACGCAATGAAACTAAAGAGGAGAAGGGGATAATATGAAACAGGTAAAAGAACTATTATTTACATTAACTGGGCTTGGGGTTTCGTTGCTACACTTGTGCTTTTTTATAGGCGTAATAACGTTGTGGATTGGCATTAAGCTTTATGTCTTTGACGAGGTGCCGTTAGGCAATTTTTCGCCACCACCACCGCAACAACAACAAAGAAGTAAATGACGCCGGATAAAAATAGGGATCATTGGGGCGGCTTGTTATGCGCCCTTATGGTCGTCGCAGCTTGTTACTGCTCGCTACCTGAAAGCCTGGTGTACCACGGGAGTAGGGTGGCAAGACTACCGGCTAAAGCTAGCCGCTCTTTGCTAGAGTCTGAGATAGACAGGGCCGCCGATGCTTACGGGCTAAGGCGGTCCGTTCTACGGGCTCTGGTGAGGGTGGAAAGCGCATACAATCCAGCGGCAGTGTCTAAGGTAGGAGCCAGGGGAATTGCGCAGATTATGCCGGCTAATGCGGCCAGGTGTGGTCTCCGTGATGCTGGTAAACTGTGGGACCCGACTTACAACGTTAGATGTGGAGCGCAGATATTACGGGAAGAGCTAGATCAGCATGGGGATCTGCATAAAGCTCTGACTGTGTATAACTGCGGTAGGGTTAAATGTGCCGAGGGGCAACGCTATGCGAGCAAAGTAATAAGTCTATCAAAAAATAATGGGTAAAATTAAATTAAGGTGTATACAGTTAACAGATTATGCTGTATACAGGGGGAAACTCTTAACTAGGAGGGGTATGTTAAAAAAGATAATCCAAAAACTGCTTTTGGGGCCTGTTAATGGCGTCTATAAAGAAGAAGAACAACGTGCGAAGTGTCAGGTAAAAAAACTGTGCGCTAAATGTCAGATAGAAAAACCTGCAAACCAATATTACAAAGCTTCTAATGCTTATGGCGGTTTGCAAAGCTATTGCAAGCCTTGTTCTAATTCGTCAAAGCAAAATCAAAAACGGGCGAGAAGCAAAAGAAATAGATACAAAGTTCCTCGCATGTTTAATGGAACAGCAGAGAAGCAAAGAGTCCGGCTCAATATTGATGTATCGGGCAAGCAACGAGTAGCAATACATGAGTTATGCATAGAGAAAAAGATGAACTTAGAAAAGTGTTGCAACTTAATGGTTGAGCAGTTTTTAACTTTAAACGGTAAAGAAGCTAAGTAAAGGGGAAAATATGAGTAAAGAATTAACAACAACAAACATGAATATGGAGATGTTGCAAGCTCTCCGCAATACAGTAGCACCAGGGCTAACTGAGCCTGAGTTTTTGCTATTTGCTGAGATGTGCAGGGCCACCGGCTTGAATCCAGCGACTAAAGAGATCTGGGCTATCAAAGCAGGTGGACGCTTGCAGCTAATGACGGGGATCAACGGTTTTTTAAGGATAGCTAACTCGCATCCACAATTTGACGGCATGGAGGTCACTTTTGAGTGGGACGATAAGCAGCTTATCAGCAGTACTGTAAAAGTGTACCGCAAAGACCGCAGATTTCCATCGGTAGCTACGGCTTACATGGCTGAATACGGCAAGAAAAGTCCGGTATGGGCTCAAATGCCCACAGTTATGCTATCAAAGTGTGCGAAGAGCCTAGCTATAAGAGAGGCGTTTATCCAGGAACTAGGCGGGCTTTATACGGCTGAAGAGATGCCGTCTAGCTTTGCAGCTCCGATAGTGCAGCCGATTGAAGGCATGGAGGCCGTTGTAAGCACTAAAACAGGCGAGGTTTTAGGCTTTAAGGCTGAAAATGTCGAGGTCGAAGGGCTAGAAACTCCAAAAATGCCAGAAAAAAGCAGGTTAATACCTACTTTTTACGACATTGGCTCCATGGAAGAGCCCAACAAGGGCAAAGCAGCAGCCTACTTAAGAGATTGCCGAGCGGTAAACGTGATTGGCGATATTTGGAGGGCTCCGCTACGCTTAGAGCGGCTTAGTAACTACATAACAGAGGATGTAACAGATGCAAACGAAAGTAAAGAGAAACTGGTTTAAAGAGCGGGCCGATGCGGTCCGCAGCACAGCAGTTAGAGATGGTTACAGGCGTTATACGACCTACTATTCATTCGAGATGCTGGCTTGGATTAAGCAGGAGGCGCACAAACAAAACAAATGGGTAACAGATATAATTGGGGATGCTTTAAATGACTATCGCAAGCGCATTGAAAGACGTGAAGAAAAGGCTAAGGATCGCAATAGAGAGTCTGGGGAATGAGCACCATCTAAGCACTTGGGAACGTGGGCAACAAGACGGGCTCTATTGGGCTATCCAGATAGTTCAAGAGATGATTGATCCAGACAAGTTGGCGATTGAAGACGAAAAAAAGCCCGCTAGGAGGGGTAACACCTAACGGGCCTAACTAGGAGTGCATCATGGACTGATGCTCTTCTGGAAACATAACAGAAGGAGGTAACAGTGTCTAGGAGTGCTGTTAAGTTCGATGTAGTTTTAGGAAGTGTATTAACTAAATTAAGGAAAAGTATGAACAAACCTGTACAAGATTTTAAGAATAAAGGCGTATCCGTAGCAGTATGGCCGACTAAAAACGGAGGCTATAGCTACAGCATCCAGAAGCGGTACAAAGACAAGCAAACTGGAGAATGGCGGGAGACCAAGAGCCTATTTAAAGAAGAGGCTGAGGCGTTAATAGAGCTATTACAACAGGCTTTGGCATACGGTGGGACTCGCGAAACTCATGAGTTTGA
>Ga0315903_10011752_pt1 | contig 10280 bp, 7 predicted proteins | sample LakEriMetagenome_7_FD_203524 | JGI IMG/M metagenome (GOLD analysis project Ga0315903, IMG submission 203524) | Freshwater fungal communities from buoy surface, Lake Erie, Ohio, United States - Buoy 2 MA119 | ecosystem: Environmental > Aquatic > Freshwater > Lake | place: USA: Lake Erie, Ohio... | reverse complement strand
GCCCCGAGGGCATGGCGGGAGGTCGGTTCGACTACGTGATCGTGGACTGCCCACCGTCGCTCGGACTGCTCTCGCTGAACGCCATGGCCGCGGTGGGGGAGGTGCTGTTGCCGCTTCAGCCGCACTTCCTCGCCCTGCACGGCTTCAGCAAACTCCTCGAGACGATCGAACTGGTCGCCGATCACGTGAACCCCGGGCTGCGACTGCTTGGCGTTGTGCTCTGCATGTACGAGGCCTCGACCCGCCTCGCCGGCGAGATTGGCCGCGACGTCGAGGCGTTCCTCGGCGGGACGGGCGGCAGCGGTCATCAGGCCTGGCGCGACGCTCGGCTCTTCGAAACGCGGGTCCGTCGGAACATCCGCCTTGCCGAGGCGCCCAGCTTCGGCCAGTCGATTTTCGACTACGCCCCGGATTCCAACGGCGCCGAAGACTATGCCGCGCTCGCCGGTGAAGTGGACCGGGCCGTGGCCACTGGCCTCGTCCGCCGCGTCGCCTGATCACGACGCTTCCGTATCAATCGGGAAATCAATCGGGAAGCCCAATCGCGTGAGCGATGGGGTCGTCGCGGCCCTTGCGTTGAGGCTCGGGGCTATCCAGGCCCGTCGCCGGACGTTCACGTCGGCCCTCCACGCCTCCGCTCACTGCGTGTCCGCTGCGGTTCGCCATCCTGGCTTCGCTTGCTTCCACAGCCCGGCTCCCGGGCACGGGCAGCCCCTCGAAGGCTGCGATTTCAGGAAGCCCAATCGCGTGAGCGATGGGGACGTCGCGGCCCTTGCGTTCAGTCTCGGGGCTGTCCATGCCCGTCGCCGGACGTTCACGTCGGCCCTCCAGGCCTCCGCTCACTGCGTGTCCGCTGCGGTTCGCCATCCTGGCTTCGCTTGCTTCCACAGCCCGGCTCCCGGGCACGGGCAGCCCCTCGAAGGCTGCGATTTCAGGAAGCCCAATCGCGTGAGCGATGGGGACGTCGCGGAGCGGAATCGGGCTGCGGCAGACCCTGCGGATCGTGTGGCCTGGGCAGGATGCAGGGGCATGAAGCGCCGAAAGTCCCGTGTTCCATGGGCTTTTCGGGTTGAACCTGCCGATGTTCACTATGCTTGCGCTGAGGGAACGTCCCGAACGGCTGACGGGTGTCATGGCGAGGATCGCGGCGTTGTTGTGCAGTGATTCGACGGCTCCGCGCCGCCCCGAGATGGTTCTGCCACGGGTCGCGATCGCGATGCTCCTGCTGTGGCCCGCGGTCACTTCGCGGGTCGCCGCCGTCGAGCCCGCCGGGTTTCGCCGCCTCGGGCCCGGCACGCTCACGGTGATCCCGGCCGACAAGACGACCGACGACGCCCTGCAACGGGCCGACGTCGTGGAGATCACGCAGGGCAAGGCCGACCTGACGTGGACGCCGCAGATGGCGCCGGCCAACGCGACGTTCTTGGGGCGGGGTTACGGTCGTGAGTATCCGCGCGACATCTGGTGCCTCGAGTTCGCCTTCAAGCCGCCGCGGATGCTCGACGTCGACGTGCCCGCCGCCGACTCCAAGATGCAGCGAAAGCAGGTCTGGTATCTCGTCTACCGCGTGAAGAACGTCGGGGGTCGGCGGCTGGTGACGCCCCCCGCCGAAGGGATCGCGGAAAAGGTGGTGCGGCAGACGGAAGCGTTCGAGGCCCCGGTCCGCTTCCTCCCGCACTTTGTGCTGGAGAGCCTCGAGCCCGTTCAGGATGGCGAGGGGCTCTCGTCGTACCGCGGATACCTCGATCGCCTCGTGCCTTCGGCCATGGGGGCGATCCGGCAGCGGGAGGATCCGAACCGTCGGTTCCTCGACAGCGTCGAAATGTCGGCGACGGACATGCAGCCTGGCGAGGAGCGGTGGGGCGTGGCCATCTGGGAGGACATCGATCCTCGGATCGACTTCTTCTCGATCTACGTGCGCGGCCTCACCAACGCCGTTCGCTGGCGGCAGCGGCCCGGTTCCGTGATCAAGCCGACCGACCCGCCCGGCGCCCACATCGAGGAGACGCTCGAAAGCCTGCGGCTCGACTTCTGGCGACCGGGAGATGACAGGGCTGGGGGCGGTGACACCGAGATGCGGATCGGGTTTGCGGGCATGTTCGAGCGCATGGCCCTCGGCGGTCGCCTGCTCGCCACCGTCGGCTGGCCGCGATATGCAAAGTCCCAGCCGCTGGCTGGGCTCGACGCTCTCGGCATGTCGTGGATCGACCTGCTCGAGCCCGAGGGGGGCGGCGCAGCCTCGAGCCTCATGCCGCTCGAGGAACTCCTGAAAAAGGCGGCAGCCGTCGATGCGGCCCGCGATCCGATCGCGATGCTTCGGCTCGTGTTCGGCGATCTCGGCGTGGCGTCGATCGAAGAGCTCGTGGCAGCGGCCGCCGGTCCGGTGGATGTCGCTCAGCAGGCTCGCCGGCAGGCGGCGCTCGCCGCGATCGGCCTGACGCCGGAGGGCGTGGCCCGGGAACCGCTGGCATCCTTGGCGACGATCGTTCGGGCGTTGGAATCGAAGCCCGACCTCGCGGCGCAGCGGGCTGCTGCCGCCGACATCTTCGGCGCGGCCGGCCGGCGGATCCCCTGGCTGGCAGACGCCGTCGCGAAGGCCCGTGGTCTGGCGACCCTGCGTGCGATCGACGCCAACCTCACGGCGATCGCTGGCGGCGATGCGCGGGCGGCGTTCGATGCCGCGCGTCCGGCGATCCAGGGCATCGACGACGAGGCTCGCAAGCGGATTCTCGAGAGTTTTCCGGCGAACGACGCCCGCCGCACCAGGCTCGAGGGGCTCGAGGGCGATCTTCGGTCCCGGGCCATTGCCGATCTGGTTCTGCAGGGGCTGTTCGGTCCGCGTGGGCCGGGGCTGTACGCGACGGCCGTGGCGAAGGATGAGGGCGTCGACTACGGGTGGGTGTTCCGCTACGAGACCGACGCCGCCGGGCGGTGAGCCCCGGCCGGAACTGTTTTTCTGCGGAAATCCCCACAGACCTGCCCCAAGGCCGCTTCGGTGTGTAAACTCCTGGCGTCGCAACCGCGGCTTTCCGCCGCAGGCGGCACCGCACTCACGCACCGAACGTCCAGTACGAGGATCAACGTCGATGGCACACAAGAAGGGTCAGGGGTCCAGCCGCAACGGTCGCGATTCCAACGCCCAGCGTCGCGGCGTGAAGAAGTTCGGCGGTGAGGCCGTGCGAGCCGGCAACATCCTTGTGCGGCAGGTGGGCACCAAGTTTCAGGCCGGTCGGAACGTGGGCATGGGCAGCGACTACACGCTCTTCGCGCTCTCCGACGGCGTGGTGTCGTTCGACCGTGAAGGTCGCCGCGTGAACGTGGTGGCCGGGGCCTCGGCCTGACCCGCGACCGGGTCGGCGTAGATTCGGTGACGTGCCTCCGGCGTCCGGTGATGTGCTGAAGGTGCCGGCGTGTTCGTCGACCGCGTGCAGATCGAAGTGGCCGCAGGCAACGGCGGCCGGGGCATGTGCAGTTTCCGTCGTGAGAAGTACGTCCCCTTGGGCGGCCCCGATGGCGGCGACGGCGGTGACGGTGGCAGCGTGATCCTCAAGGCGCAGCCGGGCGTCGACTCGCTCGCCGCGCTCGCCCATCGCAAGCAGTGGCGGGCAGCCCACGGAGAGTCTGGCGGGCCGGCCAACTGCCAGGGCCGCAAGGCGCAGGACCTCGTGCTGCTCGTGCCCCCCGGCACGATCGTGGTGGACGAGTCGACCGGGCTCGTGCTCAAGGACCTTGCCACGCCCGGCGACTGGATCGTGGCCGCCCAGGGCGGGCCGGGCGGCTGGGGCAACATGCACTTCAAGTCGTCGACCAACCGCGCACCCCGACAGACCACGCCGGGCGTGAAGGGGGAGATCCGCCGGCTTCTGCTCGAACTCAAAGTGATCGCCGACGTCGGGCTCGTCGGCAAGCCGAACGCGGGCAAGAGCACGCTGCTCTCGCGGCTCTCGCGGGCTCGGCCGGAGATCGCCGACTACGCGTTCACCACCAAGACGCCCATCCTCGGGCTCGTGGACGTGTCGCGGGACCGGAGTTTCGTGCTCGCCGATCTTCCGGGGCTGATCGAGGGAGCCCACGCGGGCGTCGGCCTCGGCCACGAGTTTCTCCGCCACGTGGAGCGGGCGGGCATCATCGTGCACGTGGTCGAGCCGATGCCGATGGACGGCAGCGACCCGCTCGTCAACTACCGCGCCATTCGCGAGGAACTCTCGCTCTACGACGCCTCGCTCGGCGAGCGGCCGGAGATCGTGGTGATGAGCAAGAGCGAACTGCCGGGAGCCGACGAGATCCGCAGCGACTTCGCCCGGGAGATCGGTCGCGACGTGATCGGCGTCAGCGCCGTGACGGGGCAGGGGCTCGACGTTCTCCTGCGGTCGGTGGTCGTGGAACTCGACCGTCGGAAGGAACCGGCATGACCGCCGCGGGCGAGACGGTCGTCGTGGCCGACGTCGGCAATACGCGGATCAAACTGGCCGTCGTCGGGCCCGACGTGACGGCATCACGGCTGCCCGTCGTGTCGCAGCGTCACGATTTGCTCAGCCGCGAGTTCCGGCCGGAGAACCTGCGGACGTGGCTCGACCGCGTGGCTGCCGGGTCGGCGGTCGTGCTGGTGGCCAGCGTGCATGACCGGGCGGCGGTGGGGCTCGAGGCGGCGATCGCCGAGGTGGCGACGACCGGTCCGCGAACGCTCCGCCAGCGGCGCGTAACGCGAGACCATCTTCCGATCGCGGTGGACGTGGACGAACCGGGCCGCGTGGGCATCGATCGGGTGGCGGCGGCTGCCGCCGCGGCCGTGGCCAAGGATGCGGGCCGCCCGGCCGTGGTGGTCGATTGCGGAACGGCCACGACCGTGGATCTGGTGTCGGCCGACGGCCGGTTTCTCGGCGGCGCGATCCTGCCTGGGCCTGGCCTCCTCGCCCGGGCGCTCGCGGAGGGCACCAGCCGATTGCCGGCCGTGGCCGATCTCGACACCGGCGTCCTTCCCGCGATGCCGGGGCGGAACACCCAGCAGGCGATCGCGGCGGGCATCGGCTTCGGGATGCGGGGAGCGGTGGCGAGGCTCGTGGCGGAAGCTACCGCCGCGGTCGGCGGCGAGCCACACCTCTTCCTGACCGGTGGCTCCCGGGGCATCGTCCGCGACGCCCTGGCTGGCGCCACGGAAATCCCCGACCTCGTGCTCCACGGAATCGCCCTCGCGGCTGGAAGGCTACAATCTCGACCATGACCTCTCGCAAGGACTCCGCGATCGACCGCGCCCGCACCCTCGCCCTCGCCGCCGCGCGGGTGGCCGAGGAGACTCGTGGCACGGACATCCGCATCCTCGATCTTCGCGAAATCACGCCCGTCTTCGACTACTTCGTGATCGCGACGGGTTCGAGCCGCCGGCAACTCCACGCGATGGCCGACGAGATCGAGGCGGTGCTCAAGAAGGAGCATCATGACCGCAAGCGCGGCGCCGAGGGCTATGAGGAAGGCCGCTGGATCGTCCTCGACTACGGCGACGTGATGGTTCACCTCTTCGATGCCGAAGCCCGCGACTACTGGGACATCGAGCATCTCTGGAGCGACGCCAAGCCCGTGCCCGTGCCGTCCGCCGGGGCCGGCGCCCGATGACCGGCAGCGGTGGAGCAGTCGGCCGGATCAACCTCCGCTCGGCCCTGCGGCAGGCGTTTCGGTTCGCCCTCGAGGAGTGTTCCCGCGACGGTGTCGCCGCGATTCACCCCGAAGAACTCCCGGGACTCGTCGAGCAGGTCCGCGAAACGGCCGACGCCAAGTTCGGCGACTACTCCGGCACGATGGCGATGGCGCTGGCGAAGAAGGCCGGCAAGAAGCCCCGCGACGTGGCCGTCGAGATCATCAGGCGGCTGGAGGCGGCCCCCGGCTATGCCGACCTCTTCGAGCCGCCCGGCGATCCGGTGGGACCGGGGTTCATCAATGTCCGCGTGAAAGACGAGGCCCTCGCGGCAGCGGTCGTCCGTGCCGTGTCCGACGATCGGCTTGGCGTGGCGGCGATCGAAAAGCCGCTGACCGTGGTCGTCGACTTCAGTTCACCGAACGTGGCCAAGCCGATGCACGTGGGTCACATTCGCTCGACGGTGATCGGCGACGCGCTGGCGCGGATCCTGCGGTTTCGCGGCCACCACGTGATCACCGACAACCACCTGGGCGACTGGGGCACACAGTTCGGCATGATCCTCTGGGGATGGAAGCACTGCCGCGACGATGCGGGCTTTGCGGCCGACCCCACTGCGGAACTCGGCCGGCTCTACCGGCTCGTGCGGAAGGTGGCCGACGCGAAGCCCGAGGAACTCGCAGCCGATCCCGCTGCCGCCGCCCTCGTCGCGAACCATCCCGACGCGGGGCGGGACGTGTTGGCGGAGACCGCCAAGCTCCACGAGGGCGACCCGGAGAATCGGGCGCTCTGGAACCAGTTCATGCCGGTGTGCCGCGGCGAGATTGACCGGATCTACGCCCGGCTGCACGTCACCTTCGACCACACGCTCGGCGAAAGCTTCTTCCAGCCGATGCTGGCCGCGACGGTGGAAGACCTCACCGCGAAAGGCTTGGCGCGGGAGAGCAGGGGGGCCGTCGGAGTGTTTCTCCGCGGCGATGACGCACCACCGCTGCTCATCCGCAAGGCCGACGGGGCGTTTCTGTACGCGACGACCGATCTGGCCACGATCCGCTGGCGGCTGGAGCACTGGCATCCCGACCGAATCCTCTACGTGGTGGATCACCGGCAGAGCGAGCACTTCGAGCAGGTCTTCGAGGCGGCCCGCCGCTGGGGCATCGACGGGATCGACGGCGTCGATCTCGTGCACGTCGGCTTCGGCACGGTGCTCGGCGAGGATGGCCGGCCGTTCAAGACACGCGCGGGCGACACGGTGGGCCTCGAGGCCCTGCTCGACGAGGGAGTGGAACGGGCCGCCGCGGTCGTGGGAAGTGGCGACGAGGGCCGCGCCGGCATGAGTGACGAGGATCGCCGTCACGTCGCCGAGACGGTCGGCATCGGGGCGATCAAATACGCCGACCTCTCGCAGAACCGCACCACCGACTACGTGTTCAGCTTCGATAAAATGCTCCAGCTCACCGGCAACACCGCGGCCTACATGCAGTATGCCGTGGCCCGCGTCGAGGGGATCTTCACGCGGGGCGGCGTCGACCGCGAGGAGGTCCGGCGACGCTGCGACGGCGTGCTGCTGTCAGACCCCAAGGAGCGGGCCCTGGCTCTGGAGTTGCTCCGCTTCGGCGAGGCCCTCGAGGACGTCGAGACCGACTCGCGGCCCAACGTCCTTACCGCCTGGCTCTACGATCTCGCCGGCTGCTATTCGACCTTCTACGACTCCCTTTCGGTGCTCAAGGCCGAGGGGGCGGAGCGGGAGAGTCGTCTGGCGCTGTGTGATCTCACTGGCCGCGTTCTCCGTCGCGGCCTCGACCTCCTCGGCATCGGCACCGTCGAGAAGATGTGATACGGGTCGAACTTGACTCTCGCGCGTTCGTTTGGACAAGCCCAACGCCGTGAGGCGTGGGGCGAACAGCCACCAAACGCAACGTCCAGCGCGGTTTTTCCGCGGTCTCACGGCCGTCGGCTTTCACGACGCTGAGATCAGCGAGGGGCTGCCCGTGTCCGGCGATGGGCATGGGTAGCACCGAGCGTCCTGAACGGGCGAGGCTCACGTGTTAGCCGTATGAGACGGTCAGCGTCGAGTCGGCATCCACGGGCCGCGGCGCAGACGCCGAACGGCTGCTTGCTCTGGGGCCTCGACCGGGCCCGGTCGGCCGAAAAACGCCTATTTGCCGGGAATCTCGCGCCTCCGGGCTTTTCGGCTACGCAGGTGCGGCCCCGGCCCGCTAGGGTGCCTGGGAGTTGAAGGGCTGCAGATGGTCTGCAGCCCTCGGCCGGGCGCAGCGTTCTCCAGCGGAGATCCCTGCGGTCCGGCCCCGTTCCCCAGGAGGTAAATCTCATGAAGCGTGTTTCCATGGTGCTTTCCATTCTTTGTGCCGTTGCCGTCAGCCTGACGATCGCCGACACCGCCTCAGCCGCGGGCAGGGCTCGTCGCGGTCAGGCCTGCTGCGATTGTGCGTCGACGGGTGCCGCCGAGCCGGCCTGCGGTGCCACCGAACCTGGTTGCGCCGCCGCGGAACCGGCCTGCTGTGCAGCCGAGCCCGCTTGTGGCGCCGCCGAGCCGGCCTGTGGTGCCGCCGAGCCGGCCTGCTGCGGGACCGCTCCCGCAGCCCGTCGTAGCCGTCGGGGCATGTTCTCGGGCCGCCGTGCCCACCACGCCCCTGCTGCGAGCGGGTGCACGAGCTGCTGCGAAGAGCCGGCCTGCTCCGCCGAGCCCTGCTGCAACGCCGGTTGAGCCGAACTCCGGGCAATCAGCTGTCCGAACCTGGCACCGAGAGGCGGCGGGGGGCACACGCCCCCGCCGCCTCTGCTTCTTCATGCCGAGGCCGGCGGTTGCGGGGCCGCTGCATCCGCCGGATGGACAACCCGGGCGGCGGCGGGAATGATCTCGGGTCTTCCGCCCCCCCGGAACTCCCATGGCACGCCAGCTCGAAACCATCCGCAACATCGGCATCGTCGCCCACATCGACGCGGGCAAGACCACGCTTACGGAGCGGATGCTCTTCTTCACGAAGACGAGCCACCGGCTCGGCGAGGTCGATCGCGGCACGACGATCACCGACTTCGACCCCGAGGAGCAGGAGCGGGGGATCACGATCTACTCGGCCGCCGTGTCGTTCCAGTGGCGGAATGTGACGGTGAACCTCATCGACACGCCCGGCCACGTCGACTTCACGGCCGAGGTGGAGAGGAGCCTGCGGGTGCTCGACGGGGCCGTGGTGGTGTTTTCCGCTCGCGAGGGAGTCGAGGCCCAGAGCGAGACGGTCTGGCGGCAGGCCGACAAGTACGGCGTGCCCCGGCTGGCGCTCGTCAACAAGCTTGACCGCGAGGGGGCGGACTTCTTCGGCACGGTCGGCCAGATCGAGAAGCGGCTCGGGGCGAAGCCGCTGATCCTGCACCTGCCGCAGGGCCTCGGGCCGCCACACGTGAAGGATCCCTTCTGCGGGATCGTGGACCTCGTGGAGATGAAGCTGCTCACGTTCCCGCCCAAGGACGAGGCACTCGCCGGCGGCGAGGCGCTCTCCAGGGTGACGGCGTCGCCGATCCCCGAGGAACTCGCCGACGAGGCGGCCCTCTACCGGGAGCAACTCGTGTCGACACTCTTCGACTTCTCCGACGAAATCGCGGAACTCGCCATGCAGGAGGCCCCGATCCCCGCGGAGCTCATGCGGAAGGCGATCCGGCAGGCCACGATTCAGCGGAAGGTCGTGCCGATCCTGGCCGGCTCGGCCCTCGACTGCATCGGCGTGCAGCCGGTACTCGACGCCGTGGCCTGGTACCTCCCGAGCCCCGCCGACGTGCCGCCTGTGCAGGGCCTCGATCCGGCGGCCAAGATTCCCACCACGATCACGCGGAACCCCGACCCCAAGGCCCCGTTCTGCGGGCTTGTTTTCAAAATCATCGCCGAGAAGCATGGCGACCTGTATTTCGTGCGGGTCTATTCGGGCACGCTCAAGGCGGGCAGTCGGGCCTGGAATCCGCTCAAGCAGAAGAAGGAAAACGTCGCCCAGCTCTGGCACGTGCAGGCCGACCGCCGCGAGCAGATCGACGAGGCTTTCGCCGGCGACATCGTGGGGGTGATCGGGCCGCGGGCGAGCGTCACGGGCGACACCCTCTGTGACTCGGCCGCGCCGATCGTGCTGGAGACGATCCAGTTTCCCGAGACCGTGATCTCGATGGCGATCGAACCCGACACGAGCCTGGAGCGCAAGAAGCTCGCCGAGACGCTCGAGATGATGAAGCGGCAGGATCCGACGTTCCGGGCGATCGAGAGCGAGGAAACGGGCCAGACGCTGATTTCGGGGATGGGCGAACTCCACCTGGAAGTGATCCGGCACCGGCTGGAGCGGGATTTCAACCTCAAGTGTCGCGTCCACAAGCCGCGGGTGAGCTACAAGGAGACGCTCGGCAAGGCGGTCCGCGTGAGCGGCGAGGCCAACCGGCAGGTGGCCGGTCAGACGCTCGTCGCGACGGTGACGCTCGCGGCCGAGCCGAACGACGAGCAGGCCCCGGTGACGGTGGAGCAAGGCTGGTTCCCCGAGAACGAGTCGCTTGCGGAGATCGCGGCCACCATGACGCAGTCGGTCCGCGAGAGCGCCGAGCGAGGCGGCCTCAAGGGCTGCCCGCTGTGGGGTGTGCGGATCGCCGTCTTGGAGAG
>Ga0315903_10011750_pt1 | contig 10281 bp, 13 predicted proteins | sample LakEriMetagenome_7_FD_203524 | JGI IMG/M metagenome (GOLD analysis project Ga0315903, IMG submission 203524) | Freshwater fungal communities from buoy surface, Lake Erie, Ohio, United States - Buoy 2 MA119 | ecosystem: Environmental > Aquatic > Freshwater > Lake | place: USA: Lake Erie, Ohio... | reverse complement strand
GGTGCTTCTTTATCGGGGCTAGGTATCCCTGCGCCAACATGATCATCTCTGCGAGCTGGATGAATGAAGTCGGTCGCCCGGTGCAAAGGTTCAAGGTTTGGATGTCGTTTGTGATCGCTTCGAAGGTAGCTGCAATAACGTCGTCGATGTGGATAAAGTCGCGCACTTGCTCGCCGGTTCCCCATACTTCGAATGGGTCGAGTTTGGCCTTGCCACGTGCGATCAAGGATGGGAATGGGTAATCGAGCGCCTGGTCGCTGCCGTAGCCGCTAAATGGCCGCAGGATGTTGACCTTGATTCCTTCTGCTCTGGCGTATCTGGCCAAAGTTTCGCCGGTCAATTTCGCCCATCCGTAGCTCAAGTCTGGGGTTCGAATGTGGTCGAGATTGATGTCGCCTTCTCGAAGTCGTTGCTGGTAGGCGGCTCTTTGTAGGTAGATCGGGTAAGCCGCCGAGCTGCTGTAATAGACGAGGTGCTTCGGCTTGGTTCTTACCGCCCACTGAAACATGTCGCTGTCGATCGCGAGGTCGCTGGCGACGGCCAAAGGGTTCCCTTCGATCGTGGCTCTGCCCCCGACGATCGCGGCGAGGTGAATAACGACGTCGAATCTGGTGTCGTCCTTCTTGAAGAAATCCCTGCAATCAATGCCGTTTGCGATGTCGATGCCGGTGATGTCATGGCCTTTGCCGTCGAGCGCTCTGTGGAAGGCGCGGCCAACGAAGCCGGCATCTCCTGTTATAAGAATCTTCATATGAGCCATTCTGCCAGGTATTTGTCGCTTCCTGATTCGGCCTTTGCCATCGTCTGGTCAATGCTGAAAACGAAGCGGTCGTCTGCTTCCAAAGCCGCCCCTATGTGGTGCAAGGTTGCCTTCTTGTCGATCGGGAATGGCCGGCGTCTGCTCTTTCCTTCTGTGGGGGTTTGGTAGTGCTCATCGTGGATCAGGGTTGCGCCCTTGATCAACGGCCAAATGTGGGCCGCTAGCCAGTCCTGGTCTTGCGTGTAGTAATTCTGGGCTTCTGGTGGTATGAAATATGGAATGGCCCGGGTTCGAGCTGCAAACATGCCGGCGCTGATCTGGTAATTGTGGCCTGTGGGGTGGTCTTTCATAACGTGGAAATCTAGGCCGCTTGCCAGAAACTCTTCGTGTGCGATCCGTTCCCGGTGCGTCAGCCTAGCGTCTGCATCGCGGCTGAGAACGATGTCGAATTCCTGATCGGTCAAAGCCTGAAATCGCCAGAGTTTGGCTGTGTGGTCTTCTGGCCCTGGCTGGTCTACGAGCTGCACGTGGGGAAATAGGCGAAGGGTTTGTTTGATGGATTCTGGAACCGAGGCCCCGGTGTAGAAGCGCAGGGTGAATCCTTTGAAGTGCCTGGTTGCCAGAATTGCGTTCTTGATCGCGCCGATCGTGTATCGCTCTTCGCTGCCGTATAAAGAGTACGCGATGAGCTGCTTCATGGCCTTAGTTTGCGCTTTAGCAATTCGTAGGCTTCGCTCTGAATGTAGTTCTGGAAAGCGAGCGCGTCGAATGAATATATTTCGGTCGCGTTGACTTCCTTGTATCCCTCATCCCATTCCGCTTTGCCTGCAATTGGGTGCATGTGCTCAACGATAACGTGATCGAGATAAGTCAGCGCTCCTAAATCCTGGCCTAGTTTCTTCCAGAAGTTATCAAGGTATAAATGCTTCATCTTTGGCGGAACCATGCCATCAAGCGCTTTGACGATGTCGCTGGTCATCGCGATCATGGTTGGAAGTCGTTCCTTCTGAAGCAGGTCGTTGCCGTAGGCCATTGACGGTCGCTTCTGCATCGCCTGGATAAGAAGTGCATCCCACCCGGCTGTGCGTGGGCGGTGGTCATCGCCTAAGAAGGCGAAGTATTTGTATTCGCCCTTCTTTACGATCGCACTGGCTGCCTTGTTTATTGGGTAAGCCATGCCCCGGGTTTCGTTCTCGATCGTCATGCACTTTTCTGCGCCTACTTCGTATTCGTAGGCATCGTGCTCTGGATCGTTTGCGTCAATGACGAAGATGATGTCTGAATGTGTGGAAAATCGATCGTGCTCTGCCAATAGTTCGACTGCGTTGCGTGGGCGTCCTCTGGTTGGTACGAGGATAATCATTTCGTTCATTTGTCTGTCGCAATCTCGCCGGCGATACTGGCGTATGCCGCTAAATCTACGAATGAGTCCAGGGTTTCTGTTTCCATCAAGCGTGCGACTTTAACTAGCGCCATGCATATCGCCACTTGCTGTGGGGTTATTTCGTGCTCCAGATATGTCGTCCATAAGTCTGCGATTCTGGAGTGGTTGGTCTTTGGATCGCCGTATGTTTGCTGGCGGTCTTTGGCTGTGAGTCGAGCTGCTTCTTGAAGAATTTCCCCCCGATTCATCGACTACTTTGCTCCGCGTCCGAATTCGATCGCCTTTGGATCGATGGCCTTCAAGATTGGGCCAGCGACTGCTGCGATTCCTGCTGCAAGGTATTCCTTGAGTGGGCGGTTCGGATCTGCAAGATAAAGAGCTGCGATTGCTGCTGCTCCTGCTCGCAGGTAGGTCATTGCAATTGCTTCGAGTTTGTTCTTATCCATTTGCGATCTCCTTAAATTTAGGGCGTCCAAATCCTACGATAAAGACTGGAAGTGATGGGTTTACCTTGCCGCGATTCTTCTTCTTGAATGCTCGTATCTTCTGGCAGACTTCGCCGCCATTGCGCTGGTCGCCCTTCTTGTCCGGGCTGGTGTTGCCTTCGATGCAGGTAACTGTGCCGTTGCCGTTATTCGTGATCACGATTCCAACGTGTGAAATGCGATCGAGCGCATCTCCTGGGAAATCAAAGAAGACGATATCGCCTGGCTGTGGATCTGCTGCTTCTGCAAGTGTCCAGGCCTTCTTGTCCATGAATGCTGTTGCTCCTGCTGGCGTGTATGTGCAGTTTGGAATCTTGACGCCGGCTTGTTTTGCGCACCAGTTCACGAATGCTCCGCACCAGGGTTGGTTTGCCTTCTGGTATTTCGTTTGGTTATCTGCTGGCCCTTCGATGTAGCCGAGTTCTGCTTTGGCTACTTCGATAAACTTATCGAGTTGGTTCACTTGCTTCCCCTTCTTGCTGCTGCTTCGGTTTAGATTTTAGCCCATTGGCACTCAGTATTCCTGCAAGCGTGCCGGTCAGAAAGACGCACAATGTGGAAACTAGATCGATGAAGGCTGCATCGTTTGGGGCCTGCGCCATTGGCTGCGTAATGAAAAGCAGGGCGTATAAAAGGCTGAAAACGGATCCGGCAAATACGATCGCCAGGATGATGCCAATCGTTACGATCAGGCGTGCGTGAAGTTCTTCAGGGGTGAAACGCTTTCTAGCCATTCTGGGTATCCACTTCTGGGAGAAGGTCTTTCGTGCATTGGCCAATCGCTTCGCATCGCGGCGGCTGGCACTCTGGGTTGCTCCAGTTTTCATATTCCTGGCATGGATATCGAACCCAGCCCTGGTATCCGCATCCGCTAAGGCTTACGACGATCGCTGTTGCTAAGGAGCAGGCTATAAACTTCATCGAGGCGCTTTTCCAATCGATTCACTTGGTCTTTGACTGAGCTGCCCCCGTTTGGCTTTAATTCTGCCAGGTAATGCTTGACCAGCCATCTGGTCATCGCGATAAAGGCTCCGCCGATCGTGATCAGCGAAACTGTAAGCGCCGCGTAATCCTGCGCGGTCATTGGTTGACTTCCAGAATATAAACGAGGGCGGTTCCGGTATTGGTTACGGCCCATACTTCTGTCGTCGCTGGCAGGTGCATCACGTCGTGGCTGTTGTTATCAACTTTGACTCCGTTTGAAGTGCTAACGGTGTTATCTCCGCCGATCCAAATGTTGCCAGATTCGTTATGAATGTGGACTTCTCGGAATATGTTTCCGGTTGCGACGATCTTCGTCGGGCTAGTCGTTACTGTGACTTGCGATGTGCGCATGGCGCTCTCCTGGTTTCTTCTGGATCCCCGATGCTTCTACTTCGTCGACGGCGTCATCGATCGTCCGGGTTGGTTCCCGGGTGCAATCGCCTTCTTGGTATCCCATTAAAGGGCGGCGATCTCGTCTTCTGTCAGGCCAAGAGCTGCAAGTTTGGCCTGGGCTGAGGCTTTGGCTGTCGCCTTTGCCTGTGCTTCGGCTTCTTCTTCGGCCTTGCGAGCTGCATAAGCGGCTGCATCGGCTTCGCGCTGTGCGATCTCTGCATCTGTCAGCTCGATCTCCAAGACTTCGCCGGTGGTGCAGTTTACTTCGATACGGGTTGGATTAGGCATTTGATACTCCATATAGGTAGGCGGTTGAGTATTGGACTAAAGTTGCGCTTTGAGTTGGAACAATAGTGATTCTGTTAATAGCGTCTGTGCTAGACCACAATCCAGCGGTTAAATTCATATATGCCAAAGTTGCATTGTTTTCAATTACAGAATCAACAGAATATGCTTTATTTTGAGAACCAGCATAATTTGGAAAATACATTTCTACATTGGCAAAAGTATTTGAGGTATTGCCAGCAGTATCAATCTGTGCTAAAAATCGAGGGTTGTCTGTTGCGCTACTGAAAGAGCCTGCGTTCGTACCGTCTGCTTCTATAGTCCTAAAAGTAAAAGTTGTGGTTGCGTTATTGAGGCTGATTCTTATGAAATCAGTTCCAGCTGCGCCACTTCTTAAAGACATTTTTAAGCATAAATCTGTATAAGTTGCAGGGATAGAAGTAAAGTCAATGGATGAAATTCCACCTGAGCCAGCGACTTGAGCTGAACCGATTTGAGTAAATGTAGGCATCTTTAGGCCGCCTTTATTCCGTAGAGGGTGAGAGTCGTGCCAGTTGCAAGATTAGCCGATGGCTCAAAGGCGACTTTGATTGAGTTAATTGCTTCTGGAGTTTTACGCCATAGGCTGACAGTCGTAGCTACTCGATCGCCTGCATCTGAGGATCTAGATAGAGTTGTTTTATATGTTGTCGTGTTAGCGTAATTTTGGATATTTATAATGTATGGTGAAAAGTTTGTACTGCCAGCCCAACCTGCGAATACTCCGTTGTACTGAGTTGTATATCTAAAACTTGATGCGCTTGAACCGTTACCCCACAACAAAGTTGTACTGTAATTTGAAGCCGTATCGCCATTATATTGTAAAAGTAATCCGTAAGTTGCCCCTACTGTATTTTTGCAACTGCCTACTAGAACTAGGTCTGTGTATGTCGCAGGGATGCTACTGAAAGTATATGAAGCCGTAGAACTAGGCACGGTGTATGCCGCGATCTTTTCATAAGTTGCAGTCATGATTACCCCTTAATTCCATAAAGCGCGAATGATGAGTACTGAGAGATGTTGGCAAAAGCTGAGTAAAATCTTATAGTGTCGATAGCATTCGTATTCGCCCCATAACTGCCAGACATCAATCTAATTTCCCCAGTAGATCCGTTCTGATCGACTCCAGTAAGAGATCGAAACGTTTTATTTTTATTTGTATTTTGATAATCTAATAAATCTATTACAGCTACGCCAAATACCCCTGCCGTACTTGTAGCGCCTGAAGATTGGATCATTTCTATATTTGTAGATGAGCGAGATCCTGCCGTAGCGCTTGCACCGTCACCTTTCAAGAAATGACCCCATAAAGTGCTAGTAGTATCTAAAGTACCGCCGGTGCCTACTCGCATTAAAATACCGTCATTAGTAAAAGCGGTTTCTGATCGACATAATACGCGTATCTGTAAGTGTTTATATGTAGAAGGGATTAAGGTAAAGTCAATTGAAGACTGGCCGCCCGATCCGACTGTGACAGTCGAGATTGACTCATAAGAATTCAAAGCCAAAGATGGCGCGAATAATCCGTAGGCCGAAGCTGAAAGGCCGCCCCTTGCTCCTAGTATCGGTGACATGAATTCCTCTTATGCAAATTTCGTCTGGCTTGCGAATACGGTGTAGGTCGGCGTCGCCGCAGTCTTGACGACCGTATAAACGTAGGCGTCAATGCTGGAGGCGTTGCCGGCGGCGAATGCTGTTCCACCCTGGTACTTCGGTGTTACGGCTGATCCGTCGATCTGCACCGCGCTATTGTAGTAGGCGGTGCTGCCCTGGGTGACGAGGTGCGTTACTGTGATCGCATCTCCTACGGCCAACATAGAGCTGAGTGTGGTTCCTGAATTGCCCCGAATATTGAGCGTCCAGTTGGCGCTCGCGTTGCTGGTGTAATAAAGGACGCCCTGGGTTACTGCGTCGAAGTTGATTGTTCCTGTGGCTGCTGTGGCCGATACTGTGGTGCGCTCTTCTGGGCTGAGAAGGGTCTTATTCGTCAGGGTGTCTGTGGTCGCTCTTCCTACGATCGTGTCGGTCGAAGTGGGAAGGGTCAGAGTGCCGGTATTGCTGATCGTGGCAATGATCGGGGTCGTCAGCGTCTTGTTGGTTAAAGTCTGCGCTGTGGTCAGATCGGCTGTGACGGCTGTGTCGATCGCAACGGTTGGAATCGGCCCGGTTGCGCTCGAGATGCTGATTCCTGTTCCTGCTGTCAGAGCTGTGATATCGCCGGTTGCTCCAACCCAGGCGGATCCGTCATAAACTTCAAGGCTGTTTGTGTCCTGGAGATATGAGACCATGCCCTCTGCCAATACTCCGCTTAGGGCTGCGGTTCGAGCTGCTGAAGATGCAAATACCATCACCGTCTGCTGCATCAGAAAAGTGTTGACTTGCGCTGCCGTCAAAACGTCGCCTGTTGCGAATAGTTTGTATCCTGCTCCTGCCATGATTTCTCCTTGTTAGTAACTGAGAACGCCTGCGACGCCCAGAATTCCTTGCGATGTACTATCGAGAATAAACGCCTGGATGATCGGTTCGCTCGTCAGTATCTTAGTGGTGAATGTTGTCCTTGTTATGTCGTGTTGCAGTCCTTGCACGAATAATTCGCTGGTGATTGATGTCGATCCTGGCATCGATTTTGTGACGTTGACCAGGTCGAATATCTCCAGGTCAATGCCTGCGATATTACGAGCGACTTGTCCGTCGTCGACCAGGTTGAGCGTCATCGAATCAATGCGAAGCGTTGCGTTCTTGCGTGATTGCAAGATCATCGTTGCCTGGTCTAGTGATTCTGTATCTGATTGCACCAGGATGCCGGTTCTGGCTCCTGAATGTTTGAAGTAGTTATCTATTGATGTCTGATCGGTGACGGTCTGGTTGGTTCCGTTCAGTCTTTGAACTGATACATCGTTCACGATCAAGGTGTCGTCAAAGGCCAGGTCAATCTGGGCGTATCCGATTCCTGTGCCGTCGTCGCTGAAAACTGTCGGTGTCGAGTCTGCGTACTGGCTGACTGTGGTTCTGGAGTAGAAGGTTGCATTTCCTTCTGCGTCCAGAAAGAAGCCACCGAATTCGCTATTTTCTACCGTCTGAATTGCTTCGAGGACGGTGCGATCTGCTGTTCCTGGATCGGCTTGCATTGTGCTATCGCCGGCGTTGATATCTCTTTGTGATGCTGGCCAGTCGACAACGTCGAGCAGTTTATTGATGCGTGTTCCGCTGAGTTGTCCTGCGCCTGTATCTGGTACTGAAGTGATTGCTGCGTTATTGAGAAGGCGGAAGCCGTCGACGCAATTGAGGATCACTCTGGAAACTTCATCGGCTCCAAGCGCGAACGTCGTATCGTAGCTGGTGATAAAGCCTGAAAATAAGTAGTAGCGCACTCCTTCGTAATCTGCAAAGATTCGAATTTTGCGCAGCGGTATCAGCTTGCCGTAATAGGGGCCTGCTGTATTGGCTGGGTTCCAGTCGCCGTTGTCGTCCTTGATCTCAACGACGGCCGTTCCTGCTTCGAATTTATTCAGGATTCGGTTGCGTCCTCTTCGGATTGATGATCGCAGGATGATAGATGTGATATCGACCGAGTCATCGGCTTCTGCGAGCTGGCCTGTTCCGAGTATGCCCTTGACGGCGTCATCTAGTGTGAATGCTGTCGCGATAAATGCCGGGCCGTTCACGAAGTCGATTGTGGCTCCGAGCTGTGGAATGCCTGCCATCAGAGTTGGATCGCTGTCTTTGTGATCGCCTGGCCGTTATTTTGGCCCTGGAGAATGGCATTGCGGATTGCGTTGACGAGGTCGCCTTCGCTGGTAACGCTGCCGTTTACAACGATGTTGACGGTTCCGCCCATCGATCCCATGCGGTTGAGTGGAATGACGGCCTCTGGCCCTGCTTCGCCGATCAGCGCAGCTGTGGGGCTGTTAACAATGCCGCCATCTGCCAATGCTGGCATGCGGTTGAGTTTGTTAATTAAGCCCTGGGTGGTGAAGTTGCTGCCGCCCACCGATGGCACTGGCACTGGCACTGGTGTCGCTGCCTTTGGAATAACTGGCCCGATAAAGCCTGGATCTCCCGGCTGTTTCGCAGTTGGAGATGGTGTTATGTATGGCTTGAATCCTGGTGGTAGTGGCGTTCCTGCTACTGGTGCTGGTGTCGCCGGCGCTGCGATCTTCGCTCCTGAAGCTGCAACGTAGGCGTTAAGAGCTGCAAGCGCGTCTTTCCATGATTGTGCTGCCTGGTTGCCGGGTGTAGGCCAAAGGTCGGAGGGGCTGACGCCTTCTGATATTTTCTTTGCGTAATCTGCTACTTGCTTATTTGTCATTCCCCACTTGATCGCGAGGTTATTGATCTCTTCATCTGAAAGTTTGCCGTCATTTAGCGCTGCGAAGAAGTCGAGATAAGTCTGTGCCTGTGCCTTTGTGACGCCCCATTGCGCTGCTAGTGCGTCGACTTCCTTTGTCGTAATCTTTCCATCATTGACTGCGAAGATTGCGCTGGTGTATGCAACCACCGCTTCTTTGCTTATGCCCCACTTCTGCGATAGGACGATTACTTCTTCTGCTGAAATCTTTGAATCTGCAACAACGCCGAGCAAGTCTGTGTATCGCTTGATTGCATCGTTTGCCTTCAGTTGCGCTTCAAGGTTTGCCAGAATTGCTGTGACGCGTGCTGCTTCCTGGATGTTCGCTTGCTTTACAAGGTTTAGGCGTGCTGCTTCAAGTTGGATCGGATCTGTTTCGTTTGTTGGTTTGATTTTGAATTTTGCCAGCGCTGCAAGCGCCTTCTGTGTCTGAATAAGTTTGAGGTCTGCTGCTGTGAGCGCCTTTGTGTTCTTTCCTGCTGTGCCAAGATTGACGTTGAGTCCTTTAAGGCTATTGAGAAAGTCGTCAGTCGTTCCGTTTAATCCGTCGAATGAGAATTCTAATTCTTCGCCTGTTGATTCAAGTTTGCTCATCTCGTTATTAGCAGTTTTTGTTACAAGATAAAGGCCGCCGAGTGTGGCTGTGAATGCGGCAACGCCTGCGACGGCTGCTGCGACTGAAATTCCGCCGGTGGCTGCTGCCTGTGCTGCTGCTGCTCCAAGTGCTGCAGCTCGGATTGCCTGGTAAGCCTTGACCAGTCCTTGTATCGCTGTAACGAATGCGATCACTTTGCCTGCTACGAATGTTGCTGCAAATATCGCGCCAAGTGTTATGAAAACTTCCTTGTGCTTTGCTACAAATGCAAAGACTTTGAAGATTGCAAATCCAAAGCCGACGATGGCTTTGATTGCCTGGGTCATAACGGCGACGAGTTTATTTCCATTTTCGTTCAGGAATGTTTGTATTGCTGGAATGACTTTAGTGATCATCACTGTGAATAATTCTTCAAGCACCGGCATGAGTGCTGTGCCTAGTGTTTCTTTGGCTTCGTCGAATGCAATGCCGAGGCGCTTCATTCTAAATTCGAAGGTGTTTGCTCTGGTTGCTGCTGCTCCACCGAATTGCTTCTGAAGAATTCCGAGAACGGCTGCGAAGTCTTTCGTCTTTCTTACGTTTGCATCGATCGGTACGCCGAGTTTGGTTAATGCTCCAAAGTTGCCCTGGGTTGCTTTCGTGATCGCAGATACTGCTGCCGTCAGATCAATGCCTGAGCCTGCTGAAAGGTCGAGCGCTACTCCTAGTAATCCTTGCGCTGCCGTAATGTCGCCGGTGACGCCTGCTAATTTGGCAAGGGCTGGCCTTAAGTCGTCATCAACGACTCCGAATGCTCGCTGAGTTTGATCAATATATGATTCGGTTGCTGCAATCGCTGCGTCTGTCGCGCCTGTGGTGTTCTTGAGTGAATTGGCAAGCAGCGCCTGGGATTTTTCATCTGCGATCGCAGCCTTGACTGAATCCACGCCGATCTTGACGGCGAATGCTGCGCTCGCTGCAGCTGCTAATCCGAAGGCCTTTCCTACCTTGCCTGCAAACTTATCGAAA
>Ga0315903_10011747_pt1 | contig 10283 bp, 10 predicted proteins | sample LakEriMetagenome_7_FD_203524 | JGI IMG/M metagenome (GOLD analysis project Ga0315903, IMG submission 203524) | Freshwater fungal communities from buoy surface, Lake Erie, Ohio, United States - Buoy 2 MA119 | ecosystem: Environmental > Aquatic > Freshwater > Lake | place: USA: Lake Erie, Ohio... | reverse complement strand
ACCCACTTGGGAAGCTCATCTGGAATGGCTTCATTCAGAAGGATTGAAATCAGCCGCGGAGGGGGATTGTCCGGTGCCTCATTGGGTAAAAGATTCTGCGTAGATAAAATCGACTATATCAACAACGAAATAATCAAAGGTTCCCATGCTAACGGAAAGAATTGGACGTGCACTCGCACTCGCTGTCGAAGCCCACGCTGGGCAAAAGAGAAAAGGTACAGAGATCCCCTACCTTGCCCACCCAATGGGAGTGGCATCAATCGCTCTGGATCATGGTGCGGATGAAGATCAGGCAATAGCAGCCTTGCTTCATGATGCAGTCGAAGATGGCGGTGAACACTTCGCCAAGATTATCCGAGAGCAGTTTGGCGACAGGGTGGCAGACATCGTCGAGGGCTGCACTGACGGCGTGCCAGATGCCTCCGGAGTCAAGGAAGCGTGGCTTCCCCGTAAACAGAGATACATCACCCACTTGCGCCATTCTCCTGAGGATGTGCTTTTAGTGAGTGGCGCAGACAAACTTCATAACGCGCGAGCAATCGTCGAAGATTTACTTAATATCGGTCACTCCGTCTTCGATCGATTTAGCGCAACGCCAGATCAGACCATTTGGTATTACGAGACCTTATCAGAAGTTTTTACCGAGCGCGGAACACCGATTGCAAAGCCCCTTGCAGATACGGTCAAAAGAATAAAGCAATTGGCAAATTCGCTCGCCATTTGAACTTTCAAGCCATAGCTAAGCCCGGCATAAGGAATGTGAACATATGACAATAATTAGGGGTGTAAGAATTATGGCTGCCCCATGCTGTGGCGCACGATTTTCTGCACCTCGCTATTTATCAATGAATTTTATGGCATTCGCATATTGGACTGATGGATGGAGAGAGCACTCCCTCATGCCCAATGGTGAAGGTTTGCGTCAATGCAAATGCGGAAAATTTACGCTCTTTAAAGAATTAGTAGAAATTGACACTGCCGAGAATAGCGATCTTCCATACATTAATCATGTCCCCTCAGATCTACTTCCGGCCTGCATAGCCACAGCTGACAATGAAGAACTTGAAGTTGCTGCGCGACTCGAATATTGGCGCGAACTAAACCACCCTTACCGAGAGCGATATCGAACTCATCGAGATGCTGAAGAATCTGACAACAAAGCAATGTGGGAAGTGCAAAATCCTGACACCAGAACTTGGTGGGATAAATTACGGGGACGAGAAGCACCTGCATACGTTAGGACGGAATCAATGCCGTTTACCGTCCCGGACTTTGAGCCTTCAACCGAACAGTTACAGAACATGGATCGACTCAGTAAAATCTTCCACAATTATTCTCTTAGTTCGCCTTCGAGATACAACATTACTCTTGCAGAGCTCTATCGTGAACAAGGGCGCTTTTCTGAAGCCCAAGAGGCGATTTTGAGAACCCAAGAACAAGATGAGGGAATCACAAGCAAATTAATTGCAAAGTTGATTCAAGAAAAGCAACCAGCTTTGATACGCTATCGTATGTAATCGTCAATACCTCTATCCTGACTTTCTTAGGCCTGACCTAAGAGCTTATTTAATTGAAACTACAGAGCGACACACCAGAAAAATAAATGACGAGTGGAGTATGAATTATTTAGGCGTTGATTTTGGTACATCGAATTGTGTAGCGGCACACGTCGGCACGCGCGGGGAAGTCGAACTGATTCCACTTGAGGACAATCGGCAAATTTTGCCGACAGTAGTCTTTGCACCTCGTAAAGAGGTAGTAAACACTCCTATTGTGCCGACTGAGCTTCAGCGTCGGCTACGTCAAGCAGAGATAGACGATCAAGTACAAATCCGAAAGGAATTGGCAGAATTTGCAAAAGAAATGGATGGCTACGATCGTAAAAATAAGCCTAGTCCTCCAGCACCGCCACGCAAACCAAAACGCGAGGACTATAAAAGTACGACTGAATTTGAAACCGACTTTGCTAGCTACACAAACTATGTATCTCGCTATCCGACACTTCGTCAAGACTACGAAGCTGAGCTTGAAAAATTTTGGCCAAAAAGAGAGGAATACGAGCGTCAGCATCGGGCCTTCCTACGGCGAGCGCGGACTACTGAAGAACTCGAGACGATGGTCAAAAGAGCGATGCAGCGTGAAGCTGTTGATGCAGCCGAGCAAGCATACTGGGATCAAACATTTTTTGACGCTTTACGAACTACAATAGACTTTGAATTTGGCTCTGAGGCAATCAACACCTACACTAGCGATCCGTTGTCCGGCTTTTTCTTGCGATCGCCGAAGGCATTCTTAGGAACCGATCTCAAAGCCGACCATGTTGAGGCTTTTACTCGCGTTATTGCCGCAATTCTTCAGCATATCAAGCACCAAGCTGAGACACACTGTCGGTGCGCATTTGATGGCATCGTACTAGGCCGGCCAGTGAACTACCAAGGCAGCTCAGTCCAAGCAGGTAATCAACAAGCACTCAACATTATGCGTGATGCCGCGATCCGCGCCGGATTCGAGGTAGTTCGATTTTTCCTCGAACCCTCAGCCGCTTCTCTGACACTCGGCAAACAATCATTGTCAGCAGATGACAGGGTATTGATCATTGATGTTGGTGGAGGAACAACTGATTGCGTATTTTTTGAGTGGCTCGACGGCATAACTCGGCAATTGCGAGTGCTGTCATTCGCAGGAGATCGAGTAGGCGGAAGCGATTTCGATCAATCTCTCGCGTGGCATGCGTTTATGCCGCTATTTGGCAAAGATCAATTGCTAAAGGACGGACTACCGATACCACATGCGATCTTGCATGACGCGATTTCTACACGCGATGTACCGGCACAAATTCGTTTCGGGCACGCTGCATATCGCATCGAGCGCTTGATCGGTGATGCTAGAGATCCGTCGCCACTTATACGCCTACTAAGGCTCCAACAGAATCAACTTCAATACAAACTCCTCATGACAGCAGAACGTGTGAAGATTTTGCTGTCTGATCTCGATAACCACATGGCTCTTTTGGATTTTGTCGAATCGGGGCTATCCATCGGTTGTGATCACCAGCATCTACAGCAGGCTTCTGCGCAACCGATTAGCGCCATCGAGCGGATTCTTGGGCAAGCGATCGAACGGGCAGAAATTCAACCGACGAAAGTATTTATTACCGGCGGCATGTCGAAATCTGTCGAGCTATTGGCTAGCCTTACTCGTTTCTTCGGCCCAGCACTTCCAATAAATCCACTCCCTTCGCTTACCGCAGTCGGCCAAGGACTTGGCATAGTGGCTGGCGCACTTTCAACAAAGGCGAACGATGTAATTACGATGCAGTATGAAGCACTTGGCTTGGATGTTTGAGCAGATATTTCACTAGAATGGTGATCTATTTAATGTGGTATCACCGAGATCTAACGCACGATGCTTCTAATATGTCAGGGCTTTGAGCAATATCGGCAATAATCTGATCGCCAGCGCATATCCGCGTATGACTTTTTCCCGCCAAATACAACGTTTCCTTCAAGTTTTATCGTTCAATTTGACTGAGGGGCTCATTAATGGCCAATGCTATCGATAGATTGTTTGATTCAGTTTCAAATAATCTCAAACCACTTTCAGATCTTGACTGGCCGGAAATTCCGAATGATTTAAAGGATACCGATCAAATCGATGAGCCTACCGACTCAGAAAATGACGGAATCTATTCCATCGATGAAGAATTAAATTCTAATGCCGCATTGGAACGAATTGCAGGTAGTCGAATACGTATCGAACCCGACCAAGATGAGGTTGAGTCAATCGAAGGTGGAATTCGCTCACGCGGATTCGAAACATTAGCGTTTTATAAATCTCGACGCTTTTTTTCCCGACGACCTTTTGCTGGTCGCTGGGGTATTTTTTATCTGAAACCAGGACTGACTTACATTGAATCGCAAATTAATCACGTTTACCCTGGTTATGGCGATCCAAAAAAACTGGCCATCAGTTTTCTTCGCGAGCATGAACGATTTCACTATCGTGCCGATGTTCAGACTCTCATGTTTGAAGCAACCCTTGGCAAACACCTCTATTTACCACTTCATAAAGCACTCAAAGGAAGCAGATCTCATTTCGTTGAAGAGGCATTGGCTAATCGACAGGTTTGGGATTGGGCACGAAAAGGATCTGTTGGCTTAGAGGATTTCGCCAAGTCCTTCATGCTACTTCAACCCAATGCATATGCACGATTCCTAGAACCGAGGTTGGAATTGGCAGCAGAATGGGCTGGAACGGTAGTAGATCAGAGTCCTCCTGGATCAACATTTCGCGCAGATTTGTCGCATTGGGTAGAAGCAACTCCATTGGGACTTATGAGATCTTCACTTTGTCCAGAGTATGTGATCTATCCGGACAAGTTATCTCGATGGATTTCACCCGCGCTGGTTTTACCTCCCGTAAATGCAGTCCAAGATGGTGAGGATGTTGTGAAAATACTTAACGGGAGACTTGCACATCTCCAATCCAAGTGGGATCAAACTAAAGCAAAGCTTCTTGAGAATCGGTTACTGCATGGGCTGAATTTCAAACCATGGCCCAAAGATGGACCAGAAAGATATTCTGTTCGCGTAGATGATAATTTCAGAGCACACTTGCATCACAAGGGATCCGGAAAATGGCTTGCATATGTCTTGGGGCCACATAAAAAATTAGGCCATGGCTAACAAAGAAGAAATTCAAAGAAGGTCCCCTGTTGATTTTTTAAGTTGCCAGCCACCGATCTAATAGATTGCTAACGTAGGGTTTCGGAAGCAGATGTCCGGCACTCGGAACCACCGTCACTGGGATTCCTGTTAGTTCCCCGAATCGTTGCACCTGCTTAGGATCGCTCTGCCAATCTTCCTCGCCCACATGAATTTGCGCATTCAAGGGACTGGGAAATGCTTTGACTTGCGCGAGTTCTACTAGCCTTTTTGGGTACGGCGGACTAAAAAGCGCTCCGATCTCCTCATTCTGGAAATCCCCGATGATGGGGGAAAGGATAATTACCTGCCCTGGATAAGGTGGCAGGGATGCTTGAGCGTGAAGAAATAAATATCCGCCGAACGAATTCGCGATAACGTGCGAGTTAGGCGACCAATAATTGGCCTGCAAATCATCTGCAACCAATGCAGTCTGTTCCAAGAATGGCAATCGAAGAAACTCGCCCACCGTCTCACGACCAAAAATCGCAAGGCCTCGCTGCGCCAAAGCTTCCCCAAGACCTGTGGTTAACCTGCCGCCATGCCCGGGTAGATAATAAATTGAGTTAATCACAGACTGCCTGTTTTGAGTTATGAGATTAATTCTGGTATATTAAATCTACATTTTGAGTTGGGTCGACGCCCACGCCAACCTGCCTACCCGGGCAAGGTGGACTGCGAAAGCAAATGTGGCTCTGTGAGGAGCAACCAAGCGGGATGCGTCGACCCTCCAGATTGGAGGGTTTTTTGTTTTCTAAGACACAAATCGACGACGCGACAGTCAAGGCATACCAAGAGACTGAATACCGCATTCAAGGCGATGCACCGTTCACCCTGCAAATTGGTGTGGTAAGCGAGAGCCTGCTGATCGCTCATAAATCGTATCGCGTCGACTGTAGCGCTTTTATTACCGCGTGTAATCCGTACAGCCAGAAGGTTAGTGCCGATGAAAACCGTGTTCGGCAGCGTCAATTTGCGAACGAACTAGCCAGACGCGGTCTGATCTATCTCTCTGGAATAGGACAACACCCCTCAAACCAGTGGCCTAGTGAAGAAAGCTTTCTGGTTCTGGGCATCAATCTACAAGCTGCAAAAAAGCTTGGTGAGCATTTCGATCAAAACGCCATAGTTTGGTGTGGGGTTGAAGGGCTCCCAGAGCTAATTATGTTGAGATAAGTAATGGTTTGGTCTGACCAATAAATCCAAGAGACTGGGGGGATTTGATCCAGCTTGCCGCCCCCGACATATCGTCAAAGCGGCTAAAGAGGAGATATTGACATGTCAATAATCAACGCCACTACCAAATCAGCTGATATCCAGATCCAGAGCATCTTATCAGCGTCCAACACCTACATTGAAACGCTGACGATTAAATCAATTGCGGCACAGCCTGGCCTAATCGAATTGGTCATCAAGACGCAACTCTTGACAGCCAAAAATCCTGACGAGGAGCGTATCAAGGCCCGGTGCTGTGTAGATCGGGCTCAGCTCGTCGGGTTAGGCGAAGCCATTGACCAATTTTTGAAGAAGACAGGCTCATCTACTGAGCTCGGCGAAAGTTAAGCTAATCAAAAATTTTAAATCTGGGGTGAGTTCATCCGAATTGCAGACCCCATGCCAACCGGCCAATCTGCTAAAGAGGAGTGTCAAATGACTAAGCATCATCGCTCGCAACAAACACCAGAGGGAGGAAGCCCATGACTCCCTCCCTTCTGGTTCGCCAATCCGGGCTTCCACGCTCCGTGCCTCTATTTCGGTTCGCCCCTGACAGAGCCCCCTTTTCTTGGCGGGACTTGAACCCAGCCCTTGTCCGGTCTGCCTCAAATATCCCACAGTATCTGGTTCTTGGAGACCTCGATCCGTCAACGTTCGAGCTATCCAATGCGGGGTGGTCGGCACGCTGGCAAGGGAATGAAAGCGATACCCACTTCGATGTCACCTACAAGGCAAAGACCAAGCAGTGGCACATACGGCAAACTTGGTGCGGCTTGGACGGTGGCTTCAGTATTTTCCCGGCAGCCATGCCTCTGGACAAAGTGATCGCAGAGGGCGTGTATATGCAGTTCCCCCGTACTTGGGATAGTGGGGCCAAGTTGCAGTTGGAATCTACCTACCAAATAACGATCATCGAGCAACCGGAGAATGCGTACGCTTTCTTTGGTATTCCTGACGGGGCCTTCCGAACGATTGCTTTCCCTATAGCGGTACGCAACCTTCGCCCGATGCGACAGTGGATACAGGACATAGTCGCCGAGTCGCCACTAACTTACCCCATCACCGTCGAGGCCAAGCTTATCTTCCAGGCACTCAATTACCTCGAGGGGAAGGCTCCCGACTGGACGTCGCAGAGAGCCGTAATGTTTAACCACTCTGTGGCTGAGACTGGATTGGCGCCGCAGGGCTTACCGGTACGGGAGGAAGCCAATGATGGGTCGGCCGCATGGACACTGCGTCGGGAGATTTACTTTCTGTTCATCGGTCTGCCGTTCGCCGGGGTGACTGATTTCTTGAGCAGGATGGTCAGCGCTAACGGACCCATTCGGACTTTCGCAGATCCTGACTTTCGCTTTGAGTTGCGACCGGTCGTTATCCCCGCTGGATTCGAATTGCAGACCGAAAGCCTGGCGCTCTGGGACAAGGCAAGAACCACCAGGTCGTCCCTGCAATTCGCGCACTCCGACGAGCCGAAGATTGTCCCGACGATTGATGACATCATTGAAGCCGAGAAAACTGCAACTGCGACCTTGGCGAAGGCTGAGGCAATCAGCGGCGATGTCGTGACGGCCGTTGAGCAGATTTTCCAGAGAGTGACCAAAGGGGATAAGTCATGAGCCTCACTGTAGAACAAGCTCTGCGTGCGTACGCGGCCATGATGAACACGCTGGATGTATCAAGTCTGGAGCCGCTGCTAGCGGAAGACTTTCACTATGCATCTCAGTGGGTACTCGCCGAAATTGAGTCAAAAAGCGCATACCTGAATTACATCGTTCCGAAACTTAAGGCGATCCGAGAGTCTGGTACGGTCGCATGGGCAGAAATGGGGTGGCTTGATCGCGAGATCCCCGGGCCGTGTGTGGTGATGGCTCAAGGCGACAAGAACAACCTACTTGCGGTCGTTCTTGCTAAGGTTGAGCACGGAAAGATCAAGCGTCTGGATCTCTGCGGCGCACCGTCGCCGCACTCGGCTCGCAGGACGGGGGACTACCCTGGACGTGACATCCCCAAAGGGGATCCCCATGAGTGACGATCTCGATCTGGATTTCCGCCCCAAGAGCTATTTCCGCCCGGAGAAGCTTGAAAAGTACCTACTCTCGAAAGTCAAGGGTGCAGTGCTGCGGAAGAAACTCAAGGCATTGTTTGATGAGGGCAGGCATCACGAGGTACGCGATCTTGTCGGCGACGCGGCCTTCTCAGTCGCCGACCGCAAGGCACTTGAGTCTTTCCACCCGATGTTCATGGGTGGCAATTACCTGCCCGACACGGAGGATGGTGAAGTTGAGATAGCGAGGATCAGCATTCAGTCCACCACCTTCGACGTGACCAGCGTCTACGCCAAACCAGTAGACGGGGCCATCCACTACCGTGTCGTCGACGAGTATGGCGGCGACACCTTGCAAGGACCATCTGAAGCGACCACCTCGGCGCCGATGACGTTGGGCGATTTCGCGGAATTCTTCCTGACGGCGTGGCCTCTGATTGATGTGCTGGAGATGAACTACGAGGACAACGTCGATGGCGCCCTCGGGTTCTTTTCGGCTGACTCGGATTTCTATCCTGACCTCGACCGGCTATGCCGGCAGAGGGTGCGTGAGCATTTTCCAAAGCCAGACTTCGGAGACGAGTGCCCCTTCTGCGGGAACTTCAATTCGCCTGCGGCCGATCAACTCTGCGAGCACGCGGTCGCATGGGTTTGGGACGGCCATGTCGAGACCCTAGCCGAGGGTCGAGCTTTTGAGGTGGCTTTCAAAGGCTTGGCCGAACTACACGAATCTGCAGATGAAGGCTCACCCACTCGGACAATGTTGGAAGTCCAGGCTAACCGAAGTCAGGCGCGGCAGAACCTGATCGAAGCCGCCGCCCTGCCCGTGGATGAAGTACTCGAAACCCTGATGAGCGCGGAGGCCGGGTATGGTTGGTCAACCGACGGCCCGCTTGGGGGCTCTGGCTACACCGTGTACGTGGGCAAGACTACCGACCTGATACAGATGACAGCTGAGTGCCAGTCGATCGTTGAGGCGTGCAAGCTCAATATCAAGCTCGAAACCGATGGAGATTTGAGCCTTGAGAGGCTGCGTCCGGGGGCCTCCATTCAATGGCAATTCGTTGCCTCAGGATTCTGGTACGAAGACATGTACCACTCTGGGCATATTGCGTATTACATCGCCAACCCGGCGCCTAGTTGCTGGTGCATGGAAGCCTGCGAGCGCAATGCGATTCTCGATAATGTGACCGAAGAAGACGTCGAGGACGGTCGGTTGAACGACGACCAGATCCAAGCGATGTGGGGGCAGACTCTCGAAGAAGCACAGAACGAGGAGTATCGACATATCGTCGCCTGGACGGAGGGTGTGGCCCTTGATGTCACTGCGGCAGAGATGGCTGCCGTGCTCTATAAGGCTGTTTGCAAGGGCGGCGGCAACGAAATCAACGAACCAGACGACCACCACGGCTTGCTGGAGATCTGATAGGAACGATGAACCTACTTACTTACGCACCTGACCCAATTCCCGAGAGTTTTTTGGGAGCAGCAAGCAACGCTGTAGCGCAGTAAAGTTCCGATCATCTCTCGGAGATATTATTTCTTCAGAAAATGTTTGTTGTCCGCGATATGTCAGATCAATCCAATGTAATCCGCGACAGGAAATACAAGTAATGAGCCACCCGCGCTATCCTCCTTGGGTGATCTTGCACATTCCGCATGACTCGATCGTTATTCCCGATCAGATACGGTCGCAATTTCTTTTATCGGAAAAAGAACTGGAGCTAGAGCTTCAGCATATGACTGATCACTTTACCCATGCACTTTTTGCCAAGCGGCCTGATGATGTAACGGTGATTCGCGCACCAGTAAGTCGCTTAGTTGTTGATGTTGAACGATTTGCCGATGATGCTTTTGAGCCGATGGCAAAAAGAGGTATGGGAACGATATATGAGGTGACCTCCCATCTTTTCCCGCTTAGAAAACGTTTGTCTATAAAAGAGCGGGAGAATTTAATTCGCACTTGGTATCGCCCTCATCATGAAAAACTGGAGGCTGCCGTAGCAGATGCAGTCAACCGATACGGGCGGTGTCTGATAATTGATGGACACAGCTTCCCGGGAAAAGCACTCCCCTATGAAAATTCAGATAATGGACTCAAACGGCCAGATATCTGCATTGGATCAGATCCGTTTCACACACCTGTGAATCTCGAACGAGCATTCATTGATGCATTTAGACGCCAAGCATGGTCCGTTTCTCTAAATGATCCATTTTCGGGAGCATTAGTCCCTGCTAGCCGATACCAAAACGATCCACGCGTAATGTCTGTGATGGTAGAGATTAACCGTGACCTCTATTTAAAGCCATCAAGCTCAATT
>Ga0315903_10011744_pt1 | contig 10283 bp, 17 predicted proteins | sample LakEriMetagenome_7_FD_203524 | JGI IMG/M metagenome (GOLD analysis project Ga0315903, IMG submission 203524) | Freshwater fungal communities from buoy surface, Lake Erie, Ohio, United States - Buoy 2 MA119 | ecosystem: Environmental > Aquatic > Freshwater > Lake | place: USA: Lake Erie, Ohio... | reverse complement strand
ATACTAGTGGAGATACTAGTGTAATACATATGGAAAATGAAAATATATATATAGAATCTAGTAATATATCTAGTAGTTTAGAAAAAGAAAATACAAAAAGAAAAAGAAAAGAATTTATCGCCCCATCGAAAGAGGAGATGATGAGTTACGCAGCTGAAAAAGGTTTTGATCCAAGCGTTGGTTCTCAGGCTTACGAATACTACTCCGTTGCTGACTGGAAAGACGCAAAAGGGGACCAAGTGTTAAATTGGAAACAGAAAATGATCGCATCATGGTTCAAAAACGCACAGAAAGGGGTCAAATTTCAAATAACTAATGAAAATGATATCAACATACCAGGCTATGTAAAAGAGTTCCATAATAACCCTCTAATGAAGCGAGAGGTTGTTAACGGATCTTGGGTTTATAAATCTACCCCTATTGGGTTTAAATCTTAATGTTATGACACCAAAAGAAAAAGCCATTTCATTGTATCAATCTTTTTACCCACAAGTTCAGTGGAAGATGGGACAAGAGGATTGTAAGGATAGAGCCAAAGAATGTTCACTGATTGCGGTTGATGAGATTATTAAAAATTTAGTAGACTTATCAAACGGAGAGTTTACATTTATTTTTAATGTACAATACTGGCAAGAAGTAAAACAAGAGATTAACAAACTATAAGAAAAAGTAAACGAATAAGTTAACAACAATGATCGAAAGAATAATCAACCTACAAACAAAACGTGAGTTCATCATAGACCTCAAGAACGCAACAGGGGAAAATGCTATGCCATGCCCAGAGTGTTCAGGGGATAGGAAGAAGAAGACAGCTAAGTCTTTTAGTTGGGATGGACAAAAAGGAATCGGAAACTGCCTACACTGCGGAGCTAAGTTTGGGAAGAAGTTAGAGGGGACATACAAGCCCAACGAGTTACAGAAGCCCATATACTCTCGCCCTGAGTGGAGAAACATCACCGACCTAGAAGATGACGTACTCAAGTTCTTCACCGACAGAGGTTTGTCGCAACGAGTGGTCAACCAAGTCAAGATCACACAAGGTCGCACTTTCTTCCCTCAACTTGAGAAGGAGGCGAAGTGTATAGAGTTCAACTACTTCCGTGACACGGAACTAATCAACGTCAAGTACCGTGGACCAAAGAAGTCTTTCAAGCTGTACAAGGATGCCGAGCTTATATTCTATAACTTGAACTCAATGAAGGACATGGACTATGTAATCATCACGGAAGGAGAAGTTGATGCATTGTCTTACATCGAGGCTGGATATGACTCAGTTATCTCTGTACCAAACGGAGCAACAAAGTCCGCACAGCAGAAGCTAGTCTACCTAGACAACTGCATAGACCTGTTTGAGGATGTGAAGACAATCTTCATAGCCACCGATGACGATGAGCCAGGACGTGTGTTACAGGAGGAGCTTGCTAGACGATTAGGTAAATACAGATGTCGCAAGGTTAGCTTCTTGGGATGCAAGGATGCAAATGAGCTGTTAATGAAGGAGCCTCTAGCCCTACAAGACACAATAACTCAATCAGAGCCATACCCGATTGACGGAGTACTAACCGTAGATAACCTATCAGATGACATCTGGAGACTAAAGCGTGAGGGACTTAAACCAGGATGCGACATATCAATCCCCTGCTTTAACGAGCTACTTACCTTTGACCCAGGGTATCTAACCGTTGTCACCGGTATCCCAAACCATGGAAAGTCAGAGTTCCTTGACCAAATCATGGTTGACCTATCAATCAAGCACGGATGGAGGTTTGGTATATTCTCCCCTGAGAACTACCCACTTCAACTCCACTTCTCTAAGATAGCTTCCAAACTTGTAGGGGAGAGATTCAACGACATGGCTGACCATAAGGTGATACAGGCCATGGACTACTACCGTGACAACTTCTTCTACATCGTCCCAAAGGAAGACAACAGCGTTGAGAGTATCATCGAACACGCTACCCAACTTGTTAAACGATACGGAATAAACGGACTAATCATAGATGCTTGGAATAAGCTAGACCACGACTTCGCATCCAACGAGACCACATACATCGGTAAGCAACTCGACCTTATAATAAATTTTGCTCATAAGTTTGGAGTACATATCTTTGTGGTCGCTCACCCGACAAAAATGCAAAGAGATAAAGGCAACGGACCATACCTAGTCCCCACGCTATACGACATGGCTGGCTCTGCTCACTTCTTTAACAAGTCACACAACGGTATATCAGTGTACAGACATTTCTTCGAGGACGGAACATCCTCCCCTGAAGTGTTTGTCCAAAAGGTTAAGTTCAAGCACTGGGGTAGGCAAGGTAGTGTAGCTCTCCAGTACGACATAGACTCTGGAAGGTTCTACCAACCCTCTAATAAACAATCCGGTAACTACCTAGAGCAAAAAGCAAGTCAAGAAGAAATGCCATTTGAAATATGAAACACGCTAATATAGAAGCACTAGTAGAATACGTTAAGCCATACCAAAAGGCTGCCTTCGTATCTCAACTCATAGAAACTCTAGGGATGGATCACCCTCTGTCCCTAGAAGCTTTTGACTACATGAGCAAGTACCCAATAGTCAAGAAGTGGAGGGATAATCCCAATGCCTTCATGGTCAAGATCCTACAAGCCTGCTGTGAAGAGTTTGCCGTACAAGTTGATGACGTAACCTCCGGAAATAGATCCGGAAACCACGTTGAAGCTAAGCGTATGTGGATGTTCCTCGTTGAAGGGGTTATGTCAAATAACTTCGATAGTATAGCACACTTCATTCAAATGGATAAGTCATCTATCAAGTACCACATTAGCAAGACCAAGAGCTTCATTGAAACCAATCGCAAGTACTCAGACAAAGCCAAAGCTATTGTAGATAAACTCCAGGCTGAAGGTATGTCCGAAGTGGTAGACTTCTTTATCAAGGAGATAAACCACCTACAAAGGGATCTAAATAAAAGGAAATAATAAGCCTAAATTGCACGAGATATCATACAGAAAACCCTAACACAGGGTAGCCTGTCCGATAAGTCATACCTAACAATCTCGAAGCCCCTCCACATCGGTAGGGGTTTTTTTATGGAAATGCTAAAATAGGAGAACATAGTGTAGAGGGGGTTTCCTACACACCTTAGTAGTCCATGCCCTTACCGATTCGATGTTTTGCGTATAGGGTGGGTCGAATATGGGTTTTGTATTATAGTACAAATTGTATTATAGTGCAACTTGTGTAAAGCAGTAAGACCTTTCTACCTTCGTTGTATTATATGACAACGCGTTACTTTGGTAGGAGTCCGTTGTATTATATGACAAATTATATCCGTTGTATTTTATGACAATAAAAAAAGTTGTCCCAAAAGTCAATTTACATTTGTTGTATTTTATACCAATATATTTTTGTTGTACTATATCGCAACAAGATCTCGTTGTATTAAAGTACAATGAGCAATGATCACAGTTTGTTGTAATATAAGACAACTTGAGTAACCAATTCCACAGATCTCAATATCTATACAATAATTATAAATTTTAACATTTCTCTCGAAAATATTTTCAATAAAAAATTGCTATTCTAGTTTTTTGGAGTAATTTAGCCATATCAATAAATGTATTGATGAGGCCAAATGAAATAAGAGAAAACAACAAAAAAATGTTGATAACTTCAATAAAAAAATGTTGCAAATATCAATTTCTTTTGTATCTTTACAAAGTAAACAAAAAACATAAACAAATGGAAAACGACTTAACAAGAAGTAGTTTCAACCTATACAAAGTACAAAAGATAGGACGAACAAACAAGAGTAAAAAAATTGTAAGAATTGAGGACTACAAAGAAAAAAGCTTTAACGCCGTATTGCGACAAATAAGCAAAACTGACAGGGCTGAAAAGCAAAGAAACGAACGTCGGGCAAAACGTTAGCCCACACATTCAGCGCCTCCCATTTATTATCCTTTGCCTTATGGCAACGTGGAGTCCACACGAACAACGGAAATGACGCAAAGTTGAGCATGGTGTATATTGTGCAAATGTCACGCAAGACATTGGTTATGCTATGGTTACGCATGGCATGGTTTAGGCACTCGATGCGCTCAAACAATAAACACTTAATAACATGAAAACTGTTAACTTAAATTTGTCACAAGGTGACGCATTTTTTAGATTCACTTTAGAGGTGGAATCTACCAACGCAAAGGTATTGTCAGTGTTATTCACTGAAACATTACTGAAATTTCATCAGCGGTATAGTAAGTACTGCAAAGGTAAAACCAAAAGTTACAACCTAAAATTTGGTAAGCCCTTTACATTACAGGCATACATCGAGGGTGTAAAAGGTGAAAATGGGACGTTCTACCATGAGACATCAAACTTCTTCCTTAATGTAGAGAATTCCAGCGGGGGTATGGAGGTAACACATAGGCTCACTAAGGCAGATAATACAAAGGTGGGCATAGCTTACTTTATGGAGGATTGGATGAATGACATATTCGATGGGCGCAGAGCTTCCAATATGGAGGATGTGTTAAAGCAGTACACCAACACCACTTGTGAGGAGTGTGCAGAAACTACCATCTCTGAGAAATTCTAAGGAGTAGTATAAAGTAAAATAGGTCTAATCATTGGGCGGCTTGCAATTTAGTAGGTCGCCCTTTTTAATTTAATCAACATGGACACAATCAATCGAGTATTTTACGTCATGACTATTTTCATGGCAGTTATTATGTACCTAATGGCGTTTGTATGCTTCTTTAGTAAGCACGTTACAGGCATGGGTATAAGTGTAACCTTTGCCGTCTTATTGACTGGCATAGTAAAGTATTGGGAGGAATAAGCTATGGAAAAAATGCATAAAACAATTTTAGATTTTTTATTCAAAAATTCTACGCATGATAATTTACGAGTGATTATCATTAACAAAGATGATTATCAAAAAAGCAAAGATTATCAAGATGGGTATAGAGCTATAGGTATAAGTAATGTGGGTGTTATCCATGATTATTTCGGTCATCAATATGGCGTTGTGGAATGGAAGTATTTGAAAGATCACTACTTACTCTCAGTTTTAATTGATGATTTCGGGGACAACGATTCCGTAATAGAATGTATCGACTGCGGAGAATTAGAAAAAATAAATAAGCAAACAATAAAAACAAACAACATATGAAAAATGCAGTAATAAAGATATTTTGTTATGGCACATTACAAGAGCCAAGGGTTCAATTAGATTTAATTGGGCGTATTGTTACAGGTCACCTAACATCAATAAATGGATACGTTGTATTGCGTGACTATGTAGATGTTGAGGATGGTATTGCCTATCCTAGAATTGTACCTATGGAAAATGGGTGTGTGTATGGTCGTATACTTGAGTTTACTAGTGAAGAAGTTGAGTTATTAAACGCTTATGAGACAGATATGTACACGCTTGAATACATACTCACATCGGACAATAAATTAGTTAAAGTTTATATGCCGACTAACAAACATTAAACAACAAACAACATGACAATAGAACAGCAAGCTGAGAAACTAATTGATGAGGCGTATATATATGCGCCATCATCGGGTTACTTAAAAGAAAAATTCGCCATCGAGATTGCCATTTGGTGTGCGCAAAAAATTGGTTCAAATATAGGCTTTTCCGACAACGATGAGTACTGGAGTAATGTTGTCAAACATCTTAAAGAAACACAATTAAAACAAACAATATGAAAACAGGTATCCATTGGTTACAAGACTATCTTTCTCGGGATGAGTTTGATAGCGTTAAGTCTTTACTTACCAACAAGTACAGACTTTTTAACTATGCAGCAGATGCATTGGACTATTGTCTTACATGGGCTGAAACTAGTCAAGGTCACTCGTATTGGTCAGACATCAAAAATGAGATGCGATCAGGATCACGCTCCCCATTGCAAGATAGCACACGCTATGTATGCCGCAGAGAGGTTGTCCAAAACGAGTACGGCAAGTGGATGTTAAAGGACAATGCTCATGCTGTTGTCGGGTGTTACAGATACTACCACCACAAGGACGTGTGTAGATATATTGACATTGGTGAGTTTGAGGGACATTACGCTCACGAAAACAATGTAATAACATCTGACTACTCAGATAAGACTATGTCTGCTGACGAGGCTAAGTATACAACAGATAACAGATGCTTCCATGAAGACGAGGCATCTGACTACAATATAGTATGGGCAGAGAATATTGATGAATGGGCAGACGAGGACGACTGCCTGTGGGGTGTGTACAATAGTCGGGGTAGAGAGGCGTGGTTATATAACGATGGGGACTTAGTGTATTGCGATGAAAATAGTACATACTATTCAAGCGAGGCTGTTGCAAATGCTAACGACATATACTACCACGATGGTCAGTACAGACACTCAGATAACATACACGATGAAGACGACGATGACTATTGTGTGCGTGACTACCACCACTTCAGTAGGGTATCCAAGTATGGTCGTGAAACCCCTAACTTTACTGTCGGCTTCGAGATAGAGAAAGAGGATAGGGGTGCTAAGTGTGGCAATGATGCACAAGATATCTACGATGCTACTAAATGGTGTCATGAGAAAGATAGTAGTCTTGACTCTTACTCTGGCTTCGAGTTAGTGTCACCCATACTTGACTTGTATGATACTGATACTCTGCTCAAAGAGTTCAATCACCCAATGATCAAGCCTCTTATCAATGCATCATGGAGTAGTGAGTCATGTGGTGGGCATATCAATGTCGGCTCATCCAAGTACAATAGTGAGCAACTAGCCAATGGTATTGTCGGGTTCTTCCCTCTGCTGTATGCTATGTACCCCAATCGTCTTGACAAAAGCTACTCACAAGCTAAGTCCAAGCATAGGTACTTTGAAAATAAAGACAAGTATAGTAGTGTACTCATCAAGCCTAATGTTGTTGAGCTTCGTATCTTCCCTGCTGTTCGTGGTGTAGATAACCTTATGTGGCGTGTCGGTTTAGTTAGGCTTATGGTAGAGAATCTATACAAGTCTGAGCTTGATGTACTCAAGATGATGCTTAACACTCGCTCTCGATTATACAAACATTTGTCTAAGGTATATACTCCTGAGAAGATGATTGACAAGGTTAGTATGTTCATCAAGTACTCTAACATATACAATGGTACTATGCTAGAGTTTCCAACTAAAAAAGAAAACAAAACAAAAACAAATAACTAATAGATTATGTGTATCGCAATTATGAATCCGTCCACTGTGACGTTAAAGAAGAAAACTATCCGCACTTGTTGGGATAACAATTACAATGGTGCTGGTATGTTGTATATCAATAGCACTACTAACAAGCTAGAGACATTCAAGGAGATGACTAGCTTCGATAGGTATTACAAGGCTTATCAAGATATTCGCAAGGCTCATCCTAAGTCTAAGGTTATCTTACACTTTCGTATTGCTACTCATGGTATTATCAACGAGGATAACTGTCACCCATTCATGGTCAATGACGACCTTGGGTTTGTTCACAATGGTATCATACAACAAGCCCCTCACTCTCAGCTGTATAGTGACACGTATATGTTCAACGAGTCGTATCTCAAAAAGCTACCCGATGACTTCATATCCAACCCGATCATTAACGAATTGATTGCAGAGTTCATTGGGTATAGCAAGTTAGTGTTCTTAGATGCTGACAACAATTACACTATTATCAATGAGCAGGATGGTGTATGGGATGCAGGGTGTTGGTTTAGTAATCGTAGCTATATGCCTAGTAACTACATTGACTATGGTGGTAAGAAGATTCGCAAGACTGATGCTACTAGCACAGCCAAGCCTGTAAACTACGGGACTTACTATCATCGTAATAGTTGGTATGATGATAATGATTGGGATGTTGATAACTACAACAAATCGTTTGGGGTTGAGAAGGAGAAGGAGGAGGGGGATGAGCCAGAGTATCGTTGTGAGTGTTGCGAGAAGCTATCCCATGAAACCTATAGTGGGTTAGCATATCACAGAGGCTATGACTCCTTCTTGTGTGCAGATTGTGAGTGGGATTTAGAGAATGAGTTTGATGATACTGAAAAGCTAATAAGCATAGATACGGTAACAACTAAAACCCCATTCTAATATGAGTAACATAACAATCAATCATGTTGAGCTAGCATCTGAGCTGGCTCACCTTGAGGTATCTAGATACTTCAGTTCAGGTGTTAATATCTATGTTGATAACAACGATGGTATTACTCAGTACACTCCTGAGATACAAGATATCTTTAATGGTTTGTACGATATGTACTATGAAATAATTCAAACAACAAAAACCAAATAACAATGAGTAAAATTGAATACTGCGAGGTTGTCGAAGACAACATCAAAGCCGTGAAAGACACGGAGTATTTTGGAGGACCGAATATGTGGCACCTTCATATTAAAACAAATAACGGTTGGTTTGAAAGCTTGCAATGGATGAGCGTACACAGCATCCAACGCTTCTTCACTACCAAGCTACCTGTTTACAAAGACATGAGTTCAATCAAATACGAATTAGAAAAATAAACAAATAAAACAATGATAACAGAAAAAGCACCAACAGGGTACTATCGTCAGATATTGGCTGATACATACCCAATGATTAGAATTGCATTAACTCATACACCTATGTATGGCGTAACAAAAGTTAATCCCGAAAACGCCCTTAAAGTATTCGATAATTCGGATGATAAGTATGCTAAGTACTATGCTGATGGTATTCGCAGCGGAAGCATGGTTACTATTGTAGAGGATACACAAGTGGAGCGATACTTCAAAGTAGGTGAGTTATATTTCATATCATAATAAATAAAAACAATGGTAACACAAACTAAATTAAACGAATTAGAATTCGAAACGATGGCAGATTATTTTGACTATATAATTGCCTCTTGGAAGAATGGTAATCGAATGCAAACAAAGGAGTTGTTTGATGACCTTAGACCAGGGACATACATTGGTGAGGAATTAGGTCAAAGAGAATCGTTTTTCAGACATTTCGAAGAGTCGATGCCGTATGACATTGATGGTATTGAAGATCAGAAGAATCAGTTTAAAAAATATGTAGGATTAAAAAAATAAAGCAATGTACCTAGTATTCAAGCAGGATGGTTCATTCACGTCAGTAGTTAAGCGTGAAACCTTAGAGTCAGCAATCACGTCAGTCAAGGCTTTTGCTGATACCCATGACCTAACCTTAGAGATCCATGGGGATATTATTCAGGCAGTGGATGATAACATCATTCCAGAGACGAAGGCTTGGATAGAGTTAGAGCCTTATAGAAATGTAGAAGTTAAACAATGAAACAAATAAACAACATGAACAAACAAGAAGAATTAGATGCAGTTAGAAACTTTATTGAGTATCTAACATCAAACGACCAACTGAGACAACAACTATTCACAGTGCTTAGTGAGTATGAGGAAACGATTGAGGGTGATGATATACAATACCCATTCAACGAAGGGGATAGGTATTACACAATTCAAGGGGATATAGTAGTTGAGTCTATATGGGATTATCAGAGCGAAGAGATGTATGATAATGAGATATGCGGTCCTCTATTCAGCACAAAGAACGAGGCTAGGTTACACTACAAATCTCATAAGCTAAGGGAAACATTACATAATGTTATTGAGTTGATGATTGACCAACAGAACCCTAGCCTGGGTATTCAGTTGTTCTTAGCTACATACAATGACTCAGCGTCAGAGCCAAAATATAGTTTAATTTAATACATAAAACAATATGCCAAATTGGTGTTCAAACTTTGCAACTTTCACAGGTAGTGAGAGTGCAATCAAAAGATTAGTAGAGGTGCTTGAAAAGTGTGAGGCAGATGAGTCACAAGGTCATGACCTCATACAGCAAGCAGGCACTACATCAAATGTAGATGACTCATATATGTTTCACTTGTTTGTTAATGGTAAGTCTAAGGATAGCGTTAACGTGCAGTACGATACTAAATGGTCGCCTAACTTATCATCACTTAAAAAGTATTGCACCTTCTTCAAGGTTAGCTGTTTCGTTGACTACGAAGAACCCGGTATGGGGATATATGGTAAGTGCAGTATCAAGAACAATGGTAATACCTTAGACTTCGAGGATTGCGATATGCCTAGAGAGTTACTAGATAAGATTCAATTTGATGAGGATAGCGAAACGTATAGCTATCAAGACAAAGAGTATGAATCAATATATGAATTAGTGGATATGTGGAGAGATGGAAAGATTTAAGAAATGGATTGATAACCCCTACATTTTTTATGGGTTGGTGATA
>Ga0315903_10011742_pt1 | contig 10283 bp, 11 predicted proteins | sample LakEriMetagenome_7_FD_203524 | JGI IMG/M metagenome (GOLD analysis project Ga0315903, IMG submission 203524) | Freshwater fungal communities from buoy surface, Lake Erie, Ohio, United States - Buoy 2 MA119 | ecosystem: Environmental > Aquatic > Freshwater > Lake | place: USA: Lake Erie, Ohio... | reverse complement strand
GCGAGTGGCTACGGCATGATAAGGATGGTTCCTCTATCGCTCTCATCTCATCTATGGGTCGCCCAACTGATCGTATCGCTGCCGATGTTGATAAGCGGCCCTGCACCGAGGTCTATGATCGTTTGATCTCTGAATACTGGTATCAGAGCTTCCACGGGTTTAAGGCTAGAGTTATCTATGGAGTCGAAGCATCTGGTGAACTAGGCCGCGAACTATGCTTGCGTAGGTATCGCACAAAGAACAAGAAGATTTCCGTAGAGACTAAAGATGACTATAAGGGAAGAACTGGGTTCTCGCCCGACTTGGCTGACTCATTTCTATACGCACTAGAAATGTCCCGCCGCAATGGATTAACTTTTATCGGTAACGATAAACCTGTCCCGACTGATCGTTTCTGGGCTAGGCGCGAGGAACAGGTTAAATCAATGTCAGACGATGACTACTATATGTCAGATGACGATGGCGAGGACTAGTTTTGATATGTCGCCATAATTGATCCACCAGAAAATGTTCTTGTTCCACTTTGAGGAAATATCTTGATTGCTGAAACTTCATTTCCCGCTCCAAGATCAACTCTTCCGTATGTTAAATATGAAGATTGAGGATCATTTGAATTGTATACTGCATATGTTCCAGCAGAACTCCATTTGTTAATAGAAGAATCAAATAAAGTAAATGTTATTGAACCGTTAGCTCTATATGAACTTGTTATTGAATGATACATCGCAAACCCCTGTCCATTAACATAACCCTCGCTCGATCCAGTTGAACCTAGAATTGTGTATCCAGACACATACCCAGTTGTTATGTATGTTGGAGTTGCTCCATATCCGAATTGAATAACAATATCATTGTCTGTTCCGCCTGTTACAATTATATCTTCAAAATTAAATGTAATTCTTTTTACTCCTGATGGGACTGAAGTAATGACTCCTTGCGTTGGAGATAACGATATAATAGGTGAATTTGTTATTACATTTCCAGATGCACTTATTACCTGCCAAGATATTCCATTCCAAGCAAACATTGAATTACTTGAAGTATTAAAATACAATGCCCCAACTGATGTTGTAGTAGGTGGTGATGCAAATACTCCTAAATATATTGTTTGGAAATCATCCAACGCCGCTTCCGCTTGGCTCGCGCTTGTTGCTGCTGATAGTTGAGAGGCTTCAGCGGATGCTTGCGCTAGGACTGCTACATCTTTACATTGGCAGGCCGTATTTGCGTAGCTTGCAGCTAATGTGCTGTCCTTTGGTTTGTTTTGTGATGGTGGGCAAGAGCAAGTCATATTAAGTAATGGTTAGAGTTGATGTTGATGAATCGTATGTTCCAGACCTTCCAGTAACTCCAGTTCCTGTCAAGGTTATGGTTGATATTGTTTGAGTAGTTGCGCCAGCGAAGAACCTAAAGGTGTCACCAATAGTTGGCGCGATTGTGAAGTTTGCTGTTAGTCTATCTGCTGGCGAAGTTAGCGTTGCATTGGTGAATGTGACTTGGTTGCACTTGCCTCCCGTATTTACTTGGAATCCAGCAGATGCTACAACAAGCGTTCCTGCTGTAATTGATGTTGCGCCAGTATATGTGTTCGCGCCATTTAAGTTAAGCGTTCCTGTTGCTTGTTTAGTTAATCCACCGCCAGTTCCATCTGTAACAAGTCCGCTATTTATCGTAAGCGCAAATGCACCGGGAGTATTAAATATCGCGCCTCCAGATTTTACTATGGTTGAAACCGTAGATGGAGTGCTTTGCGTATTTGATATTAAATGCGTTCCTCCGTTAAAATTTATTGTAGCTGGTCGTGTTGTAGTAATATGAGTTATTCCAGTAGTTGTTAATGTTCCTCCATTTATATTTACTACAGCAGATACGCCAACACCAGTTCCGCGATTTAAAATAATACTATTTGCATTGATTGTTCCTGTTCCTGAAACAGTTACTGTCCCAGCACCAGTTCCACCACCGCACTCAATACCAGCTGTTGTGAATGTTCCTCCCGAAATATTCAACAAGCAGACAGCCCCAGCCAACCAAGTTCCACTAGTGCTAGTGCTAACCGTTCCACCAGTTTGATTGAATGTTCCGTTACCACCGCCGTTATCACCAAGCATCATTCCACCATTAAGTGTAACATTTGCTGATCCACTCACATTAACGGTTCCAGTATTTCCTGCATTTACTGCTAGTTGGAAACTACGCACACCGCTTCCAGTAAATGTCTGTGTAAAATTACCGCTGATATTTAATATTGGATTGGCTGAACCATTGATATTGACGGCATTTGTTGCGGTATAGGTTCCAGAGAATGTCATCTCCCCTACACTAATTGTATTGACTCCAGTATAAGTATTACCAGAACCAGACATTGTTAATATCCCAGCCCCGGTTTTAACAAGTCCCCCAGTATTGGTTGACCCAAGAGATGCGAAATCAACATTCTGGCTATTGGTGTCTATGCGAATAGCTGATGAATTGTTTACAATCCTAGATGAGACATCTGTGGATATTCCGCTACCATACTGCATCGTTCCACCGTTAAAACGAATATTCCCAGAACCAAATGCACTAGATTGACCAAATCTCAATGTTCCTGCGTTGATCCTAGTTTCACCTGTGTAGCCGTTTGATAAATTAAGTATAGTAGTTCCACTTCCAGCTTGAATAAGAACTCCGCTTCCACTAATAACAGGAAAATCGGTTCCTTGTGTTATTGTATTGGTTCTGTTAAATGTAAGCGTTGCATTGTTGATTATACCGCTACTTGACCCAGCAGAACCTATTGTAGAGCCGTTTCCAAATTGAAGAATTCCTGCATTGATCGTAATAGTTCCAGAGAATGTATTGGCCTGACTTAGAATAATCGTTCCAGTTCCGTTCATTACCAAGTTTCCAGAAGTGGCAGGCGCATTTGCTAGGACTGTATCGAATATAAGCGTAACAGCATTACCAAATACAGCTCCTCCACTTTTAATCAAACATGATATTAGTGGCTGAGTTATCGTTAAGTTATTGGTATTCGTGGTAAATGTTCCACCATTAAAGTTGAATGTATTTGTTCCGCCATTTCTAATCCAAGCAGCGCATCTAAATGTTCCGCCATCTAAATTAAATATAGATGTTGATGTGGCACTACCAATTCCCCAACGAAGTGTTCCTGTAATTGCAAGTGTCCCAGATATTAGGTTTACAATACTTGTCGTAGTTCCACCACCACCACCAATGTCAAACGAGCTGCTTACATTAAAAGTCCCACCATTGACATTAAGCGTGCTGAGCAGTCCAGCTTGCCATGTCTCGCCATTAACTTGAAGCGTTCCGGCATTAACATTAACGGTTGCTGATCCGCCGTTATTCTCCCCGAAGAACAATCCAGTAACAGTCATTGTTCCAGCGGATACAGTTAGCGCGGCTGTTGTTCCTGTGTTAATAGCAATCTGGAAGTTACGAGCAGATGCCGCTGCTGTTTGAGTAAATGTCCCGCTGGATACAATTCCCCCACCATCAAGTCGAACCTGTGCAGCAACAGTCGTTGATCCAGAAAGTGTTTGAACCCCTGATCCAGTCTTTGTAAATGTTCCTGCTGTATTGGTTAGAGTCCCACTAAATGTCGCGGAGTTCGTGGAGTTAAGAGTCAATGCGTTTGCACCACAGGTTAATGTCCCTGCCCCTGCAAGAGTAGCAAAGGTGTCGGAACCTCCGAGAGTAATTATCGCGCCAGCAAGAATCGTAACGGCAGACGCATCTGGAATTCTATTTGCTGTTGATGTGGCAAGTGTCCCAGCAATAACTAGAGTCGGGCCTGTGTAGGTGTTCGCTCCAGAAATCGTCAATGTATTCGCGCCGAGCTTTGTTAGTCCTAATACTCCCTGCGCGGTATTGGTAATCGCATTCGGGTATGTCCTCGCTCCAGATGTCGTATCAAAACCAATCGCTGAATTTGCTTTGAAGTTTGTTGTTGCAAGCATCGTAACAACATCTGCATCTACAACGACATTGTAGACAGCCAATGTCGCTCCTGCTTCTACCGAGTATCTTCCATTGACATTCCATCCCGGCAAAGCTGCTGTGCTTGTAATTGATAGAACGCCAGAATTGATTGCTGTGTTTCCAGAATATGTATTGGTCGCTGAAAATGTAAGAATTCCTAGTCCGTCTTTGATTGCTCCTACAGCACCAGAAATCGCCGCTGATAGCAGGAAGTCTGTGTAGACATAGAAGTGGTGAAATAGTGTCGTTATACTGTTTACTGCCCTAACAACGCTATTTCCAACCCACGCAGCAGATGAATCAGATAATTTCATCCAACTATAATATAGAGAGTGTTAGCGTTTGGAGTAATCGCGCTATACCCCGCTGATGTTATTTGCATCATGTTGGTTAGTTGAGTTGCCCCGCCAATTCCTGTAATATCACTTCCTACCGCAGATAGGTTTGTTCTCGCGCCAGATGCCGTTGTTGACCCAGTTCCTCCATTAGCAAGTGCTAGGGTTCCTGCCAGCGTTATAGCTCCAGTAGTTGCTGTATTTGGCGTTAGACCAGTAGTTCCAGCAGAGAATGTCGTAACCCCGCCAGCTGTTCCATTTGATGCTGATGTGATTCTACCTTGTGAATCTACAGTTAAATTTGTATTTGTATAACTTCCCGGCGTGACCGTAGTATTCGCCAGCGATATGGCGGGTGTTGTTCCGCCAGAAGACACGATTGGCGATGTTCCAGTAACCGATGTTACGCCCCCAGCGGTTCCGTTTGTAGCAGCGGTAATTCTGCCTTGAGCATCTACCGTGAGATTCGTATTTGTGTAGTTGCCGGGAGTTACCGTTGTATTTGCTAGGCTTATAGTTCCAGTTGCGACAATCGGGCCTCCTGTTAGACCTGTGCCTGTTGCTACATTCGTAACTGTTCCGCTACCAGATACAACTTGCCAGCTGCTTCCATTCCATACAAAGAAGTTGTTGCTAGTCGTGTTAAAGTATAGTGCGCCTGTTGTGGCTGGTGGAGGGGCTGATGGGAATGCTCCAAGGTATCTTGTTTGGAAATCATTCCATATAGCCTCAGATTGATTTGCGTCACTTGATGCCGATTCCGCCGATGCTTGCGCGGCTATCTGTGCTTGGACAGCTACATCTCTGCATTCACATGACTCTGAGGCGCATTCGCAAGCCTTGTATAACGCGCGATTTATTGCATCTTTAGCGTTATTTAGCTCGCGCTTGGTGACATCATGGCATCCCATAGATCGTAAAAAATCATACGATTAAAGGATTATGTCAAGTTGATTATCGTTAACGATAAAGATTAGCCATCGCCATTTCAATGCCCAAACGCATATTGTGAGACGATGATTCGGTTAGTTTAGAAAGAGGAGGTTGCAGCCTCCCACTATGAAAAGTTTACTCTAGCACACCTTGCAACTCCATCAAGTTCGCTAGGTCTTCGCTTACTGTAATCCTGCAAGCCTTGTCTCCACCGAATGTCGTTCCTAGCATTTCAAGCTTCTCTAGTTCTGACTTCTTGATCCAGCAGTCCACATAGTCTTGGCGGAAGCGGATCTTGTATTGGTTTTCGTCAATGAATGTGCCTTCGCACACGATAAGTGATTTGAACATATTATTTGAATTGGTAAACTAGGTAGCCTTGCTCTTTCGCCCACGCTGGGTTGTCGTGGATTCTTTGGTGACAGGGGCGGCATACAGCCAAGAAAGTGCGCTTCTCGCAGGTGTTACGGCCTCTGCCGCTTTTATGGTGAATGTCCGTTGCTTCCCTACCACATACTTCACATCTTCCGTTTTTTTCTTCAAGATACTCTCTCCTTACCCTACTGTATTCAATGCTTCGCTTTTTGAGTCTGGCTGAAACGGGATTGAGTTTCCCTCCTCTTTTCTTGAATCCGCTTTTAGCTTTGAGTGGAGTTTTGCGTCTGAGCATAGAGCTACTATTTTCTCGATGTGTTGTTTCTTCAGTATGGATTTCGAGGATGTCTCAATCTGGTTGATCAAGCTACCAGTCACCCCGATCTTGTCACCCAAATCACGGACAGACAAGCCAAGCCCATTACGGCAATCGCGCAGATACGAACCAAACATTTTCCGTGCATTATGCTTGATGCTTCTGCTATGCTGTATAGCTGATAGGTAGCTATTGTAGGCTGCTTCTAATGGATGCATTTCTAGTAAGTCTAAACAATCTTATTGACAGGTCAATCTTTTTTTCATACCATCCAAAAAAATGGACAATCACAAGAACAACATCGACTTGGACATGACGGCGTTTCACTTCATGGACTTCGCTCGCAAGTCTGTTCTGATAACAAATATGTCTCTCTCCGAAGCAATGGAAGAGGGTATCTTTTCTACCCTAGAGACATTTAGTGGACATGGAGGATACCTGGTTCTCGGAGTGCGTCCCAACTCTACCGCGAGGGCCGCGACCTACTCTGGAAAAAGAATCCTTTGGTCAGAACTCGCTCTTCTTAAAAACGAAGACCTAGAACTCCATCACAAACTCCACGCTGTAGATTGCCCAGATGAACATACTTCTGATCTGGCTTGGACAGACCTAGTAGACCAGATCGAGGAATGGGTGAAGTGCGAGCGTGAGGAGATTGACCTCGATTATCGTTAACGATAAAAAATAATTCTTGACCTGTCACGATCAGTAGTGATAGGGTTAGCGCGTCTGAGAAATCAGACCTCGGCGTGGAAACCGAGTTGAAAGAAATTAAATCGAATAATAAACACAATATCATCACCCTCGTCGTAGTAATTTCCACCCGACATTCAATCGGTTTCTTTCCTTCGGCGAGGGGATGGCCCTCTTATAATGACATACAATATTGATGAGTATTCCCGCGAGGAGACTCTATGCGAAGGAACGCCAGAGAACTATCTGGTAGGATTAACGAAGCCGACAGTAGATAAGATTCTAGAGTCTGAGAACCCAGCCGATGCTTTGGCTCTCTACTCGTTTTACTGCTATGTGTCGAAGTGGCAGGGTAACAATTCGGTCTATGCCGTCTCCGACTATTGCATGACCAAACTGAATATCGGTAGGGATAGGTTTCACAAAGCCAAGCAGACATTGATCGACTTGGAACTCATCGAGGACGATCCGCGATACAATCACGAAAGCAAGAGAATGGGGAAATGGTATATCCGCATTCGTCACATATCTGGAGCAACCCTACGGAAAAGCTACTCTGTGGATTTCCAACAGGGTAGGAAAACCGACCACAGTAACCAGAGAGTAATAGATGAGTTACCAGAGAATAATAAAGAGAAACCAGAAATTCGATACCAAACCAAAAAGGAAGCTGATGCTACGAGTTCAGTTCCAAAACCACGGAAATTGAAACCAGTCGATGATTCCTTCATCGCTGAACTCAAAACCCTAAACCCCGAAATCAACATAGACGCTGAATTACGAAAAATGGATACATGGCTCCTTGCTCACCCCGAACGCAAAAAAACCCGCCCATTCGTTACTGGCTGGATCAATCGTCAATCATCCAAATTGATCGAGTCCAAGAAAGATACTCGCCTCCCTAACGGCGAGATCGACTGGGCGAATGTGAAACCAAATATGTAATTATCGTTACCGATAAAAATGAAAGAAAAATTAAATGAGCTACACTTATTTGCTGGAGCAGGGGGAGGAATCCTCGGCGGGATGCTTCTCGGACATACCACAGTCTGTGCTGTCGAACTTGAACCTTACTGCCGAAAAGTCCTACTCCAAAGACAACGAGACGGCATCTTGCCCAAGTTCCCAATCTGGGATGATGTTACAACCTTCGACGGAAAACCTTGGAGAGGAAAAGTCGATGTCGTCGCAGGGGGTTTTCCTTGTCAAGACATCTCAAGCGCAGGGGGGGGGGCTGGAATTGAAGGCGAACGAAGCGGACTCTGGTCGGAAATGGCCCGAATCATTGGCGAAATACGACCGAAATTCGCGTTCATGGAGAACAGCCCAATGCTTACTTTTCGAGGTCTTGGGCGAGTCCTTGGAGACCTTTCCGAACTGGGGTATGATGCAAGGTGGGGAGTGCTGGGAGCAGACAATGTGGGAGGGGATCATATCAGAAAGAGGATATGGATTCTGGCCTACTCCAGTAGCATCGGAATGCAGAGATACTTGGGCAAAGCCAAAGTCTTTAGCAAAACTTTACAAAGGGGATCGGGTAGCAAGGTTTCTTTGCAAGAGTTGGCTGGAGTCCAATTTGGAAATGCCGGAACGGGTCGCATTAAACCCTTGTTGGCAAGAAGAGAGGATGATGTGGCCGATAGGTCAAAGCGCATTAAAGCCATTGGAAATGGACAAGTTCCAATTGTGGCTGCAACAGCATGGAGAATACTTGGAGGAGAATAAATGAAAACTGTCCCAATATATCAACGAGGCGAAGTCGGCGCACTCTCGCTCATCATCAACGACCCAGAAATCCTAAACATCCAAGTCTGGAAACCAGAGTATTTCGCCATAGATAGCCACAGAAAGGCTTTTGAAGCGATGCTAGCCATACACCAGCGGACGGGCGATCTAAACGAATTTACCGCCATTTCTGAACTAGAACGCATGGGAGAACTAGAGAGAATGGGAGGAGAAACCTTTTTCCTAGATTTGTTCCAAGCTCATGTGATCGTAGAGTTCGATATAGCCAAAGAGATGGCAGAAGACTACCGCAAGGAATTGATCCGCTTCAAATCATACAGAGATGCTATCAAGCTATGGGATGAAAACGAAGAAGACATTCGCGGAGGTAGAGCTAATCTCCAGACCATAGCTGATTCTATTCTATCCTCACAGGTGGAACACTCGCATCCAACAACATCGACTAAAGATATAGCGATGGACTTGGTAAAACAGATGGAAGGAAGCGATGTGAGAACCTGCTACTCGACTGGACTGATCTATCTGGACAGAACAATGAAGGGTGGAATGCACTCTGGAGAACTTCTGACTGTAGCAGCGGAATCTGGAGGAGGTAAATCCATCTTCATGGTTCAAGCGGCTCTAGCCAATATCATGGATAACAAGAGCGTTGTTATCTTTTCGCTGGAGATGGACAAGACAGACATCTTCTCTCGGTTGGTATCATGCCACTCTGGTATGCCAGTCCGCACACATGACGAATATAGGACGATTCATGCTAGAGAATTGCCAGCAATTACCCCTGCAATCCTTGAATTACAGAAGAAATCGGTCACAATTGTGGATGATTTAGTCTCTTTAGAGGAGATAATTGCAGAGGCAAAAAGGCTTAATTCTCTCGGAAAAGCGGATGTAGTTATCGTAGATTACCTACAAATCGTGGAAAATGAGAGCGATAATCGGGAACAGGCAGTCTCAGATATAGCTAGAAAGCTGAAGAACCTAGCCACAAAGATCAAGGTTCCTGTCATTGCAGGATCACAGGTGAATGATGATGGCAAACTCCGTGAATCCCGCGCCATCAAACAGCACTCAAACCAAGTGATCTACATTAAGCACAAGGATGACAAGTCCTGCATCTTCGTAGATAAGAATCGCCGTGGCCCAAGGAACTACCAGTTCCCAATCACAATGAACGGGGAAATCAGCAAGCTAATCGAATCATGACAACTGATCAAAAATACAATTTGGCTATGAGATACTTGGATAAGATAGACGAGATACTAGCCAAGAAGGCTAAGGACAAGTATTGCAAGTTGGAGTATTACTATCAGCAAGCCAAGAAGATAGTTGATAACTTCTACGAGGATGATAAAAATGTATTGACATACGATCAAGTGAAGATGTAGCCTCCAAGATCATGAACTCCAGAGCTAAAGGAGCAGTCGGCGAAAGAGAATGGCGTGACCAACTTCGTAATGAAGGATTCACCGCCCGTCGAGGTCAGCAATTTGCAGGAGGGCCAGATTCCCCAGATGTAATCTGTGAGGAATTGTCTGGACTCCACATGGAGGTAAAGCGAGTGCAGAACCTCAATCTTGACAAAGCCTGCGAACAAGCAGAAAGAGACTCTCGCGGTAAACCATACATCGTGGCTCACCGCAAAAACAATAAGAAGTGGAAGGTTACAATGCCATCTGACCTTTTCTTCTCACTACTCCGCGATGGCATGGAAGCGTTAAAGAAATGAAAAAACCAACTACTAAAGCAGGAAAAGCCATGAAGGTGGCAAAGGTCATGCGCGAATACAAGGCTGGTAAACTCAAAGCTGGCATCAACCCTAAAGGCCCAAAGAAGGCTCCTATGGCTAAGAGCCGCAAGCAAGCTGTAGCTATTGCACTTTCACAGGCAGGAATGTC
>Ga0315903_10011735_pt1 | contig 10286 bp, 9 predicted proteins | sample LakEriMetagenome_7_FD_203524 | JGI IMG/M metagenome (GOLD analysis project Ga0315903, IMG submission 203524) | Freshwater fungal communities from buoy surface, Lake Erie, Ohio, United States - Buoy 2 MA119 | ecosystem: Environmental > Aquatic > Freshwater > Lake | place: USA: Lake Erie, Ohio... | reverse complement strand
CAGCTAAAACCTCGTCAGCATAATTGCTTTCTATATGTTCAAGGTTTCGGATATCACAGATGATATCGGGCTGCTTTCCACTTCGCTCGTGGGCTATGTCTACATTTATATAACCTTCAAGGATCTTGTCCCCGCACCCTAAATTTAGGCGAATCTTTTGGTCTAATGCTAATTCCATTATGTACTCCAATCGTGTTTTGCGTTGATAGCGCCAGCCTACTAGCAGCTGTAACCGTTCGCCGTGCTGGTAAAACCGCTCGTTTATCCATTCAGGCCTAGCTACCCTATGCTCGCAAAGCGTTCTGCCTACAGTAAGGGCTGAGTGCTTGCGCCATTGCCTGAAATATCTTTGGGTTCGCCCTAGAGGTTGAGCCGCCGAGCGAGCTACGCTCTACCTTTCAATACATGTGTTTGCCTATGCAAAATGCATTCCATCTTCAATGTGGTGTCAGAAGTCGGTTGTGTATTCGAGTGATCTGAGCTGTTGCCGGTATCCGGCAATAAATTTCCACATTGCAGTCAAAACTTGCCGCATGGTACGACATACCTTTAGATTCCTGGAGATTCGGGGTGTGTCTCTTGATTTGTGATTGGCTCTTTATCTGATTGCTGCCGTTCTACATAAGAAAAATCGTCATTCAATTCCCCTCGCGTTTTAGCCTCTGTACGCAAAAGTTTTTCTGGCATCTGTTTTGCTTTAAGGCTCCCGTGAGCGTTTGTTCAAGGCGAATTAATCGCCCCGGCAGGCGCTGCAACCTTGTTCAATCAGGAGCTTATATATGTCTATTCTTGCCCAGCAGTTGATGAGTCAGGATTCCACCGGTTTTTCTTTTAGCCCTGTGGAAGTTGCTCGTTTCTCTCCAGAAGATATTCGTTTAGCGATCCAGTCGCTGCTCGGTGAGGACCGAGTCAATTTGGCTTATGCCTTGGGCGATGCCGGGCTCGCTTTATACCCGGAAAGCGAAGACATATTGGCGGTCACGAGCTTGCTGGCGGTGATGGCTCAGGACTGGCCCCAGGCGGTAGACCTGATTCGCCAGCTCATGGAGATGCAAAACGGGCAGGCAACCGTATTTACCCATGCCATGTTGATCAGATCGCTACGCTGTAATTTGGAATACGCAGCCGGCTTTGAGGCCGCGCGGGACGCGTTGGCACTATTTCCTAATCATCCCGAATTGGTGAAGGAATATCAGGCGCTGGCAGACGCTATGGGCCTTTCTGCCGTTTGAACCAGGAGGGGCCGGAGCCTGGGGGCGGCAATAGCGGAAATTCACTGCCGGTTTTACGACAGAGTTTGCCGCGTTAGTTGTTTTTTGCGAGAGGCGCCCAGTGGGGGATGGAAAAATGTCAAATAAAATCAATGAGTTAATATTTGGCATAGAAAATGCTTAAAAGTGTGCAGCAGGGGAATTTCCCCAAGAGATCAGCCGAGCGCGGTTAAAAGGGCGCGAAGGAGAATTCGAGCATGTCAGTAATTAATACGAACCTAAAAGGACTTTTCAGCCAAGCTGCGCTGAAGTCGACTGAACGGGCGCAAGCAACGGCAATGCAGCAGTTGTCGACCGGCAAGCGCATCAATTCAGCCAAGGATGATGCCGCGGGCCTTGCGATTTCTACTCGCATGACGCAGCAGATTCGTAGCTTGGATCAGGCGGTCCGAAACGCAGGCGACGCAATCTCGTTGATCCAGACCGCAGAAGGAGCGACCAACTCCATCACCGACATGATGCAGCGGATGCGTGAGCTCGCGATTCAGGCGATTAACGATACAAATGACAACGCCCAGCGTAGTTATCTGGATCTCGAATTTCAGCAATTGAAGCAAGAAATTGTTCGCATCGCTGACATGACGGAGTGGAACGCCTTCCCAGTGCTTAATGGCACCGCAGGTATTCCGCAGGGACCGCAGCCAGTGTTCAAAATTGCTGCAACTGGTGAATTAAGTACGACGATTAACTACAGCACGATTACTGAGTCGACACGCGAAGATATCGAGCAACAAAAGATTTCATTCACTGCCGTAGACCCTGCGCAACAGGTACTCACATTTACAGCTACAAGCGGTTCAGCAGGGACGACGTTCACGGTTGTTACCTCTGGCGCTGGCGGCCTGGATGCCCAGACGTCGACAATTACCCTTGCAGCAGCTACTGTGGATGCAGCTGCTGTTGGTTCTGCTGTTGCAACTGCTCTAAATCTGGACTTTGCATCATCCGGAATAACTCGACAGGCAGTAGATAATAAGGACGGAACGGTAACGATCATCTACCGTGATAGTGATGGTGAGGCTGTTACTGCAGCTTTCACTGATGGTGCGTCTGCCACCGGCGTTACTATGACAGCGGGCTCGGTCACCGGGTCTGGGAAGATTTATGTCGGAGGTGTCACGGTCGATGTGACCGCAGGCATGAGTGAGTCGGACGTTGGCTCCGCAGTTGCAACTGCGCTAGCCGCAGCATCTGCATTCTCAACGTCGATCATCAAAAACAATAGTGACGGCTCAGTGACCATCACCTATGACGAACTAGACGGCGACGTCGAACTTATTAGTTTTAGTGCCGGGTCTGCTATCGGAATCACTGGTACGCCGGAAACACTTACCATCGCTGACACTGAGTTTGATTTTGCTAACGATGGTAACTTCCTGAAAGCTGGTAGCTTCTCGTTTGAGATAAACCCTACACCGCTCAAGCAAGAGATACTGTCCTTGGGGCCCGTATCTGCAGCTGGTACGATGGTTGTCGGCGGTGTTACCGCTACTTTTGCGTCGGCGATGACTGCAGCTTCGGCTGCTGCTGTAGTGCGTTCTTACCTTATCGCTCAGCCAGAGTGGAACTTTTCTGCATCAGGTCGTCTGATCGTCGATAACGAAGACGGTACTCTGTCAATTACCTACTCAAAAGAAGACGCAGATGCGACAGCATTGACCGTATCGGCGTCGGCAACCGCAAATGTCGTAGCATCAGTAATCCCAGTCAGCCAGTATGGATCGATCAGTGCCAGATTTGCAGTGGATTATGGCGATCCGGTGACTATGAGAGGTACTGTCGACTTTTCTGCAGGCACGATTTTGTTCGCCAAAGAGTCTGTCGCACAGGTTGATGACTTTACCCTGGCTGGTGACTATACCGCCGGGGACGTGATCAACTTCAAGCTTGGCGCCTACGAATATGCATATACCGTATCTACTTCGGATGCATCGCTTGCGGCCTCGGCATTAGCAGTGAATGTCGTTAAGGATATGCTGAACGATGAAGATATAACCAAAGTTGTTGATGTCGCACTCAATCGTGATGTTGATATTACCTTCACCTCGGTCAAGCCGGGACAGGCCTTTGTAGCTACTGCTGTCGTGTCACGAGCTACCGGAAGTACTGCTACGGTTGCGAAGGAGACTACGCGAGAAAATATTGACGCGGGCGAAAATGCTACAGTCATTTCTGACAATTTGACGGTGTCCTTGCTTGATGCCGCAGGTAAAAAAGCGAATATCACTTATCGGGCTCCTTCAGCCGTGGTAGATATTGGCCGCAGCTTCCAGTCGCTGAAGGCATTAAGAAATAGTGACCTGATTATCAATGGACAAACAGTCAGTGTCTCGCTGCCAGAATATGACAAGGTATCTACATCAAATACTGCGTCAAGTGCGCTCGCTAAGGCAACTGCAATCAATAAAATTAGCAACCTTACTGGGGTAAAGGCGGTCGTTAAGGAGAACGTCTTTACTGGTACTCAAATGGTACCGGGTGATTCAGTCACCGGCACAATTAGTATCAATGGTTTCACGTCCCCAGTGATTACAACGGTTGAGAATAACCCGCGTGAGACACGATCAAACATCGTTGAAGCGATTAACCGAATGACACCTCATACTGGTGTCGTTGCGGTCAACACCAACGATGACTTGAAAGGTATTGTACTCAAAGCTGCCGATGGGCGGAATATTGAAGTCTTCTTCAACACAAATTCACCAGATCAGGTATTCGCTGCGCGAACTGGATTGAAGCAAGGTTTACAATCTAGTGTCTATGCTCTTGAATCCAAGCTAGAAACCGCAATCAAGGTAGGTACCAGCTCCACTGGTGACATCACGCGTTCTGGCTTGACAGCGGGTGATTATGTGGACAACGAGACAGTCCTGGTCATCGATGATCGGCTCGCTGTGAATCCACCGGTCGCACAGGTTAATGAAGTTGAGCTATCTGGTGTTATTGGTACTGGTGAAACTTTCAGCATCACCATCAACGGCCGTACCAAGAGCTTCAAGACGACAGCTTCGAGTAACACATTTGAAGATATTCGATCACGACTGATCACTGAAATCAACGCAGATCCAAAATTAGGTGTGACTGCGACTGCAAGTAATGGCGATAACCTAAAGTCGATTTTTATTACATCAAAAAATCCAGGCGTTGATTTTACGATCTCGGTTTCGACTGATTCTTCCGACGCTTATATGGATCAATCAACAGTGGTTGCGAATGCAGCTGCTGAGATAAAGAAGCTGAATACAGGTGACCTGGTTATCAACGGTGTGGCTATCCCAGGTTCGGATGACTTGAGCGATATACGTACTGTAGAGGGAGCCTTCGCCAGCCGTCGTAACTCTAGTGCGATTGCAATTGCTGCTGCGATTAACAGTCAGTTCGAGAAGTCCGGCGTTAAGGCTGAGTATGACAATGCAGTGATCAAGGGATCAAATACAATTACCGGCTTGCCCGGTGTATTCCCTGAAACGGGCGAGCAGTCACTTTTCTTGAATGGTATTGAAGTCAAGATCATGTTGACCGAAGACGAGCCGCTTGATGTTCGTCGCCAAAAGGTTGTTAATGCGATCAACCGCCAGACTTATACCCATGGGGTTGTTGCCTCTAATAATGGAAGCGGAGTTACGCTAACCTCGTCGGATGGTCGTAATGTTTCAGCTTGGTTCAATGCTGATGTTGAAGGACTATCTGCGGCCAGCTTCGGTCTAGATGCCGGCGGTGCGGTGGCTCAGGAAACCTCGGTCACTATCGGCGGAACAGTTGATACGACGAATGACAAGGCCACAATTACAATCAATGGGTTGACGATTACATCTGAAGCGGCCACAACCGCCTCCGCTGCTGATCTCGCTGCAAAGTTGTTCCAGGCTGTTCAAGAGAAAATCAACAGCGGCCTACTGACGAACATTACAGTTACTCGTGATGAGGTTAACAGTCCAGAGAAATTAGTCGTCAAATCAACAGTGCCTGGTACTGGTTTCCAGCTGTCCGGAGCGGCAGCAACGGATGCTGACGTGACGCTGGCGATTGCTTCTGTCAAGGCGAACAGCGAAGGTAACAACATCGTGACGGCGATCCGCGGAGGCGATACCCGGTCAACCGCAGCCAAGACGGTTTATAGCTCGCTCAAATTAGTGGCAGAGAAAGAATTTACCGTTACTGCTGGCGCTAATGGATTTGGTCCGAACTCGAATTTTGATGAGCTCGGCTTCAAGGAAGGCACCTTTGGTGGTCGTTCATCGGTAGAAATGTCTCCACCGCGGGTTGGACGCTTGACCTTCCAGGTTGGGGCAAAGGCGGGTCAAGAGATATATATCGATCTTGCAGATTTTGGCAAGGGCGGTCCAATAACTAGCGGCATTACCGGTGATGTTGACGAGTCCTTAGAAAAAATGACGAACCGGATCAACACCCGCGAAGGCGCTCAGTCGGTTCTGGAAAGACTCGATGTTGCGATGGATAAAATCAATGCCACTCGCGCTGTGATGGGTGCAGTGATGAATCGCTTGCAGTATGCAATCGATAACCTTTCGAACGTATCTACAAATTCCTCGGCATCACGTAGCCAAATTCAAGACGCCGATTATGCAAAAGCGAGTACAGAACTAGCGCGTACACAGATCATGCAGCAGGCTGGCACGGCAGTTTTAGCGCAAGCTAATATGAGTCAGCAGTCTGTGCTGAAACTCCTGAACGGCTAACCTGCAGGCGGGCCATAAGCCCGCTCTGCGCGTTGCCGCAGGGCTGTGACAAAATATCCGCGTGATTTAAGCCACGTGGAGGAAAAATGAATGACCGGGTCAAACGCCTGGTGTTCAGGTTGGTGCGTATCGTACTGATCGTACTGCTGCTGATGCTGGGCTTGGTGGTAATGTATCCGGAGCGGTTTCTGCCACCGGGCATGACACTGGGCGAGTTTTTTCAGGGATTACTGGGCGCGATTTTTCTAGCGCTGGTGTTTGCTGCGGCAGGCACACGTGCATGGATCGATCACCAGAAACGGAACCGCGATAAGAAATGAACGCTTCCCACGCCGACAGCGAAGCACCGAACTGCTGGCAATGCCGGCATTTTTCGGTCAGTTGGGATCCGAATGTCCCCTATGCCTGTCGTCTGATGGGTTTCAAAAGTCGCATCATGCCTGCGATCGAAGTGCTGCGTGCCGATGGCGTGCGCTGTCGCGGCTATATGCGCAAAACAACGAATGGCGTGAATGGTATTAGCGACCCGTCTACGGTCGATGATTCCACATCTATCAGTGCTACCGCTTCCGTAGCAAGCCCCAAGGCGATTGGGCCTTACTCCACTTTCAGCAAACTCGCATGAGCCGTCTGCTTCTTATCGTCTTGGTGTTTTTCGCATCATGGTCAGCGCGGGCCGATTTGCCGGCAGCGATGAAAGCCATAGAGCGTGGTCATTACAGCACGGCGGTGCGCGCACTGCGTAAGCCTGCCGAGTTGGGTGATGTGCATGCGCGCAATAACCTCGGCTATCTGTATGAATATGGCCTGGGCGTTAACCGTAATCCGGAAGAAGCGTACAAGTGGTATCGGCTGGCCGCCGAGGGTGGCCTACCGGCAGCGCAGTACAACCTCGCTACGCTTTATCTGCAAGGGCGCGGCACACCGATTGATCCGCAAGCGGCGTTTCATTGGTATGAAGCCTCTGCAAAAGCAGGTTATTCCGACGCTGAGTACATGCTGGGCGAGTGCTATCGCACCGGCGCGGGTACCAAGCGCGATGGCGCCTTGGCATTGTCGTGGTACCTGAAGGCTGCTCGTAACGGCAGTTCCGCTGCCCAGCTGATGGCTGCATCGATCTACTACACCGGTGAGGGCTGGCGGCGTGAGCTGCCGAAGGCAATGGTGTGGGCTGAGTTAGCGCGCTTGAATGGCGAAGCCCAAGCGGTGGGGCTTGCCGTACAAATCAGCCGCGATCTGAATGACGCGCAGAAAGCGCTAGCGGTTGAAAAGGCCCGGCTGTGCCGGGACAGCAAGTACCAGGATTGTCCGGAGTAGGGGTTTTGGCGGGCTTTTGGCTGAACTTATTCGCCCAGAGTGCTGAATACGCTCTTCAGCCGATGCCCCGAAAGTTCGGCCTGGCCCAGTAGCTGATTCCAGTCGTCAGGCGGGTGGCCGCTCTGCAGCATTTTGCGAAAGACGCTGTATGCGTCATCGCTGCTCTCATAGGCGCGCTTGGTATTGTCATCATTCACCCACACGTAGACGATCATCTTGGCGGCAGCGTGGTATCGAAAAAATAGGCGGAACTGCTGAAAAAATTTGGCGCGAAACCAGTGTTTCCGATCTTCGCCCAGCGTGCCCCCCTGTCGGTATTCAGCGCGGGTGGGGTCCTGAGGGATGACATCAAAGGCCAGGCGGGCAATTGCGGCCAGTCGCTTGGTGGCGTTCTTCTTGACGTAGCCAGTCGCGTCTTTTTTCTTGAGTGCTTCGACTTGCTCCACCAAGGCTTCAACTTGCGCCATGAACAGCGGGTGCGCAAACACCGTCCAGCCATGGATGGCCAGAGGAGCAGGCTTAGCGCCCTTCATTCATCGTCTGCCGACAGGGGTGCATTCAGATCCACATCCACCTCACCGACCAGTGACTGAACGCGTTGGATAAAATCGCTGCTCACCAATTGCAGGTGGCCGGGTTGCGAGGCGATATCGTGTGCCAGAAATCCCAGAAACTGGCCAAGCACTGGGTCGTCGTTTTCGTTATCACTGGCCCGCGTCAGCACCACTTCGCCGCTGGGGCGGATGACGTACTGGATCTTGTCCCGCTTACGCAAACGCAGAGCGCGGCGCACCGTTTCCGGCACGGTGGTCTGATAACGGTCGGTCAACGTGGATTCGGCTTCAAGGGTGGCGGGCATGGCGTGCTCCTGTGCGATATATCTGATGTGGTCATGGTAATGCATATGCCTTGTCAAGGTCAATGCAATTGCATTGTCTTGGTCTCTGAAAGCTGCTCGGAATGTGGCGCGCGAATCCTTGCATCTATCGCGGAAGCCAGCTGACGGAGGTGAAAATTACTGGTAATTTGACTCATAAACGAGTATTTTTACATCTTATGAATCATTAATGAGTCATTCTGATGCCAAAGACTGCACATCGTCCACTGTCTCGCCATTCCCGGGCCGCCTTAACGCTGATCGGGCAGTCGATCCGTGAGGCCAGAATCTCGCGCTCGATGACGGTGGCTGAATTAGCGGAGCGGGCGGGTTTGTCTCGGGCGCTGATACAACGCATAGAGAAGGGCGACGCAGGTTGCTCGGTCGGCGCCGTGTTCGAGGCAGCGGTAATTTGCGGTGTGCCCTTGTTTGAGCCGGATACCAACGCCTTGAACCGCGAGGTGGTGCGTCAGAAGGAAAAACTTGCGCTGATGCCGAAGTCTGTCCGTATGCAGAAAACAGAGCTTCACGATGACTTCTGAGCAGTTCCAAGATCAAGCCTATGTCTGGCTCTGGCTGCCGGGTGCATCGCAGCCCGTCGTTGCCGGCGTATTACAGCGTGTAGATCAGGAGCTTGTTTTCAATTACGGGCAAAGCTATCTCGAGCGAGATGACGCTATCCCGCTATATCTTCCGGAGTTACCTCTGAAGCCGGGTAAGCAAGCTTTGCTGCCCGGTCTTTCGATGCCAGCCTGCATCCGAGATGCCTCGCCAGATGCTTGGGGTCGGCGAGTTCTAATCAATCGTAAGTTCGGTGCTAAGGGCGCCGCCGCCACCGCGATTGAGTTGGATGAGTTGACCTACTTGTTGGAATCCGGCTCCGATCGGATCGGTGCGCTGGATTTTCAGTATTCGCCAACGCATTACCAGCCACGCCAAGGGCAAGTCGCGCCGATCGAGGATCTGATTGATGCTGCCGACAAGATCGATCGGGGTTTACCCATCGCGGCCGATCTTGATTTAGCGCTTCAGCACGGCACTTCGCTCGGCGGTGCTCGGCCGAAAGTAACGATTCAGGATGGTGGCGCCCAGTACATCGCAAAATTCTCGGCCAGCCATGATCTCTATAACGTGGTCAAGGCTGAGTACCTTGCCATGCGACTGGCTGGGAAGGTGGGTCTCAACGTTGCCAAGGTGAAGTTAGTCAGAGCCTTGGGCAAGGATGTCTTATTAATTGAGCGTTTCGATCGGATGAATCTTGGCGAAGCAACGTGTCGCCGTGCGATGGTCTCGGCGCTCACGATGTTTGGGCTCGACGAACTGATGGCCGCACATGCCAGCTATGAGGAGCTTGCAGAGATCATGCGCCATCGGTTCGCTAACCCGGCCACCAGCTTACGGGAGCTTTTTTCCAGGCTGGTATTCAACATCTTAGTCGGCAACACCGATGATCATGCACGCAACCATGCCGCTTTTTGGGATGGCCGACAATTAGAGCTGACACCCGCGTTCGATATATGCCCTCAGCCGCGATCCGGCCAGCAAGCTTCGCAAGCGATGTTGATCAGGGGGCGCGACCGTAGCAGCCAGTTGCAGCTCTGTTTGCTGGCAGCGAATCAGTTTTTGATCGGGGCTGAGGAGGCGAGCAGGATCATTCAATATCAGGTTGAGATCATCAAAAGAGAGTGGGATACGGTCTGCGATGAGGCGGGTCTGTCGGAGGTCGATCGACGGTTTTTCTGGGGCCGGCAGTTTTTGAATGAGTTTGCTTTTTGGGGGATGCCAACCAAGCGTGATGTAGCCCCATAGGTGCCAAACTGCTCGATAGAAGACGAACAGCACTGGGTCCCGGCCTACGCCCGGACGACTACGTTGAGGTCTGCGGCCCTTCGAGGCCATCCCCGCACAGCCTGAGATTCGATTATCCCGATGAGGCCTCGGGTATTCGATTACCTAGGTGAGGCCTTGGGTCTCAAAATCGTCATCCCGGCGCAGGCCGGGATCCAGCGTTTGGCGCACCCACTGTCGACATTCCGTCGCCCGCCACCCGGTCGACTTTTTCCTCCCCCGGCAAAGGCCTGCCGATCCGACACATGGCCTGAAAACCCGCATATTTCCTCA
>Ga0315903_10011733_pt1 | contig 10289 bp, 10 predicted proteins | sample LakEriMetagenome_7_FD_203524 | JGI IMG/M metagenome (GOLD analysis project Ga0315903, IMG submission 203524) | Freshwater fungal communities from buoy surface, Lake Erie, Ohio, United States - Buoy 2 MA119 | ecosystem: Environmental > Aquatic > Freshwater > Lake | place: USA: Lake Erie, Ohio... | reverse complement strand
TTTTAGATTATCGCTAATGACGAGTTTACCGAGTGTTTTTGCTTTTACTTCTTCCACCGTTACATCCGGTGCTATTTCGATTAAGTGAAACGCACCATCTTTAATTTCATAAAAACCTAAATCGGTACAGACACGTGTAATACAGGCCTTGCCCGTAAGCGGTAAAGTGCAAGCCGGCAATAATTTAGATTCTCCTTTAGGATTGGTTTGCATCATCGCCACAATGATGTTTTCTGTAGCCGCCACCAAGTCCATGGCACCACCCATGCCTTTTACCATTTTGCCGGGGATTTTCCAGTTGGCGATGTCGCCATTTTCAGCTATTTCCATAGCGCCCAGAACGGTCAAATCAACATGACTGCCTCTTATCATGGCGAAGCTGTCGGCTGATGAAAACAAAGAAGCCCCTTTGAGCATCGTCACGGTTTGTTTTCCCGCATTTATCAAGTCAGCATCTACTTCACTTTCTACCGGAAATGGCCCCATGCCGAGCAAACCGTTTTCGCTCTGCAACACCACATCCATTCCCTCGGGAATATAGTTGGCCACCAACGTAGGAATGCCGATGCCGAGATTGACATAATACCCATCGCGCAATTCTTTGGCAATTCGTTTAGCAATTGAAAATTTATCTAAAGGCATAATAATTTTGTTTAATGTGTTTATGGATAGGTTTACTACTTAGCTTTTGGTGACCGTGCGTTGCTCAATACGCTTCTCATAGTTCTCGCCTTTAAAAATTCGGCTCACGTAAATGCCCGGTGTGTGGATTTGGTTGGGGTCCAACTCGCCCGGTTCTACTAACTCCTCCACTTCGGCAATCACAATCTTTCCGGCTGTTGCCATCATCGGGTTGAAGTTGCGCGCTGTGCCTTTGTAAATTAAATTACCCATAGTGTCTCCTTTCCAAGCTTTCACCAAAGCAAAGTCGGCTTTGAGCCATTTTTCCAATACATACATTTTGCCGTCAATTTCTCTGGTTTCTTTACCTTCGGCCACTTCTGTACCATAGCCGGTGGGGGTAAAAAAAGCAGGAATACCGGCACCGCCCGCTCTAACACGCTCAGCCAAAGTACCTTGGGGAATTAGCTCCACTTCTAGTTCGCCAGAAAGCAACTGACGCTCGAACTCAGCATTTTCGCCTACGTAAGAGGATATCATCTTTTTCACCTGGCGTGTTTTAAGCATCAATCCAATACCAAAATCATCTACTCCGGCATTGTTCGAAATGCAAGTTAATCCCGTCACGCCCTTGCGAATGAGCGCAGCAATTCCATTTTCAGGAATTCCGCACAATCCAAATCCGCCCAACATCAACGTGGCGTCATTCGGAATATCTTTTACTGCCTCATCGGCATTTTTCACTACTTTATTCATACTTGTTATTTTATTTTCCTTGACTAATGGTTGCTTCTCGTTTGCTCAATTCTTGTTGCACTTCATCATAGATTTTATTGATCCAATGTGGTTGTTCGTCATAATATTTCATGCTCTTATTAAACTGCTCGGCTGTGATGCCTCTGGTTTTATAAATCATTTCATAATAGCCTTTCGTCAATTGCTCTTCACTCATGCCTGCTTGTGCTTTAGTTTCGGCTACGGCATCCGCAATGCTCATATCGGCCAAGATTTGTACCATCGCATCCGGCTGCAGTATATCACTCGGCAACTTTGGCATTTTCTCTTTGCAAGCCACCAGCAAAAAACATAAAATCCAAATAAGGTGTTTCTTGTACATTTGTCCCTCAAAAATATCTTTTCGCATCAAAATGAGTAACGAAAACTATACAAATATCATTAATGAACTTTTGCCCTATGGCGCAAAATTAGTAGCGGTGTCGAAAACCAAACCTATTTCTGCCATCGAAGCGCTCTATGCCCAAGGGCAACGAATTTTTGGCGAAAATAAAGTTCAAGAAATGGTCGAAAAGCAAGCAGCTTTACCAAAAGACATTCAATGGCATTTGATAGGGCATTTGCAAACCAACAAGGTAAAATACATTGCGCCATTCGTGTCGCTCATTCACTCTGTAGATAGCCTCAAACTGCTCGAAGAAATCAACAAGCAAGCGCAAAAAAACAATCGAGTGATTGATTGCTTGCTGCAAGTATACATAGCACAAGAAGACACAAAGTTTGGTTTGGACAAAGAGGAGTTGTTGGATTTGCTCAGCCATCCCAGTTTTAAATCCTTGCAAAACATCAAAATCTGTGGCTTGATGGGCATGGCCAGCAATACGGACGATGAAGTGGTAATCACTCAAGAATTTCAAACTTTAAACCATTTATTCAATGAGATAAAAGCCAAGTACTTCATCGCAAACGAAAGGTTTACAGAGTTATCTATGGGTATGAGTTCAGATTATAAAATCGCCTTGAAACAAGGAGCTACACTCATACGAATTGGCAGTTTATTGTTTGGTAGTCGTTAAATCACAAAAGGCAATAGTTTATCGGCAATAGTGCGGTCGTTCATCAAGCGCGGCACTTTGTTTTGTCCACCTAGTTTTCCTTCGGCTTTCATCAACTCTACAAACGCGTTAGGTTGTAAACGTGAGATTTTCAATTCACCTAAAACTCCTCCTTGGCGCAAGTCGAAATAATAACTATTTCGCTCTTGCAACTTCGCATCTATCATTCCCGAGAACTGCAACATACTGTTTGGTAATTGGCTAAACTCAATGAACCATTCGTGATAAGGTAACTCTTCTGCGGGATTGACTTGAGGAGCCACAGTAAATTCTGTCACTCCGGCTTTCATTTGCCGCATGGCTTGCATGAGTGCCGACTCCACTTCCTCTCCTATTACGTGTTCACCAAAAGCTGAAATGAAATGCTTTATCCTTCCGGTCACTATAATCCTATAAGGTTTCAACGATACAAACTTCACGGTATCCCCAATACTATATCGCCACAATCCGGCATTAGTCGTTAAGATCAATGCATAGTTGACATTGAGTTCCACATCAGCGAGTGAAATCGCTTTGACCTTCGGCAAATGCGCCTCCTCTGCTTTCACAAACTCGTAAAATATTCCTCCATTTACATTCAACAACAATCCCTGCTCTCCTTGCTTGTCTTGAAACGCAATAAATCCTTCACTGGCCGGATAGGTTTCTATGCTATCAATCGGGAAACCAATCATCGCCTCAATCTTTGCACGATAAGGTGCGTAGTTTACTCCACCATAAGCAAACACACTGAACTTATGAAAAATGTCTTTGATTTTTTCTTTACCGCTCATTTGTTGCAAGCGCTCAAAATACATCACCACCCAAGGTGGAATGCCGCTAATCAAACTCATGGGCAAGTGAACGGTTTCTTGGGCAATCGCCTCCACTTTCTGCTCCCAATCTTCAATACAATTCACGTCAAAAGACGGCATCCGATTTGCGGCCACATAGAACGGAACATGGTTAGCTACAATGCCGCTCAATCTACCCGCAGGAATAACGCCATGTTTATCTAACAACGGTGACCCTTGCAAAAAAATCATTTTATGGTCAAAAAAATCTGCCTTACCGGTTTCGTGAACGTACAGCAAAAGGGAATGTCGCGCAGCGGCTATCATCGCATTTATTTGCGCTTTTGTAGCGGGGATATATTTCGTACCACTTGTAGTGCCGCTCGACTTACAAAAATATATAGGGAAACCCGGCCAAAGCACATCTTTTTCTCCTGCTGCAATGCGCTCAATGTAATCTCTAAACCCTTCGTAATCCTTTATGTCCACTAGCTCTGTAAACTCACTGTAAGTAGAGATGGCAGAAAATTCATGCGCTCGACCAAAATATGTATGACGAGCAGTATGCAGAAAATCAGTTAAGAGTTGGTGCTGAATAACTACAGCTTGCTGCTGGTCGCGGTATATCCTCGGCACTTCAACAGCTGCTGCCCATTTGGCGATTGTTGATTTCAAACCCATTGGGCGAAAATGCAGAAATAAATTAATTTGGATTAAACTTTAAGCGGTATGAAATACGAAATCCCTAATTGGCTCATCATCTGCGGAGCGATTGGCCAAATGTTTACTGCGCTCATCTATCCTTACATTCGCCATGTAGTTTTTGATTGGTACAACGACATCAAAAAACTAAAACCACTCAATCAAGAAATTGCAAAAACGTATGGTCGCTATATCCAAGGATTAAATTTTTCTTTTGGCTTAATCTCCATACTTTTCACCGAAGACTTAAAAAACGGAACCGGCTTAGCGGTTGCGCTAACAGGTTTGATTGCTGCGTATTGGACAGGCAAAGTCGCCACTCAATTCTCGTACTATCCGATGTATGAAATTCCTAATAAACGGATATTCAAAATAGGCGAAGTGCTGATGAATACCTTATTCATTTCTTTCTCGCTGATTTTCTGTTGGGTCTTTGTCAGCAACTTACTAAAGTACTTTCACTACACTTTATAAACTGCATCTAAGTAGCGTTTCAAAATATCGCTCACCATGCCACGAAAAGGCAATGAGGAAGCCATACCGTAGATAGGCGCCATGCCCGATTTGTTACCTGGGTTAGCTTTTACGTGCGCCACGCTATATTTTAAGTCTTGAATAAAGCGTTCTGCCACTCCGGGTTGTGTGTGACGTAAGGTGAGTGCAATGTGAAAACAAGCCGGCTTGTGTAAGCCATTTAAGTTCCAATGGCGTTGGGTCATTTGGTCCAGCACTTCATAGATATTTAGCGTTTCGCTTTCTACTGCAATAATCCAAAGTGGATCACCCATGATTTTGAGTTCGGGGATTTCACGAATACCCGCCATCACTTGCTTGGCGGTTTTCAAAATACTATCCGTGGCTTTCAAATAGCCTTCTTCGCCCATCGCCAACATAGACGCCCAACAAGCTGCACTCAATGCGCCCGGCCGCGAACCCGCTAGTGTTGGAGAGTTGTACAATCCGCCCGGCCATTCTGTGCTGGCGTAGTATTGATAGTGGCGCAATTCATCGGTCCTGTACAACACCACCGAAGTACCTTTTGCCGCATAGCCATATTTGTGAGTATCTACACTCATCGAGGTAACACCCGGCAAACGAAAATCCACTACGGGCACTTTGTAACCCAATTTCTCAGCAAACGGCACTATAAAACCACCCAGACAACAATCGGTGTGAAAACCAATGTCATGTTTAAAGGCTAAGTAGGACAACTTTTCTATGTCATCAAAAGCACCATGCGGAAATGTTGGGGCAGAGCCCACAATGCAAACGGTGTTGCCGTTGATGTGGCGCTTTACTTCCTCCACATTCACGCGATAATGTTTATCGACATTGATCTTGACTTGTTTGATGCCAAAATACTGGGCTGCTTTATCGAAGGCAGCATGAGCTGTAGTGGCTACAATCATTTCGGGGTGCGAAACTCCCTTTTCTTCTCTTGCTCTATCGCGATACACTTTCATGGCACAAAGAATACTCTCTGTACCACCCGAAGTCACTGTCCCTGCCAACGGAGCGTTGTCCGTAGTTTTGCCGCGCCCCATCATGTTCGCCACCATCGACACAATTTCTGCTTCAAACTTTGTAGCCGAAGGAAATAAGTCAGAATGCAATGGATTGGTTTGTGATTGCAGCGCGTAAACTTTATTCAAAAAATCAATATGCTCTTGATTGCCGTGATAAATACCGCCACTCACATAGCCATCTCTCCAACGCGATTCTTCCAAAGATTGCATTTGCTTAATGTCGTTCAATATCTTCTCGTGACTAATTCCTGATTTAGGTAATGCTGCGTGTCGCTCAAATTTATCTTTGTATGGCTTTAACGAATGTTCGAGAGTTACCATCAACTTCGCATTCTCTTCATCCAAAAGTTTTTTGACTTTCGGAATTTTCTTCATGCGTTTTTCAATCATACGTGCCGTTGACTTCGGCAACCAACCCAACTTTCCTGAAATAGTTTCGATATTCATGTATAGCTATTTATTATTCGTTTATGAATGATTTAATCGAGCAAAAATCGGTTTGTTCTTATTGTAGATGTCTACATACACCGAAAAAAGTTCTGCATATAAACTCCTATTTGCCGGATTTGGTTCAAAGGTTTTATTCATTTCCACCGCTTCGGCTGCTGCGTTCACATCCAAATGCCCAAGCGCCAACAACGCCAACATGGCTGTGCCTCGGCTGTTGGCCATCAGCGGCTCTTTCATTTGTCTGATTTGTACATCCAACACATCGGCCATTATCTGCGACCACACCGCAGAGTTAGCACCCCCGCCTATAAAGTTCAACGAGCTAAAATTCCTAGCCGTCATTTTCTCAACATAAAACTGCAACCAACGCGCGTTCATCCCTACCCCCTCCATCACCGCCCGCATCAGGTGGGTGCGGTTGTTGCTCAAAGACATATTGTAAAATCCCCCACGCACACTGTGGTCGTCAATCGGAGAGCGCTCACCATAAAGCCAAGGTAAAAACATCACACCTTCGCTGCCCGGTTTCACCTTCGATACGATGCTATCCATTATCTTGTAGAAATCTTTCGGAGCAGGACCGGTGTTCAACTCATCTTCATGAAAGAAAATATTGTTCTTCAAAAAGTTTAAACAAGCTCCTGAAGTCTCTTGCTCATTGGCGATGATATATCGCCCCGGCAATGCCGAAGGGATAGTCCCCATGTTGTGAAACATATCCGTTTTTTTAAACGGTACGTGTGTCAACAGCCACGATGAAGTACCCACATACAAATGTCCGTCATAGTCGCGAACTGCACCAGAACCAACGGCTGCGCTTTGTAAATCGGGTGTGCCGGAAACCACTTTTACGCCTTTACTTAAGTCTAATTCTTCGGCAATAAAATCACTCACCGTGCCTATCACCGTGTTGGTCGGCACCAAGTCCGGTAGCTTTGCCTTATCCACGCCCGTCAGGTTAATCAAACCATCGTGATAGGTGATGTTATTGATATCGCGATTGTCCGTCACCCAGTGCATCGTCACTGCATCAAACGAAGTGGCAAACCGCCCGGTCAACCACCAATTCAAATAATCCTTAGGCTCTAAAAACTTATACGTTTCGGCATATACTTTCGGCAAACTGTCTTTGATGTACAGGATGTGTGCTATACTATCCTTGCCACTCTTGGTTGGTCCTCCTCCACATATCCTCAACCATTGCAATATCTTACCCACGCCATAGCCCTCTACGCGTATCGGTCCGCTAATCAGCTTCTCTACCGCTGCCGCTCCACGCGTATCCATCCATGTGATGCAATTCATCAAGGGCTCACCGTTCGCCTTCATCGCCACCGTGCCGCTCCATTGTGCCGTGCAGTTCACGGCTTCAATGTTTTTTGGATTAAACTGTGTGGCGACTATTAGTTGCTTATACGCTTTTCGAATGGCGTTCGTCCAGTCTGTGGGGCATTGCTCCGCTCCTCCTCCATCGCTCAGCAGCAAAGGCACTTCTTCGAAGGCATAACCTATACATTTCGCCTGTCTATCAAACAAACTTACCTTCGGCCCCGATGTGCCCAAATCTATCGTTAGTATCATCTTAAAACTACTTTTTTCGTTCCAGCCACAATCTATAAGTTTTAGGAATGAAAAAAAATAAATCAGATTAAGTGAGGAAAATTATAATACCGTTTTAAAAGTTCTCAAAAAAAATTCAAAATATTAGAGAATAATGAATCGTAAATATCATTCCTGAATTCGTGGCATAAATATTAAATCCACTTTACCACTCTAGTGGTTTACATATAAAAAAAACGCCTGCCGTTTCGGGCAAGCGTTTCGTTATATAGCTTGGGTGGGGTTTAGTTGTTTTCTACAGAGCCTTTCCCGATAAGATAACCGCTTTGGTATACCTCTACGCGGTAAGTACCTTCGAGGTTAACGCCTTGCGACCAGTACACTACTACTTTTTTGTTGGATTGTGTCCAGTCAAAATCCGCTTTTTTAGTGTATTGCACCACTTCTTCAGAGTCCGCCAATTTGAATGAACCTGAACCTTGGTCAGCTACAGTGATAGTTTCGCCTTTAGGATTGATGATGCGAATAGCTAAACTCAAAGGTCCGTTTTCTAACACTTTGTTCTCTCCGGTTTCGAAAGAGATTTTCATGCTCTCTACTTGTTTGCCTTTCTTCACCGTAACTTCTTTGCCATTGCCTTTCTTTCTGGTGCCCAATACTTCGATGTTGCGCAATTGGAGCAATGAACCTAACTCTACCTTTTTAGAAAGACCTTTGTTTTGCTCGCTCAATAGGATGGTGGTTTGTTTCTCTGCGTTGAGGTCAGTAGAAAGTTGTTGGTTTTCGTTGGTCAACAACTCGTTCTTTTTCACCAAGGCTTCTATTTGCGCTTTCATGTCGGCAATAGTTACTTCATATTGCGCAATCATTTCTTTAGCTTTTGCCAACTCACTCGCGCTCATCTTACCTTTAGCAAAAAGCGATTGGATTTGTTGCTTTTGACGGTCAATTTCCACTTGTTGCGCAGAAATAACGCTATCCAACTCTGCATTTTGCCCTTTCAAACCTTCTAACTCGAGCACTTTCGCATCAAAATTGGCGGTTAGGCTTTTAAATTCTTCTTCGAGTTGCACTTTAGTTTCGATAACATCTTTCTTCTCTTTGTTTTCGCTCCAAAGCAAATAAACGGCTAAGCCATTCATTAATAACAACAGGGCGATAATCGCCATATAGATTTTCTTGTTTCCTGCTTGATTGTTTTCCATAATAATCGTTTTAGTTAATTGAATGCGTAATTAGATGAATTTGTGATAGTCGCCAAGTTTTGGGGTGATTGTGTATACACGATTAACGGTGAGTAGGTTACAAACTGTCTGTTTTTGTTGAATAATGCTATCCTTTTACAGTTATTGCTCTCCAACCAACCTTATTTCTTGGCTTCGTATTGTTGTACTTCTTCGTGAAAGAACTCAAGCTTCACTCCTGCTTGGAGAAACATTTCTTCACTCTCGGTGCCTGCATGATATTTACGTTGGCACACCACGCGTTTAATGCCGCAGTTGATGATCAACATAGCGCAAACGCGGCATGGGGTCATGCGGCAATATAGCGTGGCGTTGTCCAATGCTACTCCGTTCTTGGCGGCTTGGCAGATGGCGTTTTGTTCTGCATGAACAGTGCGCACACAGTGTTCGGTCACGGAATCATCTTCGTGTATCACCTTTTTCATTTGGTGGCCCACTTCATCACAATGGGGCAAACCAATGGGCGAACCCACGTAGCCGGTCACGAGTAATTGGTTGTTTCGGGCAATGACGCAGCCGCTTCTGCCGCGTCCGCAAGTGGCTCGCTTGCTGATAGCATCCATCACTTCCATAAAATACTCATCCCATGTAGGACGGATGTAGACTTCTAGTTTTGTTTCGCTCATGTTATTTATTGTTGATTTGGGTTAATACAGTGTCTATTTGTCGGTATAGTTCTTCAAAGCCTTGGTCGTTGGAAAAACGATAGTCCGCCATGCGCATACACTCGCTGAGGTTTTGTTTGTTCGGGTCGGTGGTGGTCATTTCTCGAGCTTCATTCGCCACAAATTCATCAAACGAAATCTTATCGGTTTCAGAGGCGCGTTCCACAATACGCGAATAACGCATTTTGGGGTCGGCATCCACCGCAAACAAATAAAATCCACCTTTCGCTTGCAGGGCAGTCACCTCGCCCACCGTACGGATACTTTCGATAATGCAATCACCGCCACTAGCCATTGCTTCGCGGTAAAGCTCTTCGGCAATAAAACTCGGGCCGTTGAGCTCGCGGAGTTCGTTAGCCACCGCCACCATGCTATCGCGATTAAGTGGCAAGTTGCGTTCGTTGATTACTTTGGTGAGATAACCACGCACTGAAAAATGCTTAAATCCTTGATTTTTGACTAAATAATCTACAATGGTTCCTTTGCCTGCGCCTAAAGTTCCGGTGATGCCTATGATTCTCAATGGTTCGATTTTACTGCCGAAAATAGAACAAAGCAAACGGCAAACGCTGTGTTGTGAATAATTAAAGCCGCGATGTGAAAAACACCTTTATTTTTGGGCAATGAAAATTAAGTACGGCTGGTTGATAGCCATTTTCCTGTTGGTAGTGGTGGTGCTGTTTAATCGCAGCGATGTGCAACTCGTCAAACAAGATGGGTTCAAACTTGTAAACATCGGTCAAGAAGGCTACGAACTGCAAAGTGTGTTACATTTCAACAACCCCAACCTCTTATCCAGCACTATTGTCGCCATCCGTGAAAAATACTACATCAACGACCGTCTAATAGGCGAACTGAACAACGAAGTAGAGCAAGGCATTTCGGGACGAAAAGAAAC
>Ga0315903_10011732_pt1 | contig 10289 bp, 17 predicted proteins | sample LakEriMetagenome_7_FD_203524 | JGI IMG/M metagenome (GOLD analysis project Ga0315903, IMG submission 203524) | Freshwater fungal communities from buoy surface, Lake Erie, Ohio, United States - Buoy 2 MA119 | ecosystem: Environmental > Aquatic > Freshwater > Lake | place: USA: Lake Erie, Ohio... | reverse complement strand
GAAGCTTCTCGGTCATGTACTGGATTATCTTCGCGTATGTGCTCATGTAATGCGAAAGTTTATAGCGGCTATCGGATAGTTAGCGGTAATGCTAAAACAGCAAGTCAATAGTTTCCTTGTCGTAATATCTGACCGTGTTTTTACTTCCACAATTACCGCATTCATTATTAAAAGGTATGTTGACACCTTCGCTATGACAATCTTTACACCAAGTAAAAACACTATGTATATTTTTACCAAGAAGTTTATGCTCCCAAGCACTACCGCTAACAACAGGTTGCTTCAATGGCTTATTTTCGTTCTTTTTTGACATTTTATTGGTTATTTAAAGTTTGTAATTTTAATTAAGTTTATTGGTTAAAGTCGCCACTAAAGCAACCTGCGCACCGTTAGCGGTAATTCTTTATCCGCTGCTCCCACATCTTACTTTGTTTATACCTTGCATACTTTCTGCTCGTTTTCCAAGCGAAGTATTTACCCGAAAGTTCTTGCCCCCAATTCCAACCAATCCAAGAAGCCCACCAACTACTTCTAATTTCGTAATCCAAGAAAACGGATAAAGAACTATCCGCTAACAAGCGGTTAGCGTCATTGCCGTTTTCGTGGTTTGTTAAAGTTTTGTGTTCCATATCAAAATTATTTTATAAGTGAAAGTTTCGTGTTCCAAAGTCGGCAACGAACGCCAACCGCCAATACGTTATGTGCAATTTATCACCTTCAAAAATTCTTGTTCATTGCGCACGATGTGATACTCATGGCCCAAAGATATGCAGAGCTGTTGGAACTTAATCTGCAATGGTGATTGCTTGCCGGTGTCTGTCTTCCATTCGATCCAGCACGTTCTGCCTTCAGGCTTCATGAAGCACATATCTGCAACACCAGGCACAACTCCCATTGCTTTGTTCATGGCTCCCTTGATGCCGTTCATGCTGTTGTTGTTGATGGCGAAAACTCTTCCACGTAAGTCGGGGCGCGCATTCCAGAGGTTTGTGAATGCCTTCGCCTGTGCTTTTACCTCACTCATGGACAGGACAGCTTAGTAGTTTGAAGGTGTCCGTTGTCTTGGCAAAAATCGTCTGTATACCAATCGTGCCAACGGATTGCAGCGATTTGGACAGCCTGTCCAAAAAAACATGCTGTATATATACTATATATGTGTGTGTGTGTGTGTGTGTGCATGTGTGTATATATGTTGTTAATAATAGAAAAGTAAGTTGTAAGTTGTCCAAGTAGGCTCAAAGCATTGTTAAATATGGGCTTTCGAGTGGACAACTTTGGAATACATAAGATGTCCAAGGCTGTCCATTTACATCGGATTTCGGCTGATATAGTACATTGTAACCTTAGAATTGCCCTTCGTCTTACGGTCTTTCTCATAGCCTAACGCAGTGAGAATCGAGCCGATACGTTGCAGATTCAAAAAGTTAAGTTTCGTTTCCACCAGCAAGCACTGTTGTATCTCAGTGAGTGACATCCATTCGCCGTATGATGTGGCACTGCCAGGCATCAGCTTCTTGTGGATGAGGTCTTCCTCTGGAGTCGAATGCTTGAATGTGAGTGTTGACTCGTTAAGCGACTCAATATCATCGCGCAATATAGTGAAGTCAAATCCAATCGAATACAGGGCATAGAGCTCACGCCACAGCTCAACCTTATCGACTTTGTTGTACATCTCCTGATCAATATCGATGATGTGAATCGGAAGCTGCCTGCGGTTGCCAGTCGGATCGTTGAGTATCTGCGTCTCGTTCGATGTCCCACAGAACACCGCCAAGCGGCGAAGGTCAACCGACACGCGGCCATAGGGCTCACGCACATTGATGAACTCCTTCGAGGTAAGTTCCTTGAGTCTCTTCTCTTCCTTCTTGGATTTACCGCCATACTCGTCATCAAGGATTATCCACTTCTTGCACATGAGAATCTCGTCATCCTTGCCGGCATCCATCTTCGACTCAGCGAACATGTACCTCAACTGCTTAGGTAGCAGATAGCGGAACCAGTGAGTCTTTCCAGTCCCTTGCTTCTCACCTGAGAAGATAAGCACCAATGGCGAGTGTTGACCGTATGCGGAAGCGACAACGGACACCAGCCACTTGCCAATCCACTTGTCATAATTTGGCGTGTCAGATATTACGCTATTGATTAGCAAATCGACATTCGGGTACTCACTACCGATGTGCAAGTCCTGCTCGAAGAACTCATGCAACGGGTTGTATGTCTCGACACGATTGGAGAAAATGATGGCGGTAACCAGGTCTTTTGTGGCCTCTTTGAAGATGGCTTTGCAGTCAAGAAAAATTGAGTTGATATCACTGTCATCGATGGGCCTTCCGTTTAGTTCTACGTTGCGCGTAACGATGTTTTTTCGAAGGTCGAAAGTCTTTATAAACGCCGCAATGTCAGCGGATACGTTCTCCGATTTGAATTTAATATCCTTTGCTACTATCTCATTGACAACTTTCTCGCTTTGCTCTGGTGAGATTCCAGATGCTTGGAGGGATTTCACGATGGCATCGGGACCTAATCCAGCAGCACGTTGCGAGCTTGCAGCGCGGAGCATCTCCTTGGTCTGCTCGGAGTAGGCTTGGATGCCGTTCTGCTTTGCGTGGTAGTATATTGTGGCAATGGTGGACCGCTTGCCCTTGCTCTCGCTGTGGTTCTTCAGGCAGGCTGTGTACTGGTTGTTGCAATCATCGGAGTTGTACTTGGAAGAGTGAGATGACAGCGCGTGAAAGTAGTCACGACCACCTTCGCCAAACTCACTCACAAGTGCATAAGCGATTTGGATCCATTCGGAATAGTCTTCGCAGAGGTTGAGGCCTTTGCGGTCCATCTCAGCAATCATGGCATCGAAGTCAGTCTTGATGACTGCGACCTTTGCGAGCTTTCGCTCCTTAGGCTTGGCAAGATACTTCTTAAATAATATTGCCTTGGTGTTTATATGAATCCAAGGATCGTAGGAGATGAAGCGAGCACGCGATACGTTCTTGCCTGACTGGTCAACTATAAGTTGATAGGTGTGATACAAGTACGATGCGATGCCATTAAACGCATCCGCGTGCCTTGTGCCGTCGATTCGCATCACAAGGCATAGTCCATGTCCGCTGATGGAAGTAAACGCTGCGTAGATGTAGGAATCGGCCTTGAGCTGCGCCTTCGCCTCTTCTGGGTTGTCGATGTTGTCAATGTCGATGGCAATGAATCCGGAATGCTCTTTGAGCGCATCGTCCTTGCGATCGCTGAATTGACCTGATACGGTCACAAGCGGTGCGGATTTCTTGAGTTTATCACGCTCGGCCTTGTCGGGAGTTGCGCGAACTTGCAGAACTATGTCCTGCCATTTGCCGGTTCTGACTCCTTCCAAGAATGAGGAAAGCTCGAAAGAGTCGGCGTGTTTAGTGTAGATACTTGAGTAGTGTGAGATGAGCATAATTGTGTGAGTTTGCTGTTTACGAGGTTGCGGTGGAACTGGTCGAAGCGTTTGCTTTTTTCGCGGCACCAGAGCCTTGCAAGTTCGTGAATTTCTTTTTGGATTTCTATGTGTCGCTGAGGTGTGATGTTGTTAAATATGCGCACCGCCTTGTTGAAAACTTGCTCAACTAACACAAAGAGAGAGCGGTACTCCTTGTGATGTGCGTTGGCTTCGATTAGCTTTTTGATGTCGATGGCCTTGCTTACTTGGATGAACTTCTCGATGGCTTCGTCCTTTGGCTTGATTACCGGAAAGACATGGCCGCAAGGAAAATACATTCCAAGATATTGCGCATCACATACCTTCTTTGCGGTGTGATGCAGGGCTCCGCACTTTGGGCACTGTCTAACTGGTGCGACTCCTTCGCCTGGCTTTTTCGGGTTGTGGAAGATGCTGCTCCAGTTGCGAGGTGATGACCAGAGGCCATGCGTGATACAGTTGCCTCCAAGATCGATGATGGTGAATGCAAGCTTGATGTTATGCGGCCTTGCACCACGTCCGCACATCTGAAGCCAAAGCGGCATTGATGCTGTGGCCTTGTTAACGATGACTGTCTCGATGTCGGGCTGGTCAAAGCCTGTGGTTGCGATGCCGATGTTGTTTAGAATCGCATCTGGTGTGTTGGCGAACCACTCCAACACCTCAGCCCGATCGGGCGAATCCGCATCGAGATGGCGCGAGTTGAATCCGGCTGCCACGAAAGCGGCATTCACGGCTTGCGAGTGCTCAACATTGCAATTGAAGATGATGGTCTTGCGGCCAAGCGAATGCTGCTTGTAGGCGTTGACTGTGCTGTCAATGTACTTTGGGGCTTTGTAGGCTGCTGCCATCTGCGCTTGGTCGAACTCGCCTGCTTTCATCTTAAGCTTTGCGCGGTCCACTATCTGCGCAGCGGAGTAGGTGAGCTCAGGGCACAGGAAGCCCTGCTCGATAAGTTCGGGGATGTCGATGCCGCAGATGATGTCATCAAAGTAATTGCGCAGCGGATTGCTCTTGCGAGCTGCAAGCGGTGTGGCAGTGAAGCCGATGATGTACTGGCTATCGAAGTGCTCAATGACCTTTGTGAAGTTCCCGATGTGGCATTCATCCACAATGACCAGTCCGATGTTAGTGAACTGGTGCAGCCGCTTATATGCCGTCTCAACCATTGCCACGTAAACGCGAGCCGGAGGGATGGTCCGCATGCCTGCAACTACTGGCTGCGTGGGTAAGCTGATTGCCTTGCATGCCTGATTCAGCAGCTCCTCCCGATGTACAAGAATCAGAATGTCCGTTGTGTTGCGCTTGCAAAAGCGGTCGCAGATTGCAGCGAAGCATACCGTCTTGCCTCCACCGGTTGCGAGCTGTGCCACTACTCTTTTTGTAGTGACAAGCTTCGCAGCGATGTTATTAATAAAGCGTTCCTGATAGGGGCGAAGGGTCATGATAGGCGCATCCATTCAGTGCCATGATTTATTAGGATTGTTTGTATTGTAATATCACCAATTAAAGGAATAGCAGCTTGTACTGCTTCATCAGATGTTTCAAATACAGCCATCTCTTCAAGTTGTCCTCCAAATGGATTATCACTAACAAATTGTATCAACAAACGTGTCTGATTTTTCATGCCTCCAGTCGCTTATCCATTGGGATGAAGTCGGAGCCGTTGCCATGCACGGTCTTGATGAAGTCCACTTCAACCTTTGCGGAGTTGATAATCACTTGAGCGACCTCAGCAATTGTACGTGCTTTGTCGAGCTCCATGTCACCATCTTTGAGCATTTCGATTGTCTCGAATAGGTGGTCTCTTAGGTGTTCAATCTTGTTCTTTGCCATGTGTTTGGATTTTACGTTTTAGTTTTGAGAGTATTTTCATTGCCACCTTTACCTCTTCAGGGTAGCGGTGAATCGTGTTAAGTCGCATGTTGCTTTCGCGGTCTACCAGCATGAGGTTTTCCACTTGCCAGTTGTCTTTATTGCCATCGATGAAGCGCAGGAACTTGCCTTCTGGGATCTGGCCGTTCTCCATCTCCCAGGCAAGGCGGTGAATCATCACCCATCCATTGCGGCCTTCTGCGATTTTCATCCAGTGGTACCCTTCGCCATCCACGCGAGTCCATCCGACCGGCTTGTGGTTTGCAGGCAGATGGCCACGCTTGAAGAGCGTGTGCTCAGGTGGGTTGTTCTTGCCTTTGACTCCTTTGTTCCAAGGCGTGGAACCTTTGGGGTATCTATGCTGCTTGCCTGCTTCTTTCACAATTGGACCATGCACCTCGCGGATGTACTCCTTTGTCTTCTTGATGCCGCGAGAGTTGGCGAGTTGGTGAATCTTGTTTTCGCTTATGCCGAGCACCTTGGCCATCTCTGAAGTGCGTGTTGTCGGATAGGACTCGATGATATAGTCAATCACATCTTGTGGATACCTACTTCCCATAGTTCCCATCGAATTGATTCAAGAATCCTGCGATAAGCTCATAAGCTTGGTCAAGCTCTTGCTGGTTGTGCCGGTATAGATACAAGTCTTTGAACTGCCCTGACTTCTTGACCTTTGGCGGCACTCCGATGTAGTAGAAGTCCTTTGGATTCCAGCCCATCAGCATGGAGTACCAAACGGCCTGCACATGGTTGCAGTGCTTTATCATGTCATCAGCGAAGGCTTGCAAGCTTTTGGCCGTTGTAGTCTTCACATCAGCGATGATCTTCATCTCATCCCAGCAAAGGTCCATTGCACCCTTGCCGAGCACGATCTTTCCTGCGATGGTCAGCTCACTCACCACGATGCGCTCCTTCTCACTCTTGTCGAACATCTCGCCAAGGAGTTGCACCTGGTGAATTGCGTCGTAGGTGTTGCGCACTGGCGTGCCCATTGTCTCGTATTCGCATTCAAGCAGCGCAAAGTGAAAGTCCTTGCCGTAGTTAAGCGATGCCTTAGCGTAGCTGATGTCTCCAGTGTAGTGCCGTTTGATGCGGCTTGCACTAACGGCTGGGTAGGTTATGTAGTCTTCGCGTGTCATGAGTTGAAGGTTGAGGTGTAGTATTGTTCGGCTTCCTTATATGGGCTTTTGACATTAGATGAGTCGACTTCTGTTCCAAAGTAAAAAGCATGTTCTATCTGCTGTTTCTCCATCTCCTTCGCTTGCTCAAATGCCTCAGCGAAGTACGGCCCCATATCGGAGGCGAGCTTGTTCTGCACGGCTATCTCAAGCCATTGCACTGCTGTCATCTTGGTTGCCATGTTACTTCAAATTAGGATTAGACTGTTGCGCTCTTTGGCGTGCTCTGCGAATGCTCTCAGCGGCTGGAAGCTTTCCCTCGCTCATCATGTCGAGAAGATCCTTGGCGGTTGTTGCATTCAGTTTGTCATAGCCAATCGTATCGGCCCAGACGTAAGCGATGAGCCTTGCATCGCTCTTGCGTGTTGCAGGCACGCGCTCAAGTATTGCGCGGACCTGCTTGGTAGGGTTGTGTTTCATCGTGTTATAGTTTGAATTTTCTCTTCGTAAATCTCAATGCCAGGGATTGAATCCACGCCGCACTTCTCCATTGCCTTGAGTAGATTCTGCGTGAAGTCTTCAGGCTTATACATGCCGGAGCCGAACAGGACTCCGAGCACCTTGAGCCAATCGACCTCTCCAGCAATACGCACTTTGCGAATGGTGCGGATGCCTTTGATGTGATCGTGCTTGATGCTGACTTCGGTGAGATTATCCACCAGGCTCTCCAATGTGCTCGCCTTCTCTTGCTCGACTGCGAATTGCTTCTCGCAAGCCGCGTTATATTCCAGCATGGCCACTTTTGTCGATGCGATGAACGTGGCCAATGGTGTGACTGCATCGCTCTCGATGCGCATGAGTTCTTTCTTGTAGGCATCCAACGGACCGGTGACCATCTTGCGCGCATCTTGGATGGCCTTGATTGCCTTGTTCACTTCCGCGATTGCATTGGATGCAGCGGTGTAGTGCATGACGTTGTCGATTGGGTAAGCAACGCCGTCAAAGCTGTTGCGTTCGATTAGTTGCTGAGCTGACAGGACCTCAGCAGAATTTATTGTCTGATACAATTTCTCAATTGGAATTGTTATCTTTGCGATGCTGTTCATGTGTTTTTGATATGTGAGTAAGGCCGAGGGTTGTGTGTGTCCTCGGCCTTTGTTGTTTTTAGAATGGTAGCCCTGTTGAGTCGTTAGAGAATAAGCTGTCGAGATCCTGCTCATCAGTCACGGTTGTGCTCTCCCACTTTGGTGCAGGCACAGCGGCAGGCTTCGCAGTTGTGCGAGCAATCCACTCATCGCTTTTGCGGATATCTTCCTGAAGGAACTCAGGCAGCTTGTTGAATACTGCATCGCTGTGCTCGGTGGTGTCATAAGATAGCAATTCGTTCACCGCTGGAGGGCAAGCCATGCCTTTTGGCAGCGGACTGATGCTCATGATGTTCGCATAGGTACGGTCTTCTTTGCCGTTGTGTGCGATGTTCACCATGCAAGCGTGACCAAGTAGCTTGGTGATGTCGAAGTCTCCAGCTTGCGCATCGGTCATCTTCTTGCCGACCCAAGATTCGATGAACTTGCGAAGGGATGCCTTCTCGCCCATTGTGAGGTTAAATACTGTCTTAACGTAGAACGGCTGCTCGCCTTTGTCTTCGCTGAAGACTGCTGTCTCAAGCGGAAGCTCGAATAAGAATTGCACTTTGCGTTTCTTGTTGCCCCACTTCTCATCGAAGGTAGTGCCTTTGTCAATGATTTGGTAGCAGCGTGCTACATGTGCTCCTTCTGGAGCGATTTGGCGGCTTGAGCCGTTGCCAGAGTTTACTGGTGCTTTCATGTTTAAAAGATTAAATTGTGGTTAAAAGTGCTTGAGTTGATTGTTCGTGAAGGTATTCGGTAACAAGTGCAAACTGATTGTGGAATTCATCCATCTTGCAAGGGTCCCAAAGACGCTTCTCAGGCGCAACGCCATGCTCCATGCTGCGATGATATTGGCGTGCTAAGTTAGCGGCTTGAGAGTCGCATCGAGTGTAGAGTCCTTTGATGCAGCCATCATTGACAACCATCACCATCGTGCCGGTTAAGTGATTGTAGTGAAAGAATTCAGTGCCCTTCCAATTCTTGAAGGTTGTTGCTGTTGAGAGTTCAGGTGTGTTCATGTGTATTGAGGTTTAGAGATTTAGAAAAAAGTGGGCGGTGGTTAGCCGCCCGGTGGGGGATTAGAATTTAGCGACATTAATTCTTCTGTCATATTCTCCATTTACATATACTGCATAAGTCTTGTATGAATAGCCTTCGAAATTTTCAATTAAAACTAATTTTTCGTTTGCTGCTGGCGTGTAAGATTGAAAAACTGTGATCATGGCTGTGTGTTTTTATCGTTGTTTTGTTTGACAAATGTACGAGCATATTTTGAATATGCAAGCCCGAATCAAAGAAAAAAGCAAACCACCAGCATAAATTTATGCAACTCGCTGTAAATCAGCGCAATTAATTTGCGCGACAAATTGCGAAGCCGACAAGCCCACCGAATACCGCCCCTGCAAGTTGAGTCTGGTACCACTTTTTCGGCTTGTCTGCAACGATCACGCTGTGCATTCCTGTGACGCTCACATACGGATTGTCGATACCGAGGCGAACAACCTTGTCACGCTTACGCCATAAGAGCCCCTTACGCAGCGTATCTCCAATTGCAACGGTATAAGATACCGGAATGATAATCGAATCGATTTGAAGCCTTCCTAAGCGGTTAATTGAGCCACCTATCTGAAGGAACTTCCCCTCCCGACTGAATGACCTCGGCAGGCGCAAGTGCGGAAAGCTGTCGATGTACACCGTTTCACCCAGTTGCAGCTCGGTCTTCACCACCGTCTTAGTCTGATACCGCACCACCACTTCAGGCTCTTTCAGTTCCAATGCTCGAAGCTTGGTGCCGGCTGCTGCAAGTTGTACACTTTGGCTGTAAATCTTCGAGCTATCACTTGCAATGCGCACAGTGTACTCCGAGTTGAGTGAATCGAGATACATGGCATTGCTTTCGGATTCACGCAATGCGCCACATGTGCGCAATAGCAGAAGCAAAATGAATAAGCAGATTGCCAAAAGGCTCAGTGTGCTGATGTTGCTTTGCTGCATAGGATTAGTTCGTTAAGACGTTTGATGTAGGTGCTTTTGTCTCTGAGTTCATTGAGCAATATATCCGCTGCCACCTTCAGCGGCATGGCCTTCTCGGCTATGTAAACTGCCAGCACCTTCACAAGTCGCTCATCGCATTCGCAGTCGGTAGCCGGTAGGTTGTTCATATTTGCCTGGTTGCTTTCTTAACTAATAGCCGAATCACATCATCAAGCTTGTCAACGCTACTGGCAAGCATCTTCATCACATCATCGCGCTCCTGATCCGTTGCATTGTTGTGCTCAATCATCATCTTCACCAAGCCCCCGATTGAAGTCAATGGCTGGCGCAGTTCGTGCGATAGCATGAAGCGGAACTCTTCCAGAAGTATCTTCTGGCGTTCATGCTCATGGTTGCTGATGGAGGTCACATCGACAAGCTGGATGCCGATGAAGTGCAGCATGTCAACAATGGAATAAACATTCCACATGTTGTACCTCTCAGAGGCCATTTTCTGCTTTGTCTTGGCATAGGTCCGAATCGGATCGGGCGTTTTCTTCTGCGACTTCCTGATTGCCTGAAGCAGCTCATCGCGATCGGAATCATTGGCCGCAATGTCGAGAATGTTGGTAGGCTTGATGTGGCTGCTGTACTCCTTGAACAAATCATTGGAGGTGACGATATTGCCATCCTTATCGGTGATCACATAGAAGAGGTCAATTGATGACTCAAGGATGTGCA
>Ga0315903_10011730_pt1 | contig 10291 bp, 9 predicted proteins | sample LakEriMetagenome_7_FD_203524 | JGI IMG/M metagenome (GOLD analysis project Ga0315903, IMG submission 203524) | Freshwater fungal communities from buoy surface, Lake Erie, Ohio, United States - Buoy 2 MA119 | ecosystem: Environmental > Aquatic > Freshwater > Lake | place: USA: Lake Erie, Ohio... | reverse complement strand
GCTATCCCCTCTTAATAAATAAGTTCTGTCTTTCGACTCTAGCTTTGCTAGTTTGATTTTTGTTTCCATTGTATATAATTTAAATTGTTTTAAAAAATAGAGAGGGGCACTAACACCCCTCTCTGTAGTTATTCTTATCCTTTGAAGATAAAGAAGTTGTTAGCTCCAAGAGTACAAAGTGCTCTTTCAGACAAGAAGTTAACTTGCATTGCATCTAGGTCGCTTGTAGCTGCACCACCTGCACTACCAGTCATCCAAGTCTTGTAACGACGATTCTCAGTTTCAGAAGCTCTGTATCGAACGTGTAAGAACGGACGACGAGCATTTTTACCAAGAACTTGATCGTATACATTCATTGTACCAGCAGGAACAAGAACTCCGTTAACTGCACCACCAACTAAACCACCACGAAGAGTAGCATCGTTAAGGTATTTCCAGTCAGTCTTGTAGAACTCATAACCTCTTCTGAATCCAGTGAATCCAAGGTTTAACGCCATATCTTCGCTGTTATCAAACAATCCGTAAGATGTACCACCAACTCCGTAAGAGTTTTGTGCAGCCAACATATCGTCGATATCGAAAGAGAATTGACGGTTTAAGAACAATACGTTCTCAGCGATAGCTCCTTGCTTGTCAAGACGTTGTACGATAGTATCAAAATCAGACAATGCAGATGGATTACCACCAGCCCATATATTTCCTCTGTCTTCAATTTCGTAGAATAATCCTTTTGTTCCAGCTGCTGATAAAGCAGACGGAGATGGGTAAGAAGGAGCATTATTCAAGAATGTTGTAGCTCCAGATGTTTGTTCAGCAGGAACACCTTCTACCATAGACATTTCTAAATAATCCTCGAAACGTAAACGAGTTTCGTGCTCTGATTTCATGTACCACAAATAACCTGTAGCACCATTTTCAGTAGTTACTTCAACCCATCCAACTTGAGCCATATCAGAACCAGATACAGTGTAGTTATCTTTGATGATGATTGGCTTAACATCGAAGAATAAATCTTGAGCTTCTAATGATCCAGCCATTCCACTTGTTCCTTTAGCAAATTCAGATCCGTAAACAAATGCTGTTACGGCTGTTGTTGAAGCACTAAAAGGTGAAGTAGAATTAAAAGCATTATCATAGTAAGCTACAGTAAAAGTAGAACTTGTAACATTAATAATGATAGCTTTTGCCGATTCAGCAGCAACTTGCTGAGAAGACAAGAATACAGTTTGATTAATTCTAAAGTTACAAGTACCAGAAGGTAATGTAAACACTTGTTGTCCAGAAGCAGGAGTACCAATTGAACCAAAAGTCAATCCAGTGTATTTTGTATGCAAACGACCTTGCTCTGCCCACTTAATCAAGTCAGAGTTAGAAGGAAGCTCAGCACCAACCATTCTCAAGAATGATGCAATTGATCTGTTTCCATAACGCTCGAATTCTTGCTCATAAGTATCAGGAAGATACTGATTCAAGAAATCAAAGTTTGTAATGTAGTTTGAAGGCAACGTAGCCTTCACTGAGCTAGGTGTAATTGCTACACCAGGACTCGCTTGTAATGTACCAGCCATTTTTTTTAGTTTTTAAACGGTTTTCTAATAATTAATCTATTACCGCGTTCTTCATCTATAACTCTGACCTGTGTACCCTGTTTTGGCGTTGGTGTCGGTGCCGTTCGAGTCATATCAATATTTTTAGACTCTTTAGCAATATCACCTACAGCCTCTGCTTTTCCTTTTTCATAAAAGTACTTAGCAAATTTGTCTGGGTTGTTTGCCACTGCTATAGCTTTATGAAAGGCCTCAGCGTCTTTAAGGTAACCATCTTCATTTAAAAACTTTGATATAAAGTCCATAATGTTTGACTGTTCCTTAATAAGGGTATTAGCATCTGCTGGTTTATATACCATCTTATTGCTTTCATCGATATTGAATCCGAAACCTTCGAATTTATCAGAAAACAATTCAGAAGTTTTGTCAGCAAAAAACTTCGACCGTTTCGCTTGCTCCTCCTCATGTTTAGAAGCGGTTTCTCTATAACTCTTAAAGCTTTCGTATGATTCCTTTTCTTCATCTGGAACAAATGTAGCCCTTGACTCAAGCGGCATTTTATATTGCTCCTTCTGCTCATCGAAATGTTTCTTAGCTTTAGTAAGTTCTTTTTTAAACGCTAATTTTTTTTGCTTGATTTCTTTTTCGTCATCAAGGTCCTCATCGTAACCAAACTTAAGACCTATCTCAAATTTAACATCATCTGGATCTAGGTCTGGGTTTTGTTCTTTATAGAACTCAAAAAGTAGCGTGTCTGGATCAGCATTCGAATAATCTTTATTTAATTTAATAAAGTCATCGATGTTTCTTCCAGTCTCTTTTTTGTACTTAAGAAATGCAGCTACATCTTCTGGAAGTTCTTCGTTCTGATTTCTCTGTTCGAATAACTCATCCAAAGAGCTGATCTCTCTGTTGTACCTTGTCTTAATATGTGAAAGAACGATGTTATCATCAATCTCTGGAGTAGGAGTTGGTTCTGTAGAAGTTTGTTCTGGCGTTTCAGTTTGCTCTTCGTTTAACTTATCCTCGTGCTCCTTTAATAGTTGCTCTTCAATTTCAACCTTTGACTTCTCTTCGAATTCAACGGCTCTTACTTTAAATTCTCCTTCCATTTTATTTAATTTATTTTTACAAAGTTAATAATTATATTTTACACATAATTTAATATGCATAATCGGTTAAAATCCGATTAAATGCATAATATTTTTTACATTATAATTCGCCAAAATGCATGAATTTTTACAATTTTGGCGGCTATTCATTTTTTGGAAAAGCTATAATTTAGTTTTATGCTTAACCTTTTTAGTTATAGGTACGTATACACTTGCCTCAATATTAAATTCAGCAGGATACTCAGATCCTTTAGACATAGACGTAGATACAGATAACGGTCCTCTTGATGCTGAAGCTCCAGCACTAATATCATAACCAGATCCTGGTGAAGATACACCAGAAGCAAAAGGTTTTACTTTTATTTTACTATTTCTCATATTATCTAGGTTCAAATGAATCCAAATCAAAACCATCTAATGAATCTTCATTTGATTCGAAATCCATAGGAGGTAGATTGTTCTTTCTCTGGTTAATCAGCTCAGACTGTCTGCTAGCTTGTATGTCAATACGTTTGTCTTTAGCCTTCTCCTTATCTTCCTCTCTCTTTTTCAATTGCTCTGCCTCCATGCCTTTTAATTGCATGTTGTATTGGAACTCTTGATCCATCAACTGACGCTTAAGATCTGCCTCTGCTTGTAACTGTTGTACAGCAAATTGCATCTCTGCTTGACGTAACTGTATTTTGGCTTGAGCTTCCATCTGAACAAGTTGAGCTTTTGATTCAGCAGCAGCTTGTTGAGACTGAATGTTTGACTGCATTTGCATTCTAAACTCCATCTCCTTTTGTTTTTGTTGCTGTTCTATCCTCTTCTTTCTCTTCATTTTAAGTAGCTCATTAGCCAACTTAATATTGCTAACCATTCTAATATCAATAGCATCTTCCAGATCAATGGTTTGTTGCTGAAGTGCGATTTGAATATTTGCCTCAAGGCGTTGTTTTTCTTCTTCATCTGGAGCTAGCTCAATAAAAATACCGAAGTTGTGTAAATATAAATCTTTGATATCCTCAAGTATAGCTACATTGTACTTTCCTATCTGCATCGCAAAATCTTCAGCGAAGTCAGCATATTCAAGTATGTCAGCTATTCTTATTGATATACATTCAGCCATTCTTTTTGTTACGTTTAAACCAGCGGTAAGTATGTGTCTAGTGGCTGTGTTGCTGTTTAGTGCAGCTAGTTTCTGAACACCAACAAGAGCATCTGGACTAGGAGTTGAAGCATCTCTAGCTTCATTTATTCCTGTCACGTCTCTGATCATATTCAGATTGTAATTATATACGTTGATCAATGCGGCCATTTTTGATTGACCACTATTTGAACTTAACTCTTGTATAGGAACTCTTCCGTTATTAAACTCGCCATCTTGTGTATAGCTTCTACCAATAACACTACCAGTTTGGAAATAAAGCTTAAGAGCATCCTCTGGGTTATAAGCAGCGCCAGTGCCAAGATCAACTTCATTTATACCATCAGCATCTATGAATACACCGTCTGGAACAACGCGAGCCATAACTTGCTGTAACTTTAAATGTGTTAGCTGTATCTGATCAGCAAAAGGTATCATCCTTCTCACAAGAGATTCTATGTTGCCTTTATACATCCTAGGTGCATAGGCAACATAATTAGGCAACGCCTTTTGTGTAGCAGATTTAGGTCGCACCATATTCTTCATCAGTTCCCATTTGACTAATATATTGGTACCTCCTACCAATATACCTTCATACCATGCGTCCCTTACAGCTTCTACTCTTTCAAACATCATTCCTTCCTCAACAGGAGGATTGAAGTTTCCGTCTTTTCTTATTACTCTCTCACCACCATTTTCTAACAATTTTTTCTTCCAGACAAAACGCATGTCTGTCTTGTAGTTAAAATACAATAGTGTAACGACCTCATTCAAAAATGCGTCGTCTTGATACTGTCTGATGATTGGAAAGTAGTCATACCAAGCAGAACTAGCGTTCTTTATTTCTTCTAGTTCTTCTTTAGTTAGATTTGGGTTTATCTTTAATAACTCAGTATAGTGTACTTGTTTTACTTCTCCAAAATAATAACAGTCAGAAAAGTCTGGCTTCTCTGTATAGCTATGAATCCAGTTAGCTGGATCTACGTAATCAATCTTAACACCGTCATTAATTAAGAACGTGTGTCTCATAACGCCTACACCAAGAGTAGTCATATCGTAGTCAAACAATCTCTTTAACTCAAGATAGTCGTTCATCTTAAGAACAGTGTCAATAGCAATCTCTTCTGCTATTTCTATAGACGGCTTGTACTTCATCTGCATATACAGAGAAAGCTCTTCATCATTTTCTGGAAGTTCTTCTGGATCTACATTATAAGCGTCTATACCGTATTCTTCTTTTGTCAACTCAAGAAAATCTTTAGCGACCATATCAGCCTCTATCATATCTTGAAATAAACTCTTTTTCTCAGCAGACATTACGTCTTGAGCTTCGGCCTTTATTTTAAAAAGCCTATCGTTCATTCCATTAACAACGATATCAACAAACTTAGGTATAATAGGAATTGGAGTCCAGTCTAAATTAAGCATAGACATGTCGCCATTTATAGCTAACTCATCCTTATACTTTTGTACTGGCTGTTCACCACGAGCATATAACCTCAATCGATGATACTCTCCCCATTGATCGTAAAATCGACATGTGTTGTTTTTTCTCTTAAACCATTCACCCTCTATAGCCTTTCCGACCCTTAGGCCGTATTCAATGGTTTGCTTCTCCTCATCTGGGACCAACGCATTGGGAAATTGACCTGGGTAAATTATAACTGATGGTTTTTTCTCCATTATTTTATTATTTCGCTTCTGCTTCCACGATTATCGTATTTTACAAATTTAATACTTATTTTTGATTCTTTTCTCTCTGGTAAAAACATGTAACGCTTGATCGCCATTAGTGCTAAACCAGAACTAATCGTGGCATCGTGCTTCGTTCTATCGTTTATATTAAACCTAGCCCAATCTTCTAAAGTTCTATTAAAATACATGGATCCTATAACGCCAGATTCTCTGTATGTACCCTCGTTATCAAAGCCTACATGCTCCTCTATGTAAGTGTTAATTACAGATGCATGAGCTTGCCTCATATCTTCTGATGAGTTAGGTATACCGCCTATCTCTATCTCAGTTTTAGACAACTTTGACTGATGTTTGTCTGGCCTGTTCATGGAGTATGCCCTGTATCCTCTGTTTTTAAAATGGTACAGCAGTCTAGCCTTGTTGTTTTCAGCAAGTATCGGCATACCATAAAACACACATGCCATAAGCACATCCTCGAAGAATATCTCAGCCGTTTGAGGTCTAGCTATGTACTCTAAAAAGAATTCATTGCACGGTACATTTTGCTCCATATGAAACGAAGTAACACCATGAAGAGCACCGTTAGAACCACCCCCACCAACAACACCAGAGATATCATAAGGGTCACAACCAAAAGCACCAAGGCTTTCATTACCTGGATAAAATTTTCCATTTCTTACTATTTTTCTATTTCTTAATTCTTGATTAGGTATCCATGAAACTATAAACCTACCTTTAGGATCTGGAGTCCAAATAACCTCGCTATCAACCTCTCCGTTCTTCCAGTGGAAATAACCCCTAGTTAAAAACTTCTCCTTTATTAGAGAGTCATTGTAGTCTATCTGTTGATATATCTTAGTTAAGTTAAATAATGAATGCTTAGACTCATCTCTAAATGCATGAGACTCAGTCCTTGGGTACTGTCTATAGAATTCATTAAGAGCGTCAGCATCAGATTTTAATGCGGCTACCTCGTTCTCCCACCAAGTAATAACGCCTTGAGTTATCATCTCACCATCTATACCCTTCACTGGTTTACTTGGATCTGTAAATACTGGCCATCCAAACTCATCGATATATCCTTCTACGTTCCACTCCATAGGAATGAATAATGAATACAAACCACTCTTTGTTTGATGATTTGCTGACCTTTTAGATATACTGCTGTCGTAGTATAAATCCTTAAAATTCTGACCACCTTTTGGAAGAGCATTAGACGTTGATCCCATCATACACTTACCTACTATCTTAGCTCCTAAACGAAGACACGTCTTTGTTACCCTCCAGTTGTTTAAGATGTTTTCTGGTTTCTCCCATTTTCCGCTATTCATGCTCAATGTGAAATCATCTAATATTAATTTTCTTTCATTGTCATTTTCTGCATCAACTTGTATTCCAACATATTCACCTAAACCTATATGACTTACACTTACTTTATTTCTTCTTCCTTTTGTTTTAGGTTGATATCCTTCAAATGATTTTTTAGCTGTTAATAAAGGTATTATTGATAAATCTCCAGATATAAATATTCTATACACATCTGTATCATAATTACTTTTTTTGTGAGAGATATTACTACATGATAATCCGCAAGAAAGCGCTATAAATCTAATTTGCTCCACCAAATCTTTTCTACTCATTCCTATCTCTATAGATTTCTTTTTCTTATCGCAATATCCATCTGTTTCTATTATACCAGCTAAAAGTTGTAATCTTGACTCTATTGATGATTTTATGTAATCTTCTGGTATATGTTTGTTTTTATATACATTTATTTTTTTAAGTTCTTTATTTATTCCTTTGAATGAGAATTCAACTATTTTATCGGATGTAGATTTTTTTAATTCGAAATCTATATTCATCATTAAAGACATCTTTCCTAGATAATCAAGTATCTCAGGCTCCTCTGTTTTATTAACAAGTATAGTAAATGAGTTACTTCTTCCGTCACCTAACCAAAGACCTAATAAATAAGGAGGTATTCCATCAAAACAATCCTCTGATTCTATTCCTTTTGAAGCTACTCTTGTTATATGCCTTTTTAAACAATTAGAACTATTTATGTATTCCTCTGGAGTCATTATAACTTCTCCTTTACCATAACTGTTGAATAATAATCTATGATTCTTGGTTACTACATAATCTTTAGCATAAGGTTGACTAACTAAATATTTTTCTGTTATTCCAGATGTTTTCTTAACAACCGTTTTAATAATACCTCCTTCAACAATTACCTTGTCTCCTATATTAATGTCTTTTATTTTTTTAAATTTAAAATCAGACATAAGTATATTTGTTTCGGGGTCGTAACACTCATCGTGAACAAGCATCAGTAATTTCTCACCGTCATAACTGTTGTCTGCTGTATTCTTCCAGTCAATAGTTGTATCAAGACCTTCAATATCTTCAGTCTTTTCTTCATCCATGTTTCTCCTAGTGATCTTACTTGCTGGAACCCTAAACGCTAACTCAGTCTTCGGGTTATCCATACCGTCCTGTATAGGTTTGAAGAAGAAAGGATAGTTTCTTACAATGGGTACTACCTTATCTGTAAACATCTTCTTGGCATCACTACCAGTCTTTGACAGTATACCTACTCTAGCGTCTTTTGCTAAAGTTGCAGTATTACAGACCTCAGCAGACGACATAAATGAGAAACCAGAACGTCTGTTCTTTAGGTAACACATACCAAAAGATCTGTTGTCAGCCTTGCATGCTTCCCAGTATATATAAAATATTCTGTTAGATTCCCTAAATTCTGGAAGACCTATATCTATCTTTGTCCATTGTAAATACATATAATGAGTTCCAGTTATATATGTTGGCTTACCGTTATTCATAAACCAATGCCCATAATCTCTTCTGTCAAACTCTTGTTCTATATAATCTACATACTTTGATTTAAATGTATTGTCTTTTCTATTCCAATCAAATACAGTTTTTATCTTCTGTAGTTCTGATGGATATTCTTCTGCTACCCACTTGTTTGAACCTTTATGTAATGAGCTTGGTTCTGATGGAAGCGCAATCTTTACACCGTTTATATCATATATTTCACCTATAGTACCATCCCTTGATATCACAACTAGATCATAATCTGGATGATAACCATACGTCCAAGATTTCTTTGCATTTTTTGTTGTTAATGCAGTTTTGTGTATGTGATTATTTACTATAGTGTAAAGACTATTTTCCATTTATACATTTATTTGTAAAAAGTATTTACTTCTTTTTTACTCTACCCTCAGCGAATCCCTTATTTCCAAGAGTAACTTCTGCCTTTGGTGATTCTGCATTTTCTTCCTGCTCTATCTTTTGTAACATACTAAGTGCGTCCTCAAATGCAAGACGCTTTGCAGATGCAGCATTCTTTAACTTATCAGCAGATATGTCATCCTCAGATCTAGTTATAATTGGCTCTCTTAATACCTTTATAAGCTCATCTATGGCTACCTTCGCAGCTTCTAATATTTCTATTTTTTTAGACATATATTCCGATTGTACATTCTATATAAAACTTCTTCATTTATTCTGAACTCATATTCACTGTCTGGAGTAAATGATACGATGTCACCTTCAGTGACTTCTGTCATTTCTTCGTTCTTAAATACCAACTCACCCCACAGTTCTTCAAGTCCAGATGTTGAACTAAATATCTTGTCTTCAGATGGTATAGGACGAATAAAACAAAATGGAGACGGAGCAGCCCATCTGCCTCCATCTCTGGAATACAGATATACTTGATCTATCTCAACGATAAACAGATCGTCAGTCAAGTGATGCCAACTGCTCTTTTGTCTGCCCTTCATGTCGTAATAAAATTTAAACACGTTATGATGGACTACAACAACATCGTTCGGTTTTATTGGTCCGTTGTAATATATAGGTGTTGATATAACGGTAGCAAATCTGTTTGATACCTTGTGATCTTCTTGGGATGAACTTATGATGAACTCCTTACCTTCGTAATTTCTGATGTTATCATATCGCCTCCCATCAACAGCTTTGATGATAAAGCAATATGGCGACTTCATATTAAAAATCTATTTTGTATTCTACTGATACTGGCATTGTATTAGAAAACTGCTTCCAGCATATGATCTCTCCTTCTCTCTCTATCCAAACCTGGTACCCTTCGGTACCAAGCTTGATAGCATAGATCGTATACTCGCTGTTTAAGACCTTCTGACCTACTGTGTAGTGCATGCACTTCATGTAGTCTGGCCCAACTGATATTTTTCTAATTATATTCACCTGTTAATAGATTAATATTGCTTGCGCCATATCTTTCTTGAACGTCCTTCTGAAAAGAAGAGAATTCTTGCACTGCGATTTCAAGCTCTGTTATTACTGTTAGTTTCTGGCTTTTTAGACGTTCGAATGTTAGTTCGATATCAGCCACTTCGAACTTAAGGTCTCTGTACCTTCTGTTCAGCTCAACCAATTTATTGAGATCTTGTTCTTCTAATTTTTTCATTTTAATTTAATTTATAGTACAAATATAGTGATTTTATTCAAAAGGTGGTGGTGTTGGTTTCGGTTCGTAAGGAATCAAGTCAAGGTCTTTAACCCATAAAAAGTCAGGGTTTACACACTGCTCCATTTCTTCAACTGATATTACCCAATTGTCGTTAACATCTTGGATAGGATTGAAGTAGCTGTCAGGTGCATACCATTGACCGATTAATTCGTCTTTTTGTAACTCAGTAAGCAAGCCTACATAAGTTAGTCTTTGTTCTGTTGTTAAATCTGTTAGTTTCATATATTTCTATTTAATGCTGTTTGGAATGCTTGTACGGCTGTGTAAA
>Ga0315903_10011729_pt1 | contig 10291 bp, 9 predicted proteins | sample LakEriMetagenome_7_FD_203524 | JGI IMG/M metagenome (GOLD analysis project Ga0315903, IMG submission 203524) | Freshwater fungal communities from buoy surface, Lake Erie, Ohio, United States - Buoy 2 MA119 | ecosystem: Environmental > Aquatic > Freshwater > Lake | place: USA: Lake Erie, Ohio... | reverse complement strand
GATGCAATCCGCCGCCACGTGTTACCTCGTCGCAGCCGGCAACCACGCACGAGCTCCGGTGCTGCGGCGTTCGTAGTCTTTGAAAAACCCCGTAAGTCCCCGACGGGTTTCGAGATCTTCGATGGCTTCGGCTGCTTTTGGAAAACGCCAGCGGAATCCCGCCTCGCGCAGTCTCAAAGGATCCGCCCAGCGGCTTTTGACAATCAGCTCAGTTTCGGTTCCCATGAAAAATGCACCGATTTTTAACATCCACTCGCTTGCAGGAAGTCCGAAAGGTATGCCAGTCGTATCGCGGAAATGTTTCATGAGCTCGCGGTTGGTTGGGAAGTTGGGCGCGGTCACGTTGATCAAACCTTCCAGGAAAGGATCGCGCATCACAAAATCCACCGCACGCAACAAATCCTCCATGTGGATCCAGCTAATGCGTTGCGTGCCTTTTCCCATGGTTCCTCCAAGGGCTTTTTTGGTTAGATCGCTTAGCACATCATAAACAGTGTCTGGCTCGTTGGCTAAAACCATGCCCGTGCGTAGCGCGACCTTGCGTGTCTCTGCAGGAACTTTCGCTGAGAAAAACGCATCTTCCCATGCGCTAGCTACATTGCAGGAAAAACCTTTTCCAACCGTTCCGTGCCATTCGTTTTGCGCTTCATCTTCAGCATGGCGATACCAAGTCGCGGTGCTTGAATTGATCCAAAGTTTAGGTGGGACACGGCAAGCCGCGATCGCTTGACCAATGATTTGGGTGGATTTCACCCGACTTGTTAGAATTTCTTGGCGATTTTTTGCGTTGTAGCGGCAGTTCACACTGCGCCCTGAAAGATTGATGACCAACTCAGCACCCTCAAGTGCATAAGCCCAAGGACCGAGGGTTTTGCCGTCCCATTCAAGAAACATTCCATCTCCGCTCCAGCCCTTGCGGTTTCTGGCGATCGCGACGACCTCGCGGCCGTTTCTGGAGAAATGTCGGCAAAGATAACGTCCGAGAAATCCGTTCGCGCCGATGATGACAACTGTCGTATTCATAATTTTATCCGAGTAATTTTGTGGCGATCTGAAGAGCGATGTTGTGTTTCATGGCTGCAACCCGATCCGATAAGTGAGACGCGAGGCCGACAAATTCCTGGAGCTCGCTGACTTGTTTATGGAATGTCTTTGCGTCATCGCCTTTGAGATCTTTGGTCTCTTCCGCGCACTTGCTCAATAATGCCAGAGCGGGTTCGATTTCGCGGCGTTTGCGCTCACGGGCAATGATTCGGAAAATCTGCCATACGTCTTTTTCAGCTTCGTAGTAATCGCGGCGGTCACCCTTGATGACGATCATGCGTATGAGTCCCCAAGTAACGAGTTCTTTGAGATTGGTGTGAGCGTTGCCACGGCTGACTTCCAGTTCCTCCATCACTTCGTCCGTACACATCGGCTGGGGTGAAATCATCAGCAAAGCATGGATCTGTGCCATCGTGCGGTTGATGCCCCACTGCGTGCCAAGTGCGCCCCATTGTGCGATGAATTCTTCTTTGGATTCTTTCAACTTATCACTGCTGGCCTTCATGATTTTCATAATATACTGAAAATTCAGAATAGCAAGTAGAGAATTGAAAATTGAGTAATAAAAAGGCAGGGACGCGTATCCTTACATGTCCATATCTCGCGCTGCTTATTACGGAAAGAGCTTGATGGCGTATGACGCGCCGTTAGATATGGATTTTTAGGAACAAAAGTCCCTGCCTAATTTGCGAAATACGCCTTAATCACATGCCATTCATGTCGGATGATAGATGATCAAATAACAGCGAATCATCCAATTGAGTAATCCATGCATGCGCGCCTTCTTTCACTCTATCACGTGAGACGACTCCGCCGAAACCTATCATTAAATTGACATCTGGTTTGGTTTCGAGATCCGATGTGCCATCGCCTATCATGATGACTTTCTCGGGAAGCATTGCCGCTTTCCATTGTCTGATGATTTCGTTTTTTCCTAAATTGCGAGTGGTCGGGTAATCTTCACCGTAGCCTAGATATTTTCCGGATTCATCGAAATAGAGTGGGACGGCTTCGACATGATCGATTCCGAAATGTTTAGCGAGCGGACGAATGATAGGCTCGAATCCACCTGACAAAATAACAGTTGTCCAACCATGCGCATTTGCATGCTGGATAAGCTTTTCTGCTCCAGGAACGATGTGATCCAAATAGCACTGGCTAACACTGCGAACCATATCGAAGCTTGGTCGGATGATCTCCATGCGTTTTTTGAAAACCTGATCCAGAGGAACATCTCCGTTCATCGCCGCATTGGTTAGATTTACGACTTCCTCAAAAATCGCAGGATCGGAAAGTCTCGCTAATTCATCAATGCCTTCGATCGCGCTGAGTGTGGAGTCGCAATCCAGAAATAATAATTTTCCTTTGGTTTGTTGCATGGGATGTATGAGGACTTTTGTATGATCGGGTATCATATCGAACAGTTCAATGATATCCTCATTGTTAAGTCGGATGCAGCCATGGCTGGCGGGTTGACCAATCTTGTCTTCTTGGTTGGTGCCGTGGATGTAGATGAATCGACTGAATGTGTTTTGGTTTTCCAAATCGTTTCCTGCGAGTCTGAGGATGCGGGTAAGAACAAGATCTTCATCACAACGGTTTTCTGGATTCCAAATTCCATCGGGTTTTCTCGCTTTGAAAATGGTTCCGATTGGTGAATCGGCACCGATTTTTTCGCAGATCTCGAAATTTCCAATCGGGGTGCGGTAGCTTCCCTCGATGAAACCCATGCCTTTGGCGCTGGAGGAAATGCGAAAGGTTTTCACGACCGTTTCACCAGCGATCACGTGAAGGGTTTGATCGTCCAAAGAAATTTCGATGCGTGGATTACCGTTCATGAGATCTTTTGAAAGACGGCGATCGCATTATGTCCACCCATGCCGTGGGCAAGTTTGAACACTGGGCCAGTGAGAGATGTGGCTTTTGCTGGCGCGCAAAGATCACCCAATCCAGACGTTCCAGATAAATTTGGCGGGAGTTTATCTTGGCGCATGAAAGCCAATAAGATTGCGCTTTCAATAAGCCCGCTCGCGCCGACTGTGTGACCGATGAAAGGCTTGAGGATGTGAAGCGATGGTTGTGATCCGAGGGTTGCAGGATTTAGGAAATGACTTTCAGCATGTGCTTGAGTTTGTGTGCCAGTCGCATGTGAGCAGATCGCTGTAGGATTGCCGCATGTGGCGATGGCTTTTTTCAGAATATCTTTGGAGCGTCCGCCATCTTTTGGTATGCCCACGGGATCGGCTCCATCTGAGTTGTTCGTAAAGAAGGTAAGCCTTAATTTTCCTTTAGGTGCAGCGCTGAGTGCGATGGCTGCAGCGCCTTCACCAGGAATAAAACCATTCGTATTCGAGTTATAAGGATCGAGTACAGCATGAGTGGATAACAAACCCGATGCTGCGTAATTATCTAGAAGAAGCGGAACCAATGGTAGATCAACCGCGACGACAAGTGCGCGCTCGGCTTGCCCGGAATCAATGAGAAGTTTCGCAATGCCAAGTGCATCAAGTCCAGCGGAGCAGCCACTGGCGACGACGTGGTTGATGCCGTAGATGCCGAGTTCGATGGAAATCGCTGTCGCGGGTTCGCTATGGATGGTGTTGCTCGCGGCCATCAACTTGAACGGCCGTCGGTTAGGCCATTCACCAAGCCAGCCAGCGGCGTTGCCGCGACTGGTGCCGACCACTAACGCCGCGCTTGCAAGCTCGTCTTTAGTCCAACCTGCTTCTGCCGCGGCTTGTTTTGCAACATGCAGTGCGGCCATGGTCACGGGGCTCCATTTGCGATGATTGAGAAGCTCTCTCGGCGTGATCCATGCTCCATGGAGGTGGGCGTGTGGGCTGTCTTTTCCAAGGAGTTCCGCGAGCGGACGAATTCCCGATCCACCCGATGAAATCGCGGTGAGATGAGACTCTAAATCATGCCCAAGCGCCGAGAGCGTGCCGATGCCTGCGATGGAAAGTGCGGAAGTGATGCTCTTGGGTTAAACGGGATCGGCATTTCCGTCAACTGAACGCAGCTTTTTATGTGCATCTTAGAGGGATAAAAGAAAATAGCGCGGAGTTAAGCGGATACATCCCGGAGGGATGATAGACATTAGCGCGGGGTTGAGCGGAGCGACACCTCGTGGAGAATAGCCAATAGAATTTACGACCCCAGCGGGGTCGTAGAGAAAGGCATGCAAATCTTAAGGCTGCTGCGCATTCTGCCACCCCGCTGGGGTGGATATTTTTTGACATCCTTTTCCCGGGGTGGTCGTCGCTGCGCTCCTCGACCCCGCGCTAATGTCTTTGATCCCTGTCGGGATCGTGAATCATCCAATCTAAAATATATTTCAGCCTTTGCGTGAGTGGGAAAGATGCCTCATAAGCGGCGTGGCGGATGAAGTCAGTTCTTGAAACAATCAATGGAGGAGCGAGTTATCTCGAAAAGCGGGGGATAGAGGATGCGCGTCGAAACATGGAGCATTTGCTGGCAAAAGTCCTGCAATGTTCGCGGATGCAGCTCTACACGCAGTTTGACCGACCGCTGGAGGAGGTGGTTTTAGCTCCGTTGCGGGAGCTATTGAAAAAGCGTGGCGAGGGGATTCCGCTGCAACACATCCTCGGCGAGGTGGCTTTCCACGGGAGGGATTTTATATGCGATGGTCGTGGTCTGATTCCGCGGCCAGAGACCGAAGAGTTGGTGGAAATGATTTTAAAACAACTGCCAGATGAAAACTTGCAGATTTTGGATGTCGGCTGTGGATCAGGCGTGATCGGGCTTTCGCTGGCAGCAGAAAAGCCAGCGAGTCATGTGATTTTGGTGGATGTTTCGGAAGATGCGCTGGCGCTTGCTCGAGAGAACGCGGAGAAGCATGGACTGAGCAATGTGGAGATTTCTCGCAGTGATCTGTTCGATCAGGTAAGGGGAAGTTTCGATCTCATTGTTGCCAATTTACCCTACGTGCCTGAAAGCGAAGCTCGGACAATGACTCGCGAGCTTTCCCACGATCCCGCCTTGGCGTTGTTTTCTGGGGCTGACGGGATGGATTTGCTGCGTCGGTTCATTCCTGCGGCGGTTGGGTTCCTGAAACCTGGCGGATGGCTGGCGCTTGAGATTGGTTACGATCAGGCTTCACAGGTGCGTTTGTGTTTGGAAGAGTCTGGCTTCGCGGAAATCGAGATCAAAAAGGATCTTAGTGGGATCGCCCGGTTTCCATTTGCAAAACATCATTAATTTCACACATCGAAAATGGATAAACTCGTCGTGCACGGTGGCTCGGTAATCAAGGGCACTATCAATATTTCCGGATCCAAAAACGCCTCGCTGCCGATTCTTGCCGCAACGATTCTAACAGGTGAAGATTGCATCATTCGTCGCGTGCCAGATGTTTCGGATACAAATTATATGATCCAGATCCTTAGCGCACTCGGCGCGGATGTGGAAAGATCTTCGGGGACAGTACGGATTTCTTGTGCGGACATTTCCGATGAAGCTCCCTACGAATTGGTTCGACGCATGCGCGCGTCGATTTGTGTGATGGGTCCGTTGCTCGCGCGAAAAGGTCGCGCCGTGGTTTCGCTGCCTGGTGGTTGCGTGATTGGGGATCGACCCGTTGATCTTCACCTCAAAGGGATGGAAGCACTTGGTGCGAAGATAGAATTTGAAGGAGGAAATATTATTCTAACAACACCGAATGGTTTGCGTGGTGCGGAAATCAATTTGCGTGGCGAAAGCGGACCGACGGTTCTTGGGACTGATAACGTGATGATGGCTGCGACCTTGGCAGAGGGTATCACGGTGATTGAATCTGCAGCGGCTGAGCCTGAAGTATTAGATCTTGCGAATTTCCTCAACAGCATGGGTGCAAAAATTACCGGTGCTGGCACTCGCCGTATCGTGATCGAGGGTGTGAAAGAGCTTAAAGGCACAGAGCACACGGTCATTCCGGATCGGATCGAAGCGGGAACATTCATGGCTGCTGCAGCGCTTGCAGGTGAAGGAGTTCGGCTCAATCGGGTCAATCGTGAACATTTAAAAGCGATCACCGAGGCGATCATTAAATCGGGCCACAAGGTTGAGTTTAACGAAGAGGGAACCTCATGTTTCGTTGAGCGCGGTGAGGTTTTGCAAGGGGTGGATCTCAATACAGCACCTTATCCAGGTTATCCGACGGATATGCAGGCGCAGATGACAGCCTTATTAGTCACCACTCCTGGGATCAGCGTGGTGAAAGACAGTATTTTCCCGCAACGTTTCATGCATTGTGCCGAGCTGAAAAGGATGGGAGCGGATATCAAATTGGATCAGGGCACCGCAATTGTTAGAGGGGTTGAAAAACTCTCCGCAGCTCCGGTCATGGCTTCAGATCTCCGCGCTTCTGCAGCTCTCGTTCTGGCTGCGCTACGCGCAAAAGGCACCACGGAAATTTCGCGTCTCTATCACATCGATCGCGGCTACGAACATATCGATGAGAAATTACTCATGTTAGGCGCGGATGTTGAGCGGGTGAGGGTGTAGAGGAGTGAATGATGAAGAGTGAAATTACAATTCGCTTCTCAAATCATTTGCGGCGTTTTTGGAAGATTCTTCGGGTTCAGGGATGAAGGAGAAATCATCTGTGACTTCGAGATCGATGTTGGGATTGATCATTAGGGGGCGGGTGGTTTTGTCGATGATTTCCAGGTTTGGAAGCGAAACGCCTTCGGGCGAGGCTTTGAGTTCCTCGAACTTGCGAGCTGTGGTCATCACGCGGGTTTCGTAGGAGCCGATCGCTTTGTTGTAATGATCCACGGCATTGTTGAGTGAGTTCCCTAGTTTGGAGAAATACTCGGCAAGTTTTCCTAATCGTTCATGCATGGTGCGGCCGAGGTCGGAGATTTCTTTAGCATTGATAGCGAGTGCTTCTTGTCTCCATCCGTAGGCAACCGCTTTGAGTAAAGCAATTAAGGTGGTGGGAGTAGCGAGGATCACACCTTCGTTGACTCCGCTTTCGATCAAGCCGGGATCTGAATTGAGCGCGGCGGAGAAAAACGACTCGCTGGGAAGAAACAACACGGTGAATTCCGGGGTGTCATCAAACTGCTCGGTGTATTTTTTAGAGGAAAGTTGTTTAATATGCGTGCGGACTTGTTGCGCGTGTTGGGCGAGGAAACGATCGCGCTCCACATCATCGCTGGCTTCGAGCGCGTTGAGATAGGCATCCATCGGCGTCTTGGAATCGACCACAATCGTTTTTCCGCCAGGCAGTTTGACGACGAGATCGGGGCGCAGGCGCTTGCCTTCGTCGCTGGTGGTAGTCATTTGGGTGGTGAAATCGCAATGCTCCTGCATACCAGCCAACTCGACCACGCGGCGTAGTTGCATTTCACCCCATTGACCGCGACCCGTGGGCTGACGCAGGGCTTTCACCAAAGAAGCGGTCTCCCTCTGCAAGCCGAGTTGGCCTTCGCCAAGCGCGCGGACTTGTTCTTTTAGTTCCGAATATGCGCCCTCGCGGATTTTTTCGATCTCACCGATGCGCAGTTCAAATTTTCCGAGTGAATCTGCAACGGGCTTAACCAAAGTTTCGATCGCGGTTTTGCGTTTTTCGATTTCGCCTTTGGCTTCCTCGGTTTGGGAGGCAAGGGTGGATTTGGCAAGATGCAGAAATTGCTCGGAGGCGCCTTTCAGAGCATCCGTTGAAAGTGCTTTGAACGTATCGGTAAGTCTTACCTCGGCGCGTTCGAGCAGGGCTTGTTTTTCCTGCGCGGCTTGCCGCTCGGCTTCGAGTCGACTGCTGACCTCGGTGAGTTGGGTGCGGTAATTTTGTGCTTCGGCTTCGTTTTGTTGAGAAGCTGCGATCGCACTGGCGAGGCGGGCTTCGAGTTCAGTTATGCGGCGTTCTTCGGCTTTTAGGCGTTCTACTAACGAGGATTTGGAGCTGGAAGCTGCGAGGTATGCCATCAGGCATCCGACAAAAAACGCGATAATTCCGGTGATGATGAGCGGGAAATTTGACTGAAGTTCTGTTGGCATGGGAGATTTCTACTTGCGGGGTTGCGATTGCTGGAGTTGATGTAAAGCGTTGCCGCAATCATGCTTTTCTTCGAGGGGCGCGACAACTCAAACTTCAAACCATCTTTTTTTCAATATTATGGCACACACACTACCTGAACTTGGCTATGCACTGAACGCGCTTGAGCCGCACATTGATGCTCTCACGATGGAAATCCATCACGGCAGACACCATCAAGCTTATATCACCAACCTCAATGCGGCGATCGCTGGAAAACCCGACCTTGAAGCGAAATCTGCTCTTGAGCTCATTACCAACCTTGGTGCCGTTCCAGAAGACATCCGCGGTGCGGTTCGTAACAACGGCGGCGGTCATGTGAATCACAGCTTTTTCTGGAAGGTCATCGCTCCCGGCGGCGCCAAAGCACCATCGGGTGAACTCGCCACTGCCATCGACAAAGCCTTCGGCTCCTTCGATGCCTTCAAAGAAGCCTTCGCCAAAGCCGGCGCGACCCGTTTCGGTTCCGGCTGGGCATGGCTCTGCAAAAAAGCCGATGGCACCCTCGCCGTCTGCTCCACCGCCAACCAAGACAACCCGCTCATGGGCTCCGACTTCGGCGGCTGCGGCAGCACGCCCATCCTCGGCCTCGATGTCTGGGAACATGCCTATTATCTTCACTACCAGAACAAGCGCCCCGCCTACATCGAAGCATTCTGGAACATCGTCAACTGGGACGAAGTTGCCAAAAACTTCGCAGCGTAATATCACATTCATCAAAAAGCCGTCGGAGCAATCCGGCGGTTTTTTTGTGGAAAGGAACCGCGATTTCCTATCGCGACTGCAACGGCTCCACTGGTACGCTCACGAGGTCGCAATTTTAAAATCAAGGTTCCTGTCTGTTTCTTTCTCTGAAATACATGACGGATTTCTCCCGTAGCATCCCATGATGAAAATATTAGCCTTCATGATGTTGTCCTTGGTTTCCGTGAAAGCGGCTGAGGTGGGGTTGGGTGTGAAACCGATTGAGGGTGCTGAGGTGATTTTTGATGGGAGCCGTGAGATGCTGGATTTGAAATGGAAATATTGGGAGGGACCGCGGTTTGCATCGGCGATGCCGATCAAGTGGAAGATTGTTGAGGACACAGTGGATAAAGGAACCGCATTACAAACCGATGATCCTGCGGCCGCAGGCGGGAAGTATGGAAGCGCGGATATTGTGACGAAGAAGGAGTATCGTGATTTCCGTTTGCATGTTGAATTTCTGGTCAACAACAAGGGTGGCAACAGTGGTGTGTATTTGCAAAATCGTTATGAAATCCAAATCAAGGATGGCGATAAAACCAAGCACGGGATGGGCGCGGTGATCAACGAGACGGAGTCACCATATCATTTGTATAAAGGAATCGGGCAATGGAACTCGTATGACATCGTGTTTCGCGCGGCACGTTTCAGTGAAGGAAAGTTGACGGAGAAAGCGAAGGTCACCGTTTATTTCAATGGTGAAAAGGTTCACCAGGATGTCGTCATTAACCAAGTATGGGGAGGCGCGAATTCGGGGATCGATGGAGGAAACGATGGGGGTAAGGGAATCACCGATGTGCCAGGAGGAATCAAGCTGCAGTGCGAGGGGCACGATGTCCGGTATCGGAATATCTGGATCAAAGAGCTGGATCTTGGTGACAAGGGAACGGATTTCTGAGGCGTGAAATTTTCCTTCGTTCCATCGACCTGAACTCCTTATCTTCTCCCCATGATAAGCATAGGAACTCCCTTTACCGATGGCGCGACGCGCGTGATGCTTTGTGGTTCTGGCGAACTGGGCAAGGAAGTGGTGATCGAATTACAACGCTACGGGGTTGAGGTCATTGCGGTGGACAGTTACCCGAATGCACCGGCGATGCAGGTGGCGGATCGGTCTCATGTGGTTTCGATGTTGGATGGCGCGGCATTGCGGGCGGTGATTGAGTTGGAAAAGCCTCATCTCATCGTTCCGGAGGTGGAGGCGATCGCGACAGATACATTGGCGGAAATCGAGGCGGAAGGATTGGCCACGGTCATTCCCACGGCGCGCGCGACTCAACTCACGATGAACCGCGAAGGCATTCGGCGGCTTGCGGCCGAGGAGCTGGGCTTAAAAACCTCACCTTACCGTTTCGCAGCAAGCGAAGAGGAGTATCGCGCAGCGGTCGCGGAGATCGGGCTGCCTTGCGTGGTGAAGCCTATCATGAGTTCCTCTGGGAAAGGCCAGAGCACCGTAAAACATCCTGA
>Ga0315903_10011724_pt1 | contig 10293 bp, 10 predicted proteins | sample LakEriMetagenome_7_FD_203524 | JGI IMG/M metagenome (GOLD analysis project Ga0315903, IMG submission 203524) | Freshwater fungal communities from buoy surface, Lake Erie, Ohio, United States - Buoy 2 MA119 | ecosystem: Environmental > Aquatic > Freshwater > Lake | place: USA: Lake Erie, Ohio... | reverse complement strand
CATCTGCTTTGGAAGAATTTTAAAGTAAGTCTTGCCGATGGAAAGATTCAAAACATTATCACAAGGATTATTTTCAAAAACTAACTTAATTGTTCCTCTATGAGTTTCAGGCGCAAAATTGACAATTTTCAATCTATTTGAACCTTTAAGCATCCACCAAAACGCATTATTATTCTGATATTCTGTAGGACTATCAAATCTCAAAACTACATTATCTTGTATCTTTGTCTCAGAGTTATCAAATAATTTTAACCACAATAGGGAATAAAGCATTACTGCAACCAAATTTACAGTAAGAAATAATTGAGTCATTTTGATGAGCAAAGATCTAATATCTATTTTATCGTATTTCATCTTGATTAAATTTTATCCGACTCTGTAATTCAATACGGTTGATGCGTTGCCCCGGTGAGTCCCCTGCCCTTATTTTTCGTATGTTAAGGGGAATAGTGCTTTGTAGAATAAAATGTGACAAGTAATTGCAAGGATTACCTCTGCTTTGATTCCCCCCTTCGGGTAGAGTATAGACTATGAATGAAAGACAAAAAACCATTTCTGTGATAATTCCAGTTTTTGCTGCAAATAACTTTCTAAAAGATTATATAATAGAGATAAGCGACACAATTTCAAAATCAAAAAAAATTAGCGAGATGAACTATTTTCTAAATAAGATTATTTTAGTTGATGACGGATCTCCAACAAATACCCATAAAGTTGTAAAGAACTTAGAGGAAAATAAAGTGATTCAAACCATTTATTTAAGTAAAAATTATGGTCAGCATGCTGCAATCTTTGCTGGAGTTTTATCGTCTACCGAAGATTTAATTATAACCATGGATGAAGATGGTGAGCACAATCCAGAGGCCATAGAAGTTATGATTGAAAGAATTGAAAAAGAAAATTTTGACATCATTTATGCGTCATTTTCTCACTCTTCTTTTGATTTGAAGGAACTATTAAGTAAAATGGCCAAAAAATTCATAGCACAAGTATCTCGAGATAAGTCAATTGAAAAGATTTCAAGTTTCAGAGCGGTTCGGGGTCATATATTTAGATCCGCAGCAGTTTACGCCAATAATGGTTCATTCCTAGATATCGCTTTGGGTTGGATTTCAAAAAATGTATCAACTGTTAAAACTTCTAAAAGAAGCTCAAGTAGAAAATCTACCTACAACATTCGTGGGCTTATTTCTCATTTTAACTCACTATTTTTCGCAGCTGGAATTAAACCACTTATATTTCTTTTCAACATTGGTTGGATGACATCCTTATCAAGTTTGGTAATTATACTTGTAATCATTTACCGAAAAATTGTTAGTGACATTGAAGTTCAAGGTTGGGTTTCTAGTATATCTGTAATACTATTTATCGGAGGTATTATAATTTCTTCAATTGGATTAATGGCTAGATACTTAAGTACCATTGTAGAAACCTCATCTGGTAAACCTTTCTTCACAATTAAAAAATAAAATGACGTTAGTAGTGGTTGGACAAACGGGTTTAATTGGTAATGGGTTGATTCGCAAAAATTGCCATGATTACATAGATTTTACCATCAGAAATTGGAATCTGAAATCATTTCAAAATGTATTTAAAAATAATCTATTAAAAGGTTCGGTAAAAAACTCACTGGATATCGTTTGGGCAGCTGGAGTTTCAAATAATTCTTCCCCGAAGGAAGTTATAGACCAAGAGGTAGAACTCGTTGTTAGCAGTTTAACCCAGATCAGTAGTTTGAGGTCGATGATTAGATCTTTAAATTACATCTCATCGGCGGGATCAATATATTCAAGCCTCGAATCCTCCTATATCGATGAAGACACTAAATTATCACCGGTATCAGATTACGGAAGAAGCAGAATAGTTATAGAAAATCTATTTCAAGAATGTGCATCTAAAATTGAAGTTAGAATGAATATTTTTAGACTAACTAACGTCTTTGGTCAAAATTTGATTTTAAGAAAAAATTCTGGTCTTATAAATCACTTGATAAAAGCCAACCTCCAAAGAAAAGAATTGAATATATTTGTTCCTCTTCAAGTTGAGCAGGACTATATCGATTTAGATTTTGTTGTTATGAATCTAATAAATATCATAAATAATAAGCCCGATTCCAGATTAAACTCAAATATATATAATTTATCACGAAACCAGTCAAACTCAGTTATTGAATTGATAAAATTAATAGATAAATTGATGGGCAGGAAGACACCCTATGTGATGGTTAAGACTGACTCAACGAAAATGCGTCAGTTTAACCTAAAATTTAGATTTAACAATGATTCTTACTTAAGTCATAAAATACAACCGATTCACTATTCCATCAAGAAACTAATAAATGAAATGGTATATGAGAAAATTACATAAATTACAATTCATAAATAGTGACTATTTCTCGTTTTTATTTTTAGTTGTTTTAAACTTCGCTATTTTCCATGAATATTGGTTGGGTATATCAACCCCGCCTTGGGACTTTCTTGGAGGCGGAATGGTGGAACAATATAGGTTCTACAAGGACGGGGGATTTTTTAATCCTCCAAACTGGTTTCCTTATGCTTGGTTTGGAATTCCAGAATATCAATTGTTGCAAGATGGTGGTTGGTTTATTCCCGTTGCCATTGTAGCAGAAATATTCGGTTGGCACCCTGCAAATGCCGCTCGCTTGCAGTCTGGGCTAGTTCTTATTGGTTCAATTGGTTTTCTTTTACTAAGCAGAATTTTTATACAAAAAAAATGGATAAATATATTTTGTGCTTCACTATACATGTTCATTCCAGCCTACTATTCAAATGCTCAACATTATGGAGTAGTGAGATCAGCCGCATTATTGCCCTGGATCTTGTATTTTGTTCATCCTAAAACACTCCTTAAAGGACAATTACAAATCTTTTTTGGAGCCCTCATAATTTTTCAAACAATGGTTGGTTCATACCCCGGTAATCTCATTTCGTCGATCTATACTGTAATTTTTTTTATACTAGTTTTTTGCATTAAAAGTAATTCCCAATACTTTTTTAGGCTCACAATCATGAGTCTTAGCGGTTTACTTATGGGGCTAATTCGATATTTGCCAATTCTAGGTGCGCGTGATTCTTTTCCATCAAATGTAGGCAATCAGGCTGGAATAACGTTCTATAATGCAATCTACCTTATATTTCCTTTTGTTGGAAATAATTTACCTTGGGAGGACTTGACTTTAAGAAGCTTATACATAGGGACTACAGTCCTCGCGCTTATTTTTCTCTATGACTACAAAATTAAAAATATAAATAAGTGGCTGTTTATATCGATATTTTCCGTATTGATGATGGCCCTTGGTCCTATAAATTATTTCTTAAGAAATGTACTTCCTCTTGCAGATGTCAGTAGATTTGCAATTACAGATTGGCGAAATACATTTAATATTGGCATAATAATGATCGCGGGTTTAATACTAAATCAAGTTGTATCAAGACAATTTCTTATTTCTAAAATTAGAATTATTCTCTTTTTCGTATCGATATTTTATCTTGGTTTTCAAGCCATAAAATATGGACAGTCAATTTCAATTGTCTTAATATTTATAGTTTTTCTCCTATTGTCTTATATTGCTATATGGAAATACCGTTCTAAAAAACAATTTTCGTATTTGATAATGAGTGTTTCTTTACTCTCAGGAGTCGTCTTTGTATTTCTAAATAATTTTTCTTGGTCGACAACTGTGAAGGAACAGAATTTTAACATCTATAATAATTCTTTCACAAACGTTCAACAAACGATGGTCTATCCGATGAAATTTAGACCAGAAAGAGTTACGTTTTTACCTTTACCCCTAACTCCTGAAAACTACAAAAATGATCAAAGGTACAACCGATTTTGGTTGACTGGAGGTTTTGGAGCTTTCGGCTACCACAACATAAAAGACATAAGCGCTTACTCAGCGCTCTTCCCGAGATTAGAAAAAGAATATGATCCGGTTGTTAGTTTCTTGATGTCGAAAAGTAAACAGTTAGCTATAAAGGATACTGACGGGCTTGAACAGAAATTGTTTGATTGTGTTAATTTAATTGGATGCCCGAGCGATGTTGATGTAAAGATTAATCAAGTTTCTTTTGATAAAGAGCGTGAAGTATTTCGCATCAACTCAAGTGTAGATTTCATTTTGGTTCAGAACGAAATGTTCAGTCCAGTTTGGAGTGGAGCTATCTGTACAGGGGAAAATTGTTTAGATGTTCCCGCTTACGCAGTTTTAGATTCTCTAAGATCTTGGAGTCTTCCAAAAGGTGATTACATTTTTGAAACAAGTGCCACAACACCACTCAATAATATAAGATGGATTCTATTCTACATTGGATTTTCTGTTGCTCTAATGACAACTATATTTCCGAAGTTAAACTTTAAGAGACGTACCACCATCTAGATTAATACTTACTCCTGATAAAAAATTTCCAAGTAAATCGTTTGTTACACTAAAAACTAATTCCGCAACTTCAGTTGTCGAACCTATTCTTTGTGCGGGGATATTTTCTGCGACGAATTGATTGAATTCCTCCAGTGAATTTTGCTTTTTTCGTGCCCAAACCCCATCTTCAGTAAATATGTGACCTGGGTTGATGACATTAACGGACACTTTTTCTCTAGAAAGCGCAATAGCTTGATATCTAGCAAAATTATTTAGGGCTTTTTTTGAATACGCATACGAAATTGGTGCCTTAACATTTGTGTCTTGTGCAATGCTCCCAATAAAAATGACGGAACTTGTTTTACCTTGCAATAGTAGCTTGTGCAATTTATTAAAACTATTGATTACATCTAGAAAGTTAGTTTTTAACGAAGAAAGATTTTCTTCCATTGTTGAAGAAATTCCTTTAGTCCCATGACCTGAACCTATGTTAAAAACTATGCAATCAAGAGCACCCCATTGGCTTTTTAACACTTCACTCATTAGATTTATCTCTGATACTCTAGATAAATCTGCCCTAATTCCTATAGAAGATTCTCTTCTTTTCTTGTTTAGCCCATCGGTAATTTGAGTTACGAGATCTTGATTGCGTCCATTTATGCAAACATTCCAGCCTTGAGAATGAAATTTTTCTGCAATGACAAGACCAATTCCTCTTGTTGATCCGGTTACTAAAAGTTTTTTAGTCATTAGATTTTTTGCAAAATTTCTAATGTATACTCCAAATGTCTTTTAGCAGTTTCAACATCATCTACTCCCCTTGCAGCTTGCATGGTTATTCCCCCTGAGTAATTAATTGAATTTAATTTCTCAAGTGCCAAACTTATGTTCGCATTGCCAGTACCAAGTTCTACCGTAGTCCCGCCTAAAACTCTGTCTTTTATATGAACATTCAAAATTCTATTTCCGTAAGCCTCTAATTCTTCTAGGCAATCATATCCTAATGATGCACTATTACCTATATCGTAATTTGCTTGAACAAATTCTAAATTGATTTCATCAAGTAAATTCTTAAATTCCAAAGGGGCAAGATCAGTTTCTAATGAAATCTTTAAATTCAGATCATTTGCTAACTTAAAGGAATCCTGCAATATCTCAAGTAATTCATTTTTTTCTTCCTCATTTTTAATTGATGAATTATCAACGAAAGGAATTTCGACTCCTATAGCTCCTATTCTATTTGCGCTGAGGAGAATCTGGGATAAGTAAAGTTTATTACTCTCTTTAGTTTCAGAACTCATGCGTATTAAAGGTTGCTGCATGAAAATATCTGCACAAATGTAATCAACTTTTACATTAGTTTTTTCAATGATTTTTGCTATCTCTGACAAACCCGAATCTGTCATTAATGCGTTTTCGGCCATCGGCTCTTCCACTATCCACTCAATTGCGGAGTAACCAATTTCTTGCGCTATTTCAAATTCTTTTTGCCAGGTTTTCGCAGGATATGCTTGGATTTTGCCGTCAATGCGAGGAGAAAGTCTTCCTTGCATTATTCCTATTTGTTTAGTTAATCCCATATCTCTAGGAAACTACCAGTAGCGAAGTTTGGCTGCTACTGCTTTCTCGGCATCTCCAAATTCTTTTTTGCCATTTCCAAGTGCTCCTTCTACAGTTCTAACACCGCTGACCAAAATCTCAAGTCCTCTTTTTTCTAATGAAGCAGATTGATCTGAACCATACATAGTTCTATCAAGTGTTACGTGTCTTTCCAAAGCAGTAATGCCGAGTGCAGCAGCTGCAATTGATGGCACTGGTGAAGTTTCGTGACCACTGTATCCAACCGGACAGTTGTACTTTTCTTTCAATGTTTTGATCATGTTCAAATTCAAATCCTCTTCAGGACATGGATAAACCGAGACCGTGTGCATCAAAGTAAATGGACAATTAGCTTTCTTGAAAATGTCAACAGCAACATCTATTTCAGCATAAGTTGCCATCCCAGTTGAGATAAATGTGTGTAGTTTTTCTGAAGCAATCTCGTTCAATAATGGAATGTGGGTGAGCATCGCTGAAGCAACCTTGTTGTAATTACATTTAAATTGTCTTAAGAATTTTTGACTTTCAACATCCCAGGCTGATGCAAACCATTCAATCTTCTTTTCTTTACAGTACTTATCAATTTCCTTATATTCCTCGAGTCCAAATTCCAATCCCATTTTTTGTTCTCGGGTTGTTGTACCCCATGGACTTTCTCTAGGGGTATCTAAAACAGCAGGAGTGTAAACAATGTCAATTGTTCGCTTTTGAAATTTAACTGCGTCACAGCCAGCATCCTTTGACATATCAATTAGTTGCTTAGCAATATCTAAACTTCCATTGTGGTTAATGCCAATTTCAGCAATCACAAATATTGACATCTAATCCCCCAAGGATTTACTAGTTAATGAAAACTTACCAAACACTTCGACCACCATCGGCTGAAATCACCGAACCAGTCAAATATGAAGATGCTTCGGAGCACAAAAACGCCACTAAAGCTTGATATTCGTGCGATTTAGCCATTCTGGCCATTGGAATTCTTTTTGTTATCTCATCTAAAAACTCTTTAGATTGATTAGCTTCCACTCCGCCTGGACAAATAGCGTTTGCTCTTACGCCTTTTTCTGGCCAGTAGGTCGCTAAATACTTAGTCAAGCCAATTAATCCTGCTTTGGCAATTGAATACCCAACTGGTTTAACCGGTTGCTCACCATCTTTTAAACCTTTTTGTTTATAAAGTCTTTGATCCGGTCCAATAATTCCTAGTTCAGAGGAAATATTTACAATCGTTCCTCCACCATTGGCCGCAAAATGTGAACCAAAAGTCTTACTGCAAAGTACAGCACCAAGCAAATTAACATCTAATTCTTTTTGTAAACCAGATAGAGTTACATCTTCAAATCTTGATTTATCTAATCCTTTTTCACTTACGATTGGATTAATCGCTGCATTATTAATAAGTGAATCAACCCTGCCGTACTTTTCTTTAAGTTTAGTTAACACATCATCAATTGAATCCTGGTTGGTTACATCAAGTTTTACCCCAAAAGCGTTTTTCTCAATTTTTTTTGCCACATTTTCTGCATCGGTTAAATTCAAATCTGCAATAACAGCGATTCCCCCACAATGACTTATTGCTTGACCGTGCTCATAACCTAAAAGCCCTGCACCACCTGTAATTACAACAACTTTACCTTCTAAATCAAACCAATAATTTTTTTTATCTACCATTATTTAACAATCTTTAGCTTGCCTTTTTCAATTAAGTGATCTTCAACTAATTCCATAATGATATGTCCTGCGGTTATATGAAGTTCTTGAATGCGTCCCGTTACCTTTGTTGGAGCAATAAACGAGTAATCGCACAATCCCAATGCAGGTCCACCAGTTCCACCCAATAAGCCCACAGTTATGATTCCCAATTCTTTTGCTTTGGTTAGTGCTTTTAAAACATTTGGTGATTTACCTGATGTGGTAATTCCAATAAGTACATCGCCTTTATTGCCTAACGCTTCAACCATTCTTTCAAAAATAACTTCGAATCCTAAATCGTTGCCACACGCTGTCAAGGTTGATGAATCCATTGCTAAAGCAATTGCTGGCAAAGTTTGGCGCGTTACTTCGGGTCTTAGGCGAATCAATAATTCGGCAGCTAAATGTTGAGCATCAGCTGCACTTCCGCCATTGCCGCACAAAAGGATTTTGTTTCCATTCTCAATGGCTTGCCCGCAGATTTTTCCAATTTGAACCAGAACTTCGACGTGCTCATCTAGAACTGCCTGGCGAGCACGAATGCCTTCAGACAGGGCAACTTTGACGACTTCTTGAGAAGTGGACATTTGACTAGTTTTCCGCCTTGTTCTGGTGAGTGACTACTCACCTCTCAAACGCTATACCCTGAGGCCTTGGTTTCGGGTGATAATGTGGCGCCTAGAGCAGTATTCCCACCAAATAAGAGGTAAAAATGTCAAAACTAACAAAAGCACTAGTTGCTTTTATATTCATTGCAACACAATCAATTGTGATTGCTCCTTCAAATGCGCTTCCGAATTTAACCACTAAACAAACAAGTAGCGTAAAAGCTCTTTTTGCTGCCTTTGCAACAAGTGATCCCGACAAGATTGCGTCAGCTTCAGTTAAATACACAAAAGCAGGTTCAGCAGCTCGCAATTTTGCTGAAATGGTGAAGAACAATCACGCCACAATTAGATACTTCAAATCAATTAATGCTTTCGGTATGCCATCTGGATTAGCCGTTACCCCAGAAGCAAAAGGAAAATCAACATTAACAGGTAAAACCGTAACCTTGAATAGTGTTAATGATGCATTTGATGGCAGATATACCGATTTTACTTTTGATTCAAAGGGTAAAATCTCCAACTTTAAAGTTGCAACATCTGCTGGAAAATCAAGCCAAAAGGTTTCTGACAGAATCTTTGCAATTAAGCAATCTGTTGAATCTGGTGCGATGTTTGTTACCGGTGGTTATGTTTACAAACAACCAGATGCAAAACTGTTTGTTCAAATGCAGGTTAAAAACAACTCTGCTTCATTGAAATCTTGGTCATATGCCAATGGTCGATTTGCTTCTGCAGAAAATAAATACTACGCGTCCTCAATTTCTCCAGTTGGGTGTTTGTATCCAGGGCAAGTTGCATTTATACAAGCAACTGTTTCTGACACACCAGTTGTTGTTGCAGGAACAAGTGCAGCATATGAAGCTCCAACTTTTGAAGGCTGCGGAGATGGATCATCAAGTGCATCGAGTGTTTTCCGATTCATCACTGGTTGAGCACACACTAATTAGTAGAGAAGTTAATTGTTAAGTATCGTGACCCCTGGACAGGGGTCACAAAGCGTAGGAATGCTTTCGTCTTGGCTGCAAGACGATGATTCATTAACGCTTATAAAACAGTTTTCTGAAATTTGTGAAACGGATTTGATTGAACTTGGCACGACTGCTGATCAATCAGAAGTAACTGCAACTAACAATGCTCAACCTCTGCTTGCCAGCCTCGCGTTTCTTTCAGCAAAAAATTTAACCTGGGAAATATACCAAGGAATTATTTTTTCTGGTCATTCGGTTGGTGAACTAAGTGCATGTTCTTTAGCTGGCTTCTACTCAATGCAAGAAGCAATGCAACTAGTTGCGGTACGAGGAATTGCCATGGCAGAAGCGGCGATGTCTAGTGAAGGCACCGGAATGTCAGCAGTACTTGGAGGAAAGAAAGAAGAAGTTATAAGACATATTCAAAACCACAACTTAGTTCCTGCAAACGTTAATAGTGAAGGTCAAATAATCGCTTCTGGTTTACTCACAGACTTAGAAGGATTGGCCGAAAATCCACCAGACTCAACCAAAGTAAGAAAACTAGATGTGGCGGGAGCTTTTCATTCAGAATTTATGAAACCTGCTGAAGTAAAACTTGCACAAAAGTTCAATCAAATAAATTTAAATAAACCAGGATTTAGATATATTTCTAATAAGGATGGATGCGTTGTAACCGAATCAAGTGATTTAAAAAATAGATTAGTGTCTCAAATTTCTTCACCAGTGCGCTGGGATATGTGTCAAGCAACTATGAAAGATCTTGGAGTTACTGGAATGTTGGAATTGGCTCCAGGTGGTGTACTAACTGGAATTGCGAAACGAGAAATGCCTGGAGTGGAGCTATTTGCAATAAAATCACCCGAAGATATTCCTGCTGCGCAGGATTTCATCGATAAACATGCAAGGATTGATGGGTGAAAGAAATAAAAAATATGAGCCGACCAAAAGGCTCAAGAGTTTCTGGTATTGGTGTTTATCGACCAAAAAGAAATGTCACAAACGATGAAATAGCTCCACTAATTGACTCATCCGATCAATG
>Ga0315903_10011722_pt1 | contig 10293 bp, 27 predicted proteins | sample LakEriMetagenome_7_FD_203524 | JGI IMG/M metagenome (GOLD analysis project Ga0315903, IMG submission 203524) | Freshwater fungal communities from buoy surface, Lake Erie, Ohio, United States - Buoy 2 MA119 | ecosystem: Environmental > Aquatic > Freshwater > Lake | place: USA: Lake Erie, Ohio... | reverse complement strand
TAGAAATATAATTATTCAAGAGATACTAGTAAAGGATTATGTATGAAGACAATTGAGTTTACTATATTAAAGCGTTGGTTCCATATTGGTTTTAATTTTAGAAGGTTTGCTCTTGGCATCTGTATTGACAGATGGGGATTTAATTTAGACATCGGACCAATTTGGATTTCGATTGAGTTCTAATGACTACACCATCCAAACGCAAAGGCTCACAGTACGAACGTGACGTAGTCAAATGGCTTATCAGCATGGGCTACCCATGTGCTGAACGAGCTTACGGTGCTGGTCGCCATGATGATGTGGGTGACATTGATGGTATCGATGGTGTTGTTATAGAATGCAAGAATGAAAAACGCATCAACATCCCTGGTTATCTAAAAGAACTTGAGGATGAGATGATTCATGCGGATGCGGAAACAGGAGTTGTGCTAATAAAAAAGCGTGGCACATCTAATATCTCAGAGTCGTATGCAGTAATGCCTGCGGAACTCTGGGTGAATCTGCTAAAACAGGCAGGTTACAATGGACATCAGTGAAGCTGTGACAGAGTTTCACAAAATGAAAAGAGGTAACTATGCGGTTAGTGCTAGTGACTATACTTGGAATGATGCTGCCGATAGCAGCACCAGCCCAAGCGTTATCACCAGAACTTACATTCGAGAAGAAGTTGTCCGTAGTCACGGACAAAAAGGAACGAGTGGAGTTGGCGTTAACACAGGTCACAACCAACAAACGCGAGGCTCAGTGTGCGATTCGCATTGCATACAAGGAGAGCCGATACAACGTGGACTCCCTCAACAAGTCGAGTGGAGCACGTGGGGTATGGCAATTACTCTGGGCAAAACCAGGGTGGTCATTACTCAAACAAACAGAGGAAGCACACAAGTATGTGCTACATCGATACGACACTTGGTGCGAAGCGTACAGGTTTCACCAGGAAAGGAATTGGTATTAGGTCATGAACCAACCCGAATTTCTTGAAGCAGTCTTTCGTCATTACGGATTAGACCTACCGTTAGGTGGGGACAAATCCATCTTTTGTCCTGTACATGATGACTCACATAAGTCTGCTTCGGTTAATTCGGAGAAGGGTGTCTGGGTATGTTATGCATGCAGCGGACGTGGCGCTGGTATACAGATTGTCATGGCTCGTGAAAACTTAACATACTCAGACGCTCGTAAATGGGCAGAGAAGAACATAGGTAAGGAGTCGAAGAGCCCAGCTCCGACACGTGGACGTAAGTCCAGTAGTCGTTGGACTCCACCTAGATTGCGGTCAGTTAGATGACAACAATCATTGGTATTCAAGAACCAGACGGCTGCTTGATTGCAGCCGATAGTAGAACTACAACTGAGAAGGGTCGCCCTTACTCACATCCAATCGTAACTAAGATTACTAAACGCGGTAAGTTTCTAATCGCTGGTGCTGGCACTACTCAACCCTGTGACATAGTCCAACACATATGGAAACCACCAGCCATACCAGCTAACACAAAAGACATCTATCATTTTATGATTACAACTGTCATCCCTAACATGCGTGAATGCTTACGTGATAACGGATTCGTTCACGATGAGAAGACAGATGAATATGAATTCTTATTTTTAATGGCTGTGAATGGAACCATCTATGAAGTAGATGATACATACTCAGTCTTCCTACGCGACGATGGCATCTATGGCTTAGGTTCTGGGTCTTCCTATGCCATAGGTGCTCTCGCATCTGGTGCTAACTGGAAGAAAGCAATGCAGATAGCAGCCAAGAATGATGTGTATACTGCCCCTCCATTTGTTGTGCATAGGCAGGAGAAGAAGTGAAACCAAATCAAAAGCTCATAGACCTTTGGACTAAAGCAGCCAACACATATCATGCCAACCTTGCTGGTTCACCAGCCGAGGCATACCTTGAGAAGCGTGGCATCCTTAACGGAGCCGAACAGTTCAAGCTTGGGTATGTGGTTGAACCTGCACCTGGTCATGAAGATAGGTTGAAGCATCACCTATCTATCCCATACATAACAGAGTCAGGTGTAGTTGGATTTAAGTTCCGCCGTATAGATGACGGCGACCCAAAGTATATGATTCCTACTGGTCAGAAGCACCACCTATATAACGTCAGTGCTATCCTTCATGCTGTCCATGAAGTATTGATTGTAGAAGGAGAGATTGATGCGATATCTGCTACCCTTGCTGGTCATCCTGCTGTCGCTGTGGCTGGCGTTAATGCTTGGAAGCCTCACTTTAGCCGTTGTTTTGACGGCATTGGTCGTGTGGTTATAGCCACCGATAACGATGCCAAAGAGGATGGTTCTAACCCAGGACAAGAACTAGCCCGCCGTTTATCTGATGCAATACCTCAAGCCATCCGCGTGTCGCTACCGCCTGATAGTGACGTTAATAGTATAATTGTCAGCCAAGGAGCTCAAGCGTTAACTAAGTTGATTAACGCACTGGATGAATAGAGGGAGCTCGTTGTCTGAAGATACCACCATCCTGCAATTCGAAGAGGATGCTCAAAAAATCTACGATGAATTGCTTGCGATTCTAGTAAAGAAACAAATTGATTACGGTCCATACAACATCTGGCATGCACCAGGTGGCGCAACCAATGGGCTGATGGTACGTATGTCGGACAAGCTAGAGAGATTAAAGAATCTTATCTACAGTCCCAAGTCAGAGAAACCTAAGAACGAATCTCTTGAAGATTCGTTTGTTGACCTGGCTAATTACGCCATCATCGCACTAATGGTACAGCGTGGGGTGTGGGCTAAGTATGCCAAGAAATCGGAATAAGACTTACGAAGAGCAACGTATCTCACGTATCCGTATGTATGGAATTAGCGTGGAAGATTACGACCGTATGCTTGAAGAACAAGATGGTGGTTGCCACATCTGTGGCAAGAAGCCAGAAGGCAGAGCTCTTGATATAGACCACGACCATGCAACTGGCAAGGTGCGTGGCTTGCTTTGCTCTAATCACAATCGTGCTCTTGGTTTACTCAATGATGATATTAAATTAATGCTTAGGTCTGTTGAATACTTGGTGAAATCCCTTGACTGACCTAGATAAAGACCATGAGATTTGGTCTGCAATCAATGACATAACAAGCACCATTGCTTGGGGTATAGCAAAAAGATATCACAGGTTTGTTGAGCTTGAAGATGTTAAGCAGGCTATGAATGAATATGCATGGAAGCGTAAAGATAAAGTATCCGAATACCTAATGCGTGAGGATGAGATAGAACGCAAGCAAGGATACAAAGCATTCAGCACATTCATACGCAGGGCAGGCGAGCGATACGCTCGCAAAGAGAAAGCTCGTGCGCTTGGTTATGAGTTAGGTGATGAATACTTCTACCGCTTGGCTATGATTGAAACTCTTATTAAGGTTATTGGTTCTGATGATGCTCACTTAACTAACCAAGTGATGGACCCAGATATCCATGGCGTTAAAGCAAAGAAGCAACCGAACGAAGGTAATAATCTTTTGGCTATGTTAGCTGATGTAGACAGAGCAATGAAGAAGCTAGACTTACGAACACATCAGATATTAAAAACTAAATACTCAACTGATGCGCCTCTTGCTGAGATTGCAAAAGAATGGGACATCTCTCCACAAAGAGTGGAGCAGATTATCAACAAGGGACTAAGAGATATAACTGAGTATCTCGGAGGGGCAACACCATACTAATGCCTACATACGAATACGAATGTAGAGAATGTTCGTTCAAGAAAGAATTCAATATACATTTTGAGGTTGGTCCTGACTGCGACCAGTGTCATCGAACTATGACACGTGTGTGGACAGCGCCAGGTATACAGTTCAAGGGAACTGGATGGGGAGGAAATCACAATGGGTAAGTCAGGCAACCCTGCAAAGCGAGCTGTTACCAGCGAACCTAATGACCAGATAATGGTCTGTTGGTGTGACAATGGAACAGTCGATGGCAAGTTTATGGAAGGCGTGGTGTACACGCTGTTAACTGCTGGGCTACCTATTACTAGCGCACAACGTGTGCAAGGTAATCAGATAGGTAGACAACGTCAGACTGCATTCGATGTCTGGCATAAGCAGACTAACTTTGATTGGTTACTCTGGGTCGATAGCGATATCGTTCTTACGAACGAAGCTTTGCAGTTGGTATGGAAGTCTGCTCACAAGGTTGAGCGACCTGTTGTTAGCGGAACTTACTTCATCTCCAAGCAGATGGAGAGTTCAATCATGCAGCCATATCCTGCAGTGTTCATGGCGCATGAGGATGACAAGTACCTGATGTCATACGTCCACCCTCTGCCATTCAACCAGTTGTTGAAGGTTGATTACGCTGGGTTTGGATTCCTTCTGATGCATAGGTCAGTGGCTGACAAGATGCGTGAGTTCCATGGTGACATCTCATTCTTTATTGAGTCGATGGACGATGCTAACTCTGATAAGGATACGTTCATTGGTGAGGACATCCAGTTCTTTATGAAGATGAAAGAGGCTGGCATTCCACTTCATGCACATACTGGTGCAACAGTAAAGCATATGAAGAGATTCGCATTCGATGAAGAGTTCTATAAATTGTATTGGGCTACGATGCTAAACAGTATGCAGGCTCAGGCGCGTAAAGAAAAAGAGGCGGAGGCACAAGCCCCCGCCCCTTCGGATGGTTCTAGTTCAAGCTGATGCGTGAGAAGAACTCACGCTGAACTTGGTCAGCGTTCTTACATAACTGATACATCTCCTGCTCACCCTTGCGTTTGCCTATACGATAAGCGACATACGCAGCGATGGCAATGTATACAATCGTCCACATTATTTACCTCCAATCCTTTCCAAAAATTTTTCTGGTAGTTCCAAGCGACAGACTACTGCCTTACCTGGTTCGTTCTTATCTACAGCCGATAAGTTCTTTACGAACTTCTCAGCCTGCAGTTTGGTACTGAACTCACCCCACGCCTGGACTGGAGCCCAACGTGCTAGTTGTCCTACGAGAACATAGGCATCACGTTTACCTCTTGATTCATCAAGAGCCTCGATGATTTCTACCGCTAGTTCCGCAGCACTTTCGGAGTTAGTGTTGTCAGGGTCAAGTAGGTTTGCAACCAACTTGATTTCCGTCGGGCGTGGACGTGACATCAGTACTCCTTCATACACTGCACGTACTTCTGGTGTACAGCCAGCGCTTCACGTGCTTCGTCTTCAGTATGTCGCTCTATCTCTGCATTGCAATAAGCGCAGATAAGAATGACACTAGTTAGATGTATCATGCTTCTTTCCTTTCTTTGTGTTCCTTGTAGTAAAGCTCGCACACATCACCATCAATCATATGGTAATGCATGTGAGCGCCAGACATGAAGAGGACTTCGTCCTCGTCATCTCCTAATCCGTAGGAATCGTGATACCCACAGTACCAAGTCCAGCCCCCGACTGGAACAATCTTCAGTCGGGAGGCTTTGACTTCCAGCGTATTTTTATTCTTTAGTTTGCCCATCATTCTCCTCTGGTCCGTAGATGATTACGTCGGTGACAAAACCCTCTGCATCATCATGCAATGTCTGCTCTATAAGAGCAGGCTCATTGTGTTTAGTTGAGTAGATGTGCAGATAATCCAGTGCCTTGAGTATGTACTGCGCCACCCTTGGTGTGAGTTGTGGTTGTACATACTGCGGGTCTAGATGTTTCTGCAGGGGATTGGGATATTCCTTTGGTTCTTTCCATTGTTTCACGCTACCTCCTGTGTTACTAGGTCAAGAGCTTTGCTCTTGAGTCGGTCATACTTGCCAGCGATTACACGTTCTGCACGAGTAGCCTCCGACTTGTGTGAGTTCCAGTCAAGGTACTCGACGATTGCTTGGAACGCACCGAACGCAGTACCTTTGATGTTCTCTTGTGTGCTGCTGTGCTGGTAGATATTGAGCGCTGTGTTACGAGCGTCAGTGATACGGTTGTATGTACGTCGTTCACCAGTGCTGAGTTTGAAGTACGGTGTCTTCTCGACCAGTGCTGGCATGGTCCACATCTTCTTGAAGATGTCTTCCACTTGTGTATCTGATACCTCTACGTTGAGTAACTTGTCTGCGACAATCTCATACGTTTCGATACCTGTGTAGATAACGTCAAGCATCTTACGCATCTGCTCTACCTGCAGTTTGGCATTGGTTGTGTGGTGCAAGGAATACTTACATTCCTTACGGAAGATGCCACTGATTTGGTTGGAGCAGAAGAGTCGGTTCACAACTGGCGTGACACCGAGTGAGCATGAACCATCGTGTGAGGTTCGTGCTAGTAAGTAAGCAGCATGTGGGTCACCTGCAATCTTGACTTCCTTTGGAAGTTCAAGAAGCATCCAGACTTGAGCACCACCACGCAGCTCACCTGCGTTTGCATATCGTGCTTCACCTGAATCAACCAGTGCATCTAGAGCAGAGAACATATCTCCATTCTGAAACACTTGGTATCGTGTACCTACAGTGCCAAGCACTGACTGCCCGCCGTCCTTGTCGGTACGTACAGTTGCGAATGTGCTTGGTACTTGGAGTCTGCTGACACCCTCATCGTTTACTGCTAGGGCTTCAAGGTCAGCCAGCGATACGTGCCAGTCAAGACCAGCCTGTTGTGCTGCGTCTTGTGCGGATGTTGCGGTTACTGCTGAGCCAGCAATACTTGCTGACATTCTGCGTGTTGTTGTCATGTGTTTCCTTTCGTTAGTTGGTTGGTTGTACAGGGAAGAGTATCTCACGAACGACCAGCGAAGTCAACAATCGCCTGTGAGAGTTCGTCATGGTAGTGACCTTGCAGTGTGCGTAACTCGCCTGTTTCAGACCAGAACGCCCACCATGTGACGAATGGGTGAAGGGGAGATTCATCTGCCCATAGGCAGAGGACTATCCATCCATCGCCGAATGTCCTCTTGATATCGAGGATGACTGCGCCATTGGCGCACTTGTCCCCCCGCTTGGGGGTGCTTTTGATTGCGTTGGTTGTCATGTGTTTCCTTTCTATTGTTCTTCTACGGATAGGACTCGTGTGCTTTCAACCCAGAACTCGCTGACTTCTGCCTCGCCATCGTAGTTGACATCACTGTCATCCATGTCCAGCCCGATAGAGTCGGCAATCTCTTGAGCGGATTCGCTATTGGCTGACCTGTACTTGACGGTGGTCTTGACAGTGAACTCAACAAACGCTTCGTATTCTTTAGTGAATACGAGTTGACTAGTGAACGCTGACTCAAGGTAATCGCTTAGTTCCTTGAGTGAGATTGTGTCCTCTTCAGTCCAATCATTGGACTCGATGTCATCGTTGATGCTGGTGTACAAGTCACGAACACGAGCTCGTTCTCTGGTGAGAGTGTCGCGGAGTGTGTTGACCTGTGCTTCGAGTGTTGCTATTTGCTGTTTGATTTCGTCAACCAATACCTTGGGTGACTCGGTTGCTTCTGTGATTGTTTCCATTGTGTTGCCTCCTTTGGTTGGGTCTTGCTTCCTATATATAAAGCACATCTTTGATGTGCTATCAAGATTCATCTACGCGGGTTGCGAGATGGTTGTTGACTAGATATTCCAGCACTAGTTCATCGACAGTTTCATAGTCGATGCCGTAGAAATGGTCGCCCATGTTTACATACCAGTTGTCCTTGACCATGCGGTCGAAGGCTTCTTCACGTGTAGATGTGAGCACTATGTCCCAGTTATCTGGTCGTGAGTAGTAACTGTCGAGCGATTGCCATATGGCAAGGTCGCCCATGCCACTGCGATGCATTGCTTCTGTGTATTGCGTAAGTAGAAACTCTACTTGTGCTATTCGAAATGATGGTTCCATGTTTGCTCCTATCTCTTTGAGATACTGAATCGAATGTCGGACTTACCATCTATACATAGACGGCATACCGCACAGGCTCCACCCTTTTCGGAGATGAGTGGGATGCGCTTGAGTTGTTCGGGGCAGGCAGCAGCAGGCTTGCCTGTCATGGCTAGCATTGCTTGCTTGGCAGCACCGAAGGTGTCACCAAGGTATGCAATCTTCACACCTTGCGGTGCGAACTCCCAGTTCTCTGCATCTGCAGAGTAATACAGCGAGAGATTGGGAATGTTACGTAACGCACGAGCTGCGTCAGGGTTGCGTGTATACACCCAGAACTGAGTGTCGGTGTTGTTCTCGATGACTACCTTCCAAGCCCATGTGTAATCGGCATTGAAGAAGTCGCCATCCCAGTGGATGCGGAACAGTTTCTCGACACCTTTGGTGTCGCAATCATTTTTGAAATCAAGAATCATGGTGTCGAGCATTGCCCACATGTCATACTTGTTAGCGTTGCGAAGAGCATTCCAGTTGTGAAGTAATACTTCACGAACTGAGGTATACATCTTCTCTAACTTACCTGCGTAGCAAATCTTCTCGCAGATACTAGTTGCATAGGGGCATGAGTATTGCTTGCCACTTGGCAGACCGAACGTGTTAGCAATCGCTGACCGCTTGCCATTCGGTGTTGCCATGTTGGTTACCTTGCGGTCGTTAGACCTTTTGAGTTTTGGCATTGCTTCTCCTTTCGTTGAGTTGCCCTATATATAAAGCACATCTAAAGATGTGCTATCTTGATACACGCTATCCACAACATGCGCCATCGGTAGTATCGGCACAGCATTCTGAACAGAATGGTTCGTTATCTTTCATGGAATTGCGACAGCCATACTCATCCATCGTGTTCGTGCATGGGTGTCCCTCGTATCCGAAGCAGGTGAGTTGAGCCAGTTCATCTGCGCTCATGTCCATGATGTGCTTGGTCATAGCCAAGGCTCCAAGTGATGGCTCTCTACTATGGCACGTGCTGGCGCTGTCACTGAGCCACGCCATGTCACTCCCTCTGGGAGTGTTATCTGTTTGTCGTAGTCCTCATCACTGCATGCATAGATGGCTTCGATACATGGTTCCACCATGGTAAGTGGAACTGGGGGATAGTGATTGCTTCGCAATTGGATTGTGATTGACTGGCGAATGTCTATGACATTCTCTGCTAGGTCTTGCGACATGTTATTACCCATTGTTTACCTCCTCGATTAGCACTGAGTCTTGCAGTTCTCCCCCGACAAGTCGGGGTTCTTCTTTGAAGTCCGCTGTATCGAACTTATTTCTAGCATCTTCGATGCTGTCTGCCTCAATTTCAAGGTCATACCAGCGTTCGTATACATACTTGATGCGATACTTAGGCATTGCTTTCCTCCATTTCTAGTGCTTCGGTGTCTGTCTTTCCTTCCTTGATACATCCAGCGCAGACATACCAGCCTCCATCTATCATGATGAAGTCGGCTACGCCTTCGCAATAAACACACTCTTCATACATCGCTTTCCTCCTCTGATTTGATGAGGTCGTCAACCTCTGGTTGTAGTTCGCTAGGCACGAGCTCGACTGTGTATTCATGCTCGGCATAGTTTTGGTCTTGCTCCCAATCACCTTCTTCGAAGGCGATGTCTATTGCTTTTTCTTTTGAGTCCGCTTCTACCTCTTGGTAGAACATGAACTCGCGCTTCTGCCATACGAGATACTTAGGCATTACTTTTTCTCCTTTGTTAGTTGGTTTTGTGCTTCATCTATCGCTTGCTCTAGTGCGTAATACATATCTTGGAACTCGTAGTTCTCGAAGATGCTAACGGCTTTCGCCCACACCTTTTCAGTGAGCGCGTCCTCATCATCTTCGCCATACTTTTCCAAGTCCTCTTGCGTATACCAACTGCCTGCGATTACGCTTTCAGGGTCTAACTCCTGTAGGAGTTTGATTGCTGTTGCCACTATCATTGCTCTACCTCCTTGACTCGTTCGATTACATAGCGGGCTATCAACTCGAATGGGCGGTCGCCCATTACGAGCATCTGTCGTAGCAATAAACCTGCCACGTCAGAAATCTTGGAAACCTGTGTTTCCATTTGGTCAACCAGCACATCCCACTCTTCACGTAGGTATGCGGTGGTTGCTATCACGTTGTAGTCCAACTCCTTGACATCGTCAACTAGTTGAGTCCACATTTCATGGTCGTTCTCAACGACCAATAGCCAATCGTTTGCGAATTGCTCAGCGACTATGTCGCTGCTTGATTTGGTTATCATCGGCATTAGATTTCTCCTTTCGCTTGCAGCTCCGCGAGAGCGTCGCCCCATGCGACACTCAGTGTGTGGTATTTAGTTTCCACAATGACTGTATTCCAGTCATCGAGTTTCATTACCTCGACCCAATACATCGTGCCAGTGGGCGAGTTCTCATCTTCTTGCCAGTTGATTGCTACTTTGTAGTTCATCAGTATTCACATCCTTTGCA
>Ga0315903_10011718_pt1 | contig 10297 bp, 8 predicted proteins | sample LakEriMetagenome_7_FD_203524 | JGI IMG/M metagenome (GOLD analysis project Ga0315903, IMG submission 203524) | Freshwater fungal communities from buoy surface, Lake Erie, Ohio, United States - Buoy 2 MA119 | ecosystem: Environmental > Aquatic > Freshwater > Lake | place: USA: Lake Erie, Ohio... | reverse complement strand
TCGACTGGCCGACCTCGAGGTTGTCTCGGTTGAGGAAGGCCGCGAGGTCACCCATCACCCAGTTGGCGCAGAGCTTGGGGTCGCGGCCGACGCGGCGCACCACGTCCTCGTAGTACGCACCGAGCTCGCGGCTCGCGGTGAGCACGCCGGCGTCGTACTCGGAGAGGCCGTGCTCGCGCACGAAGCGCGCGGCCTTCTCGTCGGGGAGTTCAGGCAGCGTCGCGCGCAGCGACTCGATGACCTCGGGCTCGAGCGCCACGGGCAGCAGGTCGGGGTCGGGGAAGTAGCGGTAGTCGTTGGCTTCCTCTTTGGAACGCATGGAGCGCGTCTCGCCCTTGTCGGGGTCGTAGAGCCGCGTCTCCTGCACCACCTTGCCGCCGGATTCGATCAGCTCGATCTGGCGTTCGACCTCGTAGTTGATGGCCTTCTCGACGTAGCGGAACGAGTTGAGGTTCTTGATCTCGGCGCGGGTGCCGAACTTGTCGCTGCCCTTCGGACGCACCGACACGTTGGCGTCGCAGCGGAACGAGCCTTCCTGCATGTTGCCGTCGCAGATCTCGAGGTAGCGCACCAGCGTGTGCACCTTCTTCATGTAGGCGACGGCTTCCTTGGCGGAGCGCATGTCCGGTTCGCTGACGATCTCGATGAGCGGTGTGCCGGCGCGGTTGAGGTCGATGCCGGAGACGCCCGGCAGCCCCTCATGGAGCGACTTTCCCGCGTCCTCCTCGAGGTGGGCGCGGGTGATGCCGATGCGCTTGCGCGTGCCGTCGTCGAGCACGACCTCGAGCGCGCCCTCGGCGACGATCGGCAGCTCGTACTGGCTGATCTGGTAGCCCTTGGGCAGGTCGGGGTAGAAGTAGTTCTTGCGCGCGAACACCGAGCGCGGCGCGATGCGCGCGCCGATGGCGAGCCCGAAGCGCACGGCCATGCGCACGGCTTCGCCGTTCAACACCGGCAGCACGCCCGGATAGCCGAGGTCGACGAGGTCGGCCTGGCTGTTCGGCTCGGCGCCGTAGGCGGTGGCGGATCCGGAGAAGATCTTGGAGCGCGTGGCGAGCTGCGCGTGGATCTCGAGGCCGATGACGGTTTCCCATTCCATGGCGATGCCTCAGGCCCAGGCCGCCGGCACGCGCAGATGCCAGTCGGTCTCCTGCTGGTAGCGGTGCGCGGCGTTGAGCATGCGCGCCTCAGAGAAATGCGGCCCCACGAGCTGCAGCCCGACCGGCAGACCGCCCGCGAAACCGCAGGGGATGGACATCGCAGGCAGGCCCGCGAGGTTCGCGCCGATGGTGTAGATGTCGTTGAGGTACATGGTGATCGGATCGTCGTTCTTCTCGCCGATGCCGAACGCGGTGGTCGGCGCGGTCGGCCCGAGCAACAGGTCGCACTCGCCGAAGGCGCGGGCGAAGTCGGCGCTGATGAGCTGCCGCACGCGCTGCGCCTTCAGGTAGTAGGCGTCGTAGTAGCCGGCGGAGAGCACATAGGTGCCGGTCATGATGCGGCGCTTGACCTCGGCGCCGAAGCCCTCACCGCGCGAGCGGCAGTAGAGGTCGGCGAGGTTGCGCGGCGAGTCGCAGCGGTGGCCGAAGCGCACGCCGTCGAAGCGCGCGAGGTTGGAGGAGCACTCGGCGGGCGCGACGACGTAATAGGTGGGCACGGAGAGCGGCAGGTTCGGGCAGCTGACCTCGTGCACCTTGGCACCCTGCTTCTCGAAGACCGCGATCGCCTCGCGGACCCGCTGCTCGCAGCCGCCATCGAGGCCTTTGTCGAAGAACTCTCGGACGAGGCCGATGGTGAGGCCCTCGAGGCTGTCGCCGAGCGTCGCGGTGTAGTCGGGCACGGGCGAGTCGACGCTGGTGGAATCGCGCGGGTCGAAGCCCGACATCGGTCCGAGCAGCAGCGCGGCGTCCTCGGCGCTGACCGTGATGAGGCCGGCCTGGTCGAGGCTGGAGGCGAAGGCGATCATGCCGTAGCGGCTGACGCGTCCGTAGGTGGGCTTGATGCCGGTGATGCCGCAGAGCGCGGCGGGCTGGCGGATCGAGCCGCCGGTGTCGGTGGCGGTGGCGGCCGGCGCGAGGCGCGCCGCGACCGCCGCGGCCGAACCGCCCGAGGAGCCGCCCGGCACCTTCGCCGGGTCCCAGGGGTTGCGGACCGGGCCGTAGAAGCTGGTCTCGTTCGACGAGCCCATCGCGAACTCGTCCATGTTCAGCTTGCCGAGCATGACCGTCCCGGCGGCCTTCAGGCCCTTCACCACGGTCGCGTCATAAGGCGACACGAAGTTGGAGAGCATCTTGGAGCCGCAGGTGGTGAGCACCCCCTCGGTGCAGAAGATGTCCTTGTGGGCGATGGGGACGCCGGTGAGCGCCCCGGCGCGACCGGCCGCGCGGTCGGCATCGGCCGCCGCGGCGGCGGCCAGCGCGGACTCGCCGGTGACCGTGACGAAGGCGTTGAGGGCGGGCTGCCCCGCGGCGATGCGGGCGAGGCAGGCCCGGGTGAGCTCGACGCTCGAGTACTCGCCCTGGGCGAGGCCGCGGGCGAGACCGGCGACGGTCGGGGCCGGCAGGGACGGCGGGGGGGTCATTCGATCACCTTCGGGACGAGGTAGAGGCCGGCCTCCACCCGGGGCGCGTTGCGCTGGTAGAGGTCGCGGTGGTCGGTCTCGCTGACCTCATCGGCCCGCAGACGCTGCGACAGCCCCGGCAGGGGGTGCGCCATGGGGGCGATGCCCTCGGTCGGCGCCCGGTCGAGCTCGCCGACGAAGGCGAAGATGCGCGACAGGGAGTCGACGTAGACCGGGATCTCGGCCTCGGTCAGCTCCAGCCGCGCGAGGCGGGCGATGTTCTCGATGTCGGTACGGGTCAGGCTCATGCGGCAGGCCCCATGCGGCGGTCCGCGGAATCCACGGGAAAATCCGGCCTCGGCCGGGCCGCGAATCATACACCGTCGCCTTGTGGAAGGTCGCGCGGATTGGTAGATTTCCCGCCCTTTCCCCCCCTTCTCCGGATCGCGGCAACCCACCGATGTTCAAGCGCCTGCGCGGCTATTTCTCCAGCGACCTCTCCATCGACCTGGGGACGGCCAACACCCTCATCTACGTCCGCGACCGCGGCATCGTGCTCAACGAGCCGTCGGTGGTCGCTGTGCAGGAGGACTACAGCCGCGGCGGCAAGGTCATCGTCGCCGTGGGCGCCGAGGCCAAGAACATGCTCGGCCGCACGCCGGGGCACATCACCGCCGTGCGCCCGATGAAGGACGGCGTGATCGCCGACTTCACCTACACCGAGAAGATGCTGCAGTACTTCATCGGCAAGGTGCACGACAACCGCATGCTCAAGCCCTCGCCGCGCGTGCTGGTGTGCGTGCCGGTCGGCTCGACCCAGGTCGAGCGCCGCGCCATCCGCGAGTCCGCCGAGGGCGCGGGCGCGCGCACCGTCGCCATCGTCAGCGAGCCGATGGCCGCGGCGGTCGGCGCGGGCCTGCCCGTGCAGGAGGCCCGCGGCTCGATGGTGCTCGACATCGGCGGCGGCACCTCCGAGGTCGCGGTGATATCTTTGAACGGCATCGTCTACGCGCAGTCGGCCCGCATCGGCGGCGACCGCTTCGACGAGGCCATCATGAACTACGTGCGCCGCAACTACGGCATCCTCATCGGCGAGACCACCGCCGAGCGCATCAAGATCGAGATCGGCTCGGCCTATCCCGGCCAGACGGTGCGCGAGCTGTCCGTGAAGGGGCGCAACCTCTCCGAGGGCGTGCCGCGCGCGTTCACGCTCAACAGCAACGAGATCCTCGAGGCGCTGCAGGAACCGCTGCAGGGCATCGTCGGCGCCGTGAAGCAGGCGCTCGAGCAGACCCCGCCCGAGCTCGGCTCGGACGTCGCGGAGCGCGGCATCGTCGTCACGGGCGGCGGCGCGCTGCTGCGCGACATCGACAAGCTCATCACCGAGGAGACCGGCGTGCCCACCGTGATCGCCGAGGACCCGCTCACCTGCGTCGCGCGCGGCGGCGGTCGCATCCTCGAACTGATGGACGAGCTCGGGCCCGGCAACTTCGGGCTTGAATAGCCTCTCCGCCAGCCGCGACCGGCCGCAGCGCGGCGCATCGCCAGGGCTGCGGTTCCTCGGATACGCGCTGATCGCGCTCGGCCTCATGTACCTCGACCAGCGCGGCGGCGTCCTGGACCGCGTCCGCTACGGACTCGAGGCCGCCGCCTACCCGTTGCGCATCGCGCTGCAGTCGCCCGCGGCGGCGTGGCGCTGGACGCGGGAGATCTTCGAGAGCCGCGCCGCGCTGCAGGACGAGAACCGCCGCCTGCGCGAGGCGCTGCGCGCCCAGCAACTGTTGTCGATGCGCCGCGAATCCCTGGAACGCGAGAACGCGGAGCTGCGCGGCCTGCGCGTCAAGCTGCCGGCCGTCGCCGAGCGCTGGCTGCCGGCGCAGGTCATCGCGCAGGACTCCGATGGCCAGCGCCAGCGCATCGTCGTGGACCGCGGGGCCCGCAACGGCGTCTTCAAGGGCCAGGCGGTCGTCGCCGGAGACGGCATCATCGGCCAGAGCCTGCGCGTCGGACCGTGGAGCACGGAGATCATCCTCTTGTCCGACCCCGAGCACGGCATCCCTGTGCAGGTGGCGCGCAACGGCCTGCGGACCCTCGCCATCGGCGCCGGCGCAGCCGATGCGCTGACCCTGCCCTACCTGCCGATGCAGTCGGACATCAAGGTCGGCGACCAGTTGGTGTCGTCGGGTCTCGGCGGCGTGTTCCCGGCCGGTTACCCGGTCGCGGAGGTCGTCGAGGTGCGCCGTGACGGCAATTCGCCGCTGGCACAGGTCCGGGCGCGCGCGCGAGGGGGCATCGACCGCGACCGCATCGTCGGCTTCGTGTGGTTCGACCCGACACACCCGGCGAAACCGGTCGACCCAGCGGCCGCCGAGGGCGGCGACCCCAAAGCCGCACCCATGCCCGCCGTCACACCCACCGTCGCGCCCGCCGTCACACCTACCGCCGCGCCCACCGTCTCACCCACCGCCGCGCCCACCGTCGCACCCACCGTCGTGCCCGCCGGGACGGCGACCAGCGCGACCGCGAGGACGACGCCGTGAGCCGGGTCCGTCTGACGCTCAGCCTGATGGTCGCTTTCCTGCTGCAGGTGGCGCCGTTGCCTGCGGGGCTGGCGTTGTTCCGTCCGCCCTTCCTCGTGCTGGCCGTGGCCTGGTGGTCGTTGGTGATGCCACGCCTCGGCGGCATCGGCGCGGGCTTCATCGCCGGCCTCGCGCTCGACGTGGTGCGCGGCGCCGTGCTCGGCCAACATGCGCTCGCCACGGCGCTGGTCGCCTTCGTCGCCGTACGGCAGCATCTGTTGGTGCGCCACAAACCCGCGCTCGAGCAATCTTTGTTCATGCTGGGACTGCTCGCCCTCTGGCAGGGCGTGGTGTGGCTCATCGACCTGTGGACCGGCCAGAGCGGCGACGGCTGGCGCGCCTGGGTGCCGGTCGCGGTCGGCGCCGTGCTGTGGCCCGTCGCCGCCCATGTGATGGACCGGCTCGCACCGCCCTCGCGCTGACATGGGCGCGCGCGGCCGCATCAAGGACCTCTGGCGCGAGCAGCGCCTGTTCGAACAGCGTTCGATCGCGGCGGTGGTCGTCATCTGCCTGCTGGCGGCGGTGCTGGTCGCGCGGCTCGGCTGGCTGCAGGTCAGGAAGCACGACGAGTACACCGCGCTCGCGCAGGGCAACCGCGTCCGCACCGAGCCCCTGCCGGCGGCGCGCGGCGCCATCTACGACCGCGCGGGCGTGATCCTCGCGGAGAACCGGCCGGCCTATCAGTTGGAGCTCGTCCGCGAACAGGTCCCCGATCTGGAGGCGACCCTGAGCGGACTGGTGCGCATCGGCCTTCTGCAGCAGGACGACCTCGACGCCGTGCGGCGCACGATCCGCTCGCGGCGCCCGTTCGACGGCGTGCCGATCCGGCTGCGGCTCGACGAGGAGGACATGGCGCGGTTCGCGCTGCACCGTTTCGACTTCCCGGGCGTCGACATCCGCACGCGCCTCGCGCGCCGCTACCCGCAGGGCGAGGCCGCGGTCCATGCGCTCGGCTACGTGGGCACGATCTCCGAGGCCGACCTCGCGCGCATCGACCGCCAGGAGTACGCCGGCACCTCGACCATCGGCAAGACGGGCGTCGAGTACGCCTTCGAGGACGTGCTGCGCGGCAAGAACGGCGCGCGCGAGATCATGGTCAACGCGCAGGGACGCTCGGTGGAGCGGCTCGGGTCGCTGCAGAACGCGTTGCGCAACAGGCCGGGGCGGCCCGGCGCGGACCTCTTCCTCACCCTCGACATCGAGGTGCAACGCGCCGCCGAACAACTGGTGCGCGGCCAGCGCGCAGCCGTGGTCGCGCTCGACCCGCGCAACGGCGATGTCATCGCGCTCGTCAGCACGCCGGGCTTCGACCCCAACGGATTCGCCCGCGGGCTGACGCGCGCCGAGTTCGCAGCGCTCAACGAGAGCATCGACCGCCCGCTCTTCAACCGTGCGCTGCGCGGCACCTATCCGCCCGGGTCGACCATCAAGCCGGTGGTGGCGCTCGCCGGGCTCGAGTACGGCGTCACCACGCCGGACACCGCCATCGCCTGCCAAGGCTGGTTCTCGCTGCCCGGCAGTTCGCACCGCTTCCGCGATTGGCGACGCAGCGGTCATGGCCGCGTCTCGATGGAGCAGGCGGTGGCCCAATCCTGCGACGTCTACTTCTACGACCTCGCGCGCGACCTCGGGGTGCAGCGGCTGCACGACTTCCTGGCGCGCTTCGGTCTCGGCGCCCCGACGGGCATCGACATCGGCGGCGAGCGCGCGGGCATCCTGCCGTCGCCTGAATGGAAGAAGGGCGCGTTCAAGCGCGCCTCGCAGCAGGTCTGGTTCCCCGGCGAGACGGTGATCTTCGGCATCGGCCAGGGCTACATGACGAGCACACCGCTGCAGCTCGCGCACATGACGGCGGTGCTCGCGATGCGCGGCGAGAACTACCGGCCGCGCCTCGTCCGTGCGCTGCGCGATCCCGCCACCCAGTCCGTGACGACGATCCCGCCCGCGCCGTTGCCGTCGGCGACGGTGCGCGATGCGGAGCATTGGGACGAGGCGATAGGGAGCATGGTCGCCGTGATGCAAGGCGGCACGGCGTCGCGGTCGGCGCTCGGCGCACCCTACTCCATCGCCGGCAAGACCGGCACGGCGCAGGTGTTCACGGTGGCCCAGGACGCGCGCTACGACGAATCGACCATCAGCGAGCGGCTGCGCGACCACGCGTGGTTCGTGGCGTTCGCGCCGGTCGAGGACCCGCGCATCGCCATCGCGGTGTTGGTCGAGAACGGGCGCAGCGGCAGCGGCACAGCGGCGCCTATCGCGCGCGCGGTGATGGACGCCTATCTGCTGCGGCAGTTCCCGCCCCCGCCGGGCGAGGACGGCGCGGTCGCAGCGCCGCTGACGACCGTGGGGGGCGGCGAGTGATCCGCGAAGATGTCGACGGCACCGCACGGCGCACGCTGACGCGCAGCGCGCAGCTGCTCTCGACCCTCAAACTCGACGGGCCGCTGCTGCTCGGGCTCGCCCTGATCGCGCTCTACGGGCAGGTCGTGCTCTACAGCGCCTCGGGCGGCGACTGGGGCGCGGTGGCGCGCGGTACGACGCGGTTGGCGATCGGCGCGGCGCTGATGCTTGTATGTGCGCAGCTCAAGCCCGGCTTCCTGCGACGCATGTCGCCCTGGCTCTTCCTGCTCGGCTTCGTGCTGCTGGTCATCGTCGACCTCGTCGGCTACATCGGCAAGGGCGCGCAGCGTTGGCTGGACCTCGGCTTCGTACGCTTCCAGCCCTCCGAGATCATGAAGCTCGCGGTGCCCATGGCCTGCGCGTGGTACCTGCACGAACGGCCGCTGCCGCCCGACTGGCGCACGCTGCTGGTGCTGGCCGGGATCATCCTGGTGCCCACCGCGCTCACCATCGTCCAGCCCGACCTCGGCACGGGCCTGCTGATCCTGATGGCCGGCGCGCTGGTGGTGCTGTTCGCCGGACTGCAGGCGTGGGTCATCGGGCTGCTCGGCGTCGCCGGCGCGGCCGCCGCCTGGGGCGGTTGGTACCTGCTGCACGACTACCAGCGGCAGCGCGTGCTCACCTTCCTCGACCCCCAGGCCGACCCGCTCGGCGCCGGCTACCACATCATCCAGTCGACGATCGCCATCGGCTCCGGCGGCGTCACCGGCAAAGGCTTCCTGCGCGGCACGCAGGGTCAGCTCGAGTTCCTGCCCGAACGCACGACCGACTTCGTGTTCGCCGTCATCGGCGAGGAGTTCGGCCTGCTCGGCGCGCTGCTGCTGATCGGCCTCTATCTCTTCGTCGTGCTGCGCGCGCTGCATCTCGCGACGCAGATGCGCGACACCTTCGCGCGCCTGCTCTCCGGCAGCCTCGCCTCGATCTTCTTCGTCTACGTGTTCATCAACGCCGGCATGGTGAGCGGCCTGCTGCCGGTGGTCGGCGTGCCGCTGCCGCTCGTCAGCTACGGCGGCACCTCGATGGTGACCCTGTTGGCGGGCTTCGGTATGCTCATGTCGCTGCACGCCAACCGGAAGCTCGCCGCCTGATGAAGGTCCACACCCGCCTGCTCTCCATCGCGTCCCTCGCTCTCGCGCTCGTCGCCTGCACCGCGGGGCGCAGCGCCGCCCAGCCGTCGCCCGCCGCGACGCCCAAACCTGCCGCAGGGACCGCTCCTGCAGCGACCGCTCCCGCAGCGGTGCCGACCCCCGCACCGACACCGCCGCCGACGCCGTTCGACCTGTCGCGACCGGACATCGACGGCTGGATCAAGGAGATCTCGGCACGGCACGGCATCCCGGCGGGCGAGGTCCGCGCGCTGCTCGCCGAGGGCCGCAGCCAGCCGCGCATCATCGCCGCGATCAGCCGTCCCGCCGAGAACGTGCTCACGTGGTGGCAGTACTCCGAACGCCTCGTCAGCGAGACCCGCATCGCGCAGGGCGTGCAGTTCTGGCGGGAACACCGCACGCGGCTCGAAGCCATCAGCGCGCGCACCGGCGTCGACCCGGCGTATCTGGTCGCCATCGTCGGCATCGAGACCTCCTACGGCCGCGGCGCAGGGACCTGGCGCGTGCTCGACGCGCTGATGACGCTGGGGTTCGACTACCCGCCGCGCGCGAACTTCTTCCGCGGCGAACTCGAACAGTTCGTGCTGCTCGCCCGCGAGGAGAAGCTGGACCCGCGCAGCACGCTCGGCTCCTATGCAGGCGCGATGGGTGCGCCGCAGTTCATCCCGTCGAGCTACCGGCGTCTCGCGGTGGACGGTTCCGGCGATGGTCGGCGCGATCTGTTCACCGATTGGGATGACGTCCTCGCCAGCGTCGCCAACTACTTCGTGGCGAGCGGCTGGCAGCGCGGCGGCCGCGTGCTCGCCGAGGCGACCGCACCCCCCGAGGTCATCGCGGGTCTCGAACGGCGCAACCTGGACCTCAATTCGACGGCCGGCGCGCTGCGCGGGCGCGGCGTGCAGTTCGATGCGGCGGTCCCCGCCGACGAGCGCGTGCTGCTGATCCCCGCCGAGCGCCGCGACGGACCGGGCGTACGGCTCGGCTTCGCCAACTTCCGTGTCATCACCCGATACAACCGCAGCGTCCTCTACGCGATGGCGGTGCACGACATCGCCGAAGCGGTGCGCGCGCGGGTGGCCGCCGAGCCGCGCTGATGCGCGCCGCCCGGCTGCTGCTGCTCGTGGCGCTGCTCGCGCTGCCGGGCTGCAGCCTGCTGCGACGGGCACCGGAGGCGCCCTCGCCCGGGGCAGGCGTTCCAGCGCCGCCCCGCGATCTCGCCTCGATCCCCGACGCGGTCCCGCGCGACGAGCCGCGCAGCCGTTACGGCAACCCCGAGACCTACGAGGTCTTCGGCAAGCGCTACAAGGTCATGAAGTCGGCCAAGGGTCACGTCGAACGCGGCCTCGCCTCCTGGTACGGCCCGGGCTTCCATGCGGAACGGACCTCGAGCGGCGAACCCTACGACATGTACGCCATGACGGCCGCCCACAAGTCGTTGCCGATCCCCTGCTTCGTGCGCGTCACCAACCTCGAGAACGGGCGGTCGGTGGTCGTGCGGGTGAACGACCGCGGACCGTTCGTCGGCGATCGCATCATCGACCTCTCCTACACCGCCGCGTGGAAGCTCGACATGCTGCGCGCCGGTACCGCCAAGGTGGAGATCCGCGTGCTCGAACCCGGGCGCAGCGGGCCGCCACCGCCGGTGGTCGCCG
>Ga0315903_10011714_pt1 | contig 10300 bp, 23 predicted proteins | sample LakEriMetagenome_7_FD_203524 | JGI IMG/M metagenome (GOLD analysis project Ga0315903, IMG submission 203524) | Freshwater fungal communities from buoy surface, Lake Erie, Ohio, United States - Buoy 2 MA119 | ecosystem: Environmental > Aquatic > Freshwater > Lake | place: USA: Lake Erie, Ohio... | reverse complement strand
ATGCCTGGGGCGGCGATGCTGGTTTCTCATGGTCTAGAAAGATTGTGGAAAGAGAGAAAAATATGAAGAAGTCATATGTACAAGAAGAATTAATTGAAGAAATTAAAGACATCTTGGTTGATGCTGTTGAACCATTTGATACAGTATTAGAAATTGATGACGATGAGGATATCAAGAAGTCGCTACGTCCAGAAGTTACAAAAGAGCAGCTTGGAATGGTAATTGAGCATCTTATGGAAGCAATTGAGGGCATGATTGAAATGCCAGAGGAAAAAGAGGAAGGCGAAGAGGAAACTCCAGAAATGGAATCAGAAGACGCAAATGAATCTAATCCAGCACCAGTTGGTGATCCAATGAAGAATGAAGTAAATTGGCCAGTAGCAAAGTCAAAAGATGAAAATGGCGAAGACTATGAATCAGATGACGAAGAAGAGGATAAGTGGGATAATCTAACCAAAGCATGCTGGACTGGATATACTCAAAGAGGCATGAAAGAAAAGAATGGCCGAATGGTCCCCAATTGTGTGCCAGTAGAAAAAGTTCAAAAGTCCGTTTGGAACGGAACTTTTATCAAGTAAAGTATTGACACAGCCGCAGCAATTCCTGTATAATATATATTAGTGGGATGCTGCGGTTTAGTCATTAAGGACAGCATGTTAAAACTGAATGAATTAGGTGTAGAGCTCTTTATTAACAGAGCAAAAGATATGTCCCCGTATTGGGATAATTATGATTTAGTTATATGGAAAAAAGATGTTTCAGGATTTACAAGTTTAAAGGGTTTATTCAGGAACAATTCCTGGGGAACGGCAGAAAGAATATCTGTCAACAGTACTGGAGTCTGGGAACTCCCTAAAAAATATGTCAAATATTTTAAATGATCTAGGTGTAGATACAGAAGATTTTGATTGGTGGCATTTGGGAGTTTGCCGTGGAATGGATACAAATCTATTCTACGATAAATACGAGGCGGACCCAAATGTCGCTAAGAATATAGACGAGGCGTGTCTAGCATGTCCTGTAATTAACATGTGTTATAAATCAGGAGTAGAGAATTCTGAATATGGAGTTTGGGGTGGAGTTTATTTGTCCTCTGGGGAAATAGACAAAACAAAAAATCTGCATAAGACTGCAGAAATATGGAAAAACTTAAGGAGTAAGGGTGTCTTCTGATCATTATTATGACAATAACCATTTTAAACATGGTATAAATCAGTGGACTGGCGAACCCAATAAGCCTGTATTTTATAATGAAGAAATGAAAAAGAAGATTAGAGAACTAAAGAAGCCTGGTATGCTTCTTATGGATATAGCAATGTATCCAGACTTTCTAGCTATTAGATTATACGAAGATAATTTTTTACAATTCGATGGAATCAAAAAAGAAGAAGTAATTGCTTATGTTGATAAAGTTAAAAAAGTAATAGAATCATTCGGAGTAAGATGCGAGCTAGAAGGAGTTCCAAGTGCACGAGTATTATGAGATAATTAACATAGTGTTTATTCATGAAGAAGGCGTTTATGGAACGGTTGACCAGCTTGGGGCATTTGCTTCAACTGTTAAGTATCAAAAAGATGGCATTGATCACGAAGTAACTTTAGAAAATGACGAGTTCGCAATAGTTGACGAAATCGTATTTCACCACGTAGAGGAAGATAATGGATAAAATATTATGCTATAGCTGCAATAAGAGCAAGCATAAATTAAATGCAAAGAAATCATCTTTGCTTCCAATTAATTTGCTGATGTGCGAGTCTTGCATCAATTCAAAATTGGAGCCACGCTGGGTAATAATTTTGGCGGGAAGATCAAATGGCGCAGATTATGTAAGAGAATTTGTATTAAAAAAGCGTTATTTAGGTAACGAAATTTCAGCCTCAGAGCTATTAGTTTAAACCAGTTTAAAGGTATAATTAAACTATTATGGATTACACCTCAATAGTTTTAGCTATTTCCGCCGCTATATTAAGCGGTATGGGAACAGCAATTGTCGCTGGAATTAGGGATAATAAAAAGGAAAAAATAAGGCGTCAAGAGCGTGAGCAAGACCATCTTAAATTAGAAATAAAAGACCTTAAAATAGCCTTATATAAAGTTGAGCGGGAACTGACAGAATGGAAGGATAAATACTATTCTGCCATCCAGGAATTAATTGGGGTTAAATCAGAGCTTGAAGAAACTATGCTTAAATTGTCATTTATAGATAAAGCTATGGATGAATATCACCCACTAGACCCTGAATTTTAGAAATAGTATACTAGGATATATGACCTGTATAGTAGCCCTTTCTGTTGGCAATAAAGTTTATTTAGGTGGCGATTCTGCTGCATCAGATGAAAAGTCTGGATTGATACTACAAACAACAGATCCGAAAGTATTTAAAGTTGGTCAATACGGAGTTGGTTTTGTAGATAGCTTTAGAATGGGACAGATACTTCAGTATAACTGGACTCCACCAATCTATAAGCCAACCGCAGGATACAAAAATTTAGATAAGTTTATGCGTACTAAATTTGTTGAATCAGTCAAAGAAGCGTATCAAGAAAACGGTTATGGAAGATTTGGTAGTAGCGCCCCAGAAGATGGGGATGAAGGCGGAATAATTATAATTGCGGTGCAAAATACTGGAAGAATATTTATTATGGATGTAGACTATCATGTAGCAGAAATTGATGTAGATTATCTAGCAGAAGGAAGCGGACAGCAAGTTGCGTTAGGATCATTGCATTCAACTAGTGCTATAAAGACCCCTCGTAAACGTGTTAGAATGGCTTTAGAGGCCTCAGCTAAGTTTATTATGAGCGTAAGAGGCCCCTTTACAATTATTGAAGTCTAGAGTATAATGAATCTATGATGTGGCTGAATAGATTAGCCGCCCTACTGTTCGGGTTACTATCAGTAGGACTAATCAGAGACTTCTTAGATAAGCATACGGTGCTTGTATTCAATAATGAATATCAAGATGAGGTGGAAGAAGAAATGTTGGACATAAACGATTTAAAGCCAGAAAGCTATGACAATGCAATGGATCTTCGTGGGACCCCCACACATGTTTGTGCTTGTGGATGCAACATATTTAATGTTAAAGTAATTTTTGAAGATTATGAAATTGGCACATACTTCTTAGATATGGAATGTGCTAGTTGTGGAAGTTTGGCTACTGCGCCAACTCCAGTAGATAGAGAAGGATTAGACAATTGAGAAAATCAGAAAGACTTAGAATCGCAGAATTAGAAATAGTTAGACTTAACTTTGAGCTAGAATACGTTAAAACTATTTTAAATTTACTTATTGATATTGGTGGTGCAAAGCCACAAGATCTTGACTCTGGTAAATGGTATTCAAAGAAGCCAAACAGACCAGATATTCCTAATAACTAGCTATTGACCTGCTGGTTATTATTTAGTAGAATAGGCAACATGAATAAAAAAATGCTAACTGCCATTATGGCAGCAATACTTACTATTACATCAATCAATATGGCTAAGGCTAATCAGCCTAAACCTGCAACGGTGGCAATTCTTGATACTGCTTTGAACTCAAGCTTACCAGTATTTAAAGATAAGATTGTCCATGAAGTATGTATTTTAGAATGGAACTCTTGTGCAAATGGATCAAGCTTTATGGAAGGTCCAGGAGCAGCATCTATGCCTCTGAATCAAATGTCCCGAAATGGCTTTGATCATGGTACAAAGATGGCACATGCTTCTATACTTACAAACCCAAACATTAAGATTGTTTTCGTTAGAATTATCGGTGCTACAAGCACAGGTGTAAGGCAGATTTCTAATGAATCTACTTTCGTTAATGCTTTAAACTGGGTGGCAGCCAATAAGGATAAGTATAATATTCAAGCTGTAGCCATTTCACAGAGCCATCACAATCTAATGCCTATGGCTAATTATTGCCCAACTACCCCAAATACAGTATCTGCTATAACTAATCTAGGAAATGTCGGACTTCCAGTATTTTTGGCAGCGGGAAATAACAGAGATACGAAGCGAGTATCTTGGCCAGCATGCATTACACAGGCTGTTACAGTATCTGCTACATCCGTTACGGATGGACCTGCTGTATATACAAATTATGATGCTAACGTAACAGACATGTTTGCTATTGGTAGACTAAGATTACTGAACTCAGATGGATTCTTTTTCAACGAGGATGGAACATCTGTATCTACGCAGGTAGCAGCAGCAATTTATGTTGGATTAAAGTCAAAGCTTTCATCATATACAAAAGACCAAATTATTGATCTTATGAAGTCTAAGTCCTACCCTGTATCAAGCAGGACAATTAAAGGACAAATCGTTTCAAAGGACATTTTAAATGGCTAAGCAAGTTACAATACTAGAAGAAATAATTGGTGATGTTGCTATTGCGTTGTATCAGAAATGGTATAACGCAATGCCAGCAGAAGAAAGAAATGAAATAGCTGAAGAGGCATTGAAGAAGAATGCTCAAGAAAGCGCATTATTTGTTATCCAAATGTTTATGGATAAATTTAATCAGGCTGCAGAAGAATTAAAAGACCAAGACTAGTATTGACTAGCCTTGTATTATTTAGTAGGATAGGTACATGCAAACATTTTTACCAGAGGCGGACTTTGCAAAAACTGCTAAGCATTTAGATCGCAAGCGTTTAATTAAGCAAAGTGTAGAAAACTTACAGGTATTGAAGTCCTTAGCTGGATACTACAATGAAACTGGCGCCTGGGTCAATCACCCAGCAGTCAAAATGTGGGAGGGCCATGAAGACTGGCTATTCCTATACAACGAGGCCATAGTCAAAGAGATTATTATGCGTGGCTACAAGAACAGCACAAGAGATACATTTGATCAGATATATCAGGACAACTTCCTTATGCTTGAGTCAAATGAGCCTTGGTGGCTAGGTGATGAGAGGCTTCATTACTCACACAAGGGCAGGCTATACGAGAAAGACTCTGAGAAGTACTATTTCTATTCCGAGTTTGCGGACTACCGTGAACTAGGGTATACTTGCTGTGAATCTTGCAGTTACTACTGGCCAACACATGCAGAGGCAGATGATGAATCTAACTAGCGAAACCTTTAGTAAAGCTTTAGATGAGAATAATATTCTTATTGTAGATTTTTGGGCGGAATGGTGTGGACCATGCAGAATGGTAGCACCAGTATTGGATGAGATACAAAAAGAGTATCAGGTTCCAATAGCAAAATTGAATATCGATGAGCATCCCGAACTTGCGGATAAGTATCAAATTAGATCTATTCCAGCAATGATCGTATTCGAAAAAGGTGTTCCAGTAAAAACAGTTATTGGAGCTCGTCCAAAACACATACTCGTGAAAGAGTTTGAAGGATGGATTTAACATTTAGTGAATGGATGGCATTTGGAGTAAAGCAGGGATGGTGCGGACCTCCAGTATGTTATACCCATGACGGATTACCAATGTCAGAACAAGAAGGTACGGAGTTTGATGAAGGTCAAGATCCATGTATGCATATTGTTCGAATGTACGAAGATATTGGGATGAAAAAAGGAATAGAGGATAACCATTCCCCATCAACATGGCGGAATTCGTACACAAAATAAGTTTCTGCCTCAGGAAGAGACAGAATAAATAAGGAGAAATAAAAGAATGAAGTCATTCAAGAAAATCGCCCTAGGACTGGTTGCAGCCATGACTATGGGTACACTAATTGCAACACCTGCAAGTGCTGCTGTAATGACGGTTGCTCTAGATGTTAACGGAACAGCAAATACAACTGCTTCCGCTATTGCTACCCCAGCCGCTCTTCCAGTTCCTGCTGATAACACAGTAGATGCTGTAGACGCTTTGAAGTTTGTCGCAACTGTCGACGCAGGAACTTCTGTTACAGTATCAGCAACAAACGCAACAGTAGTTGCTGCTCTACACACAGCCGCTGCACCAGTTACAGCTTCTTCAGGATCATCTTCCTTGACAATTGCTACTGGCACAGGAACAACTGCAACGTTTTATGTATATACTAAAACGACAGCAATCGGTTCAGTAGTTGTAAATAACCAAGGAACAACCCTGACCTATTATGTACAGGGCACTGCTGGCAAGATTAATACTCTTGCAGTAAACGCCCCAGCTTCTGGAGCCGCTGGCACCAAGCAAGATATCGTAGTAAGCGCAACTGACGTATTCGGAAATAAGGTTTCTGGTAAGTCAATTACTGCTACAGTATTTGCTGCCACTGCTGTTCTAGATACAGCAACAGTAACAACTGGTGCAACTTTGACAGACTTTGGTTCTGCTACATTTAAGGCAACACTTCCAACAACTGGAACTCGTGCCCTAATTATGTTTGCCCCAACCACTGCTTCTGATGCAGTTGCTGCAGCCGTAACAGGATTGACAGCACCTACATTGGCACCATTTGCAGAAATTGCAGTACGTGATCTTGTTGCAGAACTTGCTGCTGAAAAGGCAGCACGTGCAGCAGAAAAGGTTGCTGCTGACAAAGCTGCTGCTGATGCGAAGGCTCTAGCAGATGCTGCTGCCCTAAAGGCTGCTGCTGATCTAGTCACAGCAAATGCAGAAATTGCTAAGCTTAAGGCCGAAGCTGTAACAGCTAAGGCTGCTGCTGATAAGGCTCTTGCTGATGCAATCGCAAAGGCTACAGCCGATGCTGCAGCTGCAAAGGCTGCCTCAGACAAGGCAATTGCCGATATGAAGAAGGCATTTAATTCACTTGCTAAGAAGTGGAATGCAAAGAATCCAAAGGCAAAGGTTGCTTTAGTAAAGTAATCTAAATTTAATAAGGGGGCAGGGCTCAAGGGTCTTGCCTCCTTATTTTATAAATGATAGAATAATATGGTGGAAGAATACTTACAAGAAAAAGTCCGACGGGACATAATAAAGGAAATAGGTAATCTTGAACTTCCAAATGAATGGAAGCCACAACAAGTGATCGATTACATAATCAGAAAGATAGAAATTAAATAATGTTAAAGAAATTAAAATTATGGCTATTCCCTACTGAGGTAGAGGGATTTAAATTTGATGCCGTTGACCGTGATGGCGATGGCAAGGTTCAAGAGGGTAGCCCTTTTGAAAGAAAGGTGACAGTTGTGAAGAAAACAACAGCAAAGAAGGCGACAGCTAAGAAGTCTCCAGCAAAGAAGACTGCTCCAGTCAAGAAGACTGCTCCAGTCAAGAAGACTGTAAAGAAGTCAACCCCAAAGAAGAAGAAGTAAATGGGAAAACACCACGACAAAATAGCTAAATCTCTAGAGATTAGAAGAAGTAATCATAAGGGTCCAGGGGGTAAAGTTCCAGGGTCTATGAATAAAAAGAAAACTGGCTATAATCGTGTAAAGGCTAACGGCTCAAAGTAATGACTTATATAGAGCAGTGTGAAATGAAAGGGTGCCAAAATGAGGCAACCCGCATGACAAGTACTGAGACTAAACATATAGTTATTTGTGACGACTGTTGGCATGAAAAGTATAAGAAATAGCATGTTTGATAAACTAATAAATATCCTCTGGGGGGCCGTAGAGAAGCTTTACGCCCTTCCAGAGGACATATTTGATATAGATGATGACGAAAATGCTATAATAGATGAATGAGCGGCTTTCTAGAACCGCTTAAATTATAACCTATAGGAGAAATAAAATGTCAGACGGAAAAGATTTGAATGGCTTCACAAGCCCAAAGGTAAATGATGCTCCAGTTTGGAATGGCGTACAATACGCAGCAGATCCAAAGCCAGCATTTCCAGCAACAGACAAGTCATCACAAGATGGCGCAGGTCTAGGCAACGGCGGCAAGTAATATGTGCGTTGAATGCGGCTGTGACAAATTCGGCAGCGAAACTGGTATGTCAAAGGTTCCTGGTGGAATCCTGGATGTTACCCGTGATGGTGAAGCAGGACTTACATTGAATATGACTGCATCACAACAGGAGAGATTGCGATTCATTAATGAGTAATGGTACAGGAATGGATTCGCCTCCAAATAGCGAACCATCAGGTGCAGTAACCTCTGCAGAAGTTGGACGCAAGAAACCAAGCCAAGGAAAGTTTAGATCAGGATTCGGTGAAAGACCACAGGTAAAAGTGGATACAAATAAACACGGAATTCGTAGAGAAACTACAGTAGGCGCAAAGAAAACAAAACCAAAGAAGGTATAAGGGATTCCCCCGCTAATGGCTTTTAGCTGTGGTGGGGGAACTTTATTATGTGTAAAGAATGTGGTAATTGTACGTTAGAACATGGCGGTAGATCAATAGATGATGCTATTGATGTAACTGAATCGTTAGGGTTTAAAAATGGATCTACAAGCAGCTGAGACAGCTCACAAAACAGAAGATAAGCCAGTAGCAAAAAAGGGATGGGCTTGCCCTTGTGCTGGATGTGCGAAGGCGGTAAAGCAAGAAAGAGCCCGCATCCAAGAGGAAATAGATAAGATAGATCTAAGTGCTCCTCACCATACAAATGCTCTTGGATTTAAAATGCTATTACAAGATATACTTAATCCAGGAGGCAAGAAGTGATTAAATATATGTTTAAATGCCCAACATGCAAAACAATAATGACTATTGAAACTAATCTATCTAAAGATAAAATTCATCAAGTCCCACCATGTCCATGTGGCATATCTCGAATGATCAATATGGCGAGTCCAGAATATGCCTACAAAGTATTGTAGACACGTCTATGAGCTCGTAAGAGCCCCTATCTGCCCTGAATGCGGTAAAGACACCCACGAGACGGACTGGAAGGTCGTAGCAGAGCAGAGAAGGCAATGGATAGCAGACGGCAAAGCTGATGCGGTAATATGCCCAGATTGCGGCGGAACAATTAGAAATTGGTGGTCAATTTAATCTATTGACCTACCCTATATATTATTATATAATATCTATTGTGGCCAAAAGTGCAAGGCCAAGTGCGGCGAAAAGAGAGAAGACAAATGAGAAATTTTCTAGATGATTCAATTGCAGAGCATAAGTCTTTGCCACCTTTGCGATGGATCGCAAATTGGGCGGGATCAATAGCATCTTCAGGACTACTTGAAATGTCCTATATGGAAGATGAAGGCCAAACAGATACATTTAAATATAAATTTCATGGATGGAAATGGGATACATTCTGGCCTCTATATCAAAAATATGGAACATTCTACAGAATGAGAATGGATCTATCTGGTCCAGGCTGGGATGATTATGACGAGAATGGAGTCCCATATTGGGAAAAGCTAGGAGTAGTTGATCCAGATTATGACCAATGGGACTATATTGACGGTGATGGAGATGCATTTAGGATAATAAAGGGCGGGAAATGAAATACGCAATAGGCATACTACTAGTATCCTTTATTATACTTAATTACTTTGCATGGCTTCAGAACCAATAATAGATCTATCTGATCCTCATGTGATTCATATAATATATCCTGAAGGAAAAGCAGTCAACCAGAATATGATGGATCCAAATATTGGCGGATATATAAAAAAGGCGGGAGAACAATGAGATGCAAATACTGTAATAGACCATATAGGTATATATATCAGTTTCCAGATGAAGTAGTTTTAGTATGTAAGCAACATTTAGCTGACTGTATCGAATCAGATTCTATAGCTGAAGGGCTAGAAGACCATTAAAAATTGTTTTAGCCAATAGGCTAAGACTTCCTATTCCCCCCACTTTTTCAGTCCTCTATAGGCCTTACAGAGCCTTTTATAGTGGAGTAAAGTGGAGTATTGTGGAGTAAAGTGGTTATTCATTTGTAACGAAATGTTATTGTAATATATTTAGATAGTTATATGTGTAATTGAACCTTATCCACAGGATGGACGTAATGTTGTGGATAACTTGTGGATAACTCCACATATGCATTTTCCACCAATTTTGTCAATAGCGCATATTTCAGGGATTTTGTCAAGGCCCTCGTAAATGGCATTTTATGCCCACAATTTACGAGAAATTTTGACGAATTCTGATCTATTTGTATAACATTTTGTTATATTCTATATGTATTATATTAGATTTGTTATAATTTTCTGGGATTTTTTATATGTTCTCGTAAATACGCATTCTTGCCCGCTATTATTTAACACAAAAGGGGTAAATCGGACATTTGGGATATTACTCCCATTTGTGTCCAATTCACCCCTATGGTGTATATTATATTTATTTAGTTAGTATTGTCCATATGGACCTGATAGAGTAGATTTATCTAGGGCTACTTCTTTATTGTGATATTTTTCGATAGCCCGCATTAGTTCTATCAGTTTTACTTGTGTATATGGTGGATATGTAGTTGTTATCATATTTGCCAT
>Ga0315903_10011713_pt1 | contig 10300 bp, 15 predicted proteins | sample LakEriMetagenome_7_FD_203524 | JGI IMG/M metagenome (GOLD analysis project Ga0315903, IMG submission 203524) | Freshwater fungal communities from buoy surface, Lake Erie, Ohio, United States - Buoy 2 MA119 | ecosystem: Environmental > Aquatic > Freshwater > Lake | place: USA: Lake Erie, Ohio... | reverse complement strand
CTTCTCAAGAAGAAGTCGTTGAACAACCAACCCAAAACGAAAGCGAGGCAGTCGTGGAGAACACTCCAGACACCGCAACCGTTGCGCCTGTGGTAGAAACCCCTGCGGTGGAAGCTGCGCGCCCAACTGTTGCTGCACCAATTTACGCGAAGCCACGTATCAACGTGACTCCGCTTGCAATGCTAGAAAACACAATCAAGGCATCCGTTTTCCATGACGAGGAAGCCCGTCAATGGATTGCAGCGGCATCTGATACAAGCATTACAACAGATGTACCCGGTTTAAATCCGACACGCCAATTGTCTGAGGTAATTAACCCAAAGACCACGGGCGTTCGTCCAGCTATTGAAGCAATCTCATCCGGCACACTTCCAGATGCAGGCATGAAATTCCAAATCCCACGCGTTAAAACTGCTCCAACCGTTGCAGAAGTAGCGGAAGGCGCAGCATTTTCAGATACTCAGGTCGAAATTGAGTACGTTGATGTCAATGTTAAGAAGTATGCAGGGATGCAGCAATTTAGCGTAGAAGTTCTTGACAGAACTTCACCAGCGTTCCTTTCTGAGCTTCTCGCTCTCATGGGCGATGCTTATGCTAAGGCAACCGATTTCGCAGTTATCACAGAACTTGCTGCAAGCGGAACCCTTGACTCAACTGCAACAACCCTTCCATGGGACGGCGCAGAATTTTCGTCATTCATTGCACGTGCAGGTGAATCCATCTACACAAACACATTCAAGTTTGCAACCGGTGTAATTGTTACTCCCAAGCAATGGTCAAACATTGTCGGTTTGGTTGATGGACAAAATCGCCCAATCTTCAATGCAGCAGCTCCACAGAACGCAGCCGGTGATCTATCGGTAAGCGCAATCCGCGGAACTGTTCTTGGACTCCCACTCTATGTGGACTACACTTTCTCAGGTGAAGGCGATGACTCAATCATCGTAGTAAACCGCGATTCTTACACATGGTATGAATCACCACGCCTACAACTCCGCGCTGAAAAAGTCGGAACAGGCAAGGTTGAAATCGGAATGTACGGCTATGGCGCAATTGCTACAAAGGTTGCCGCTGGAGCGTTCACATTCAACAAGGCGTAATAGCCTAGAAGTAGAGTTACCCCGCCGCACAGCCCTTGCGGCGGGGCTAACATAGAAAGGATAAAGAAATGCCAGCAACATTTGTTACCGAAGCTGAATTACGCAGCGCGCTCGGTATTGGCAACCTTTATTCGTCAGCCGTTGTTGAAGAATGTTGTCAAGCGGCTGAAAATATTGTAAAAGCAAAACTTTGGTATAACGAGTTTCCCGTGGTTGCGCATGAAAGCACCACAAGCGTTGCAACTATTTATTTTGAAGTGCCACACCCATTTATTGTTGGCGACACCATTACCGTAGAGAACTGCGGCGCTAAATACAACGGATCTAAGACCATTACAGCAATCACAACTTACGGCGTTAGTTACAGCGTAAACAATGCAACAGCCGAAGTTAAAAACGCCCTTGTGCCATTTGGGAAGGCTTACGGCACAACTCACATCGATTATTCGACATTACCTGAAGTCAATGAAGCATCACTTATGGTTGCAATTGACATTTGGCAGGCTCGTCAAGCATCCAACGCTGGCGGCATCTCACCTGATTTTCAGCCTTCGCCGTATCGCATGGGTAATACACTCATGGCGCGAGTTCGCGGTTTGCTTGCGGATCACTTAGCTCCGGGCGGTCAAGTAGGATAATGTCAGCAATCTCTACCCTACGTGGAACAATCGCGACTGCGCTAACTGATAATGCGGCGTGGCAGGTGTTTTCCTTCCCACCTGCCACTCCCCTTGCTAATAGCATCGTGGTACAGCCAAGCGATCCTTATATCGAGCCAAGCAATGACCATTACAAGACGGTTAAACCGAAAGTCAATTTCAAACTCGTTGTGCTTGTGCCTATGTTTGACAATCAAGGAAATTTAATTAACATTGAAGATTATTATCTGAATATAGTAAACAAGCTGGAAGCATCGAACATTGCTTATTCGATTGGATCTTTCAGCGCACCCGCAGTCTTGACCGGTGTGGCAGGCGATCTGCTATCCGGTGAAGTATCAATCAGCGTTCTATCAGATTGGAGCTAAGAAATGGCTGATAACGACAAAGAGCGTGAAGCTTTTCTGATCAAGATCGGTCAGATCAAGCCCAACGAACCAAAATCCACACCAACCGCTAAGAAAGATGAGGAATAAGCCAAATGGCAGTTTTCTTAAATAACAAGGTCGGACTTAAGATCAACAACGTCGATCTTAGCGACCACGTAACTTCCGTAACTCTCAATCAGGCGTTCGATGAACTCGAAGTAACTGCCATGGGAGATTCTGCACACAAGTTCGTAAAGGGCTTGGAGTCAGCAACACTTACTGTTTCATTCTTGAATGACACCGCAGCTACAAATGTTCTCGCAACCTTGGCGGGTGCATACGGTACAACTGTCGCATGCAAGATGTTGAACGATAAGGCTACTGCGGTCGGAGCGACCAACCAGCTTTACACCTTCGATATTCTTGTAAACAACCTAACACCTATCAACGGTGGAGTTGGCGATCTCAGCACACAAGACATCACATTCACGGTAAACTCCGCAGTAACAGCGGCATCAACCGGCACGTTCTAAATTAGGAGAAATGGGCAATGGCAAGACTTAAAGTTACTAGGGCAGATGGCACAGAGTCGATCCACGAGATTACTCCAGCCATAGAGTATGCGTTCGAACTGCATGCGAAGAAAGGTTTTTACAAAGCCTTTCAGGAAGATCAAAAGCAGTCCGATATTTATTGGCTTGCGTGGGAGTGCTTGAAACGTGCAGGCGCACCTGAAGTTTATCCGTTTGGGGATAAGTTCCTTGAAACCTTGAAGGCTGTTGAGGTTCTAGGGGACGACTCCCCAAATGGTTAGCGCGTGATACTTGGACTTACCGAATAGCAGAATTATCGGTAAATCTAGGTATTGCGCCTAGCGAATTCATCAACATGGATAGGGATCTACTGAAAGCGTTTTATGCAGTAATCTCTAAACAGGCGGAAGATAGGAAAAATGCCAGTCGTAGTAGAAGGCGTACCTGAGTTAAAGAAAGCACTCAGACAGTTTGCGCCTGATCTATTGAAAGACATGAACGCCGAAATCAAGGTGGCATTAAAAGAAGTCGTGAAGGATGCGCAAGCGAAAGTTCCCGGACAGGCTCCCGGCGGTTTATATAATTGGAATGACAACGGCATGGAAGCCAAATCACGCACAAGCCGTGAGCGTGGCTTTCCAAAATACAATGGTCGCGTAATCCGTAAAGGTTTGACCTATTCAATCGGCAGACAGAAAAGAAACCGTCAAGGTTTCGCCAGCTTATATTCATTGCTAAACAAATCAGCCGTTGGAGCAATTGTTGAAACATCTGGTCGCCTCAATGCCTATGGCAGACCACAGGCAGGCAACAGAAACAGCAAGAATAGCAAGCAGTTCGGTTCGAGCAACAATCCCGATGCTGGACGTAGATTCGTTGGTGCTATGAATGGCGTTGGTCCATTGAAGCAATATGACAAATTCAATCGTGGCAGAGGACGTTTGCTATATGCGGCTTATGCTGAAAACAACGGTAAGGCGTTGGATGCAACGTTCAAAGCCATTGACAAAGCGGCTAGGTTATTCAAGCAACGTTCGACAATGAAAAGGGCGGCATAATGTCAAATATCCGCATTGATATTGCTTCCGAGTTCAAGGATAAAGGGTTTAAGGCAGCTGAGAAGCGCACAACAAGCCTGAATCGCAAGTTTGATAATTTAACACGATCGGCTCGCCGCACGTTCATCGCTATTGCTGGTTTTCAGGCTTTACGCCGTTCGGTCGAAGCATTTGCCGCTGAGGATAAGGCAGCCAATAAATTAGCCGCAAGCCTACGCAATTTAGGCTTAGCGTATAACACTAGGGCAATTGAAGAATATTTAGAGTCAAGCGAAAAAGCCACAGCAATAAACAAGGATCAATTATCGCCAGCAATCGCACAATTGATCAGCACAACGCTCGATGCACAGAAATCGATGTCATTGCTGAACTTGGCGATGGACATTTCGACCAGCACGGGACGTGATCTCTCATCTGTAACAACTGCACTTAGTAGAGCATACAACGGCAACTTCACGTCACTAGGCAAATTACAGACTGCCTACACCGCCGCTGAACTTGAGGCAATGGGCTTTAACAAGAGCATCGAGGCATTAAGCACACAGTTCTCTGGCGCAGCGCAAAAAAACGCGACAACATATTCTGGCAAGATTGAATTGTTGAAAATCGCTTTTGGCGATGTAGCAGAGGAAATTGGCAAGGGTATTCTGTCTTTCCTTACTAGCTTGGGACAGGGCGATTACAATAAAGGTTTACAGAAACTAGTTGATTTTGGCTCAGCCATTGGCGATGTCTTTAGGCGTGCAGGCGTAAGCATTGAATACACAAAAGCGTTGTTATCCACCGGTTTCCGTATCGATGAAGAAGAAATGCGTAAGCTTGATGAAATTCGTGCGCGTTTTAATAACCCACAGGCTGCCGCTAACCGTGTTGCTAACAGCTCAGCGGCTAATCGCCAATTCTTAGCAGATTATCGCAAGCAACAAACATTACAAAAGAAAATAGAAGCAGATCGTAAAAAGGCAGCCGCCCTAGCAGCTAAAGCAGAAAAGGAAAAAGCCAAGCGTGAGCGTGAAGCTCAAATGCTCAAGCGAGCTGGAACCATCTTCGATTTAGAAAATATCCAAATCGTTGCAGCCCTACAAGGGCAAATCGATGGTGAACAGCGTTTGCGCCTAGTTGCCTTGCTTGCGTTAAACAACGGTATAGCAGAGGCAGCGGAGAAGGCGGCATCTGCGGTCGTTGCGCTTAACGCGCCAGCCTTGGCAAACCTTGGAGTAATTGTCAGGACAGGCGATACCATTGAAACGGTTATCGGTAAGTTAATCAACGCACAAGCAAGGGTGGCTTTAGTAGATCTAGGCATTAGTAACATTCCTAAAGCCAAGAATCCTTTTGAAGCATGGGATAAAGTATTTAAAGACATCATTTTCAACCTAGATACCATTGCTGAAAAGTTAAAGAAAATGCCAAGCGTAAGTGCTAATGCTCAAACAGGGATTACAACTGCTCCAAGCACGACAGCGGCAGCGCCATCGTTTTTTGATCGTAATGCTCCAACCCCAATTTTCCCTGCTCAGCCAAGCATCGGAGAAGGTCCCGGTAAGCCATATTTGCAAAACCTATCACCCGACTTGCAAGACATCTTCGCTGGTCTTGGCATTAACTCCAAGACCCTATTTGATTTGCAAATCGGTGCGGAGAACGATAACCCGATGGTGATTGTGAACGTTCAAGGATCTGTTACAACTCAGGGCGACCTAGTGGAAGCCATTACCGATAGCCTTTATAAATATCAAAAGAGCGGCAAGAGCATCCTTGTAGGTTCGGTAGAGTTGTAATGCCAGCACCAACAATCCGCGTATTCGTGGACTTTGATAGCGATACCGCGTTTGAAACCGACCCGCTGATCCTTGGATCTGTAACTGAAGGCATCCTTGGCACTAACCGCCTAGGTTCTGGAACCTTGCCGATTGAGATTACAGACTTGGTAACTCGCGTAGGTATCCGGCGCGGTCGCAATCGCATCACATCAAGGTTCGAGTTTGGCAGCGCAGATGTGGTCTTATATGATCAAAACGGCGATTGGAACCCAACCAATAGCGCAGGCGCTTACTACCCCAATCTTGTGCCATTACGCCAAATCATTATTTATGCAACGTATCTGGGCGTGGATTACTACATCTTTTCAGGATATATCACAAACTACGACACAGGCTTCAGACAGGGTAACGAGGATGTAAGCACGGTAACCCTTCGCTGCGTGGATGCCTTCAAACTGCTTGCAGGCTCGGCAATAACAACCGTGGCAGGTGCAGGCGCAGGGCAGCTCTCAGGCGCTCGCGTAGATGCCCTTTTAAACGCCGTAGAATGGCCTATAAGCCTTCGAAACATCGATGTTGGGGAAAGTACCCTACAAGCCGATCCCGGCACGTCTAGGAACGTTTTAGAGGCCTTACAGACGGTCGAGAACAGCGAGTTTGGTGGCATATTCATTGACGGTGAGTCCAAGATCAATTTTGTCGATCGCAACTCACTTATCACTAGACCAGCGACTTCGGTTTATACGTTCAGCGATACAGGCTCAAATATCTCATACACAAATGCAGTCGTGGCTTTTGACGATACCACCATCGCAAATGATGTGACTGTGAACCGCTTGGGCGGAACGGCACAGAACGTATTTGATCAACCTTCCATAGATAAATACTTTTTGCACTCAGGCATCCGGGAAGGCATCCTAGTTCAGACTGATACCGAGTCCCTGAATCAAGCTCGCGGCATCCTAGCCACACGCAAGGATCCTGAAGTCCGAATCGATAGCATCCAACTTAACCTATATGACGATACCAACCCAAATAAGCCCTTGGCTGGCGTGGACATCGACCTATTGGACGGCATCACGGTTATCAAAACCATGCCGGGATCTACCAGCGTTACACAGCCTAGCCTTGTAAACGCCATTCATCACGATATTACGAAATCAAGCTGGAACACCACTTTATACACTTCTGAGCCTTTGTTAGCTGGCTTCGTGTTAAATAGCACGGTAAGCGGTATACTTGGCGAGGACGTGCTGAGCTACTAAGGAGCAATAATGGCAGGTGCAGGATATAAGCTGTTTAACACGGGTGACGTGCTTACAGCAGCTCAGGTCAATACATACTTACAAGAGCAAGTAGTGATGCGTTTTGCGACAACAACCGCGCGTGATACCGCTCTTTCAGGGGTTTTAGCTGAAGGAATGATTTGTTATATTGACGCTGATAATAATCTTTACAAATATACAGGTAGCGCATGGGTCAACGTTGATAGTGGTTCAACTTCCCCATTGACAACAAAAGGCGATTTGTATACTTATTCGACAACAGATGCAAGACTTGGCGTAGGCACAAATGGTCAAGTTTTAACAGCCGATTCGACAACCGCAACCGGCCTAAAATGGGCTGCTGTCGCCGCTGGTGGAAAAGTATTACAGGTGGTTGGAGCAACTACTACAACTTCAACGACTGTTTCTACGTCTACTCAAACGGACACAACACTAACCGCATCAATAACCCCTTCAGCCGCAACTTCCAAAATTTTGGTTTTGGTAACTCAATCTGCTAGTTTTGAAAGAGCTTCTGGAAATAATATGGGTTACAAAGTTTCTCTGCTGCGCGGTTCAACTGTTATTTCAGGAAATGCAACGTCGCGATACGTTTCAATTGGCGACGTCGGAGGAGCGACCAGTCTTTATGGAACAATTCCCGTAAATTTTACAGTTTTGGATTCTCCGAGCACGACTTCTTCCACAACATATAAAACACAGGGATCAATTACAACGGGAGATAATGTCACATTCCAAAACAATTCAGTTACTTCATCCATTATTTTGTTGGAAATAGGTGCATAATGTCTGAACTAAAAAATTATCTTGTCTTGGCTATTCGCAAATTACGCCCGAGCGCAGAATTTTCTTTCACCGATAACGACTACTCAACAATCAAATGGGACGTTCTCGAAGGAAAAGCTCCCACTCAAAACGAAATTGATAAAGCCATTGAGGAAATTAAAAAGGAAGAATTGGAAGCCGTAGCCGCTAAGCAAGCTGAGAAGGAAGCAATCGCAGCTAAGCTTGGTCTAACCGCTGAAGAATTGGTGAAGCTACTTGGCTAAGTTGTGTAAAGCGGGGCAACAACTCAGAGAACAGATTGACGATGCGTTCCCCGATAGAGATCGAGCTAGTGATGGCTGGATCGGTGATGCAAAGCATTCAGCGCGTAAGTCCGATCACAATCCTACTGCTGAAGGCATTGTTCGTGCCATCGACATTGACGCTGATCTTAGATCCCACAAAACCGAATCGTTCTACCTTGCTGATCAGCTTCGATTACTTGCCCGATCTGATAAACGAATTTCTTACATAATTTATGATGGTAAAATTGCCAGCTGGCGCAGAAATTATAAATGGCGCAAATACAATGGGCATCCACACCGGACACACATACACATTAGTTTTACTGCGAAGGGCGATGAAGATCGCAGTATGTTCAGAATACCGCTACTTACGGGAGAGCCAATAAATGGAACAAGCAAAAGCAGTCGCCGCAAGTTGGGCAAGATCCTTTCTAGCAGCAGGAATAGCAACATACCTAGCGGTGGGTTGGGATGCACCTGCAATTGTCAATGCAGCTCTGGTCGCGAGTCTGCCGGTTATTCTCCGTTGGCTCAATCCTAACGACACAGCTTTCGGAAGGCGATGACTCCCGCTGAATGGGCTGCATTTGTAGCAGCCATCCTTTCCTGTTGTGCACTTATTGTCGGTGGACTTCGTTACATTATTCGTCATGAAGTACCCGGCATTTTGGAAGCATCAAACATCGTGTCGCGCATCGATAAATTAGAGCGCATGGTTCTAGAATTGCTTACTAATGAGCGCAAGAAAACCCACAAAAAGCGAACTAGCCGCTAAGCGTAAGCGCAAGGAAAACGCTGCGCGTAAAGCTGGTTTTGATCCGTTAAAGCCTATTGATATTTGGGCTGCACAAATTGTGGAATGTTATGAAGCGCTTGTGCGGGCAGGTTATGGAGAAGATAGAGCGCGCTGGTATATAGAAGAGCAGATGCGCCTACCTGACTGGATAATCCCGAATCCAGACTTAGATCCATACGAAGAGGATGAGGATGACGATTAAGCGAATCGTAGTCATTTCCGATTTACAAGTTCCGTTCCATGATAAGAAAGCAGTAAAGAATGTCGCCCAATTCATCAGAAAATACAAGCCTGATGACGTTCTATGCGTTGGTGATGAGCTCGATTTTCAGACAATCAGTCGCTTCAGTACCGGACGGGATGAATGGTCGGGAACTATCGGGCGCGATAGAGACACTTGCCAAAGTGTTTTGTACGAATTGGGTGTCACCCATATTGTCAGATCCAATCACACCGACAGACTCTACAACTCATTAAGCAAACGCTTACCCGGTCTTATCGGGCTTCCAGAGCTTCAGTATGAGAACTTTATGGGTTTTGATGCATTAGGCATTAAGTTTCATCGCAAGCCTTATCAGTTCCATGAGGATTGGGTTATGGTGCATGGAGACGAGCAAGCCACTAAGCCACAGGGCGGGCTTACGGCATTGGAAGCTGCAAAACGCCATGGGAAAAATGTTTTGTGCGGTCACACGCATCGTCAGGGGATTTCATCTTTTACGACGACATCGGGTGGCGTTGTTACGGGAACGCTTACGGGATTTGAAACCGGACATCTCATGTCAGAATCTCAGGCTTATTACACGCGCGGTACGATGAATTGGCAAAAAGGTTTCGGTTTGATTTACCTTGACAAAAAGCGGGTACAGCCGGTTGCTATACCGGTCGAGCGCGACGGATCATTTATCGTAGAAGGGAAGCGCTTTGGCTAAGCTCAAAAATAGTCGTCGTCCCAACAAAGCCGTTATGTTTGCCATTTTGCAAGCTCAAGATTGCCGATGTGCTTATTGCAATGTAGGTCTGGATGAGGTTGAAGTGGAATGGGATCATTTTATACCCTATGCGTGGATGCGCACTAACGCAGCCAGCAACTTTGTAGCGGCGTGTAAGCCTTGCAATCAGTTCAAGAAAGCCCGTTATTTCGCTTCTGAAGCCGATTTAAGCGACTTTTGTTTAGAGATGGTCAAACTACACGGAAGTTGGGGCGAAGGCGTCCCTGAGGGCATTACAGCGGCTTTCCTGGTGAAGCGCTTTGGTTGATGACATTTTTCCCATTAGGCGTTCAATTGATGACCACGTTGACGCAATTGACTTGGGCGTGTCGTTGACAAAATAGGCATTTACCCTTCAAAATAGGATTTGAAATCCTATTTGAAAGGGGATATTCATGGGCACAATACGGTTCGACCGTAAGTCCGGTGCATATACGGACGGTAAACACTATGTGAAGGCATCCTTCATTAGAGAATATGCAAAATCAAAGCTAGGCATAAGCCAACAGCGCGGCAGATTAAGTCGCGAAGTATTGGCTGCGTATTTCCTTGATGTTCATGGGGTGAGCGCAGATGTCGAATAACTTAACTGCCGAACAAATCGCTTACATCATTGCATGGTTATTTGTTGGGCTTCTATTAGTGTGGTACGTAGCAAGCAAAATCTATGAGAAG
>Ga0315903_10011712_pt1 | contig 10301 bp, 5 predicted proteins | sample LakEriMetagenome_7_FD_203524 | JGI IMG/M metagenome (GOLD analysis project Ga0315903, IMG submission 203524) | Freshwater fungal communities from buoy surface, Lake Erie, Ohio, United States - Buoy 2 MA119 | ecosystem: Environmental > Aquatic > Freshwater > Lake | place: USA: Lake Erie, Ohio... | reverse complement strand
TCGCTGATATGTCCACAACGACGACAGTACGCCCTTCCAAGCTTTGACTCTTGAAGATCAATGGATCTTCTGAATCCAATTCACCAATCTTGGAATCGAGTTTTTCTAATTGCTTGAGTAGTTTCGCCAACTCTTCGCGATCGGGTGACTTTTTTTGCATCTCGATCTGTAGATCTGAGAGAACCTTATTCTGGGCATCGATCACACGCTGGATCTCCTGATTTCGCCTCTCGGTGCGTTCGATCTGCTGGTTGAGCGACTGAATGCTTGCTTTGAGATCCTTCGCAACTTCTTCTTTGTTGAATACTTGAACGTTTCCGACTTTGGCAGACATCGCGTCGAGCTTGCTGGATTGGCTCTGAAGCTCCTGAAGCTGCAATTCCAAGTCCGCAATGGCTGAGGAATAAGTATCTTCAACGAACTTCTTTGACGAACTTGCAGAGGCTTTTCGCGTTACCAGATCGACCATCATGATCAATGTGATCAGTACAAAAATTCCAACGACCGACGTGATGATATCCTGGAAGGCGAAGAATGATACCGATGGTCCTTGGGCCTTGCGGCGTCCCATGGTACTAGATCTCCCTTGATTGCTCGAATGGAAGAATCTTTATCCGGCTAACGATCTGACGCATGCAGTATTCACTGCAATCGTCAAGAAACTGCTCTTCACCTGTCTTTTGAAGAGTCATCCACAATTGCAGCACCAAAGCGATCACAAGAGCTAACAGAGTCGTATCGAAGGCGGTGCTGAGTCCTGAGGTAACTTGGGTCAGCGAAGCTACAATCCCACTCATGTCACTTTGGTTATCGAGCAGGCTGCTGAAACTAGCGATCGACTGCCCAAGTCCAAGAACCGTTCCGATAAAGCCAAGAACGGGAATGGCCCAGAGGAAACCATTGACCAAGCCGAAAGATGTTTCGTGGGCAGACTCATCGCGATCAGCCATGGAATTTAGCATGTCATCCACATCGGACACTCTTCCGAGGTTTTTTAGGTTCGAGATCGCGACAAGGATACGGTTGTAAACAATGAATCGCTCTGGATCCGACGCGTTCTCATGAAGCTTTGTAACTACCTGGTCGGCTGTCTGGGAGCTGAGCACGAATTGATGCGAAGAAGGAATCGCATCGTATTGGAGCGCTCGACGCTGGACTCGGAGTTTCTGCCGTTTTACCAACAGGATGGCCATACACCAAAAACCTAAAAGGACCGCAGCGTGCTGGGTTGGACCCCGCTTGAGAAACAAATCGGTGTAATAGGATGATGGCAAGAATGTTACAAAGGAGTAAAACAAAACGGTCAAAACCAACGCGATCAAGCCAGTAAACCAAGGATGAGCATAGGTTCCCGAGCCGCTGGTGAATCCACAGCGGCGCTCGATATCCATCTCAAAGAAGCATAAAGGTGGTTTGGGTTTTGACTGACTCATGAATACATCCGCATCGAACGACTTGGCACAGGTCCTTTTATCATCTTGATTTCGTGAACAAGTGGTTTAGCCGCCAGGTTGAAAAACGGACGCAAGACTAACCCCCAAGGCTAAAAACATAAACGCAAGAAGAAAGCTGGCGATGATGATCGACATAACGAATACACCGAGCGTTGTCCAAAACTTAGAATAAGCGCGGAATACCTCATGTACCTCATTGCTTGTTTGGCGGTAACGAAGTATCTGAACGGTCGATGCAACTCGAAATAGCAAAATTGCGATGTAGAAGGCGACACAACAAGCTGCAAAGACGAGCAAGGTAGTGACAATGCCAAGCGCCTTGATCGGTCCTGCTCCTGGCGCAGATGCAGCACCGATGAAAAGCAAAGAACTGCCAATCACTGAGATCGCAGCGTAGATCACAGCGCAGATCGCAATAAATAAAATCCAGCCTCGAGGTTTGTAAACATCAGCAGCGAAGGAAGAAATCGATGCATCACCTTCGGTATGAACGGAATCATTGGATGCATTCGAAACGGAAGTTCGAGACGCTTGTTTTGAAAACCACTCCGGACGAAGCATCCCAGCTTCCATCCATTCGGCCATCCCGTTTTTCCAAAGCATAGTCTTTGCATTAACCTTACTCGATGCGATCCAAAGCCTAAGACCGGATTCGTCAACAGGTCCTTGATTTGCATCGTCAAAATGGGCATACCACTCTTTGGGGCTTTCTGCTGACTGACTCTTTTCGACGACCTTTGCCGTTGTTGTTGCGACCTTCGCAGCCTGGGCGGGAAAGAACTCCTCGTATTCGCTCGCGAGTCTCCAGTTCGTTCCGTCGGGTGAAAGCTCGTGCTGACGAGTGATCTGCCCTCGCTTAACCATTTCGCGAGCCTTTTCGCTCGTGAGTGGGCCTAAAACCCTGCCTTTGAAACGAATGTAGATGCGGTCGCTAGACATTGGCACGGCCTCTTTTGTTTTGATTGCTGATTACGATTGCGTGGTTGTTCAAGGTGAATTTCCCGGATCTCTTGTCCAAAACAAAGGTCGGCCAGCCAAAAGCTCGTTGTCCGATGCTTTTATGGTCACCTGCTTATTCTCGACACGTCCAACCTGAACCAATTTTCCTTTGATTGGCGTCGTTCCCGTCGCGACAACGATCCAAAGCTGCCCGTCGGGTACATCCTCTCGGTAGAGGAATGGTTTTACGGTTCCGGTACCGTCTCGAAGCAATCCACCAGCCCATACCAACTTAGACTTGGACAAATTTGTGATTGCAGAGTCCTGTGATTTTCGTGTTTCCTCAAGTCGTATTTTTGCTTGGTTGAAAAGCTGGCTTAAATCGTCTCGAAGATCTTCGTTGGTTACTTCTTCCTCAAACCATCTTTTTCTACGTTCCGAGCTTTCGTTAAGATTAGCTTGCACTTGAGCAAATGCTGTTTCGAATGTAGGGCTTGATTCGCTCGCTGCAGAAACCAATCTGGAAAAAAGCATCTCTTTTATCGTTCCGTCTACTCCGGGCCTCCTTACGATGTTTTCAAGCATTTCGACAAATTGATTATCCCAATTCGATGGGATCGATGTTTTCTTCGAGTCGATATCGCGCACGAGGTTGAGCACGAACTGGCGAGGCTCGTCTTCGATGGAAAGCTTTCCTCGAAAGTCACGGTTGGAAACACTACCGGTTGCATCTGTTATCACTTGTATAGTTGTCGTTGATGTTACCGTATTGCTTTTGATTCTCTTTAAAATATCCGCTAGAAGATCTTGGTGGACGAAGAACCTTTTGTTCTGACTATCTTTTATTGTCTTGAGTTCGATAATCACTGATTCGTTAAATTCTTCGATAAGTGTCTCAAGAACCTTGCCACGCGATTCAAAACCCGTGTACTTTTTCTCGAAGGCGTTGATCAAAGCGTCGCCTGGTAGATTTGTTATCTTGTTTCTACTAATCTTCTGTCGGTTGTTAAGATCCGATGCAGTCGTTTGATCCATTTTTGAAGAAGCTTTGAGCGCAAGATCATTGCACCATTTATTCCAATCCTCGGCGTAGTCCCATAACTGCGATTCCTTGAGAGACTCTTTGAATTCTTGTGACATCGGCTCATCCGGAAGGCCATCCACATACTTTTTGAGTTGGGTTTTGTATGCCTCGATGGTGGTTGCACCTTTTAGACCTATCAAGCCCTCTTGCTTGCGTTCCATTTCCCTACGCTGTTTTCGAAATGAATCACGCAAGCTTGAAGCTCGTTGATAAGCAAGATCAACCAAACCGGAACCCTGCAGGGTTGCCTTTGGGTATTTGGTCAGCAGAGCTTTGATATCGAACAATACCCCGTCGATATCCGCATCTGCGATCTTTCCGATCGGCGATTGTTTAAAAGACTCTAACTTGGATTCCAGGGAAGCAAGATCCTTGCGTAGCAACTGAAGTTCATCATCGGATAACTTGCGCTGATAGTCCTCATACTTATTTCGTATCGCTTTGATGCTATCTTTCTCTTCGGGCGTTTTAGCGATCCTCTCAGCGGCGGATATTCGCTCGATGCTTAGTTCATCCAAAGTTGGTGAGTCTGCGTAAGCAATCAATTGACTCGCGTTTTCCGCTCTTTGTTGTTCTTGCTTCAGTTTTGCATCGAGGTTGGTCTTGAGCGAGATAATCTCTGGAGCCTTTACGACAATCGCGGATTGTTCAGAAAGAGTCTTATAAACCGTGCTAGCCTGACTAAGTTCTTCCTTTTCAATTAGTTGCTTTAGACGTGCTGAAGCCGTCTCGACCGCCGCTCGGTAGTTTCGATTCCATAGCCAGAGACCGAGGCTTAGTGCGATCATCAGTGCGGCAGCAATAATTCCGGTTAAGGCCAGGACTTGCTTTCGCTTCGCATTTTGCCTAAGTTCTCGCACACGGGTATCGCATCGTTGATCCAGAAGCGGATCGATTCCCATTTGGCAAGCAAGTACATCTTGATAGGCCGAAACAATTGCCAATTCTTTCGAATCTGGCTTCGATAGGATCGCTGTGAGCTTAGCGCAACGAGCTTCAAACCGTTCGATATTCCTCCTGTCTTCTTGCCTTTGAGAAACCCAGTCTAGAGCAGGTGCGACATCTTCAAGTAATTCGCGAGGAGGGGGCGACTTGAGCAGCTGGAGGTTGCTTTCCCACTGGTTCGCTAAACCGATCGCGGACTCTTCATTTCCAGCGGCAAAAGCGTTGTGAAGCGAATCGGCTAAGCCTTTGAGGGAGTCGATTTGACTCAAAAAAATCTGTCGGTCAGCGAATCCGTTGACTTTATCGATCAGGTTTGCGTGTGGTTTTACAATCCACCGCGGGAAGTTAAGTTCTTCTTGGAGGGCCTTTAATCGAGGCATGCTATCCGGGATCGCTGGGATCTGGCCATACTCCGTGGCAATTTGGGAGAGTCGAACGGTTTCCCAGGCCTGAATATCTTCGAGCCAAACGGTATTGAGTGAATCAAGCTCTGCGATATGCCGTAGAATCTTCAACCTCCAGGCGAGCGGAGCTTTCGCGATCGCTAGCCGTCTGTGCTGGCGCAGAAGTTCTTCGAGTGGCTGCTCTTCCAAGAGGGCTTCATTTACCTGCTGCACGGCATCGACATCCAGATTTTCCGGGACATCGATACCATAAAACTGTAGGATCTCGATCCATTCCGCAAGCTCTGGAAATTCAAGTTCGGCCGCGGCATCTAGAACGTTGGGAACCATCCTAGCACGTTGCAGCGCTTCGCTGCGTAGCCCTCGTCGAATCAAACCGATGCATTCGTTGAGTCTTTGGTTTACTCGCGAGACGCCTGCTGAGTACTCTTGCGCCAATGGCTCGAGTTTCTCTTGCGTCAGCCCGTTTGGCTGTTCAAGTTGTTTTCTGATGCGTTGGGATATAGACATAATAAAAATAGCTTGTTTTACTCTTGGTCGCTCGCTGACTGAGGGGCCGCAGGTCTACGTGGATCGCTACTTTGCGATGACTTAATAACTAGTGTAGAAAAATTAATATCAACTATTGAGGATGTATCGACTTGAATCGGAAGCTTCATTTTCCTGTACTCCGTAGGCAAAGATCCACCCATGACAACAATGTCTTCTTTCGGAGACTCAATGATTAAACTGGGGGATGTGTAAACCGTATCCGTAAGTTCTTCAATTTCTTTCATTAAATCATGAAACTTATCGAAACCCTCCTTGAAAGCCTGATAACCTGAATCTTTTTTCATCGCCCTAGTATGATACCATAAAAAAAACTTGGATTCAGAATCTATTACCCCCTGCTTTTTTTTACGTTCCGGCTCGGTGTCCTCTGCAAAAATCTGGTGCCTACTAGAAATCTTCCCGTACAAAACCTTTAGCAACTCCTGTCCTGTTTTATTCGGACTTTCAAAATCGTAATCGTCTATAAGTCCCTTGACCCGTCGTGTGACTGAAGAAACATTTCTCCTTTCATCGCAATCTTTTTTCAACCAGAAATTCTTATTATCTTGCATTTCCGCTTTTTCAAACGCCACATGCAATTCAGAAAGCAAACCGCATTGCTTGGCATCGTTTTTAACCACTCCGAAAAATTGCTTCAGACCGCCGTTAACCAAAGATCTTTTTTCACGAACAAACGAAAGCAATTTATCGAAATGCAATAAAAACCTTGATGCATCAGTATTATCTCTAGGGGCGATAATATCCGAAACACCAAATAAATCGTTGAAGCTTTTCTTCCCCAGTTTCGGTTGTAAATCCGAATCAAATAAATCGGGTTCAAAAACTTTTATGCTTAAATTGAAGTCATTATCGATTTTCGCAACCGCGCTTAAGGAATCGAGAAATGCAACCGGCTTCGCTTGTAAGGAAATATTCGTACTAGGGATTGATGCGCTCAATAAAACGCTCTTGCCTTTCGATCCATTTGGAATAACGAATGGTTCACCGTATTTCGATCTTTGGATTTGCTTTGCCTCACCATTTGCTTCGATTTCCCAAACTAAATCGCTTGTTTCGAGCAAAAGATTTAGATAGTCATGCGATTGAGGTGTTTCGTTTTTAATTTCAAGCAAACCGCATATTGTATCTCCTGGAATTAAATATTGAGCGTCCTTATCTTTCATCTTTGGGGTGATCATTTTTAGTGAAAAGTCTTCCGGCTTAGCGTCATTAATTACGGGCACCATTTTTGATTTTATTACTAAACCACAGCCAGTTGCCACTATCTGCGTTTCATCATGCGTAAAATCGGAAGACACTGAAATGTTTGCTTCCCCGTTCTGTCCCAAGGGGATTGAAGCCTCTGTTTCGTCTGGAAGTAATCCGCAAACTGCTTTTGACTTTAGTAATTCAAAGTCGATTCCAATCTGTTCGTCTAATTCCGAATCTTTCTTAAGAGTAAGTGTAGCTACAATTGAATTCCCTCTTATTGCGACAGGATTAATTCCCTTCGCGAGTGAATTTTCTACTCTGATTTCAACTAGATCCTCGAGATAACTCAGATCCTTTGTTTCTAGCTTTTTGCTTGTAGGTTCTTGTTCGTGTGATGGGCCACTCGATTTATCAGGGGAATTTTTCTCTGAGTCGGGTTTCGTGAATTCAGATACGTTATCACTTTTTGTTTCATGATTTGATTGAATTGTTTTTGTTGAATCATCTATAGAAGCGATGTTTATCCCGTTCCATTTTTTGGCGATAATGGTAATTCCAAATATTGCCGCTACTACGCTAGTTGCCAGAATTCCAATTGCTATAAAGCTTTGAATCCCTTTAGCTTTGTTTGCATTCGTTCCTGCCATCTGTGCTGGTAAGGTTACTTGGTTTTTCAGATTACGATTCAATTGAGGAGGGACATTGAACTTTGGGTCTTCAAGTGAATACTCTGAGTCCAGACTTAGTTCCATTTCGATGTTTTGATCTTGAGCGTGTTCGTTTATCTTTTGAACTGTTGCATTTTTCGGTTCGTCGAACTGAGTTGAATTGTTGATTTTGTTCGGATCGCTGCCAATTATTACGCCCATCCGGGCCGCATCGACTGCATTGTTTAAGCGGGGTTCGCTCTGCTTGATCGTCAAATCGATAACGGTACCTCTTGCGCTGGCCATGCGAGCTTCATCACTGCCAGCAACAACGCACCGCACCCGGCAATCGACGTCAGGAGGGAGCGTTGTCACATAGGTTCCAAACGTTGCTTGCCAGCGTTTGCTGGGTGGAAGCAAAGCGATCGATTCTTCAATTAGGCCGAGCAACTCATTGGACTGGTGTTCTGCAAAGATGATGAAAACAGGTCGTGGGCTTGTGCTCAGCCACGCGTCGGCGACCACGCCCCCCCAGCCTGCATCACCCGTGATCGCTTCCCATTTTCGGCAGATCTGTGGTTCAGTTGATAGATCTGGCAAAGCGGGTGGCGAAGGTATATTAGCGCACTGGCCATCCCAGTGATCTCTCATCACGCCTGGTTCTGCCAACAATGCTGCCGGACCGCATGCCGGCATCGGTGCATCGACGACAATGTGGTGAGCGAGCTTGTTCGTCCGTTGGCTATAATCCAGCCCGTAGTCGGAAATTCGAGAAAGAACCGAGATCTGACGGCCACCGACCATAAACCGAAGATGCGAGAAGCCGACTGGATTCTTTGATGCATCAGGAGTCCCAGATGGATACAAGTGCCGATAGCCACTTAGCGACTCGAGCTTGGTAGCTAGATTGAGCGGCATTCCGACGGTGCTCAGCACCGTGCAGAATCCACGACTCCCCTGCTTTAGCCCCTGTGGAGCGGATGTGTATAGTAGTTCGGCGTTCATTTGCAGGGTTCCTTGATTCGGCGTTTTGGAAACCTATCGCTTGGTTTAAAAAATTTTTGTAAGGTAATTACCGTTGTCGGTTCGCAAGGCCGATCAGCCCCGAGCACCATTTGCTTATAGCATAGAGCATGGGTACTTCTACCCAATATGGGTTGAGCGACTTGGGACGCACGCCAAATGCTCCTGTTTCCGAATCGTGCTCTGGTGCGCATCCAGTTGCACTTACGGGGATGAACAGGAGATGTTTGGTAAATCCTTCTGCTGCGGCAACAATTTCTGGAGTCAGCCTGCGAAGTAACGCTCCAACTTGGTTCGAAACATCTTGGATCCGATCGCCGTCTAGAACGTGCAAAGGGTTGCTGCCTGCTCCAGCTTGTCTGTAAGGTGGGTCTTGCTTCAGGTCGGGAATCAGACCCTTCCAGCTATCCCATTTGGTCACGACGATGATCAGTGGCCTTTGGTCTAATTGGTCATCTCGGAGTCCCGCATGACGCCGTACCCGCTGGATTGCTTCCAGAAGAATGGTGTCTTGTCGTGTGACGCTTTCGCGTGCTAACCGGGCTGCACGATTTTGCATTTGTGGATCGCTGGACTTCCCTTCGCAAGCACGTCGAAAACGTGCATCTTGCGTGGGATCAAACAAAAAGAAAAGTGCTTTAGACAGAGCAAGGTGCCTAGTCACGGGGGCTGTGGAAGAGTCGCTACCTGGGAGGAAATGCTCGCCAGCGTTGTCATAAAGACACATCACCCTGGACACCGAATTGGATTTTGCGTAATTCGGATGTGAGGACATCGGTTGCAGGGTGAACAAAAACGGACGAGGGTAGCTCACAACATGGGTGCCCATGTTCACACGATCGTAAAGATCACCATCGAGTTGTGTTTTCGCGATCGAAACCAGCGCATTTGGATCTGGGTTTAGAAACTGCTGCTCTTCGTACTCGTGGAGTCTTGCATTTGCGACCGGATCGGTATCGGTCATTGCGATCGAGAAGCGGCTTGGGAACAGTTGACGAAGTTGCCAGCTCATGGATGCAAGGAAGTAGCTCTTTCCAGATGCCGGCGCTCCGAGAATGGAGAAAAATACGGGAGCGATTTGGTACAGAGGTCTTGCGATCTCGAGGTGACAAGCCGGGCAAGCCAATCGCGTTGTTTTCTGGCCTTCTGGGTCGATTGCTTCTCCATCGAATGTGAACCGTGAAGGTAGAAACCGCATGGTTTGCTGATCGCCCAGTCTCGGATCGCCAAACAGGTTGGGGTGGTCGGTCGCGATCCACAACGATTCTTCAGGTGAAAAATCGTGCCAACAATGTGGGCAGGTGATTCGGCTTCGAATCGTGAACGAAGTGCTCTGGTCAGGCATGACAGCGTGGTTTCGATTTGTTGTCGTCGGGATAGTTTGGCATCGAGTATAGCGAATACTTGCCCGAAAGGGAACGAGGCGGTAAGCTACCCAGCAGAGATTTGCTACTGCGAAACTTTTACCGTGAACCCCTCATTATTACGCCCGGAGGACACCCCATGGATCCTATCGCGATTGTTAGGCTGTTTTTTTTGAGCTTTTTGCTAGAGGTGTTTTTCTCTTTAGGGATCCAGCCAATCGGATTTGCTCAGGAAAAAGATGTTTTTTCCGAGCAAGAGTCTGCCGGAAAGCAAGAAATCGCAGGTGAACAACTGCCCAAAGCCGGTCAATCGAGGGAAAATGCGTTTCCAGCGATCGAGCGAGACTGGACCGAAGCAGGAGAACGTGGTCGTAAAATACGGGGTAGTGTGGTCAAACTTAATCCGAACCACGTCTTGATACGACTCATTGATAGTGACCAAGAAAAGCTGATTAAAAGATCGCAGCTTTCACCGCTCGATTTGGCCTTTTTGGATTTGGCACCGATGGTTCAAAGGGATGCGATACAGTACGAGCAAACACGATCGCTATGGGATGCAGTGCACGATGGCAATTTCCCGGACTTAAAGACAGCCAAGCAGCAATTGGTAGGCTTTCCGAAATCTCCGTATGGATTGCTTATGGCAGGGGTAGCAACTGCTTGTGCAACACCTAACTACGAGGAAGCAGAAGGTTACT
>Ga0315903_10011709_pt1 | contig 10305 bp, 19 predicted proteins | sample LakEriMetagenome_7_FD_203524 | JGI IMG/M metagenome (GOLD analysis project Ga0315903, IMG submission 203524) | Freshwater fungal communities from buoy surface, Lake Erie, Ohio, United States - Buoy 2 MA119 | ecosystem: Environmental > Aquatic > Freshwater > Lake | place: USA: Lake Erie, Ohio... | reverse complement strand
GCCAAATCGGATACTTCCGTCAAGCCGACGACACCCTTGAAAGCACTCACGACGAACAAGCGATTGAAGTCGCTCTCGCCATTGTTAAAGACGCCTGCCCTGACGTCATCGTGCTCGTGGGCGACAATCTCGACTTCCCCGAGTTCTCGACCAAGTATTTGACTACGGCCCCGTTTCAACGGACAACGCAGGCTTCAATCGACCGGGCCACGCTCCTTTGCGCCCAAATGCGAAACGCCGCCCCCGAAGCAAAGATTGTTTGGATAGCGGGCAATCACGAGGAACGGCTCCCTCGAATGATCGCCGCAAACGCCGCCGCCGCTTTCGGACTCCGCCGGGGAATGGTCCCCGAATCGTTCCCGGTGCTGTCCGTCCCGTTCCTCTGTCGATTCGACGAGTATGGGATTGAATACCTGCCCGGTTATCCGGCTTCAATGTATTGGATAAACGACAAACTGAAAGTCATTCACGGCGACAAAGTGAACTCGAGCGGAGTCACCGCCTCGAAATACCTTGGACGTGAGAAGGTGTCTGTCCTCTACGGGCACATTCATCGCCGGGAATGGGCGGAGATTACCCGCCAAGATTGGGATGGCCCCCGAACGATTCTCGCCGCCTCCCCCGGATGTCTCGCAAAGATTTCCGGCGAAGTGCCATCCGTCAAGGGTGGAACCGATCTCGATGGACGGCCAGTCCGCCGCTATGAGGATTGGCAACAGGGCGTTGCCGTTGTCGAATACTTAGAAGGCGATAACCCATTCCACCTTGAACTTGTGCCGATCAGGGAGGGCGAAGCCCGTTGGCGAGGCAAGGATTATCGTTTCCCAAATGGATGAAGGATGGTTCGATCTTTCGGGAGTGAGTCCGATTGCCAACTACGCAATCAACACGATTCACACGATCACGGACGACGGTTCCGGGCGGGCGTTGCTGATCTCGCTGGCCTTCCTTTCCGGAGACGAGTTAGGAATGAAGCACTTTCTAATGGAGCCCGACTTGGCCGGGGAAATGGGTTTCACAATGCTCGGCCTCGTTCACGATTATCCGCTTGCTGATTTCGACCCGAACGAGCACGATGAGGATGACGAAACGTGAAGCCGGTAAAGGTCATTTGGAAAGATGCTCACGCTGACGCCTACGGGTGGACCGACCTTGCTGATCTTGAGAGGGACCATGAGCCTTACGTCGTTGAATCTGTTGGCCTGCTCCTTTCCCCGGGGAAGGGTCAGAAACGGAAACACGTCTCGATAGCGCAAAGCCTTACAATCGACGGTCATGTAGATTCGGTACTCCACATTCCGAAACGCATGGTCTTGGAAGTGGTGAATCTGACCCCGGAGGCCGCCATGAGCAAACATCTTACAAAGGCAGAAATGCGTTCTATGCTGGACTTTCTCCGCAAGGTGACTCCCCGAGGCCACGCCGAGGAAACCGAGTTGTGGGAGTTGATCGTGCGTCTCGATGAAATCTTGTTCCCCGGGAAGCGACCTACAACGACAAACGGTTCCGGAAGCGTTACCATTGACCCCAATGGCACGAAAGACCAAACTCGCTGAACTCGTTGTGAACGAGACTTCGGGCGTGGACCACCCTGCCCACCTTCACGAAGGTTGGTTGGTAATCAAGAGTGCCGCCGATCAACAGGCCCAAGGAGAGAACGTGGAACTCGAGATTCCCGAGACGGTGAACGAGCAAATCGAGAAGGATGCTTCCGACACCGACATCCGTAAGGAGATGACCGACCTTCGCAAGGAACTGGCTGACCTCCGCAAGCAGAAGGAAGCCATCGAGGCGGAGCGTGAAATCGAGAAGGCTGTCGAGGCCGCTCACGCTTGGGGCAACCTGCCCGGGTTGAACCCGAAGGAGTTTGCGCCTTCGCTGGTTGCCCTCCGGAAGGCTTCGCCCGAGATTGCCGCCCAAGTGGAGGCCATCTTTGCCGCCGCCTCCACCGCCCTTGCTGAAACCGACATTCTGAAGGAGTCGGGCACCGTCTCCGAGCCGCAGGGTTCCGGCGACGCTTGGACCCAAATCGAGGCTCTCGCCAACGACCTGATTGCCACCGGCAAGGTCGATTCGTTCGCAAAGGCCGTCACCACGGTCGCCACGTCGAACATGGACCTTTACACCCGTTACCTCCAAGAGAAGGGAATCTGACAATGGCTTACGAGGCCCCGCAAATCAAGATTGGAACGTGGACCGCTTCCGCCGACCTTTCGTCGAAGCAATACCACTTCGTCAAGATGTCCGGCGATAACACGGTGACCGTGACCGCCGCCATCACCGACAAGACGATTGGTGTCCTTCAGAACGCCCCCAAGAGCGGACAGGCCGCCGAGGTGTGCGTGTTCGGCGTGACCAAGGTGGTTGCGGACGGCACCCTCGCCGCCGGAAGCCTGATTGGAACGTCGAGCGACGCCCAAGCCGATGCCATCGCCGCCGGAACCGACACCACGGTTTACGTCGTCGGACAGGCATTGGAAGCCGCTTCTGCCGGTGAAACCGCCACGATGTTCTTCAACCCGAGCAACGCTCGTTCGGCCTGACCAAGAGAGGAAATAAGCCATGCCGCAACCCACCAACAATCAGGTCCACATCGACGCTGTTCTAACGAACTTGTCGGTGGCCTACATGAACGAGGCCGACAACTTTGTCTCGTCCAAGGTGTTCCCCACCGTTCCCGTGGCGAAGCAGAGCGACCTCTACTTCACCTACAACCAAGCCGATTTCTACCGGGACCAAGTCAAGGTCCGGGCGGACGGTGTGGAGTCGGCGGGCTCGGGTTACGCCCTTTCGACCGGCACCTACTCGGCGCAGGTTTGGGCACTCCACAAGGACATTGGTGATCTCGTTCGTGCGAACTCCGATGCCCCGTTGGACCCCGACATGGATGCCACCCGCTTCCTGACTCACCAAATGATGATTCGTCAAGAGCGTGACTGGGCTTCCAAGTTCTTCACGACCGGCGTGTGGGGAACCGACAACACCCCTTCGACCTTGTGGTCGGCCTCGGGTTCAACTCCCATCGACGACATTCAGGCGGGCGTGAACACCGTTCTGACCAACACCGGGTACATCCCGAACACGTTGGTGCTGTCGTACAACGTCTACAAGACGCTTCGCAATCACTCGACCATCGTGGACCGCTACAAGTACACTTCGGCGGACTCGATCACCCCGGAACTCATCGGCAAGGTCGTCGATGTCCCCCGAGTGCTCGTGATGAAGGGCGTGTTCAACTCGGCGGCGGAAGGCGCATCGGCAACCTACGCTCAACTGGGCGACAAGGATGCCCTGCTTTGCTACGTCGCTCCCTCGGCGGGCCTCATGACCGTTTCGGCGGGTTACAACTTCACTTGGAACGGCGTTTCCGGTGGGTTGGGAACCGCCTCGTCGGTGTCCCGTTTCCGGATGGACCACTTGCGGGCCGACCGTCTCGAAATCGAAGCCGCTTGGGACTTCAAGGCCGTGGCGACTCCGCTCGGCTACTTCTTTTCCAACGCTGTCGCCTGACCGTAGCGGCTTCGCCACAATCGAAACACGGCACTTGGCCGGTGCGGGTGCCACAACCATCCGCACCGGCTAAGTCTTTGAAAGGGGCGAAATGAACAATCAGTCAGACGGACAACCAGCGAGAATCGTTACCCTGACCGGGGCGAATCAGGTGATCTCGGACCCAACGATCTTCATGGGGATTAGCGTTGCCGATGAAGGCACCGGGTCGATCAAGATTCACGTTTACCACGGCGATTCCGATGACGGGCATCCCATCGTTTCCCTTCATGCCCAATCAGGTTACGGCGATCAGTTTTGGTATGGTCCAAACGGAATCCTTTGCCCGGACGGTCTTTACGTCAAGGTCTACAACGGCACCCCTGCCGGTTGCGTGTTTGTGAAGTAGGCCCTCGATGACGTGGAGTTACACCGGGAACCCGGCGAGTTCAGCGAAAGATGCGATTCGGTTCCTCATCGGAGACACCGACACAAACGACCAACTGCTTTCCGATGAGGAAATCGCATGGTTAAACCTTCAAGTGACGGGCTCATCAACGTCCACCGATCAGTTGTATTCGACCGCCCACGATGCCGCAACGAGTATCGCCGCCAAGTTCACTCGAATGGCAGACAAGTCGATTGGTGATTTCTCCGTTTCGTACTCACAGAAGGCGGCCCAATACCGGCAACTGTCGCTCGATTTGAAAGCGCAGGCCCTCCGAGACTCCGCCCCAATCCCTTATGCCGGAGGACTCACCTACTCCGACAAAGAGATTGACATGGACAACGATGACATGGTTCAACCGTATTTCCGGACCGGCCAGTTCGCTGACGTCCGGGATGGGGGCGGCATTAACACGACCCAAGGTATTCAATGGTTCGGTCCGGGAGCGAATCCGTGACAACGGTTCTCAATCAGTTCGCAACCGAGTTCCGGGGCATGGTGAACGAGACGGTCACCATTAAAGCCAAATCGAGCCAAAACAACTATGGCGAAGCGTCGTATGCCGGAGCCGGAAACACATTCCCGGCCTACGTCACCCGCCGCAAAGACTTGGCGGCCAACCTTGAACAACGGTTCAACACGGTTCAATACACCGCCTACATCGCTTCAACCACCCTGACGGTGAACCTCGACGACCAAATCACATTCTCGGATGGAAACATTCGTCCGATCATCGCCATTTACTACGCCCGAGACGAGTTCGGCCAACAGGGTGTTGTTCTCACGGTCGGAGCCGCCTAATGGCCACCGGTTCGAAGTCGGTGTCCCTCTCGGGAATCGAGGACATCGTTGCGGCGTTCTCTTGGGCCCCGGAGCAAATGCGGCAAGCCGTAAATCAGGCCATCACCGCCGCCGCAACCGACGTCGGCCTTGAAGCCGATAATCTCGTTCCGGAGGACACCGGAGCACTCCGCTCATCGCAGAACATAGGTATTCGAGACAAGGGTGAGGTGATCGAGGCCGAAGTGAGTTACGGCGACACCGCTACCCCTTACGCCCTCGTTCAACATGAACGGCTCGACTTTTGGCATCCGCCGAAGCCGCCGGGAAAGAGTGTCGTCGGCAAACGTTCGGGAACCGGCCCCGGAACCGACCCGTCCACCGGACGTGGCCCAAAGTATCTTGAACGTCCGTTTATGGAGGAAACGGCTAACTATCCGGAAAAGATGGCTCAACGTATTCGGGTTCACTTCCGGCTTCTCGGAAGGGGCAAATAACAATGGGCCTGCTCGAAGATGTCGGTGCTCGAATCGACTCCGAAATCGCAACACTCACTCTCGGGACCAACCTGTTCTACGGTCGGCTCCCTGACTCCCCGGACACTTGTGTTGCCGTCTACCAATACGGCGGTGAACAGGCCGTTGGGACAATGGGCGGCGACTCGATGCCGGTGATCGAGCAACCACGGATTCAGGTTGTAACCCGGGCCTCCGGCTACGTCACGGCGCAATCGTTGGCAACGAGCGTTTGGTATGCCCTTGAAGCGGTGCTGAATGAGACTTTGACATCCACTCTCTATTACAAGATCACGGCGATTCAATCGCCGTTTCCAATGGAGCGTGATTCACAAGATCGAATCATGTTCGCACAGAACTTCAAGGTTCAGAAAGTATTATGAATCTTGACCCTTATGCCGAACTTCGGGGAACGGCGGAGGCCGAACGCCTGACCCGGCTCATGGTCCGGTGTGCTAATCCGGATTGCGGGAAACTGTTAGCCGAAATGGTTACTGCCCCTTGGCAAATCCGGTGTCCCCGCTGTAAATCCGACAACCGTTCCCAACAGGGCCCGTGGTGAATCAGGTGTCGTTCTCCCACTCCGCTACCGAAGCGTAGGGTCGAGGGTTCCCGGACAGGTATTCCGAAGCCTGCTGAAACAGAACCAGTTTCTTTCGAAGGTCCTCGATCTCCCGAGCCGCTTCCTCGCAAAGTTCCGGGACACCGTTGCCAATGGCGAACAGGTGCCGGGACCTTAACCGTTCAACGATTTCCGCCATCACGTCTCCTTCCAAGATGCCCGCATTGGGCTCTAAACGCCGATCTTAGCGCATCTACGGCAACAAATGGGGTGAGATGCCCCGATGATTCGAGGGGCCCCCGGAGAGACGTCGAGCAACACCATGCCGTTACAAATGGCCGTTCCGCTGACCGGCCTCGCCAAATGGTATTTGCCCCCGTGGACCGGAGCCCGGAACTCCATGACCCGATTCATGAAGGCTCACCTTGGACGTTGTACCGGGCTACGAACTGATCGAGGGTTTCACCGATGTTGGTGCCGTGGCCCCACCAAGTCTTTCCGCCGTCGGTGCTGACTGCGTAATAGACACCGATTCGGGTTTCGACCGCCTGAACTCGCCGGTTGCCGCCGAGATCAAGTTCGATTCCTCGCTTAGCCTTGTTCTCCCGCCGCTTAACCATTTAGGAGCCTTTCGCAGAACTGGCAGAGGGTCATCCATTCGGTCTGCTTGCTGAAAATCAGGTTGTCGGTTGCCCCGCATCGGCAGGCCGGTTCCGGCCCACGTTCCCGGGCCGCACGTTCGGCGGCGGCGTTCCGCTCTTGGTCGAGCCGGTCCCGTTCGGCCTGAGAGGGGACGATTCGCAGGTTTGGCCGCATCAGGCACCCGCTCGCAGGGCGTCGGCTTCGACCGTCAGGCGGAAAATCTTGACCGCCGCCGCATCACGGCTTTCGTCGAGTTCCCGACGCTGTTGGGCGGAAAGGACATCGGTGCGGAGCCGGTAGCGGAGTTCCGCTTCCCGGTCCCCTAGAAAATCGAGCAGGGTTTCGATCTCGGCCAGTCGGCCTTCGGTGGTGGTCGGTGCGTTTGTCATGCCGTAATCATAGGGGCCACGTTCACCGATGTCAAGCCTTTAGTAAAGATTTCTGACAGTATTTCTAAAGTCAATGTGTACGCTGGGACTTCGTAATCGAATACGTTCGGCCTACAACGTCACCGGGGCCCCTAAGGGTATCCTTGTAACGAGTGCGCTGGTCGCCGCAGGTGTCCGAGAAGTGACCGAACTTTTCTAACCTGCTATTCAGACGGGAGAGTTCGGTGCTTTACAAGGTGACAGGCGGACAAGATGGAATCTCGGGCATCGAGGTTGCTGGCCGTCGCTTCGAAGCCGGTGAAACTGTGGAACTGCCCGGGACCAAGGCCGAATGGCTCGTGGACATGGGCTACTTGGAACCCGTCGAGGCCAAGAGCAAGAAGGGCACCAAGACCGACCCGGAGCCGGAGCCCGAAACGATCACCGGAGAGGATGAATAATGCCCACGTTCGTTCACGGTAAGGGCACAAAGGTCCTACTCGACGCATACGACCTTTCCGGGTACTTCAACTCCGCTGACGTCGCTTCCTCGGTTGAAACCGCCGAAACGACCGCCTTTGGCTCATCGGCCAAGTCGTACATCGTTGGCCTTCGAGATGGCACCCTTTCGCTTTCCGGCCTGTATTCGCAAGACTCCGGTGGAAGCGACGATCAACTCTCGACCATTCTCGGTTCAGCAACCACCCCAATCGTTACGGTCGCTTTCGAAGCCGGGACCATCGGAAACCGAGCCATCGTTGCCCGGGCCCACGAAACCAACTACTCGATGTCCTCCCCCGTGGCGGACGTTGTAAGCGTGACCGCTGATTTCAACGCCACCGCCTACAACGACGGCAACGTGGTTCTCGGAATCGACACGGGCGTCATGCTCACCACCGGCAACTCGATTGCGTTCGGAAGCCTCGGCAACCTTTCCTCGGTTGATAACGGGGCGGCCACCACCGCCGGAGCCGTCGCCAATCTTCACGTCACCGCCAACTCGATTTCGGGCGGGGCAACCACGATCAAGGTTCAAGCGTCGGCAGACAACTCAACATGGGCGGACCTCATCACGTTCGCTGGGGTGTCCGCTTCAACCACCACGTCCGAGCAGAAGGCCGCAACCGGAAGCGTGGCCCGCTATTTGCGGGTAACCGCCTCCACCGCCGGAAGTTCGGGTTCCATCACATTCAACGTTTCAATCGCTCGTTTCTAAGGAGAGCCATGCCCACTTTCGTTCACGGTAAGTCCACCGATTTCGCACTCGACGACACCGCCGGTACTTCCCGGAATCTTTCCAACGTTCTGACGTCGGTTGATTTCCCGGAAACCATCGAGACGGCGGAGACAACCGCTTTCGGTTCGTCGGCTAAGTCGTACATCGTCGGCTTGAAGGATGCCACGATTTCCGTCTCCGGCATTTGGGATTCAACCGTCGATGGTTACGTCATGGGCGGTTCCGAGCCCGCTTCCCGGTCGTTCATCTACGGCCCCGCCGGTTCCACCGCCGGAAACGTGAAGTACACGGGTGAGGCCATCGTTACCAACTACTCGATCTCCAACCCTGTTGGTGACGTGGTAACGTTCAGTCTTGACCTTCAGGTCACCGGAAGCGTTACCCGAACCACCTACTGACCCGCAAAGGAGTGGCCCAAGTGCCCGGCAGTAACAACAACATCATCAACAAGATTCGAGCGGCGAGCGATCTCGAACGAGTCCAATACCACGTTGCTGAATGGGACGTGGACATTGAAATCCGGTCGTTGTCGGCCAAGCAGAGGGCGGCACTCCAAACGCTCATCGCCGACGACACGGATGGATTCACCACAAAGCAGGAAGTCATGTGGACGTTCCTGATGGTGAACTGTTGCTATGACCCGGAGACGGGCGAACCCGTGTTCACGGATGAGGACATGGATTGGGTCTTGACCGAAAAAGCGTTTAAGGCCATCGACAAGGTGACGACTCGATGCCTTCAGGTGTCCGGAGTGCTGAAAGGCTCGACGGACGAGTTGGGAAAATCCTCCTTGGATTCCCCGACGAGCACGGGATAACCCACCCCGAACGTCGGTTCATGTTCTCACTAGCCCGGGAACTGAAGATGACAGTCGGGGAGTTATCCGAAAGGATGTCCAGTCGGGAACTGGCCGAATGGATTGCCTACTTCAAGATAGAAGCAAGCGAGAGGGAACAAGCACAACAGCGAGCGAAAAGAAAGAGGTGAACCGTGGCCGAAGCAGTCGTCGGGAAGATCAAGGCGATTATCTCCGCCGACACGACCGGGTTCACTAAGGGCGTTGCTACTGCCCAACGTTCGCTCACGTCCCTCTCCGAAACTGCTGAAACCACTTCCGGCAAGGTTGCTAAGGTCGGCACGAGCCTCCACGCTGACGAGGTAAAGAAGGCGAGCGATTCGGCGGCAAAGTCTCTTGACACTCTCGGAAAAGAGGCCGAGGACGCCGCAAAGCAGTTGGAAGATGTTTCCGGGGCCGTCGATGGGGACGAGTTAAAGAAAGAGATTGAGAAGGCCGAACGTCCACTTAAAGAGTTGGGCGACCAAGGCGAGCAACAGGCCGGGCGAATGAACAATGCGTTCGTCGGGCTCGGCGGAACGCTGGCAACGGTATTCGCAACCACCAAACTTATTCAGTTCACAAAGCAGGCAGTTTCCGGGGCGTCTGACCTCGGGGAGTCGATGAACGTCACCCGGGAAATCTTCGAGTCCGGTTCTGACTCCATAATCAAGTTCTCGAAAACGGCGGCGACGCAAATAGGCCAATCACAGAAGGTTGCCCTCGATGGTGCTAATACCTTCGCTACCTTTGGTAAGGCCGCTGGCCTTTCCGGTCAAGAACTTTCGGACTTCGCAATCCAGTTCTCGACACTCGCCTCTGACCTAGCGTCGTTCCGAAACACGACACCCGAGGACGCTATTCAAGCCATCGGTGCGGCTCTCCGTGGTGAAACGGAACCGATCAGACGCTACGGCGTAATGATTAACGAGGCGTACTTGAAGCAAGAGGCCCTTCGAATGGGCATCATCAAGAGCACCAAGGATGCGCTCACCCCGCAACAGAAGGTCATGGCGGCTTCCGCTGTCATCATGGCCCAAACGTCGGACGCCCAAGGCGACTTTGCCCGAACCTCGGACGGTCTAGCGAACTCGTCTCGAATCCTGAAAGCCCAAATCGAGGACCTGAAGGCCGGAATGGGCGAAGCGTTACTCCCGACTGTTCAAGCACTCGTCGGCGTGATAAACCCGCTTGTCGGTGGCTTCAACAGCATGGATGAGTCCACCAAGTCTCTTGTGTCCACGTTGGCGTTGCTCACCGCTGGAAGCGTGTTGGCCTATCGAGGGCTTCAGGCGTTGAAGGTCGAAATGGTGACGGCGGCGGGAGTCGCTACCACAACCAAAGTGGCGTTCATGGGAATGTGGGCCGCCGCCGCTGGCGTCGGCATTGGTTTGCTGATCGGTGAGGGAATCAACAAACTGACCGGGGC
>Ga0315903_10011708_pt1 | contig 10305 bp, 6 predicted proteins | sample LakEriMetagenome_7_FD_203524 | JGI IMG/M metagenome (GOLD analysis project Ga0315903, IMG submission 203524) | Freshwater fungal communities from buoy surface, Lake Erie, Ohio, United States - Buoy 2 MA119 | ecosystem: Environmental > Aquatic > Freshwater > Lake | place: USA: Lake Erie, Ohio... | reverse complement strand
TCCCCGAGGAAGTGAGAAAGGCGATTTGCGAATCCGCCGTCCGACTGGTCAAGGCTGCCAAGTACTACAACGCCGGCACTGTCGAATTTATCGTCGACAAGCACCACAACTTCTACTTCATCGAGGTGAATGCCCGGATTCAGGTCGAACACCCGGTCACTGAAATGGTCACGGGCATCGACCTGATCAAACAGCAGATTCGTGTGGCCGCTGGAGAGAAGCTGCCCTTCAAGCAGAAGGATATCGCCTGCCGCGGCGTCGCCATTGAATGCCGGATTAACGCCGAAGATGGTGACAAAAACTTCCAGCCCTGCCCCGGTAAAATCGAAGAGATGTTTGCCCCCGGCGGCTTCGGCGTCCGGTTCGACTCGCACGCCCATCCGGGCTACTCCGTGCCACCTTACTACGACTCGATGATTGGCAAACTGATCGTGCACCAGCCGACCCGCGCCGAAGCGATCGCCTGCATGCTGCGAGCACTCGCCGAATTGCGAATCAAGGGGATCAAGACCACGGCGGAATTCCACAAGAAAATTCTGACCCACCCCGACTGGATCGAAAATCGGATCGATACCAAGTGGGTCGAGCGAACCCTGCTCTAGGCCGCCTACTGCTCTAGGCCGCCTACTGCTCTAGGCCGCCTACTGCTCTAGGCCGCCTACTGCTCTAGGCCGCCTACTGCTCGCGTCATGGCCCGACGCAATGGCTCAGCGACACAGCCCCGTGGGATCGACTGGCGCACGTTGAGCTCCGCGCGAATTGCTGCTCTCTCGCCGGCAGACCGTTGCTCGTTCGGCAACCGACAGCCACGAACCCGCCACTCCACATTTGGCTGGGGCTTAACGCCGCCTCTCCATGCCGCAGCGCTGCGGCGACGAGTTCAACCTCAATTCATTCCTCCCCGCTAGCAGGCGATGGTTTCCTCGGCTCGGCCTCAGATTTGGTTGAATTTTCCCGGCTCCCTTGGGGAAACTCGACCGCAGTCAGATACCTTCAAGGGCAGCGATCTTTGCCTTGAAAAATGCAGCGAAAAAATGCCCATTTCGGCTCGGGAGCGACCGTTGGCGAAACCGAAAGCCACTTCTAAAATCGCTCGGAACGCAATCCGCAACTACGATCCGCAGGAGCCCCGCCAGTGGCCAATGCCCTTTCGTCTCCGATTAAAAAGACCATCCCCTTCAAGCGCGTCGGCATCCTCTTCGCCGGCGGCCCAGCTCCAGCGGCGAATGCAGTCATTTCCGCGGCGGCGACTTCTTTTCTCCGAGCCGGCGTGGAGGTTCTGGGAATCAAGCACGGCTATGCCAGTCTGGCAGACTTCAAACCGGAGAGTCCTCTGCAGGAAGGGCGAGATTACATTCAGCTCTTGCCTCCCCTGCTGGCCCGCACCCGCAGTTCCCAAGGCATCCTGATCGGAACCAGCCGCACGAACCCGGGGAAATATGTTCAACACCCTGCCGACCTGAAAGACCCGGAGAAATCCAAGCCGCTGCGGCGGGTTTATGACGGCCTCCGCTCACTGGATGTCGAGGCCCTGATTTCAATCGGTGGTGACGACACCCTGAAGACGGCTAACAAACTGAAGCTCTACCAGGAGCAATTCTCCGCGGGCGAAAAGCGGATTCCCGTGGTGCACCTTCCCAAGACGATTGACAACGATTACCACGGCATCGACTTCACGTTCGGCTTTTTTACGGCCGTCGACTTTCTCGCTGGCGAACTTCGCAACCTGATTTACGATGCCGAGGTGACCCGCTCTTACTTCATCGCCGAGACGATGGGACGAAGCGCCGGCTGGCTGGCGTATGGCGCGGCCATTGCCGGTGAATCGAGCCTCGTCATCAGCGTGGAAGACATCGAAGACGAATATCGTACCCACGAGGTCGTGCCGCGACCGGATGGGATCCAACAGCACCGTCCGGTCATGGACTTGGGGAAAGTCGTCAATCGAATCGTCAAGACGATGCTCGCCCGGGAACGGGAAGGGAAAGAATATGGCGTGATCGTGCTGGCCGAGGGGCTGGCCGAATACCTCCCGCTCAGTTACCTCGAAGGAGTCCGCCGCGACGACCACGGACACATTTCCATTTCGGAAATCGACTTGTGCGATATCTTCAGCGAATTGGTTTCCGCCGAGTATTCGCTGCAGACAGGAAAGAAACGCCGAATCAAGGGGCTGCAACTCGGCTACGAATCACGCTGCGCCAAACCGCATGCTTTCGATGTGATGCTCGGCAGCCAGCTGGGCGTTGGCGCCTATCGAGCCCTGGTGGAAGAGCGATTGAACGGGGTCATGGTCTCGGTGTCAGGCCAACTCGACCTGCACTACGAACCGTTCGAGAAATTGGTCAATCCAGAGAACCTCGTCACCGTGGTGCGCTACATCCGATCGTCCAGCGATTTCCATCGGCTCGCCCGGTTCCTCGAAACTCAGGTCACGGACTGACCCCCCGGCGTTTCACTTGCCCAAGATGAGTCTACTGGGCTGGAAGTCTACTGGACTGGCAGTCCATTGGGCTGGTCGACGCAACCCGCGATCCGGGCCAGCTCCGGAGTTGACTCGGCCCCGGAGAATTTCCGGAAGCGATTAGACCGGTTACTTGCGAATGGTTTCGTCCGCGTTGTTCTCGGCAACGGCAGTGACAGAGCTATCCTCGGCGAGGCTGGCCTTGATTCGCTCGACGTCAGCGACATTTTCAAAGCTGAGAAAGTCGAGCGAATCGCCCTGTTCCAAGTCGAGGATCATCCCGCAAATCCTCCAGCCAGCTGGTTCCAGCCGGAGCAACCAGGAAATCGTCGAGTCGACCTGTTGACCGTATCGCTCTTCGGTGACGCGGCAATCGACAGTCGCAAGCTCGCGCTTGTTGGTGGCATAGCGGGCCCCTTCGACCGCAAACACCGCCTGCGGCCCGCCGGGAGACTCGAGGCTCAACTCGGCCCGCTTGGTGCAGGTCAGAGCGCGTTGGGTCAGCAGCTTTTCGGCTGCTCGCCGCTCGCCCGCCTGGAGGCATTGGAGAAAACGCTGGCAAACTTCTTCAGGGCCGGCAGAGGTCTCCAATTCCGCATTCAAATCGACTGCCGGAGATGATTCTGACTCGAGCGGGGTTTCAGGGACGGTGCGAATCGCGGCGGTTTTATCGGCCGGTTTCGTATCTTCGGTTTGCGGTGCGTTCGACTGCCCGCAACCGGTCACGAGAGCGAGAGAGATCAGCCCACTCGCCCAGGTCGCGGCGAATACCGAAAGTCGAATCCCAAACATCAGGCAGTCCTTTCCTTGGACTTCTTGTTTTTTCGGGCGGATTGCCTCAGCAATCATCGCCAAAGCGTTGACGAAGCGAGAGCGGAGTGACAGGCACCGCTCATTGCGGCCAGCCCCAGACTCCATTCCGGTCGGCCGGCATTCTGAAAATCCTCCCGTTTTGAGTCAAGGTCGAAACGGCCGATTTTGCCGTAGGGGGCAGTCCGAAATTGTGTTATTTTTGACAGCCGGAAGCCCCAACGCTCATTTCCGACCCCATCCGTGACTGGCGGTTGAGCCGGCTGCCTGCACGCTCCTTCCACGGTTGCCCCATGCCCCGAGTCTCCCCCGACCCGCTCACGCGACTCTACTGTTGGCGCGTTGACCGTCGGCCTGGGAGCCGAGCTTGGGGACGAAACTCCCGAGTCATTCGACTCGCCCTCACCTGCTTGGCCTGCTGCTGCCTGTGGGCAAGTTCGGGCTGTGCCCCGCTGGAGCTCCCCGCTCGACTTCCCAGCCAGACCGTTTTTTCCCAGTCCAACCTGTTGATTCACAGCGACTTTGCCCTGCTCCCGGGGCATCGCTTGCTGGATCAATTGCCGGCCCGGAAATCGGAACTCGCGACGGCGTTGGGTTTGGAACTGGCTGCCGAGCCAATCGCGGTCTACCTGTTCGCCGATGAAGCGACGTTTGCCCGCTACGCACGGCAAAACCTGCCGGGATTTGCTGGCCGCAGAGCGCTCTTCGTCAAAACAGACACCCGACTGATGGTCCTCGCACATTGGCAGGACCAATTAGGTGAAGACCTCCGGCACGAACTGACACACGCCTACCTTCACGCAACGCTTCCTTGGCTCCCGCTCTGGCTGGACGAAGGCCTCGCCGAATACTTTGAACTTGCCCCCCAGGCCAAGTCGCTCCACGCCCGGCACGTTTATCATCTGGCGCAGGAATTCAAAGCAGGGCGTTGGCAGCCTGGGCTCGAGCGACTTGAGAACTTTCAGGATCCATCCCAATTCCAGGAGACCCAGTACGCAGAGAGTTGGCTCTGGGTCGATTTCCTGCTCTCGACTACCCCCGAACGCCTTCAACTCTTTCAAAACTACGCGGCTGAACTGCGAAACTCCTCATCGCCCCAGCCGGAACTCAGCACGCGGATGGGCTCCAGCCGAGCTGCCTGGGAGCTGGCGATTCTTGACCACTTGAAAGAGCTCGCGACCGAATTGCAGGGGAGCCGTGAAGAACCTGCTTCCGCCGATCGATTGGGACTTCCCGCAGGGCATTCAGCGGCCGAGCCCAGCAACGTGGCTGGCCGGTAAGATTCCGCAGCCGCACGACGCGGCGAGGATTCGCGGCTCTCAGCCGGAAACTTGCGGTGCGGGCTAATCCTTAATCCCGTAACGTTTGATCTTCCGGTCGAGCGTCGAGCGTTCAATCCCGAGGACGGCGGCCGCGCGGCTCTTGTTCCATTGATTGGCGACCAAAGTAGCCTCAATATGTTTCGCTTCGAGCGCTTCCAGAGTCATCGGGCGGTAGGTCGGCAAGCTGTTGGTCGGCGTGTCGATCTGGGATTCACTCGCCGTGGAGAGATTCGTCAGCAAAATGTCCTCCGCCTCGATCGCCATTCCGCGGCAGAGAACCACAGCCCGTTCGATCACGTTTTTCAACTCGCGGACGTTTCCGGGCCAGCGATAGCGCATCAGCAGTTGCATCGCGTCTGGGGAAAAGCCCGAGAGCTTGCGTCCGGTCTCACTGCAATAAACCTGCAGAAAATAATTTGCCAATTCTTCGACGTCCTCTGGCCGCTTCCTCAGGGGGGGCACATCAATCCGGACGACGTGCAGGCGGAAAAACAGGTCCTTGCGGAAGACGCCGTCGCGGACCGCCTTTTCCAGATCGCGATTGGTCGCCGCGATCACCCGCACATCGACAGCGATCGACTTGTTTCCACCGACCCTCTCGAACGGATGCCCTTCCAGCACCCGGAGAAACTTGGCCTGGATCGAAGGGCTCATCTCGCCAATTTCATCGAGCATCAGCGTGCCCTTGTTGGCCGCTTCAAACTTGCCAATCTTGCGATCGGTCGCACCCGTGAACGCTCCGCGCTCGTGGCCGAACAGTTCGCTTTCGAGGAGCGTCTCGGTGAGCGCAGCACAATTCAGGCAAACGAAGGGCGCCGCCTTCCGCGGACTGGAGAAATGGATCGCCCGGGCGACCAACTCCTTACCCACGCCGCTCTCGCCGCGAATCAGAACGGTCGCGTTGCTCGGGGCCGCCCGCGCGATTTGCTGATGTACCTCCAGCATTGCCTGACTGCTCCCAACAATCTCACTCTGCACTCCTAATTGCTGGCGAAGCTGATCGATTTCCGTTCGCGTCTTCGAAAGGTCCTCCACCAGCTTCTGTTCCCGCAGTCGAGTTCGCAGTGCCAACCCAATTGTCTCGGCAACCGCCAGCGTGAACTCCAGGTCGTCAGGCTCCAAGACTCGATCGAGCGCAGTGGAGTAGAGATGAACCAGCCCCACGGTGCGATTGTTCAGGCGAATCGGCGCGCAGATCACACTGGTCGCGTGAATCTCCCCTTTGCTGTCTCGCAGGGAGAGCGTGCTGTCATCCTGGATATCCCGCGCGAGCACGGCCTCGCCCTCTTTCAAAACGGTTTCGGAGAGGAATTGCGAGACCCGCTGGTATTGAGGGCGACGCTCGGAATGCCAAGCGATCACCTCCAGCTCGTCAGGATTGGTCGTCCGGGGATTCTGCCGGGGGACCATCAGGACGCCACCCGAGTCGACCTTGGTTCCATCGACCAGCGTATCGAGCGCGAGCCGGCAGATCCCGCGCAGCGTCGTCTCGTTGGCTAACTCGAAAGCGAGGCGACAGAGCCTCGTTGCCGCCAAGCCAACTTTGGGAATCTGCTCCCCGAGTTCCACCTCCTCTGCCTGCAGAAACTTGGTCTTCTGCCGGCGATGCGTGATCGTTGTCGGCTCCGTTGCAAGCGAAGTGATCGTGGGCTGCTCGTCATCGAGCTCTAAACCGGGGCTGGTCTCGGGACCGCGCGGGACCAGCTTCTTATCGTAGGCCGAGGAGAGATCGTTGACGAAAACTAACTGGGTCTTGGCGATCCAGATGACATCGCCCGGCTTCAGGGCGCGGTCACCCACCACACGGTCTTCACCGACTGCCGTCCCGTTGCGGCTGCTGAGATCGCGGATGGTCCAGCCCTGCTCCGTCTGAAAGAGTTCAGCATGCTGGCGACTGGCCTGCTCCTCCCGAATCACAATCTGATTGGTGGGAGCCCTGCCGATGGTAACGGTTCTGCCGGGAATCAGGCGGAAAACGTCGGACCATTTCGCCCCATCCCGGATCACGAGATAGGCAAAAGCCCCAACATTTCCGCGTTTTTTCTCGTTTTCCATCGTATAATGTGAGGGCAAGAAGACGCCTCTGTCCCGCGGGTAAGCCGCTCCAGGACAGAATCGCCGTCCGGAAATCGGGGCGGGGTCTGTTTTTCTTGCAATTTCAGGGGTTTCGAACTAACCTGAATTGTGTTTCTGGACCGGGATCTCATTCTAACGATGAAACCCCGCCGGTGACCAGCGTCAAAGACGCATTTGGCAGACAGCTTCGCCTCACTAAGCAGGCGAAGTTGATTCCGGTCGGTGGTGCAGATAAACCAAAGTTGGGGCAAGGCTTTTTCCTGAGGAGTTTCCACATGTTGGCTCGTTCGAGCTGGTTGCTGACTAAACTGACCGCGCTCTGCATTGCTATCGGAGTGGTCGCCTTGGGAAGCACCCGGGCTGAGGCTCAGTTTATTTTTCCCCGCACCATTGGTGGCGTGCAGGTCAACGCCGACGGCGTCCTGACCGGAGAAATGGCTCGCCTGCCACAAGACATCAAACTGCAGTTGTCGACCGGCCTGAAGGCGGTGGATCAGGACATTCAAACTGCTGGTTTGAGAATGGTCTCTTTAAAAGGCTTGAACAAGGCCCTGCAGACCGCTCTCGACAATGGAACGACAGTGCCCGCTGATGTTCAGTACCTCGCAGGCTTGCAGCGGATTGAGTACATCATTTGCCGCCCCGAAGACAACGACATCCTCTTGGCGGGTCCCGCCGAAGGCTGGAAAGTCAGCGAATCCGGTAACGTCGTCGGTGTGAAGTCCGGCGCCCCGGTTCTGAAGCTCGAAGACCTCCTCGTGGCCCTTCGCTCAGCCAACGCAGCTCGTGAAGGCCAAGGAATCTCCGTTTCGATTGACCCGACGGAAGAAGGCGTCCAGCGTTACGGCCAATTTGTTTCCAAGCTGACCGGCTTCAATCCGGGTCTCGCCAAGGAAGTCGAATCAGTGATGGGCGAACAACGAATCAGCCTGACTGGCGTCCCGACCGACAGCCGCTACGCTCAAATCCTCGTGGCAGCCGACTACAAGATGAAGCGGCTTTCGATGGGCCTCGAACCCGCTCCAATCCGAAACTTCCCCAGCATCCTGGAAATGGCTCAACGCAAAGACACTTCGAGTCTTGGACAAATGGCTCCGCGTTTCTGGATGGAATGCCATTATGATCCAATCGCTCGCAGCGAAGACGGCAACGTTTGGCAAATTCGCGGCCAGGGCGTGAAGACCCTGACCGAAGAACAAACCGTGAACCGTGAGGGTGGCTTCGAAAAGTCCGAGAAGTCCAACAAGATGGCCGAACAGTGGGCCAAGAACATGACCGAGCGATTTGAAGAACTGAGCGCGGCCGAACCGGTGTTCCGCGAACTGCGGAACGTGATGGACCTGAGCGTCGTCGCCGCCTTGATCGCGAAGGAAGGCTTGTTGGAGAAGGCTAATCTGTCGCTGGCGAATCTGGATGGCAGCAACACCAAGGTCTCCACTCCCGCTTGGGAAACTCCCAAGCTGGTCCCGACCTCTTGCAGCTTTGTCCAGACCAGCAAGAGCTGGATCATCACCGCCAGTGGCGGGATTCAAGTCGACTCCTGGGCCGTAGCCAGCCGCTCCGAAGTCGTTGCCAGCCTGACTGCTCCTTCGACAACTCCGACTGCCGCTCGCTGGTGGTGGAACGTCAACTGACTCGCGTTAGCTTGACGCAGGATCTACTCGGCCTCGAGTTTCGCCGGCCGAGTTGAGCTGGCGGCAAGCCGACTTTCCAAGTTCATCAATCTGCAAACCGCCAACGTTTTACGGGGGCGGTTTTTTTATTGCCCGCCGGCCGAACGGCCGTCGCGCACGAATCCGGCTTGAGCGATTGCCAAGCCTACGTGGCACCTGCCAACGTGGCACCTATCAACGTGGCACCTATCAACGTGGCACCTATCAACGTGGCACCTATCAAGGGGGCACTTGCCAAGGGAACACTCCGCCCGAGTCGGCTCAGCACGTTGCCCAGCAGGATACGCCTGGGAGACGCGGGCGGCGCTCGCTTCATTCCTCTCGGCCCCGTGGGGTCGGGCCCGATGCTCTGGAGTTCATCTTTTGGAAATCGCCATCTTGGCAATCGCATCACGAGCGCCGAACCGATAGAGGCGACGCTGCCGAGGGAGGGGCCGACTAATCCTCGAGGATCTTTTCCAGATGCAAGATCTGCCCGCGCACGCTCTCCAGGTCGGGATTAATCTTGAGCGCGAGGCGAAACGCGTCCAGAGCGGCTGAGACCGAATCCTGCTGCAAATGGCAATTTGCCAGCCCTACCGCAGCGAGGAAGTGGTAACGATTCAGATAAAGCGCCTCTTCCGCGGCCGCGATGGCGCTTTCATACTCACCCAACGCGTAATGGGCCAGTGCTCGCTGGTTCCAGACTTCGGCCAGAGAATCATTTTCGGTCAGCGTCAGCCGAGCCAACTCCAAGGCTTGCTCGTGCAAGCCCCGCGTGTTCAGTCGGGCCAGCCGTCGCGCCATTAATTGCTCGTGCTGCAGGCCTTGCCGATACCAGAGTTGCCGCAAGCCGTGGTCGGCCAACATCCGCACCGCGCGGTCGTTATCGTGCAACGCGCGTCCCAAAGACTCGATTGCCGAGTAGTCTCCAAGAAAGCCCACGGCAAGGGCAGCCGCACGCCGGGTTGTCCGCGACCCTTTCGCAACCAACTCCGAAAGCGTCTCCAAAGAATAATAACGGCTGACACGATCGACAAAATCGGCAGAACGCTCCGAGCGGAGGAAGTCCTGATAGAATCGGTCCAGCAGCGTCGGTTGCTGTGGCTGCTGGGACATGTCAAAACTCTCCACTGGAAAAAGCGGCAAGACCGGAACCTGCCAACACCAGCCCCTTCGGGGCGACCGACCAAAGAGTCGATCCAACGGCGCGAAACAGCGTACCGCTTAGACTTGAATCTAATTTCCGCGATTCTAAAACTCAATGAGCAGGCACACGTTTTCGGCTCAGTCAAATGAATCTCGCCCGGCAAATGGGCAAGCTCCGTAAGTAGTAGCGATTGCAACGACCAGGAAACCCGCTGATGCCAGCATTCCAAGCAACTTGGACCACGCTCCTGCTGCTCTTTCTGCAGGATTCCACCGAGTGGGCCACCGGCAAGACTTTTGAATCTGCCGCCCGCCGCAGTTCCGTTTCGGTTTTCTGGGAACAGGCCCCACTTCGCCCACAACTTCAGGCTTTGTCGCGCAACCAGCGAGTCGCCATCCTGCTCGACCGACGAGTCGATCCCACACAAAAAATTGACTGGCGGAGCCGCGATCTCAATCTCGAACAGTTTCTTTGGGAGCTTGGCGCCGACCAAACCCTCGGCGTGACTCAGGTCGGTGACCTGTTCTACTTTGGTCCCCGCGAAACCGCCTTGGCCCTTGCCGAACAGAACAGGCTTTGGACTCAACGCGTGCAAGACGCGACGCTCTCCCCTGAGTTGCGCCACCGACTCAATCAAACCATTCGCTGGAAAAGTCCAAACCCGTTTGAACCAGTCACCTGGCTGTCGAAAGACCTCGCCTCAGCCAACTTGGAGTTACTCAACCCGGAGCATCTTCCCTTCGACTTGTGGGGGCCGATCGACTGGCCAAGCATGCCGCGCTACCAAGCCTATCTGCTGCTGCTCGCCGGCTTTGGCCAAGGCCTCGATGT
>Ga0315903_10011706_pt1 | contig 10306 bp, 6 predicted proteins | sample LakEriMetagenome_7_FD_203524 | JGI IMG/M metagenome (GOLD analysis project Ga0315903, IMG submission 203524) | Freshwater fungal communities from buoy surface, Lake Erie, Ohio, United States - Buoy 2 MA119 | ecosystem: Environmental > Aquatic > Freshwater > Lake | place: USA: Lake Erie, Ohio... | reverse complement strand
GAGCCAACGAGCCAACGAGCTAGCGAGCTAAAGAGCCATACTCCCGAGCCCCTGTGCCCCTGTGCCGCCGTGCCCTTCCCCGCGGCGCCCTGCGCCGCCGCTCCTCTCTTTCTTGCCCTCCGCCGAGCCCACCCCCTACTTTGTCCCGTCCCCGTGCTGCGCTACCTCCTGCGACGCCTCTCGCTGATTCCCCTGACCTTCCTGGGCATCACCTTCGTCGCGTTCCTCTTCACCCGGTTCGTTCCCGGCGGCCCCATCGAGCAGGCCCTGGCCGAACGCCAGCAGGCCGCCCAAAAACGCCTCGGCATGGGCGGCGCCGGCGCCTCCGACGCCTCGGGGCCCGCCTCGCCGGAGGAAATCGACAACCTCAAGCGCCGCTACGGCTTCGACCGCCCCCTCCTCGAGGCCTACGCCATCTGGCTCGGCGCCTGGCCCGGCCCGGCCGACTGGGTCACCGTCCGCCTCAAGGCCGACGGCACCGGCGAGGCCGAGCTGCCCGCCGCCACGCCCGACAACCCCAAGGCCACCCGCAAGGTCGCCCTCCGCACCGAGGGAGGCAAACCCCTCATCGTCGACTCCCCCGCGGGCTGGGTGATCGAGCCGGCGCCCTTGGCCGACGACCCCAACCCCGCCCCGCGCGTCGTCCTCTACCGCCCCGAGTTCTCCGGCATCCTCCAGCTCGACCTCGGCAAGTCGTCCGTCGACGACCGTCCGGTCTGGGACATCCTCGTCGCGCGCTTCCCCGTCTCGGCCTGGTTCGGCTTCTGGTCCATCCTCCTCGCCTACCTCGTCTCCATCCCCCTCGGCATGGCCAAGGCCATGGCGCACGGCCGGGCCTTCGACTCCGCCAGCTCCGGCGTCCTCTTCGTCCTCTACGCCATCCCCGGCTTCGTCCTCGCCGTCGCCCTCCAGCAGTGGCTCTGCTTCCACCTGGGCTGGTTCCCCCACTCGGGCTTCGAGCGCACCTGGCATTACACCGCCCTGCCGCTGGCCTGCATGTCCGTCGGCTCCTTCACCCTGATGACCCTCTTCGTGAAGAACAGCCTGCTCGACAACCTGTCGTCCGACCACGTCCGCACCGCCCGGGCCAAGGGCCTCGGCCGCTGGCGCGTCCTCCTCCTCCACGGCCTGCGCAACTCCCTCATCCCCCTCGCGGCCAACTTCGGCCAGATCATCGGGTTCTTCCTCACCGGCTCCTTCCTCATCGAGGTCACGTTCGACATCCCCGGCATGGGCCTCGTCAGCTACGACGCCCTCGTGCAGCGCAACTTCCCCGTCTTCCTCGGCATCCTCACCCTCTCCAGCCTCCTCATGCTGGTGGGCAACATCCTCTCCGACCTCTGCCTCGCCGCGGCCGACCCGCGCATCCGGTTCGACAAATCGGCATGATCGCCCTCGACCCCATCACCCGGCGCCGCCTCGCGCGCTTCCGCTCCATGCGCCGCGGCTGGTGGTCGCTGCAGATCCTCCTCGTCCTCGTCGGCCTCGCCCTCCTCGGCCCCCTCCTCGTCGGCAACCGCCCCCTCCTCCTCTCCCACGGCGGCGAGCTCCGCTTCCCCGTCCTCGCCAACCCCATCCCCGCCACCGCCATCGGGCTCGAGGGCGAGGGCGAGCCCAACTGGCGCGTCGTCCAGGCGCGCTGGAAGGCCGAGGGCTCGGCCAGCTGGCTGGTCATGCCGCCCATCCCCTTCTCCGCCACCGAGGTCTGCGAGGTCAACCTGCCCGCCGCGCGCGGCGAGGACGGCCTCTGGCGGGCCGACGGCAAGGTCGTCGCCGAGGGGCGCATCTTCAACCTGCGCGCCGACGGCTCGCGCGAGCGCAGCTGGACCGTCTCCAACGGCCGCCTGCACGGCGACGCCCGCCAGGTCCTCTCCGGCCAGGCCGTGCGCGCCAAGTTCCTCGACGGCCGCCTCGTCGGGCAGTTCCCCGCCGAGCCCGCCGCGCCGGCCGGCGCCTGGGAACCCTCGGGCGTCCTCTTCACCTACCTCCCCTCGCCCGCCGCGCCCGGGCTCGACGGCCATTGGCTCGGCACCGACGAGTCGGGGCACGACGTCCTCGCGCGCCTCTTCGGCGGCTTCCGCACCCTGCTCACCGCCGCCTGCGTCTACATCCCCGCGATGTACCTCATCGGCCTCCTGCTCGGCGCGGCCATGGGCTACTTCGGCGGCTGGTTCGACCTCCTCGGCCAGCGCCTCATCGAGGTCTGGTCCAACATCCCCTTCCTCTACGCGGTCATCCTGCTCTCGACCCTCCTCGAGCCCTCGCTCGCCGCGCTGATGATCATCCTCGTCGCCTTCTCCTGGATCGGCCTCGCCCACCAGATGCGCGCCGCCGCCTTCTCCGCCGCGTCCAAGGACTACGTCGCCGCCTCGCGCACCCTCGGCGCCGGCCACCTCCGCATCATCGTCCGCCACATCCTGCCCAACACCGTGACGGTCGCCGTGACCCTCCTCCCCTTCAGCTTCGCCGGCCTCATCGCCTCGCTCTCCGCCCTCGACTACCTCGGCTTCGGCCTGCCCCCGACCCAGCCCTCCTGGGGCGACCTCCTCCGCCAGGGCCGCGAGAACTGGACCGCCTGGTGGATCGGCATGCCGACCGTGGCCTGCATGGTCGGCCTGCTCGTCCTCGTGAACTTCGTCGGCGAGGCCGTCCGGGAGGCCTTCGACGCCCGCAAGACCGACGCATGAGACCCCTCCTCCTCGCCGCCCTCGCCCTCCTCGCCGCCGCGCCGGCCGGCGCCCGCATGCGCGCCGAGGACGTCCACCGCGACCCGCGCGCCGAGGCCTTCTACCGCGAGAACCCGGCGTTCTTCCGCTTCGCCAAGCCGGAGGACCTGCCCAGGGACCTCGAGTGGAAGGACGGCTCGGAGCAGGAGGAGTTCGCCGATCCCGCCGCCCGCCGCGGCGGCACCCACCGGCTCTTCCTCCGCGCCTCGCCGCCCGTCCTCCGCCGCGTCGGCCCCAACTCCAACAACGGCTTCCGCGGCTACGCCTACGACGCCAACGACTTCAACCTGCTCGGCGGCCACCCCAACACCCTCAAGCCCATCCCCGGCCTCGCCACCCACTGGGCGATGTCCAAGGACGGCATGACGGCCTACTTCCGCCTCGACCCCGAGGCCCGCTTCACCGACGGGCAGCCCGTCACCGCCGACGACTTCCTCTTCACCTTCTACTTCCACCGCTCGCCCTGGATCCAGGCTCCCTGGTACGCCGACTACTACACGCGCGAGTGGGGCGGCGTCACCCGGTACGACGACCACACCCTCGCCGTCCACGCCCCCCGCATGCGGCCCGACCAGCTCCTCTGGCTGGGCAGCCTCGGGCCCACCCCGCGCCACTTCTTCAGGGACCTCGGGCCCGACTTCGTCACCGCCTACGCCCAGCGCTTCCAGCCCACCACCGGGGCCTACGAGATCCGCCCCGAGAACTTCCGGCGCGACGAGTCCATCACCTTCACGCGCGTCGACTGGTGGGGTGACCGGCGCCGCTTCCACCGCCACCGCTACAACCCCGACGCGATCGAGTTCCGCATCGTGCGCGAGGCGGACAAGGCCTGGCAGATGTTCCTCCAGGGCGAGTTCGACCTCTCCCTCGCCGGCATGCCCCGCTACTGGTACGGGCTCAACGACGAGCCGTCCCACCGCCTCGGCTACGTGACCAAGGTCCAGTTCTACAACGACATCCCCCGGCCGCCCTACGGCATCTACCTCAACAGCCTGCGCCCCCCGCTCGACAACCGCGACCTGCGCGTCGGCGTCCAGCACAGCCTCGATTTCCAGCGCGTCATCGACACCTTCTACCGCGGCGACTACGGCCGGCTCGAGCAGTTCAGCGAGGGCTACGGCGAGTTCACCGACCGCTCCATCCGCGCCCGCCCCTACTCGCCCGCCCTCGCCCGCGCCGCCTTCGCCCGCGCCGGCTACGACCGGGCCGGGCCCGACGGCGTGCTCGTCGACAAGGACGGCCGCCGGCTCTCGCTCCTCCTCACCGGCGACGACTCCGACCGGCGCAAGTTCCTCGCCACCCTCGTCGAGTCCGCCCGCCGCTGCGGGCTCGAGCTCCGCACCGAGGCCCTCGAGCACACCACCATGTACCGCAAGGTCATGGAGAAGCGCCACGACATGGCCTTCTGGGCCTGGAACGCCACCGGCAAGTGGCCCGAGCTCTGGCAGTCGCACCACAGCGACAACGCCCTCGAGCGCACCCCCGACGGCCGCGCCGTGCCCAAGCGCCAGACCAACAACATCACCGGCACCGCCAACCCCGAGCTCGACCGGCTGATCGACGCCTTCCGCGCCTCGACCCGCGAGGACGAGATGCGCGACCTCACCCACCGCGCCCAGCGCCTCGTCCACGAGGAGGCGGTCTTCGTCCCCGCCTTCCGCATCCCCGGCTACCGCCTCGCCCACTGGCCCTGGATCCGCTTCCCCCGCGACTTCGACGTGCGCTCCAGCGACGAGGTCTACACCTACGGCCTCTTCTGGCTCGAGCCGGAGCGCCGCGAGCCCGAGCTCGCCGCCTTCCGCTCCGGGCAGCGCAAGGGCGAGCCCCGGACCGAGGTCCACGACCGCTGGCGCGCCGACTGAGCGGCCTCAGGCCCCCTCGCAGATCCGCGCCACCGCGGCGTCGAAGCCCGCCGGGTCGCCGAGGATCTCGACATCCAGCCGCACATAGACGAGCGGGATGGGCGGGCGGAAGCCGGACTGCAGCCGGACCGCGTCCTTCTCCGTCGTCACGATGAGGTCGACCTTCGCCCGGACCGCCCGCTCGAGGATCTCGTCGAGGTCCTCGTCGGCGAAGGCGTGGTGGTCGAGGAACCGGCGGTTGGCGACGAGCACGGCCCCGAGGTCGCGCAGGGTCGCCTCGAACCGCTCCGGGGTCGCGATGCCGGAGAAGGCCATCACCCGCTTGCCCCTCAGGTGGGCGAGCGGATGGCGGCCCGGGCCGTCGACCTCGACCAGCTCCTGCGGCCGGTGGGCGCAGGCGATGATGTCCGCCTTGGGGTTGTGGCGGCGGATCTCCGCCGCGAGCTCCGGCGGCAGGCCGTCGTCGCACTTGGTCACGAAGACGAAGGTGCCCCGGCTCAGGTTGCGCACGGGCTCGCGCAGGATGCCGCGCGGCAGGAGGCGCCGGTTGCCGAAGGGGTTGTGCCGGTCGACGAGCAGGAGGTTGACCGTGCCGCGGAGCGGCAGGTACTGCAGGCCGTCGTCGAGCAGGATGGTGTCGACCCCGAACCGCCTCAGCGCGAAGCGCCCGCCCTCGACGCGGTCGCGGTCGACCACGACGACCACCCCGGCGTCGAGCAGGTTGCGCGCCATCATGTAGGGCTCGTCGCCCGCCTCCTCCGGCCCGGCGAGGACCGCCTTGCCGTCCGAGACCACGAGGGGGTCCGGCCGCCGCCCCTGGGTCAGCCACCGCCAGAAGCGCCGGGCCATCGAGTCGGACCGCCCCTTGTAGCCGCGGGAGAGGATCGCGACCCGCCGGCCCCGCTCCGAGAGCACCCGGGCCAGGCGCATGACAACCGGCGTCTTGCCCGTCCCGCCGACCGTCAGGTTGCCGACCACGACCACCTTGCAGCCCAGGGGGGTGTCGTGGAAAAGCCGCTCGCGGTAAAGCCACAGCCGCAGGGCCACCAGCCAGCCGAAGACGACCGAGAGGGCCCGCAGGAAACCCGCGAGGAGGGCCGCCAGGGGGCCCGGCCGGCGATCATGGGCGACGTCCACGGCGAAGGCCGCCACGGCCTGCGCGAGCGCGGAAACGGGACCCCGGTGCTTGGTGGCCATCGGGACCTTTGTGCCAAACTTGTTTGACGCGGGCAAGCCTGCCGATGGATAAGACCCCTTCCCGCCATGCTCGTCGATGTGCTCAGGACCAAGCTGCTCCGCGCCGAGGTGACCGCCGCGCGCCTCGACTACGAGGGCAGCCTGGCCGTCGACAGCGAGCTGATGGACCTCGTCGGCATGCTCCCCTACGAGAAGATCCTCGTGGGCAACCTGGCCAACGGCGAGCGCTTCGAGACCTACGCCATCCCCGCCCCGGCCGGCACCCGCGAGGTCTGCCTCAACGGGGCCACCGCCCACCTCGGCAAGCCCGGCGACCTGCTCGTCGTCATGACCTTCGCCCGGATGAGCCGCGAGGAGGCCCACGGCTGGAAGCCCTCCACCGCCACCCTGGGCGGCCGCAACCGCCGGATCGTCCGCCTCGGCAACCCCGCCGGCTCCCCCGAGCTGATCGCCTCGTTCGAGACATGAGCCTCCGCCTCTACATCCCGGGCCCCGTGACGGTCTCCGAGTCCGTCCTCAAGGCCATGACCCAGCCGATGATGGGCCACCGGTCCAAGGGCTTCGTCGCCCTCTACCAGGAGATGCAGCCCAGGCTGCAGGCCCTCTTCCGCACCGCCGACCCCGTCTACCTCTCCACCAGCTCGGCCTGGGGGGTGATGGAGGGCGCCCTCCGCAACGTCTGCCGCAAGGGCGTCCTCAACTGCATGAACGGGGCGTTCTCCGACAAGTGGAACGACGTCGCCCGGCGCTGCGGCAAACCCGCCGAGGCCCTCCGCTTCGAGTGGGGCGAGGCCGTCGACCCGGCCGCCGTCCGCGCCGCCCTCGCCACCGGCAGGTTCGACTGCCTCACCCTCATCCACTCCGAGACCTCCACCGGCACCCTCTCGCCCCTGGCCGACATCATGGCGGTCGCCCGCGAGTTCCCCGACGTCGTCACCGTCGTCGACGCCGTCAGCTCCTTCTCCACCCTGCCCATCGACAAGGACCGGCTCGGGATCGACATCCTCCTGACCGGCTCCCAGAAGGCCCTCGCCCTACCCCCCGGCCTCGCCCTCCTCGCCGTCAACGAGCGCGCCCGCGAGCGCGCCAAGGCCGCCCCCGACCGCGGCTACTACTTCGACCTCCTCGAGTTCCACGAGAACCACCTCAAGGGCATGACGCCCTCCACCCCCTGCATCTCCCTCCTCTACGGCCTCCGCCAGAAGCTCCAGGAGATCGACGCCGAGGGCCACGAGGCCCGCTTCTCCCGCCACCTCCGCCTCAACGAGGCCGTCCGCGCCTGGGGCTTCGCCAAGGGCTTCGAGCTCCTGCCCCGCCGCGAGTTCGGCACCCGCGGCCTCAACTGCTTCCGCAACACCCGCGACGTCGACCTCGAGCGCCTCAACGCCACCCTCAAGTCGCGCCATTCCCTCATCATCGACGGCGGCTACGGCAAGCTCAAGGGCAAGACCTTCCGCGTCTCCAACATGGGCGACGAGACCGACGCCTCCATCGCCACCCTCCTCGCCGCGCTCGACGACGCCCTCGCCGAGCAGGGGAAGTGACGCCCCCCTTGACACCGTGTTAGACTCGCACGCGTGAGCAAAAAATCCCCAGCCAGGAAAACCGCCCCCGCCGCCGACGGCCCGGGCAAGACCCTCGTCATCGCCGAGAAACCCTCCGTCGCCGCCGACCTCGCCAAGGTCCTCAAGGTCCCCAAGAAGGGCGAGGTCTTCGAGGACGACCGCTGGGTCATCACCTCCGCCGTCGGCCACCTCGTCGAGCTCAAGGAGCCCCACGAGATCAACCCGGAGTGGAAGGGCTGGACCCTGAAGTCCCTCCCCATCCTGCCGCCGGAGTTCGACGGCCAGCTGCGCAAGGGCATCCTTCGCTGCCGCGAGGAGCGCGGCTCCTCCGAGCGCTTCCACCTGCTCAAGAAACAGCTCCAGCGCGAGGACGTCGCCGCCGTCGTCAACGCCTGCGACGCCGGACGCGAGGGCGAGCTCATCTTCCACATGATCACCACGCTGGCCGGCTCCAAGCTGCCGGAGCGGCGCCTGTGGCTGACCAGCATGACCCCGTCGGCGATCCGCGAGTCGTTCGACCGCCTGCTCGAGCCCTCCGAGAAGGCCGGCCTCCGGGCGTCGTCCATCTGCCGGTCGCAGTCGGACTGGATGGTCGGGCTCAACATGACCCGCTGCGCGACCAAGATGCTCGGCGGCTCCAAGATCTCCAAGGAGAGCGTCCACCCCGTGGGCCGCGTCCAGACCCCGACCCTCATGCTCATCGTCCGCCGCGAGCACGAGATCCGCAACTTCGTCCCCCGCGCCTTCTGGAGGGTCGAGGCCGAGCTCCGCGTCGCCGCCGGCGCCTACCGCGGCGCCGCCCAGGTCCCCGGCGTCGAGGAGCGCAAGGAGGCCGAGCGCTTCTACGACGAGGCCCAGGCCCAGGCCGTCGCCGCCGCCGCCCGCGCCCTCGGCTCAGGCACGGTCAGCGACGAGCGCAAGCCCAAGAAGGAGAGCGCCCCGCGCCTCTTCGACCTCACCACCCTCCAGCGCGAGGCCAACCGCCGCTTCGGCTTCGCCGCCAAGACCACCCTCGGGGCCGCCCAGGCCCTCTACGAGCGCCACAAGGCCCTCACCTACCCGCGCACCGACTCCAGCCACCTGCCCGAGGACTACGTCGCCACCGCCAAGGAGGTCCTCGCCTCCCTCGGCTCCGGCCACGCCGCCGGCGCCTTCGCCCGCGAGGCCCTCGGCCAAGGCTGGGTCGACCGCGCCGGCAAGCGGGTGTTCGACAACGCCAAGGTCAGCGACCACTTCGCCATCGTCCCCACCGGCACCATCCCCGACGGCCTGAGCGACGTCGAGGCCCGCATCTACGACCTCGTCGTCCGCCGCTTCGTCGCCGTCTTCTTCCCCATGGCGGAGTTCGAGGAGACCGTCCGCACCACCCAGGTCGGCCCCCACGCCTTCCGCACCACCGGCAAGGTCCTCGTCGTCGCCGGCTGGCGCGCCGTCTGGGGCCAGGAGGCCGACGCCGAGGAGGACCGCGACAAGGAGGGCTCCGCCAACCTGCCCGCCCTCGGCCCGGCCGACGGCACCCCCGCCAAGGCCAAGGTCGACTCGGTCGACGTCCGCCAGGACGCCACCAAGCCCCCCGCCCGCTACAACGAGGCCTCGCTGCTCGGCGCCATGGAGAACGCCGGCAAGCTCGTCGACGACGAGGCCCTCGCCGAGGCCATGAAGGAACGGGGCCTCGGCACCCCCGCCACCCGCGCCGCCACCATCGAGGGCCTCCTCCGCCAGACCTACATCGAGCGCCAGGGCAAGGAGCTCGTGCCCACCGCCAAGGCCTTCAAGCTGGAGAAGTTCCTCTCGGCCAACGAGCTCCTCCTCCTCGCCGACCCCCAGCTCACCGGCGAGTGGGAGCACAAGCTGCGCGAGATGGAGCGCGGCAAGCTCAGCGCCGAGGCCTTCATGCGCGAGATCCACGCCACCGCCGCGCAGATGACGGGCCGGGTAAAGGAGAACCTCGACAAGCCGCTGATCGCGGAGGAGATCGAGGTCCTTTCGCCGGCCGGGACCAAGATGCTCCGCGACGACCGCGCCTACCGATCGGCGGAGACCGTCGTCCAAGGCAAGAAGACCGTCGCCCACGTCCTCGTCTACCGCGAGCTCGGCGGCCGAGCCCTCGCCGAGACCGAGCTGGGCGAGCTGATCAAGAAGCGCCGCATCGGCCCCTTCCACGACTTCAAGTCCCTCAAGTCCGGCCGCAACTACTCCGGCTATATCAAGCTCGAGGAGGTCAACGGCCAGCTCAAGGCCGCCCTCGACCTCCCGCCGCGCGACGGCGATCCCGACGGCGAGCCCTTCGACCCCTCCTGGCCCGTCCTCGGCGAATGCCCCGTCAGCGGCCTCCCCGTCGTCCAGACCCCGGCCGCCGGCTACCGCGTCTGCCCCGCCAAGACCCGCGAGGCCGGCGCCAAGAAGACCTTCAGCCTCAACGGCGTCATGCTCCAGTGCCCGATCAGCCCGGACGACATCCGGGACCTGCTCGGCCCCAAGGGACGCACCGCCGAGAAACGCTTCATCTCCAATCGCACCAAGCGCCCCTTCAACGCCTGGCTCGTCCCCGACAAGTCGCGCGGCTGGTGGTTCGCCTTCCCTCCCCGCAAGGCCAAGCCCGGCAAGGGCAAGCCCAAGGCGGACGAGGCGGAATAAGGCCAAAGGCAGGAAGCGAAGGATTCGGAAGGGTGAGGACAGCGTAGGCTTTGTCCTGTCTGTCCCATCCTTCCCATCCGGCTACCTGTCGCCCTTCCGGCCCCTCGGAATCCTCCACCACCCCCGCCCCCTCCGCCTCCTACGCCTCCTTCGTATCCTACGCCTCCATTAGCCAACGAGCCATTTCCCGCTCCCTTCTAGCACCGCTAACCCCGCTAACCCCGCTATCGAGCCAACGAGCCAACGAGCTAGCGAGCTAAAGAGCCATAATCCCGTGCACTTTGGCGCAAGCCCGCGGCCCCGCCGCCGCCCCCTCCCC
>Ga0315903_10011701_pt1 | contig 10307 bp, 4 predicted proteins | sample LakEriMetagenome_7_FD_203524 | JGI IMG/M metagenome (GOLD analysis project Ga0315903, IMG submission 203524) | Freshwater fungal communities from buoy surface, Lake Erie, Ohio, United States - Buoy 2 MA119 | ecosystem: Environmental > Aquatic > Freshwater > Lake | place: USA: Lake Erie, Ohio... | reverse complement strand
TGAAACACGTGCGCAGCACCTGTGGCCGTAGCAACACAGGCAATGGTTTTACGCTTACTTCTACCGTGTCGGTAACGGAGCATTCCAGCTGCAGGTTCACGGTATCGGGATAGCTTTGGTACACGGTTACCTGGTAGCTGGTGGGTTGCGAGGTGCTGGTAGGATTAACGCGCAGCACCGGATTGTGTGATTTGGATGCAAGCGTAGCGCCTGTATTTAAGTTGCGCCACATGTAAAACTGACCTCCGCTGGCACGCAAGGTGGCTGTGTCGCGGAAACAGATGGCGGTATCCAGTCCGGCACGTGCGTTTATTTTACGGTTTACGTACAGCATCATGGTATCGCGGTTGCGGCAGCTAAAGGTATCGGTAATAAGTACCACATATTGTCCGGAGTCGTTGCGTTCAATAGTGCGTGTGGTATCGCCTGTGCTCCACAAATAACTTTTTACATTGCCTGAGTTTCCTCCGGCATCCAGCATAAACGAAGAGCCAAAGCAAATGCGGGCAGAATCGGGCAGAATGCCTATGGGCAATGCACGGTTATCAACGCGCACGGAATCCCAGGCACGGCAACCGTTGAAGTCGCGTATCTGAAGGGTGTAGTGGCGGGTACTGGCCGGTGCTACGGTAATATTGGGATTGGTAAAGAAAGGTGCGTTCAATTCCATACCCGGAAGTGTGTCCTTCATATTATTAAACCAGCGGTAGGTATATGGCGGTACGCCCGATGAGGCTTGTCCGGTAATGGTTAATGAACCACCCCGACATACGAATGTATCGCGGGTAGCAACACCCAATGGATTCACAATAGTGAGTGTATCAAAAAATGTTTTGGCGCAACCGGGTGTGCCCACTGGGCCGGGCATGGTTATAGTCAATTGTACCAAGTATTTACCAGGCTTGGTAAAACTGAGTATCGGAGTTTTTTGAACATTTAAAAAAGTGCGTGCACCATTTGTCATGGCGTAATCAAACGGTTCGCGTGCGATACTCCAAACTGTGTTGGTGAATGTTTGTCGTGATATATTTTTTAAGTATTCTACAGTCCATTTGTTACACCGTTCATCGTTCTTTTTGATATTCACACTCGCTCTTTCAAAAACCCTGACTGAGAAGGCACGTGTGATTGTACCGGGCAGCGGACAACGGCTATCATCGGCTCTTACTGTAAAATAATAAGGTAATGGACTGCCCAGGTTTTCAGGCGGTGTCCAACAGAAGCGGTAATTGTCTTCACGCGGCCCTACTATTCTTCTTTGTGCTGTAGCATAATTTGGCAGGAACGTAGCGCCAAAACCTGCCAATGCTCCGTTCCATGACAAATACGTGGTATCGGAAACAATTGGTGGATTAAAGTCGGTATCTTTAGCTATGACATCAAAGCATAACTGTTCTCCGGCACACACATCCCAGTTCGTTCGAGGTGCAAGCGGGTTGCCATTCAATCCGGGTACCGTTCGAAGGTTAGGCGGATTATTGGGGTCGCACACTTTAAGCCACATCTGAATATCTCTTCGGGTGGTACCCACCAGCTCCATCACACCTGTTGTGGCATTTCTTCTCCATTGCTGTACCTGTATGGCCATCACCCCCACAAAATTACCTCCGGCAGCCGGGGTAAACATAATATCACCATTTACGGGGCTACAGCTGATACCTGCCGGAAATTGTCCGTTTGATGGACCCGACCAGGGCATTGGGCGGTCAAATGAATACGGAGGTGTGTAAGGCACTGAAGCACCTGCACCTGCTAGTGAAGGGGCAAACGCATATGCCAGCGAATCCAAATCAGGATCAACTGCACCGTTGTTAAACACGAAAGGCTGACCCGAGCACAAAACGGCAAACGGGTCGTTGGTTAATGTGGGCGAGCTGTTACACGGGTTAGTAGATAAACACCTGTTAATAGTTGCCTCGGTATAAAAGTTAGCGCTGGCCGAACCGGTTGAAATAGCATTATTACGGCAGCATAAATCATATGTTAATTTTATATTGCAACAACTTGTAGGAATACCGGAAGCCGGACCCAAATTAACCTGACCTCGAAATTCATATCGTTCAACACCGGGTGTAAACGTTCCCGGAGTTACACAAGCCATATTGTTACAAATACTTTTGGCATTCGGGCAGCGGGGATTGGGATTAACATCACGCACATTGACAAGTGACAAAGAAGCCGTTCCGAAGGATGTATTATTACACGAAGGGTCTGCGCCTCTTAATGATATTGTATATGTACATGCTGCACCGCATGTTTGTGTACATAATGGAATACCCTGACAATCGCGGTAAAGCACCAGGGTTACCTCAAACATACCTGAGCTGTTAACACATCTCCAGCTGATATCACTTCCCACAACGTGTGTTGCCATTGCTTTTTGCGGAAGCATCGCGCACAGTGAGGAAAGTAAGCAAAAGACAACAATGGAAAAATTTAACTTTGCCTTTAAAAGGTGTATCTTATTTACCATAATAAAATTAGATTAAACTATAACCAGTCAAATGTAGGACGCTAAGTTCTAAATTTTTTCTTAAGAATAAACATACAGCGCAAATATTGAGTTTTGGATGCCTACAGCTACCTAAAAAAGTCCTTTAATTTAATTACCTGTTTTTCAATAAAATCAGGCTTACGTAGTGCCCATCCCTCTGGTTTGACCTTGGTTCGTAAAGGATTTAAGTACACATTTACATAAACCTGCCCGGAGGCATAGGTGGTGCCATACCAGTTGTTCTGTAAAAAACGAATGGTTGCTTGGTCAAATTCAGCATTTATGTTGGATTGCAGCACCACGTCTGCATCAGTTAGTTTAGCTAAATCCAATCGTTTAATATCCCTGTAGCGATTATCCAGGTATTTTGAACGGGTAGTGTTGCCTATGGGTGCAAGGCTTTGCAACGAGTAAGTGCTCGCCAAATCATGAACAATCGTTTTTTCAAGATCAAAATAATTTCGATAGGCAAGTGTGGCATCGCCAATCGTTTTACCGGGATAGTACAAAAAGTTTCCGCTTATTACAGCCGTTACTGTAAGTAGACTTAATGCTACCTGCCACTTACCTGACATAGACGAAACGTACTGATACGCCAGGATAATTGCGAGTGCATGAATGGGGAAAAAGTAACGGTGTGCAATCGTAGCATGCAGCACCAAAAGCATAATGGTAGCGTTAATAGCCAAGTAAGAAATATACACTACGCCCAGCGATTTATGTGCACGTTTGCGTACAATGGCTAATACAGCTAAGGCATGTACAGGCAGCATGCCGAAATCAGCCAATCGCCAGAGTATGCGAAGTACATTTACAGCCATACCCAACACTGTGGTATGTTTTTCTAAATCTGTATAGTGAGGCGATTGTAAATACCAGCCTGTATGCGACTTGTGAAGCAGAAGCCAGCACGCAAACAGCAGAAGCGGTAATAGAAATGCAAACAGGTATCTTTTAACAGTGTGTAGAATCCCAACAACTCCAAAGTTTATGCAGAAAATCGCACACGCATTAGCCAACACAAAAAAAGTTCCCTGCAGGTGAACACATACCATCAGGCAATTAGCCAGCACCAATAAAAACCTGCTTTGTATGATTATAGCATAGGTACTTAACAAAACTAGAAACACAAGCATGGATGTATTTAGCACCATGGCCGAAAGCGATAAGTATGTACTGAAAAGTACAAGCGTACCGGCAGCTAGTGCAACGTAGTGTTGGTAAAGCATGCGATTTGCCAGTACTAAAAACACACCGGTGAAACCAAACATCCAGCAAGCGGAAAATGCATGTGATACACTAAGTGACTGGCCAAAAATTTTCCAGCATCCGGCTAGGAGCAATGCATAAAGTGTTGGATGGCCGGGATCGACCTCAGGACCATAAAAAAGGGTAAGAAGATTGTTTGTGTAAATGTGATTAGCTGCGTAGTACGTTGACGAGATGGCATCGCCAAAGAGCGGATCATTAACGAACCACAGGTAAGCTGCAAACTGAAACAGGGCTGCTGCTGCATACAAGTATATCAAGCGCATGCCGCAATATAACAAAACAGTAAAACTATACTGCTTTGGCGTTGCTTTGTGCAATTACCCGGTTGTAGTACGCTTCGTACTGAGGCACAATTTCATTGATATCAAACAGACGGGCACGCTGCTTTGCTTGGTGCTTGAATTGCTTCAGCCGCTCATCATTCTCCAGAATATAAATACATTTTTCGGCCATTGTCTGCACATCGCCTACGTCACACAAAAAGCCGGTCACTCCATCTATATTCAGTTCGGGTATGCCCCCTGCATTACTGGATACTACAGGTACTTCGCAGGCCATAGCTTCCAGCGCTGCCAGTCCAAAGCTTTCAGTTTCTGAAGGCAATAAAAACAAATCGCCAATAGAGAGTATTTCTTCAACCGAGTCCTGTTTACCTAAAAAGTTCAGCCCATCGCATATATTCAACTCCCTGCAAAGCATTTCAATGTTCTGACGTTCGGGACCATCTCCCACAAGCAGTAACTTAGAAGGAACCTTCTCACGTACTTTAGCAAATACTTTAACCACATCCTCTACGCGTTTTACTTTTCTGAAATTGGAAGTATGTATGAGTAATCGTTCGCCATGCGGTGTAATGGCCTGCCTGAAATGCTCTTTTGGCTGTTTACTAAATCGGCTTAAATCAATAAAATTCGGAATTACTATAATTTCATTCTGAATGTGAAAATACTTGAGTGTATCCTGACGCAGCGCATCCGAAACAGCTGTTACACCATCCGACATGTTGATGGCGTAACTTACAACAGGTTCAAGTGATTTGTCTTTACCCACCAGGGTTATATCTGTTCCGTGAAGTGTTGTAATAACCGGTATATGAATACCCTGACTGCGTAAAATATTTTTAGCCATAATAGCTGCCGATGCATGTGGAATGGCATAATGAACGTGTAACACATCCAGCTTCTCAAATTTTACCACATCCACCAATCGGCTGGTAAGTGTAGTTTCATAAGGTGGATAATCAAACAGCGGATAGCTGCTCACATATACCTCATGGAAAAAAATATTTTCGGCAAAAAAATCCAGCCTGGCAGGCTGCTGATACGAAATAAAGTGTACCTGATGGCCTCGCTTAGCCAGCGATTTACCCAATTCTGTTGCGACTACTCCGCTGCCTCCGTATGTAGGGTAACAAACTATACCTATTTTCATGCTGATGTATTTTCAGGCAAATGTGATTACCTGCACAAGTATAACACTACGCTGCTTAATTCGTTTCATTAATTATATAACCAACAGCATACATGAATGGTAGAGTTAACTAATTAAATCTGTTAACGCGTGCCGCGATGAATTGCTTCATAAACCAGCTCGATTATAAGCGATCGGATATTCATTTCGGTAAGCTTTTTATTATCAGCCGATGGATTGACTCTGTTGCTCAAAAATACAATAACCAACTCGTGTTTGGGGTCGGCCCAGGCTGCAGTCCCTGTAAATCCGGTATGTCCAAAAGTTTGTGCCGACATTGACGAAGGTACTGGCGATGGCTTTTTGGTATCGGTTTCAGGTTTATCAAATCCATAACCCCTGCGGTTGGTTTTACTGTGTTTCTTCGTGAATTCCTTAACCACATTTTCACTAAGCAACCGCTGTCCTCCGTAAGTTCCTCCGTTGAGCAACATTTGCATTATTACGGCTACATCATTGGCTGTACTGAACAATCCGGCATGACCGCTTATACCTCCCTGCAAAGCTGCTGTTTGGTCGTGTACCGTTCCCCAGATAAGTTGTTTGCGAAACAGCGTATCGTTTTCGGTTGGTGCTATCCAGTCAGCAGGTATGGTTTTTAACGGCTGAAATGTGGTTTGAGATAAATTGAGTGGTTTATAAAACTGCTCATTCACGTAAGTTTCAAAAGGCTTTCCGCTTGCTTCTTCAATCACCTTGCGCAGCAATATGAATCCTAAATCGGAATATACGTACTCACCCGGTTTTTTAAGTTCAGTTTCAATAATCCGATTCCACAACCAGGCCTCCATATTCTTATGCATAAACAGCTGCCGCGCAACAGCCAGAGTATATACACTGTCTTGTGTATTCGAATACAACAACGGGTTTAGCTGTGCATCTACACCCGTAGATTTATAGAACGGAACAAAGGGCACCAGACCGGCTTCGTGCATCATGATTTTTGAAATGGATAATGAGGCCTTATTGCTTCCATTCAACTCGGGTATGTATTTACCAATGGGATCATTGATATTTATTTTTCCTGCATCTGCCAGACTCATCATAGCGAGCGTGGTGGCCAGTATTTTTGTTAGTGAGGCCACATCGTAAACGTGGTAGTTTTCTACTTGCTGTGCTGAAGTGTAACTGAGTTTACCAAATGATTTATGATAAAAAACTTTCCCTTCACGGGCAAGCAGTACCTGACATCCGGGCATTGCTCCTTTTTGAATGGCATCGGTGATAAGGGTATCTATCAACTTAAGAGGACCGTGATCAACGCCTGCATCTTCCGGCAAGCAATAACTGAAGCGGTTTAGCTTTGAGGTGCGTATACCTTTATCCATCATCATTTCTTCATTTACCGATACGGGTAAGGTTGCCTCGGCAGCAACCCCTCCAAACAAGAGCTGTGCACTGTAGTAATTGTACACATCCAGGTCTTCATAGGCCAGAATAACGTTGCGAAGTTTTTCAAATTTGCGCAACATATATGGATTGCCATGTGCTACTACAATCACTTTTTTGCTACTCAGCAACATGCGGTTAACAAAATCAATTTGGGGTTGAGTAAGTCCGTGGTTTTTATTTACAAATCGACTGGTATTATGCAGCGATAGAATTACGAGATTATAGGAAGAAAGTGCATTGTACAAACTATCGAAATAATCGGGACGTTCTGTTTTATCAATACTGAAATAGTCGGCCTTGGTATAGTTCATTGTCATTTTCTGAAACAAAGAGCCGTTACCCTGTCCAACAGCTACACTCGCAATGGTGTAGAAATGCGGATTTTCAATCGGAATTATTTTATCGTCATTTTTTACAACAACCAATCCTTTACGAACCAGCTTATGAATCATGCGCTCAGCATCGCAGCAGTTCAGATCTTGAATTAAATTTTCAAGCGGTATTGGTTTGTACTGGCTTAAGCCTGCCCAGTATTTGGCGCGTAAAATTTTTTTACAGCTTGCCTCTAATTGTGCTTCGGTTATCAAGCCTTGTTCCATGTAGCGTTTAATAACAGCCATTGCCAGCGGTACGTCTTCAACAAACAGCAGAATGTCATTGCCGGCCATTAAGGCACGTGCGGCTACTTCCCCGGGCCCAAAAAAATCAGCTACACCACGCATATTCAATGCATCCGTAATGACAAGTCCCTCAAAGCCCAGTTCGTTTTTTAGTACATCTGTAATAATCTTTTTAGATAAAGAGGAGGCCATATTAGGCGTAGTATCTAATGCCGGAACAGCCAGGTGAGCCGACATGATGCTGAGCACGCCTTTATCAATCAATTCCCTGAACGGATATAACTCCAGCGAATCGAGGCGATTACGGTTACCTGCAACTAAGGGAAGGCTGTAATGTGAATCGGTAGATACATCGCCATGACCGGGAAAATGTTTTGCACTTGCAATCACACCCTGCTCCTGCATACCACGCATATACTGCACTCCCAACTTAGCTACCCAATTGCGGTTTTCACCAAATGATCGGTCGTTAATTACGGGATTTAGCGGATTGTTGTTAATATCAATATCGGGGGCAAAATTGAAATGAATGCCCATGCGCCTGCATTGCTGACCCACCGTTTTTCCAAATTCGTATACAGTTTGTTCATCTTTAGACGCACCCATAACCATTTGCCTCGGAAACACAGGAGTACTGTCAAGACGCATGCTAAGACCCCATTCGCCATCAATACCAATAATAAGCGGCACACGCGCCAGCGACTGATAGTAATTGGTAAGAACGGCCTGACGGTGAGGTGTGCCCTTAAAAAATATGATGCCGCCTACACCTATTTCGCCAACCAGGCAAGCCACTTCTTTAATATGTGCTGAATCTTTGCCCGACCATGCCGGAATCATCATAAGCTGAGCAATACGCTGATCGAGTGTTAGCGTTTGATAAACAGAATCAACCCAGGCAACCGGCTTTTTCCAGTTGATGTACGATTGTGCTGATGCATGTACACCATACACCAAAATCCATATAAAATATACCTTAACAGATCGAAGCATGAATACGTACCAATAAAACGCAAAAAACGTTAATTTATGCAGCATCTAGGTATGGCACAAAAAAGTATTTTACACACACGAAGGTTTATTGTAGCGAATAGCAAAAGGGTAGTATCTTGCACCCGATGAGTGATATTATAAAGTTATTGCCCGATCATGTAGCCAATCAAATAGCAGCCGGTGAAGTGATACAGCGACCAGCATCAGTGGTGAAAGAATTGCTTGAAAACAGTGTTGATGCCGGCAGTAGTTCCATACAATTATTCATTAAAGAAGGTGGCCGTGCCCTGATACAGGTTATTGACAACGGCAAAGGAATGTCGCCCACCGATGCACGCATGTGCTGGGAACGACATGCCACCTCTAAAATAAACCGTGCCGAAGATATTTTTGGAGTTCGCACCATGGGGTTTCGTGGCGAGGCTTTGGCCTCTATCGCTTCGGTATCGATGGTAGAAATGAAAACACGCAGAAAAGAAGACGAAGTGGCTTCCATTATTCAGATTGAAGCTACGGAAGTTAAATCGCAACAACCAATAGCGGCACCTGTAGGCACAGGCATTACGGTTAAAAATTTGTTTTACAATATCCCCGCCCGCAGAAATTTTTTGAAAAGCGATGCAGTAGAAACTCGGCATATCATAGATGAATTTATACGCGTGGCATTGGCCAATCCGGCAGTAGAAATGAGCTTATACAACAATGAAAATGAAGTATACAGGCTTAAAAGCGGAGACGAAGCCCTGCGCATTCACGAGCTTTTTGGATATAACGTGACTACTCAGTTGCTTGCCATTCAGGAAACTACAACCATCGTAAATGTATCGGGCTATGTGGGAAAACCTGAGATGGCCAAACGAACACGTGGTGAGCAATACTTTTTTGTAAACCGCAGGTTTATTAAAGATGCTTACCTAAACCATGCACTAACCAGCTGCTACGAACAACTGATAAGTAAAGAGCAGTTTCCTTTTTACGTAGTATATATTGAAATAGAACCGTCACAAATTGATATAAATGTACATCCGACAAAAACAGAAATCAAGTTTGAAGATGAGCGCTCGGTTTATCAGATAATAAAAGCTGTAACTAAAAAAGCGCTGGGTCAGCATTACCATATTCCTACATACGAGCCTCAAAGCAACGATACTTTTTTGCAATTTAATCCTTCGTCAATACCCACAGTTACAAACCCCACACATTCCACTCCCGATTATTCTTCACGCAGTACGTTTACTCCTAACCGTACCCAGTCCGATGACTGGAAGGAACTGTTTTCAGTTATCGAAAAAAAACGGGAAACCATAGGCGATATTCCTTTATACAGCAACCAGGCACTTGCACACACGGCAACAGTAGAGGACACAACACGGCACATTGTTCAGATTCACCACGCACTCATAGTTTCACAAATAAAAACCGGTTTACTAATCATTGATCAGCAAGCGGCACATGAGCGTATTTTATACGAACGCTACCTGCATGCACTCAATGAAAATCCGATTGCCAGTCAGCAAAAGCTTTTCCCGAAAAGTATTCACCTGAGTTCGCACGATGAAGCGCTTATGCAGGCCATGATGACTGAAATTCGGAAACTGGGTTTTGATATTAGCGAACTGGGCAAGCATACTTACGCAATAAATGGTGTACCTGCCGAACTTACTCACCAAAATGAACAGGAACTGATAGAAGACTTGCTGGAGGCTTTTAAAAAACCTACAGCACACGATGAAGAAAAGCACCATAAAATTGCTAAATCGTTATCGCGAAAGGCTGCCATAAAAAGCGGTACACGATTAACTACGGAAGAGATGACTGCGCTTATTGATGAGCTTTTTGCCTGCTCTGTCCCCTATTTATCGCCCGATGGCAAACCTTGCCTGAAAAGACTGACACTGGAAGAAGTATTTAATTTACTGAAAAGTTAAGCAATCATTTACGGCACACAGTGAGCAGTGATATGCCAAATGGTACCGGCAATCGCTTGCTAAGCCACACATTCTCGGTTAGAAACAGGTTATAAAAAAGTACATTCAATATCTTCGAATCCAGAAGTCCGAAGTCAG
>Ga0315903_10011697_pt1 | contig 10308 bp, 11 predicted proteins | sample LakEriMetagenome_7_FD_203524 | JGI IMG/M metagenome (GOLD analysis project Ga0315903, IMG submission 203524) | Freshwater fungal communities from buoy surface, Lake Erie, Ohio, United States - Buoy 2 MA119 | ecosystem: Environmental > Aquatic > Freshwater > Lake | place: USA: Lake Erie, Ohio... | reverse complement strand
TTTATACATACACATCTACACGGATCATCTCAATACTAGATTGCATGGCCTCGGATAGGCAAGCCTACGCCAGCGAAAGCTCTTCGCGCGTCTAGCCTATTGCATCCACACGGATGCTTAAATACATTTTGCTCAATTTGGTTTACTTTGGCAAAAGTAAGGCAGCTGAGCCTAATCATTTCCCATTAATGCCTGAAAGAAAGTTCATGCCCTCCCGGACATTGTTGGCGCCGTAGTCCGCCGGAATACCCACCTACTCCCCCACGGAATTAATCTTAGTGAAATCGATATCCGAGTGAATGGTGTAAAAGCGCAAAACGTCGGCAAGCAACGCCATGTACGAATATCACCCCTCACTCCAACGATGGCCTTCCCAGCAACACGAGTCAGCCGCTGGAAGACACCAGTGTTGCTGTTACAGAAGTTGTCAACCAGAGCCATTTTGCGCCCTGCTTGGGTCAATACCACGGCCACGTGGCTACCGAAGTCGCCAACTCCACCAGTCAGCAGGATGCTCATTTGTTTTCTTTTGTACGACATTTGAAACGAACGTTATCCTGGCGCCGATTTTGGCAGCATATGATCGATTCGGCACGTATTGAAGGAGTCAGCTCGGCGCTGGGTGCCGTGGAAATAGTTGTCTTTTCCCAGCAATAGCCGCACCAAGCAAGCGCCACCTTGGCCACTAGTGCTGGTGGTAGCAACGAGGGCTATTTTGAACTCGTTCAATCCGACCCTTTTGTTTTATATCATGGCCGTTGGCCTAGAAAAAAATTGTACGCAAAGCCCAACCCGTCCTCCAAACCCACCTGTGGTTGCCACCCCAGCGCATTAAGCCTACGGCTATCCAACCACTTGCGTGGGGCTCCATCGGGTTTGGTCGAGTCAAAGGAGATGCGCCCGGTGTATGCCACCGTGCGGCCTACCGCATGGGCCAACTCAGCAATACTCATATCACTACCAAAGCCCACGTTAATATGGCTTTGCATGGGCTGGGTGGACGTTTGGTAAGTACTCTGCGGCAGTTGCATAACAAATACACTGGCTGCGGCCATGTCGTCCACATACAGGAACTCTCGTTTTGGCGTGCCAGTTCCCCATATGACAACTTCAGGCGCACCCGCGACTTTCGCCTCGTGAAATCTGCGTATCAATGCGGGAATCACATGGCTGTTTTCCGCGTGGTAATTGTCACCTGGGCCGTACAAATTGGTTGGCATGACACTGCGGTAGTCGCGCCCATATTGGCGGTTGTAACTTTCGCACAGCTTTATACCTGCAATCTTGGCAATGGCATAAGGCTCGTTGGTGGGCTCAAGTGGACCGGTTAGTAACACGTCTTCGGCCATGGGCTGGGGTGCCAGCCTGGGGTAGATGCAGCTAGAGCCAAGAAACAGCAACTTGTTTACGCCATTTCGATGTGCGGCATCAATCACATTGGCCTGCACCATCAGGTTTTGGTAGATAAAGTCTGCTGGGTAGGTGCTGTTGGCATAAATGCCGCCTACCTTGGCCGCTGCCAAATAGACTTGGGTGGGCTGCTCTGTGGCGAAGAAGTCTTGCACTGCGACCTGGTTGCACAGGTTTAGCTCAGCGTGTGCGCGCACCACGATGTTGCTTTGCGGCACGCCTTGGGCCAACAACGTGCGCACAATGGCGCTACCCACCATGCCGCGATGACCGGCAACGTAGATTTTTTCTTTGATTTTCTCAGCTGTCATGACTGACGGACACATCGTAACCATGCGTCTTCAAAAGCGCGTGACGTTTGGCTTGATCCAGATCGTGGGCCACCATTTCTGTCACCATGGCATCCAAGGTAATCTCTGGCACCCAGCCCAGCTCCGCTTTGGCTTTAGCAGGGTCACCTAGTAAGGTTTCTACTTCGGTTGGGCGGAAGTAACGCGGGTCTACCCGCACAATGACCTGGCCCACTTTCAGCGCTGGCGCGTTATTGCCTTCAATCGCACCGACAATCGCCAACTCTTGCTCGCCCTGGCCTTCAAAAGCCACCGTAACACCCAGCCGGGTAGCCGCTTTACGAATGAAGTCGCGCACGCTGTACTGCACTCCGGTGGCAATCACAAAGTCTTGCGGCTTGTCTTGCTGCAGCATCATCCACTGCATGCGCACGTAGTCTTTGGCGTGGCCCCAGTCGCGCAGAGCGTCCATATTGCCCATGTGTAGGCATTGCTCTAGGCCTTGGGCGATATTAGCCAAACCACGGGTGATTTTGCGGGTGACGAAGGTTTCGCCACGGCGCGGACTTTCGTGGTTGAACAAGATGCCGTTGCAGGCATACATGCCGTAGGCCTCGCGGTAGTTCACGGTAATCCAATACGCGTAGAGCTTGGCCACGGCGTAGGGGCTACGGGGGTAAAAAGGGGTGGTTTCGCGTTGTGGGGTTTCTTGCACCAAACCATACAGCTCGCTGGTGGAGGCTTGGTAAAAGCGGGTTTTCTTCTCTAGCCCCAAGAGGCGAATAGCCTCTAAAAGACGCAAGGTGCCCATGCCGTCCACATCGGCAGTGTATTCCGGGCTCTCAAAGCTCACGGCCACATGGCTTTGAGCCCCTAGATTGTACACCTCTTCGGGCTGCACTTCTTGCACGATGCGGGTGAGGTTGCTGCCATCGCTCAAGTCACCATAATGCAGTTTGAAGCGGGAGTTGTCTACGTGCGGGTCCTGGTAGATATGGTCGATGCGGTCGGTATTGAAAGAGCTGGCTCGGCGCTTGATGCCGTGCACCTCGTAGCCTTTTTCTAACAACAGCTCTGCCAGATAGGAGCCATCCTGCCCTGTTATACCAGTTATCAGCGCAACTTTAGGTTTTGAAATAGTATTTGATGTCATTCAATAAACAAGGCGGATTCAAGTAAATTGTATTTTTAAATTCAAAGTGCATGTGGTTCATGATGCTCAGTGACCCGCCACATAAATTTTTGGTGAGGTGCTCATGCCTCACTTCGCCCATAGTGGTCTTCAAATCGAATAATGTCATCCTCACCCAAATACCCACCCGATTGCACTTCGATAATTTCCAGTGGCACTGTGCCGGGGTTGGTGAGCCTGTGAACTTCGCCTAAAGCGATGAACGTGGATTGGTTTTCTTGGAGCGTGAACTGCTTGTCGCCATTGATGATTTCAGCCGTACCTTTCACCACAATCCAGTGTTCTGCTCTGTGTTGGTGCTGTTGCAAGCTCAGACTCGCCCCCGGCTTGACCTGGATGCGCTTGACCTTAAAACGATCGCCCTCATCCACGCTGTCGTACCAACCCCATGGGCGATGAACCTTGCGATGCATGGTGTATACATCACGCTGCATGTTTTGCAGTTGTTTGACGATGTGCTTGACATCTTGACTGCTTTTCTTTTCTGCCACCAACACTGCGTCTGAAGTTTCTACAACTATCAAATCGTGCACACCCACAAGCGTCACTAAACGGTGCGAGGCATGAACCAATGTGTTGTTGCTATCGGTGGTCAGCACGTCGCCATGGCTGGCATTGCCGTGTTGGTCCTTGACCATCGCATCCCATACCGCTTCCCATGCGCCCAAATCGCTCCATCCTGCGTCCAGTGGAACCATGCCGACGGTGAAGGCGCTGTTTGTGCTCGGCTCCATGACGGCATAGTCAATCGATTCGGGCGGAATGGCCAAAAACTCTTCTTTGCCCGGACGTACAAACTGGGTGGCAAGATTTGCATCCTCTGTTCGCTTATCCCACGACAAATTGGTGGCTTGCAAAATATCTGGTCTAAAGCTTTGCAAAGCCTTTATCCACACCGACGCGCGAAGCACGAACATGCCTGCGTTCCAGTAATAGCCGCCTTCGTCAAGGTATTGTTGCGCGATGGTGGCAGTGGGCTTTTCAACAAAGCGCTTCACCGTCATTAAAGATTGCCCAGAATTCACATGGGCTTGTACATAACCATAGCCAGTTTCAGGCGCGCTTGGTGTGATCCCCAGTATCACGATCGCACCATCAGCAGCCTGTCGAATCGCTTCACGCATGGCCTCGGTGAAGGCCTTTGCATCCGTCACAGTTTGGTCTGCCGGCGTGACCACCAGTACCGGGTCTGCACCACATTGTTGTGCTGCCAAAGCCGCTAGCGTCAAGGCGGGCGCTGTGTTGCGCCCAGCAGGCTCAAGCAAAGCAACTCCAATGTCAATGCTCATTTCTCGCAATTGCTCTGCCGCCAGAAATCTGTGCTCTTCACCCGTGACGATGATGGGCTTTGCCACATCGATACCTGAGTCGCCCAGTGCAGATAGCCTGAGTGCTGCTTGTTGAAACAAGCTTTCTTTGCCAATGAGCGAGAGAAATTGTTTGGGAAAACCTGCACGCGACAGCGGCCAAAGACGTGTGCCGGAGCCTCCACACAAAATGACGGGTTGGGCTTGGGTAAATTGAGTCATGAACCGGCCACACTGACGAAGGCTTGATGCTGAAAGCGCCAAGTGCTTTCACACATGTCACCCAAACTTCGTGTTGCACCCCAACCCAATAGATCAGCGGCTTTTTGCGGATTGGCATAGCACTGCGCGGCATCCCCCGCGCGACGGGCCACCACTTTGTAAGGCACTTCACGGCCCGATGCCTTCTCAAACGTCTGCACCATTTCCAACACGCTGTAGCCTTTGCCTGTACCCAGATTGATGGCGTGCCATCCAAAGGTGTGTGATAAAAAATTCAGGGCAGCTGCATGCCCTTCGGCCAAGTCCATGACATGTATGTAGTCTCTGACGCCTGTGCCGTCTGGGGTGGGATAGTCATCGCCAAAGATATTCAGTGCTTGGCGTTGACCCGCCGCCACTTGTGCGATGTATGGCATCAGATTGTTCGGCACGCCGTTTGGGTTCTCGCCTATCAACCCACTTTCATGGGCGCCCACAGGATTGAAATAGCGCAGGCAGGCAATCCGCCAAGTAGCATCAGACGCCGCCACGTCGCTCAACATTTCTTCAATGTGCAGCTTGCTTCTGCCATAGGGGTTGATGGCATGGGTCGGATGGTTTTCATCCAATGGCAAATACTGTGGTTGACCATACACAGTGGCACTGCTGCTAAAGACCAGCGTTTTAAGGTTGTGCGCATGCATGGCCTGAAGCAAACTGATGGTCCCTTGCACGTTGTTCGCAAAGTAATCAACAGGCTTTTCAACTGACTCACCCACCGCTTTCAATCCCGCAAAATGGATGACTGCGTCAATGTTGTGCTTCGACAAGGTGGCGCTAAGTAAAGGCGTATCACGTACGTCACCTTGCACAAAAGGTATGTGTGTATTCGTGATCTGTGTCAGCTTTGCCAATACACCATCGCTGCTATTGGACAAGTTGTCATACAGAACGACGTGGCACCCCATTTGCATCAGCACGACAGCTGCATGGCTAGCGATATAGCCGGTTCCACCCGTGAGAAGCACATTCACCGTGGTTATCTCTTTTTTATTGAATTCGGATGAAAGAAGACGACTGTTTGCAGCATGAGTTCTGCACTTGATTTTTTACAGTAGCTGCGACAACAATGTCAGAAAAAAATAAAAATTGAATATAAAAGTATGCATTAGTCAGGGCATCAAAGACGCTACCGCCATGCTGTAAGGTGGTCAGCATGCACGGAACAACGATTCGAGCATGTAAATACTGGTGGCCTGGAGTGGAATCGAACCACTGACACGCGGATTTTCAACACACGTGGCGCCCAAAACCTCAATGTTTGCGGGGCTTGCAGCGGGTTTCCGTGTTACGTGCTACAGACCGTGCTACACAAAAACCACACTTTTTTGCACTGCTTTCGCAAACATAAAATCTACTTTACCACAACAGCTGTTTTTCCTCAACCAGCGTTACTTAAGTTACGCTCCGTGGTTAGTTAGAAATCCCTTGGGTAGTTCAGTTAATTTAAAGGTTTTGTAGAAGCAAAAGTTGCGTCATCCCCCTACTTCTTAAGTGTGATTTGAATTTTAATTGTTATAGGACTTAATGGTTTTTCATGTTAATATGAAACGGTAAATTATTTAATAAGGTTAATTTATGAATAATGGTGAAATAAAATTTAAGACATGGCGATTAACAAGTGATGCACTTGTCAATAGTAATAGTCGTATTCCTTTTGATCACATCTCACAAACAGTTTTCAAAATTGAGGAGAATGAGTACAAAAATCTCTTATTATTTCTAGCCTCTATTTTGGCAGTGTTATCAGTTGGTATTTCATTTGTTTTTGTCTTTAATTTTTATTATGCGGGATTTATCCTCTTAATTGCTGCTTTACTAGTTTATTTTGCACTCCAAAAAAATGCTTACTTCAAAGTTTATTCTAGTTCTGGTCAGTCTATTGGATATTATATTAATGAAACTAATGCTGATAAATTAAGGAATGACATTGAAATGTACAATCTATTAATAGACGAGTTACTTCAAAGAAAAAGAGATTATCTAAATTTAAAGAATAATCACAATTGATATCAGAACAAGCATTGAGTAAGGCAAGAGTAAAAAAGTAAATCTCAATTTTTTGTGCTGCGAGCAAATTGCGTTTGGCTTGCTAGGTTCGCTTGATTTGGTATGGCTTGGCTTGCGACAGCACCTAATGGTTTTGGCTGAATTGGTTGCTGTGGCTGGAATGCTGATGGCAGAGATTGACTAGGATTTTGAACAGTAGACTGCTGCTTGCTATTTGCACTTGTAGCATTTGAAGCATCTGCTGTTGATTTGCTATCTTTGGCTACTGGTGCTGACACATGCTGCAAGGGAGGTGGCAAGCGTTTGGGTGGCATGGGTTTGGCTGTGCTTTTGCCAGTGCCACGTTTGCTCACAGACTTGCGAGCAGCAGCACGTTCTGCCCGTTGCTTGGCTTCAGCCTCTGCTTGCTGGGCGATGGCTGCCCATGTGTTGTCACTGATCAGTTTCCATAATGCCAGCGTGTCCTCAGCACTGGCAAATTCGTTTAGTCTCATTACAGATCCCCTTGCATTTACTTATGCAAGGGGTCATGCGCCAAAACTTACTGTGCAAACCTCTCACGCACAGCAGCACTGGCTGCGTCAATCTGCGCATCCAAGTCACCTGCTTCCACTGCAGATTTCACAGCAGCCAGTACCTTGAGCAGTTCATCAGCATTGGCAACTTCAATGCTGTTCTTGCCCTTTGCCAGTTCCAGCACACGTGTTCCATAACGCACTTGCAAACACACCTTGCCAGTGTCTGCAACAAACCACCACTGCTTGACACGCTTTGCAGACTCAACAGTGCGACGTTCGCCAGTGTGCTTGTCTTTGATGTTGCGTAAACGAGTTGGTGCATAGGTTTTGCCTTCGCTCATGCAGCGTGCCAATTCAATTTGCTGATACAACTGATTGCTCAACTTGTTGCGACGCTGCACCGTGGGCGGTGCTGATTGTGGACGTTTTGCTGCAATTAATTTCAATCCTGCTAGTGCACTCATTTCATACTCCTTTGTTTGTTGAACGAGTGCTGTTAGTTTGCTGGTTTTGAGTATTTTGAGCGACTGGAATTTGCTGAAATCAGCATTGGTTTTAGTTGATTTGCTTTGGTTCTCTATAAATAACTGTGTAACAGAACTACAAGTTAGCATCACTTTGCAGCATGCCAAAAGTCCGTCCTCAATCCGTGCAGTGACGGTAGACAGTGTGACGTTCTGCACACGCTTTGTGGAACCATCCTCGCAAGGACGCTTTAAATGAACTGCCCAGTGGCAAGTAACATTTTCCACATCGTAAAAGTAACGGCTTGGTAACAAGAAGCAAGACTAGTCTATTCCGTAAAGTTTTCAGATAGCATCACTACACCTTAAAGATGCTTTAAAAATCGTTGTTGGTTGGGTAAGGAACAGAGCCCATTGAAAACTAGAACTAGCATCAAACCAAATTTGTATGGCTCAATGTATGAGTGCACATGCTATGCAAATTCCAACTGAACAGTCACGTGGCGACGGACAATGTGTTAAACAAGTTCACCCCCTTGCTTGTGCAGGGTGAACTTGGCTCTAGACAATGGAACTTTAAAAAATTACATCAACTAAATTAATTGTTCAACTAATTCAAATAAAAAGTGCTGAGCAAATGCGATTGAGCGACAGCGAATGAGTTTTGCGAAAGCACTGAGTGAACGCAGTTCACTCAATCAAGCATTAAATTATTTGTACATCAATTTTACCTTGCGCTAAATGCATAACCATCCATGATTGCGGCTAAATATTAGGGGTGGGCACTACTGACATTCACTACAGCAGCAGCACTTAGCACTTGCTAAGCATTGTGTAGCGAACTACCCACACATAAAACAAAGGAAATTACTAAATGCTTTGGTTACAGCGCATGTCATTGAATTTGAACAGATTTTTTAAACACCAAAAAGAGGTCGTCCAAACAAAACAAAGATCGCATACTTGTTCACGTACTAACTCAACATTTGGAGCCAACGATATGAGTCAAGCACGTGTACTTACAGAACGCGAATTACGCAAAGTTTTAGCATTTTGCAGCACACAACCCCACGCAGCACGCAACAGGGTAATGCTGCTGTGCACGCACATGGCAGGCATGAGGGTTGGAGAAGTGGCAGCACTGCGCATCTGTGACGTGCTGGGTACAGATGGCACTGTGTTGGAAGAAATCTCTCTCTCAGCCACTCAAACCAAAGGCAACTCAAGTCGCACAGTTCTTGTGCCTCGCAAACTGCGTGACGAACTGACAGACTACCTACAACTGCGCTTTGGCATAGCAAACTTGCTGGCTGTTACGTACACAGACACACAGCGAGCACTTTTTCCCACACAGAAAAATCCCAAGCGCGGATTCACTGCCAACACACTGTGCCAGTTGTTCCACAAAATCTACAAGGACACACACATGACTGGTGCCACCAGTCACTCAGGCAGACGCACATTCATCACCAAGTTAGCGGACAAAGGTGTAGGTGTGCGTGTGTTGATGGCATTGGCAGGACACAAGAGCATCGCCACCACACAGCGTTACATTGAACTAAACCCCACAGTTATGAAGGCTGCTGTTGAACTCATTTAATTGAATGCCAGTTTTGTATTTCTTTTTCGATAAATGGTAATAGTGTCTTTGTTGCCAATTCGCATTTTTCAAGATTCATTGATGCCAACAATTTCCTCATTTCTCTTCTTTGTCGCTGCTCTTCATTTTTTGAGAATGCTTTTTCAATCTCTAAAGCACTGATGGTGTTAATTTTTTTTATTTCTCGAAAAGCATTATTTGAATCAGTTATACGGTTACTCGCACATTTCCAAATGCTTCTGGATACATTTCCAGTGCACGACTATATGCTTGTTGAGGAGATTCACCTTTGCGAATTCGCACATAACTACCATCCGGCAATTGAACTGCTGGCTCAGAAAAGGCGCTTTCTGAGAAGAAGATAATGCTGAATAATATTGTTTGTTCATCTATTGAAATCCTTGCCAGGAAAGTCGCCCTTGCCAGCATTCTGCACCAACTTCTGTGCAATTCTCAAATAACGCCTGATGTTGCGTATGGCAGTGTCATCATGCTTGGGTGAGGTAACTGTGTTGGTGTCCTTGTCATAGTGGAAATCACCTTCAAACACACTGGGCAACCCTTCCACCTTGCGTTTTGTACCCTGCCATCTCTTTGAACGTGCCCTGTAAAAACATCTAACTGCAGCCAGCAACTCTTTAGCAGGCACCACACCATCCCCTGCCTTCTCAGCCAACAACTGCTGGTGACAATCATAGGTGTGCAAATACGTACGCATGACTGAGATGCGCAACTCCACTCCTTGTGTCAGTGCGAATGTACGTTGAGCACGTGGCACATGCCCAATTTCTTTGTAGTGAGCAATCAGCACATCACGCAGTTGATTAGCAGCATCAGTGGGCGTCAGGCTCATGGGCACTGTGACTTTGACGTGTTCACTGTCACTTAAGTAACGCTGCACCAGTTCCACCTTGTTGCGTGGGAACAAGGTTTCAGCATGCTGCTTCCACCATGAATTGAACTTGTGGTTTGGGTAGTCACCCCATGGTTTGTAAAACGCCTCATTCACCCGCACACCCTTGTCAGCGTGTGCACGTTTTACAAATTCAAACCACAGTCTCACACCCTCTCTGCCTGCTGATTTACTCATCGCCTGTCCCCTTGCTCACATTCAACCGCACAAATACTGTGAAGTGGACCCTAAAGTCAGGACAGACTTGATGGCAGTTTAAGTTGCACTCAACTTCTCGCAGCTGGACGGCGCTGCCCCGGTTTTTGCCTTTTGTATTGCAGGCTCAATCTCAATCCTGACTTCC
>Ga0315903_10011692_pt1 | contig 10309 bp, 11 predicted proteins | sample LakEriMetagenome_7_FD_203524 | JGI IMG/M metagenome (GOLD analysis project Ga0315903, IMG submission 203524) | Freshwater fungal communities from buoy surface, Lake Erie, Ohio, United States - Buoy 2 MA119 | ecosystem: Environmental > Aquatic > Freshwater > Lake | place: USA: Lake Erie, Ohio... | reverse complement strand
TGGTGGAGTGGCCGAGAGGCGAGGCAGCGGCCTGCAAAGCCGCGTACACGGGTTCAAATCCCGTCTCCACCTCAAGACAATAAAACTTAATAGTTACGGTCGGTTAGCTCAGTTGGTTAGAGCGCATCCTTGACATGGATGAGGTCGGAGGTTCGAGTCCTCTATCGACCACAATATGGCCATTACATGGCCAATATTTATAAATGGTCTATATGGACAACATACTTGGATTTTTAGTATCGCCAAATATGCAATATATGTGTCAATTGCTTCCAATGGTTATTTTCTTCTATTTAGTTCCAAAAGAAAAGGAACAATATGAAGTTATCAGAGCATTTAGAGAACTATTTATCCTCTAAACCCCTTCGAATCTCAACCAAAGACACTTATCGAAGGACTTTCAAGGTTCTCGGATTATTAGATATGGATATCAATGATTTTTCTATTGATGATGCATTTAAAAGAATCCAGAAAATACCTAATCACAATACCCGCCGAACTCACTCAATAGTTCTGCGAGCAGTTTTGGGTCAGCAACCAGGTTTCAAACTGCTTCCCATTACAGCGACTTTGCCAAAGCATTGGGATCTGCCAGATGAAGAAACGCTTCGTTGGGCTGTTGAACAAAGTCGTTGGTGGAAAATCCTGTATCTGTGTATGTATGCAGGACTTCGGGTTGGTGAGGCTTGTGCGATTAGACCAACCGATTTGAAAGGCAATCGCCTGATAGTCCAAAGACAGATTTCACAACATGGAATTTTGCAACCAGCAAAAACTGTTGGATCAGTTGTGGTGCCTGATTGGTTGGGTGACTTTATCAAAAATATGGATGCCAATGAATGGTGGCAAGAAGGCAAACCATCTTTAAGGCTTACCAATCACTGTTTCAAACTATCCAAAAAAACAGGTGTCAAAGTCACTCCCCATCTATTGAGACATTGGTATGCCACACACCTAATCAAGGCAACACATAACCCTGAGTTGGTCAGACGCCAACTTCGCCATGCCCGATTAGACACCACTTTGCAGGTCTATGCCCAAGTGGAAAGCACTGATTTAGATGCCCTAGTAAATGCGGCTTTTAAATAAACAATAACTACAAATATTCAAGGGTGGATAAAACTGCCCTTGATATTTTTATAACTAACATTAAATAAAATAAGATTATTATTAATATAAATTAGTTTTATTTTAGTCCAAGAAAAATTGGGTCTAGACAATGCACATAATATTCGGTATAATTGAATGCTAAAAAGATTTTTCCAAGCACTTGCAATCAAGCAAAAGGAGGTAAAAAAACAGAATAGAGAAGAAATATGACATGGCATTTAACATTTACAGGCTATGACCAATCCAGAACAGAACGTATAAATCACCTAGTGAATCAAATTAATTATAATCCAAGTAAATCTGATAATCAGATAGAAGAAATCGAAGAAATTCTTACTGCTATATCAATTCTGATGAATTTAACGGATGAAGAATATCAAGAAAATGTTGATCTGACTTACGATAAATTCAGTGAATATCTATATCAAGATTTAGATTTCAGGGATTAAGAATGATTAATTCTAATATTTATTACTTTATATTAGTTATTTATATCTTATCTTTTATCTTAGATACATTACTCATAAATCTCTTATATAATTATACCATAAGAAATAAGTGATGGTCAATACTATGATTATTACTACCGAGATATTTATAAATGAAGTTTATATCCACCTTCAAAAAATATGCCTTCAAAATAAGACAACCATGCCACCTAGGGATGCAGACACCTTACGGAAAATAACCCTCTTAGTTGATTCATGTATTCATGAGATTGATCTGGAAGTATTAAACAGAACTAGGAAATACATTTATAAGGAGTGGAAGAAAGACCAGAAAGGCTTTCTATACGTCCATAAGGGCTTTCATACGAGTTTTAGATATGCCCTAGAGCAATCCATTCCAAGATCCCTCGAGCAGATCCATGAAGAATGCCCTGGACTCAATGTGTATTTGATGGAGAGATTGGGGAAAGTGAACACTCAGCACAAGAAGATCTATAAGGAAGACATGGTTTTCCAAAAAGGAACTGCTGAATTTGTGCATACTTATGCCAGATTCATTCCAACAGAAGAATTCTTATTCAGAACTAACTCTGGCTTATACAAGTCAAGAACTCTTCAAATACCAAAAATTGAAAGATGGAGTTACATAAGCGGCTCGCTTTGGGAATATCTCACATTCAACAAGATTGAAACCAACAAAATTAAATTAAAGCCTTTGAATATATATCCATTAATTAAAACAACTGAACGTAAGTTGAGCCCATTTGAAGCATTAGATGAATACACCTAAATCAAAGAGAAGTATCAGTTCCTTTACCAGTAGATTGAAATTGTAACCATTTAAAAGGTTTCTTATCATTTCTTTTTTTTAACAAATAAACAGTGAAGATCATTCCTTTATTCCCTTTTTGGGAGCAAGCACCTTTCCAGTCATAGCCACTGGTGTAGGGAAAAACTGTTGATAGATCTTGGGGTAATGAAGGTTTATATAAATCAAAAAAACCATTATCATTACCAATTAATTTCAAACTTCTTATCTTGGGATTTACTTCTTTTTTATTTTTTCCTGTTGTATTTGTGGTTTTTGCAAAAGCAAATTCTTGCAAATCAATTTTATTAAAATATAGTCTCTGTGTATTAACCTGTTTTTTGTCACCATCTGTCCAAACGAAATCAGTGACAATAAGTGCGTTCTTTGTTTGTTTATTTAGAGGTTTACAGCCTGTCTTTGCCCATCTTTTATCCAAATAGTCTTGTTCAGCCATAGCAGGATTTAGGGGTATAAAAACAATGATCAAAGATAATAAGAATACAGAAATTCTCTTCATGCTAAATAGTAGCAAGTTTCTTTGGCTTCTTTTTCCTCTTAAAAAAGGTATGACGCTGTCCAACTTCCCATTCATGATTTCTCATCCAATCTTCTCTTGGAATCTGTCTCCAAAACGCAGGACCATGAGGATTACTCTTTGCCCAGATCTCAAAATGACCCGATCCTTTCTTTCCCATCTTTGGTGCATCATATGAATCAATAACTTCAAAGCCAAGTTTTTCAGCAACCTTCTGACTAGCCACATTCAACACATCAATATGTAATTCAACATGTAAGAACTTATGGGTCAAGAAAGCAACCTCAACAAGTTGTTCCAATGCAATAGATGTAATTCCCTTGCTCGCAGACTTCTTATGAACGAAATAAACAGCCTGCACCCCACCCATGAAATAGGCTTCCCTGAACATAATTAGCCCAACTACTTTTTTCCAATATTTGATGAAAAAGGTTGGATGGTCTTCTTTTTCTCTTTTATAACTTTGTATCCAGTCATTATGGTTTTTGAAGGTATATCTTTTTATGTCTTTATCTATATCTAAGAATTGATCTAAATACCCCTCGGCATTTCTGTAAATGTCCATATGATCTTTGGCATATTGGGGGGTAGCAGGAATTATTGTTAATTCTTCTTCATTCAACTTCATAGATAATAAATCTCCTAGTCAAGATTTATTACCACCATTAAAATCTTTATATACCTCTATTTTACCCCTGTTTTTACACAATTAAAAAATCAAAAGATGTTATAAGCAGAGCATTAAAGGGTGTATAGAAAAACTATTGAAAAGATAATGGGCTATTAAACTACCCCCGATAAATTCTTAATGTTTTTAAGTTATGGGCGAACTAATTATTTATGGATATATGAAAAAAGGCTGATTCATGCTCCTTCTAAAAAATATCAGATTATTACTAATAACAAAAACTATCTATTTTCATTTCCCTCTTCAAATTCTGATTCTGATTTAGCACTTTTTGAAAGATTGCAATGCCGACAGGCAAGAACAGTATTCTCAAAAGTATGTTCTCCCCCTTTTGCCAATGGTATTAAATGTTCTATGGTTGCCATATCTCTATTAAATTTTCGCCCTACCCCAACTTTAAAGTCCATTTCTTTACCACAGTAATAACACTTGGTTCCAAGTTTTCGCTTTAAGGAGAGTTTGCTAATACCCCTTTCGCTTTTTGTTTCCTTTTTTCTAGTCCTTCTCAAATGACTATGTTCAGTGGCTAAGGCAATTCTTTTTTCTCTGTCTTTTATGTATCTCTTTGCCTCTTTCTCTGTGTATTTTTCTTTATTTGAGTGCCTACGGACTTTCTCTTTGCCAGATTGTCTTTCTCTATTATCTTGATACCAATTTTTCACATGGTTTATTCTGCACTTTTTACAAGTAGCCCTTAAACCACCAGTGGCTTGCTTATCTTTATGAAATGCTGAAATAGGAAGTTTTTTCTTACATTTTGTGCAAGTTCTAGTTCCATCGCCGTTATCTAATGCTTTCTTGAATGGCATTCTGTACGCCCCTGCTAGCGGATCTCCGTATTTGTTCCACATTTTGTAGTGTTGATTACACATCAAGCGGGCTATGGCTTTTTTCTCACAATCATCAATTTTACAAATTGAGCCTTTAGGATTTTTAGGTAGAATTTTCTTCACAACAAGAGACTATTACTCTTCCCCGACATTCTTTATAAGTTCTAAATAGTCCTCATAAGCCATCAATACGGCTACTGGAACACCCTCATCTTTGAACACGACAGCATTTTGATGTGTCCGATTTTGGAGGGTAGAAATAAATTCTCTCAAATCAACCTTTTTATCCATATCTAATAAGAGCATGAATAAAGGAATAAAGAAATAAATAGATACCAAAAAAGGGACAGGAAGATTATTGCTGTGTTAAATGCCTAGATTTATCTACCTATTGTGACGTTATTTTTCTTAATGGAGATTTTAACTCCCGAATAATCTACGTCACCTTTATTGCCAAAGTAAATTGGAACCATAGGTTCTCCAGTTCCATTGATTGATGCCTGCGCATTTTGTTTGATTAAATAGACAAGTACTCCAGTTGATCCTAAATATTTATCTACCTTTTCATTTTTTCGGTATTCAACACCTAACATTTCTTGATCATTGAGTGGCAATAAAACTAATTTGGTCCCTTTGGAATCTAGTGAATTAAGTTTTATTTTTTGAGTTCCAGATTCTTGACAAATAACGTCCTTGCTACCTATCCATCCAAGTGAATACTTTTCATAGCCAGTTAAATTGGTTCCAGTTTGTGCTTGAGACATAATTGAAAATTGTTCCATTCCACCAGGAGTTCCCAACTGACTAGCAAAGTTTCCATACAAATCTTTTAGTCCAAGAGTGTGTAATAACTCATGAGTTGCAATAAAAGCACTCGTTTGGTTATAAACAACTGCCTTAAGGGACTTACCATCAGCAACTTGAAAATCACGCAATTGTACATACGTAGGGTACAAATCTGGATCAGAAACAATATAAACAACATCTGACTTACTAAAATCTATTTTAGGATCAGCGGCACTTAGCACTGCACGAAAATAGTTCTGCTCAATCTCTCTCCAGTCTGGTTGCGAATTCTCATACATCCTATAGTCATAAGAGTTATTAGGCATATTTATCCAAGAATTATGAATTCTGAATTTTATTTTTGTTTTACCATATGAGGATTGTTTAAAATAATCAGAAACCACATCTAGATCTAACATTGATAATTGATCTTTTATATACCCCTTTGATTTTTTGGGAGAATCAGGATATTTAACAAACAAAATCTGGACATTTATAGTTCCAGTAGATTTAATCTTTTCAGGATCCAGATATGGTCTCAAGCAAGAGTTTGCGTGTGCAGGGGAATTGATAAAACTTAGAATAATTGAAAGTACAAAAACTTGTCCTAGAACTTTTAGTTTGTACACTGTCATACAATAATTCTGATTTAACCTTTTAACAATAGATTAATTGGGTCATATTGGACATATTCAAGCCATAACCCCATTTTTGGGGTAGATTTTTATCCAAGTAAGGAACTAATAGATGCCAGAAACAAACATTAAAAGTTACGTATTTTAGTTACGTACTCCCCGAGCATTCAATGCTATTTGTTTTTAACACCTTGTTGCTGCACCAAAATCTCCTGATGACAAATTTGAAGCAATACACATTTGCTGGGCCTGGCTCTCGCTCGTAGCAGTATTTAGTGCCGCTTGATAAAAATTCCCGCTAGTAAGATCGATTGCCAACTGTCTATTTCCTCCATAGTAAACACCGTATTCAATAGATCCGTCTTGTAAAACTCTTCCAACACCTTCAATGTTGTAAGGATTAACAAATGGTGCTGAAGAAGACCTCGTTTGTGGTGCACTCCCAGAATTTGATTGTGGTGCACTAACAGAATTTTGTGACCCACTGTTGCCAGAATTTTGGGCTACTTGCTGACTAGCCTGCTGAATAGCGTTCTTCATTTGCGGATGAACAATTATCCCATATTCATCTAGGTAGGATAAATTTTTTGAATTATTTATGTGAGGAAGTGTTTTTCTCTTGTAGTCAAAAATGATTCTTGCCTGAACTGCATCAATTCCTGTAGGTGGAATCCAATTGAACATTACATTCTCTGTTCCATCAGGACAGTTGACAGAACGACCGTTTGGAAAAGTTACTTTTTGCCCAGGGTTAAACCCTCTTGCAACTGTAACCCATTCATTTTTCTTTTTGCTTACCAATTTATATTCTTTTTTAATTTTTTTGGTCATTGGTAAATAGACCTGAAGTCCAAAATCTGAACGCTTATATTGACCATAGCAAAAGAAACCAATTGTATTCATTGTTTGATGATTGATCACCCAATTAGTTTTTTCGCCAGCCTTTTCTACCCCCCATGTTCCGTTATCCCAAGAATTTGCTGGGGTGCTAATAAAACTTAGAATGATTGAAAGTACAAAAACCTGAAATAGAACTTTTAGTTTTTTCATTACTTAATTATAATTCTGATTTAATCTTTCACAATAGATAAATTAGGTCATATAGGACATATTTAAGCCATACCCCCATTTTTTGGGGGTAGAGACTTATTAACAGTTGTCTTTAATAAACTTTCGAACTGAGTCAAAGTATTCATCATTGATTTGATCTGTCTGATACAAATTCATTAATTCATCTCTTGCCTGGTCACACTGTTCGGCAGACACGGAGGAACAAGCGTTTAGAAGTAAGACGCTAGAAATTAAAACACTTGAAATTGTTCTCATAAATGAATAGTTGTCGAAGAATTAGACAAAACTATTAGCAATGATTGGTAAATATATGGGTAGAAAGGCAAGTCCGATATAGAAACTGCTCAGAATAAAGACAGTAAGTCCACTTCCCCTCAAATCGCCACCTGATCTTCTTATTTCTGCTCTAGACAAATGAGCAAGACTGATAGCAACAACGGAGGATGCCCCAAAAGTTATAAATGAAAAGGGGTAAACCACAAAACTAATTAATGCCAAATGGGAATAACTTGAATTTGCCTTTGATTTTGGTAATGACAAATAATTTAGCCTAATTAGATAAACTACTCCAGTTAAAAATGACAGAATCAGAAATGCCCAAATACCTGCAATACTATTTAAGTACGGCAACAAATCAATACCACTATTTATGAAATCGAATCCAGTAAAGGTAGCACTATAAATCATCAAAATATACGGTATGGCTAATGCTTGAAGCACAGCATAAATTGTTTCGGTTGGATTTTTTGCTGATAAATATCTATCAATCAACATGACAAAAACTATCAAAACTGGAAGTATGAAAATACCATTTAAGAAAGAATACTTGGTTAAAGTCAAATACTCGTAGTTAAAGAATGATAATCTCCCACTGAAACCAAAAAATACTGCAAAAAGTGATATGAATAAAGTGTAATAAACAAATAGTGATCTTGGCTTTCTATCTTGCACAAAAATGTATAGTGCCAACACTAAAAGAATAAACTTTACCCCAGTTAACAGAATCACCATATCGCCTGAAACAGATTGAATATAGATTGCAATTAAAAGTAAAAAGCCAGCAATCCAGTCATTATCTCTAAACTTTTTTAATATCTTAGTGTTAAAACCTTCTTCTAAATGTCGCAAAAATAAAGACACTATCAACAATATTAAAGGTAAGTATATATAAAATGTTAGTAAAGTGCTCGAAATAAAAGAACCAGAGTAATAATATATTTGTTTCAGATCAATGTTGTCAAATTTATCAAATGCTGAGGAATCAAACAACGCCATTAAGTTGTATGTAAAGAAGAAATCATTTAATAAAAAATATGCAAATGAAACTGTCGCTATTAAACTCAATTGCCTTGAGTTAAAATGCTTCCTATTATTTACTAAATTAAAAAGAAATAATCCGATCAATCCGAGTATCAACAAGATTGTCAAGAACCTTGAATATGACGCCTTCTCAACAACAGCAGATAAACTTCCCCGACTACGAGTTGTTGAGAAAAAAACAAAATATTGCACCAAGGGATAAGTGAGTAAAACAACTTGAATATAGCCTTTGTAATTATTAAAGAAATTTTTTACTTCGTAACTAAATGTTTTCTTCATATCTCCTCAATCCCTTGTGGTCTGAACATTAGCAGCAAGAAAGGTAAAATAAATTGGAGAATTCAACATAATAGGTTTTTTAAAATAGACCCATTTCGGGCATTATTCTCTCTTTCCCCATTTTCGGGGGAAAACAATAATTCCTCTTTCAATCAATTGATATACCAAATAAGGTACAAAGAATAAGTTCTTATTGATCCAATAGGTCATATTGGACATATTTAAGCCATAAAAGCAAATTGTCAGTCTTTGTGTATATGCTTTTACTAAACAACTAAATAGTGGATATAGCCTCGGAGAGGCTAAAAGGCACATATAACGAGTCCTCTATCGACCACTTGTAACACCTCGAGATCGAATTATTTAAATTGTTAAACTATTCATATGGATCTCGACAAGGTCATTCTCTACTACGCCTTCACCCCTATTTCTGATCCACAAGCTTTAATGCTGTGGCAAAAGACTTTATGTCAATCTCTGAATCTAAAGGGAAGAATTCTTATTTCAGAACAAGGAATTAATGGCACCCTTGGTGGCAAAATGATGGATCTAAAAAAATACACCAAAGCCACCAGAGAATATGCAGGGTTTCAAAAGATCGATTTTAAGTGGTCAGAAGGAACCGGTAATGATTTTCCTAAACTTAAAATCAAAGTAAAAGAAGAGCTAGTTTCATTTGGAATCTCAAATGAAATAAAAGTTGACCAAAACGGAGTCATTGGTGGTGGTAAGCATCTTCGAGCTGAAGAAGTAGACAAACTTGTGGCACAAAGACCAGATGATGTTGTCTTTTTCGATGGTCGAAATTCATTTGAAGCAAAAGTGGGAAGATTTAAAAATGCGGTGGTTCCAGAAACCTCCACAACAAGAGATTTCATAACAGAAATTGAAAGTGGCAAATACGATCATTTAAAGAATAAAGCTGTGATTACTTACTGCACAGGTGGCATTCGTTGCGAAATATTATCTGTCCTAATGAAGAACAGAGGCTTTCAAGAGGTTTATCAAATTAAGGGTGGGGTTGTTAGATACGGGGATAAATTTGGTGATGACTCATTATGGGAAGGTTCCTTGTTCACCTTCGATGATCGTCTAACTCTTGATTTCAGTGATCACACCAAACTATTAGGAAATTGTGCCAGATGTGAAGCAAAGACTAAATCGTTTAGAAATTGCTTGAATGAGAACTGTCATCAATTAGTTTTATTGTGTGATGCGTGTTATGCCAACCATAAAGGTCTACCTTGCAAACATGATCGTGAATTTAAGGCAAACAAAGAACTAGTTGGTTAGCACTGTTTTAGTAAACAGGATTTAAAGGTTTATTTCCACTTAAGATTTCTAATGCATTATTTGCAGCAGTTGTCGCCATTGCTGTTCTTGTTTCAACTGTTGCTGATCCAAGATGTGGCAATAACACCACGTTATCTAGTTTGAGTAATTTTTCATTAACTTTTGGTTCATTTTCATACACATCTAACCCTGCTCCGGCAATGGTTTTGTTAATTAGTGCATTAGCTAGAGCTTCTTCGTTAACAATTGGACCTCTAGCAGTATTTATCAAGTAACTAGTTTTCTTCATTTTCGATAATTGAGCATCAGAAATCAAATGATGGGTTTCTGTTGAATATGGACAATGAAGTGAAACGATATCGCTTTGTTGCAATAAATCATCCAGGCTTACATATTGTGCTGATAGTTCTTTTTCAATCTTTTCATCTAGTCGATTTCTTCTGGTGTAGATAATCTTCATACCAAAACTTTTAGCTCTTAAAGCAGTGGCAATACCAATTTG
>Ga0315903_10011691_pt1 | contig 10310 bp, 5 predicted proteins | sample LakEriMetagenome_7_FD_203524 | JGI IMG/M metagenome (GOLD analysis project Ga0315903, IMG submission 203524) | Freshwater fungal communities from buoy surface, Lake Erie, Ohio, United States - Buoy 2 MA119 | ecosystem: Environmental > Aquatic > Freshwater > Lake | place: USA: Lake Erie, Ohio... | reverse complement strand
AATCTGAACAACGAAATCGGGGTGCCCCTGACGTTGTTAGAGATTCCTGCGGATGCTGGCTTTGCCGTCATCGAAATGGGGGCAAATGCCCAACGCGAAATCGCCCGGCTCGCGGAGATTGCTGAGCCAACCCACGGGCTGATTACGAACATCGGGAAGGCGCACTTGGAAGGGTTTGGCGGCCCTGAGGGGGTCAAGGCAGGGAAGAGGGAGTTGTTCCAGTACGTAGGAGCAACGGGGGGCACGGTGTTCATTCATGCCGGGAACCCGGTTCTATGCGAAATCAGCGAGGGCCTCACGCGGGTACTCTTCGGAACGGCCGAGCATCCCCCCGTGGGCACACTCGACGACACGTCGGAGGGACCGGTCCTGCGCTGGACAGGACCCGATGGCCGTGCGCACGGGCCGGTCGCCATGCACCTCAGCGGTGACCACAACCTGGAAAACGTGCTTGCCGCGATTGCCGTCGGCCTGCATTTCGGGGTGACCGCAGAGCAGTGCACCCTGGCGGTGTCCGGATACCTGCCCCGGAACAACCGATCTGAGTGGCGGCAAACAGGGCGCAACAGTGTTTTGCTCGATGCCTACAACGCGAATCCCTCGAGCATGGAGCATGCCATCGCGCACTTCGCCGGGTTGCCACAGCTCGAGAAGGCGCCGGGATTTGTTGTGCTGGGCGATATGGCCGAACTCGGGGAATACAGCCCGCAGGAACATGCTCGGATCGCGGCTCTGTTCGAACAGACGGGCCTCGAGGGAATGTGTGTCGGGCCAGAGTTCGCGGCTGTGGTGAGCGGAAAAGGGAACGTGTCGTCGTGTTTGAGCCCGGAGGAAGCCCGCGAGGTGCTGGCGGCGAAAGGACTGTCGGGGAGGACGGTGCTGCTGAAGGGGTCGCGGAGTTCCGCGCTCGAGGGACTGCTCGACGTGCTGTGAGCGCGGGCAGGCCTATCTTCGCGGGGAAGAGCCTGAGCTATGGATTTTTTGGAAGAACTGCGTTGGAGGGGACTGTTGCACGATGCGACGCCTGGATTAGCGGAGGCGCTGGCAGAGGGGCCCATGACGGCCTATGTGGGGTTTGACCCCACAGCCGATTCGCTGCACATCGGGAACTTGATTCCTGTGATGCTGTTGCTGCACTGGCAGCGGGCGGGAGGTCGGCCGATTGCGCTTGTGGGAGGTGCGACGGGGCGGGTGGGAGATCCCAGCGGCAAGACGGCGGAGCGGCAGCTCTTGGACGCGGCGACGATTGAGCACAATTTGGCCTGCCAGCAGGCCCAACTCGAGCGCTTCCTCCACTTCGAAGGTCCGAACGCTGCACGCGTGGTGAACAACTACGACTGGTTCCAGCACATGGGCTTTCTCGACTTCATCCGCGACGTCGGCAAACACATCACGGTCAACTACATGCTGGCGAAAGACAGCGTGAAAAACCGGCTTGAGCATGGGATGAGCTTCACCGAGTTCAGCTACCAGCTCATCCAAGGCTATGACTTCTACCACCTCTGGAAGCACCACGGCGTCCGCGTCCAAATGGGGGGCTCGGACCAGTGGGGCAACATTACGACCGGCACCGAGCTCATCCGCCGGCTGGGGGGTGGCCAGGCCTTTGCGGTCACGGCGCCGCTGGTGACGAAGTCAGACGGGACGAAGTTTGGCAAGTCGGAGGGCGGGAATGTGTGGATCGACCGCACGAAGACCTCGGCGTACGCCTTCCACCAGTACTGGCTGAACGTTGCGGACGCGGATGCTGCCCGGTTCCTGCGCTTTTTCACCTTGCTGGATCGGGCTGAAATTGAGGCGCTTGAGCGTGAGCACGAGGGAGATCCGAGCGGCCGCCGCATGCAGCGCGCGCTCGCCGCAGACATCACCCGCCGAGTGCACGGCGAGGACGCCCTGGCCACGGCGCTGGCGGCCGCCCAAATCTTGTTCGGCGCCTCGACCCGCGCCACCCTCGAATCCCTCAGCGTCGCAGAGCTCGAGGAAGTGTTCCAGGGCGTCCCGACCTACCACATCGATCGGGTCGCACTGGCGGCTGGCATGTCCGTGGTGGACCTGTTGACGAGCGGATTTCTCGCCTCGCGGTCCGAAGCGCGGCGGGCTTTGGCCGAAGGCTCCATCCAAATCAACAAAACCCCTGTGCGCTCGGAAGACCACCGGATTACCTCCGACGACCTGATTGCCGACCGACTGATGGTCGTGCAGCGCGGGAAGAAGAGCTTCGCCCTCGTCTACGTCGCCTGATCAGAACAGCGCGCTGAGGTCCTTGCCCTCCGCGTAGTGCAAGATCACCACGAGTACCACGCTCACCACCAGGCCGATGGTGGCCTTGCCGAGGTCCGAGATGACCATCGTGGTGACGCTGCCGGTGCGCAACGAAGGAATGCGCGCACGCATCGCAATCTCCCGGCCGGCGAGCATGCCGAGGAAGACCCACGTTGTGCTCATCGGAATTCCGCCGGACCACAATCCCGCCATATCGTACTTGAACAGCAAGAGGGCGGCCGCGTAGAAAAAGTCAATCAGGGTGGCTGAACGGATGTCTGCAGAATTTGCTTTTACCCGAACGATTTCCTGGATTTTCCCGCCGTCTTGGTAGAAAATCAACCCGAGCAGGCCCACGAGCAATCCCGCCGCGACAAGGAACAAACCGAACGAAATCTCTGCGGGATCTCCCAGGTAGATGATGATGTTGACCAGATCCTGGGTCAACCACTGACTCCACAAGAAGCCGGTCGATACCCATTGCAGTGCTGTCCAGAACCGCTTGCTTCGAAGGAGGCCCTCACCTTCTGCGAAGGGCTTTTCCAAGAAATACCGCTCGAGCCGGGGAATGAGCAGCATATACACCACGAACGCAAAGGCAAAAGCCACGCCATAGCCCGCCAAACTCTTCGTGAGCATTTTCGGCAAACTCTCCAAGCTGAAGAACGAGAGCACCAAAAACGTCGTGCTCACCGGCAATCCCCAGCGGGTGATGAACAACAGCGCAAGCGGCGGAAGGATGAACCACCAGGAAAGTTTGGGGAACGCCTGTCCGCCGTCAAACATGGAGCCGTACTTGCCGAAGGTCAAGTCCGCTGCTCCATCCCCACCGAGCCATTCCCCCAAGCCTGCGTACCCGAGAATGAGCGTCACCGCGAGAATCCCACCAGCATACATCCACATGCCCCACCACGGCACCCGCTCGTTCGAGGCCATGAAGGTTCCTAGGGTTTGGATGCTGTCGTTTCCTACCACCGAATAGGCAGCAAGCGAAAATCCGATGAGGCCTATCCAGAATTCCATGCCGGTTGTGAAAGCCTGCGCAAGATGCGCCACATCCCCGGATGTTCCAAAGCCGCCCGCCTTTTTACAACATTAAATTACACCCACGGACTTCCGCTCGATCATGCCGTCCGAGGACTTCGAAGGACCCATCGGCGTGCCGACGCCCGAGGTCTCCGGTCGCCAGGAATGCACACGAGTGCAGATTCCCGAGGTCTGCAAGGCAGATGCGCCCTTGGCCTCCCGGCGGAACCTCCTGCAGCGGGTCATCGACCTCCACGATGCGAACGCGCAACCACGGGGGCGGCTGGAACCGACCTCCGCCGCAGGCATAGGCTTGCGTCAGGCATTCCGTCATGCCGTATTCGCTTGAAATGGATGAAAGGCCGGTGGCGGTGCGCAGCCGGGCATGGACCCCTTCCCGAATCAACTCCTCCCCCATGCCTTTCATGCCCCCGGTTTCCATCACGACCACCTCCGCCCCATCCGCCCACCCGTTCGCCGGATTCCAGCGGAGCAGCGCATGGGTTACCCCCACCAGAAGCACCCGTGCCCCGCTTCCCACTGCGGCCTCGACCCAAGCGGTCCACGACGCCTCCGCGCGGTCAAACAACCCCGCCTCCCCCCACGCACTGCGGCGCCCGAACGCGCGCACCATGTGCACGAGCGACGCATCTTCCCGGCCCAAATACCCCGGCAACAGCCCCCCCACCACCCACCCGGAAAGCCCCCCCCACGTCCGCTCGAATCCCGCCACCGCCACCTCATCATACCACTCCACATCGTCCACCGCATGCTCGGCCCTTCGCCCGCCCGACATCGTCCCGGAACTCCGAAACACCGTATCTCCGAAGCCCACGCTGTGGTGCACAAAGGCTTCCACCGGCAAGTAGGGGATGTCCGCACTTGCGCAGACCGTACCTGCGTCCACGCCGAGCGCGTCGATAAACTGGGCATACACCGGATTTTGAACCGCCTGAACCCGAAACACCTCCACTGCGAATGCCTCCCACGCTGCCGCATCTGCCCCGCAAAGCCGCAGCTCCCGAAACCGTTCCCGCAGCGCCCGTACGTCCATGCTGCGAAGTTCTGCAATCCGTAGCTTTATAGCGATGCGCCACGTGGCTTACCTGATTGCAAGTGCGGTTGCCCTGGGCGGCTGCCTTCCGGAACCCGCCTACCCGGACGTGCCATCGTTAGCCTTTGTGGCCCTCGAGCCCGGGCCGGGTGCGGGGCGGACGCTCGTGCTCGAGTTCACGGACGGCGATGGCGATGTGGGGCTCGACAGCGGCGATACGTTGGGCGTGTTTTGCCCGACCTGCACGCACCACTACAATCTCAAGTGCGAGTACGAGGAACTGCGCAACGGCGTGTGGACGACTGTCCCCCTGCTCATCGAGGCGGGCCAAATCCCGTTCTACTACCGCGTCCCCCGCGCAGTCCCCACCGGCTCCAGCCCTGCCCAGAACGGCACCTTGAGCGTCGACATGCCCTCGTGGTACCTCTCGAGCCCATTTGACACGCTGCGCTTCAGCATCACCTTGTGGGACCGCAGCCTGAACGCGTCGAACACCGTACTGACCGCACCGGTCGTCAAACCGTGAAGTCCCCGGCGCGGGCGAACTGGTGCCCCACGTGGGCAATCCGGTCGCCGATTTCCTCCAGCGCCGTCACCGTCTCGTGGTACAGCAGGCCGCTTGAGGTCGGGTAGCGTCCGCGGTCGGCATCCCGGACATGCTTTTCCCGCAGTGCATCCCGGTACGCATTGATGCGCGATTCGACCTCCGCGATGCGCTCGAGGTCCACCTTGCGTTCGAGGTGCAGGTGGTCCACCATGAGGTCGATGGCTTCGCCGAGGAGCCCAAACATGGTGCGCAATCGGTCGCGCTGTTTGGGCACAAAATACCCCTCCGTCGGATCGCGCTTGCTGAGCTTCATCGCCAGCAGCAAGTAGATGTCCCCGATGCGCTCCAAATCCGGATTCGCCCCGGAACACGCCTGCAACCGAGCTCCAAACTCAGGCGTCAAATCGCTCGAAATCAGCACCCCCACCGCCTTCTCAACCTGGCGGTGGATGCGGTCCGATTTCTCCTCGAGACGTGCCACACGCTCCACAAGGTCCGCCTGCTCCATCACCTCGATGGCAGCGAGCAACTCCTGGGTGGAATCGTTCATCCGCCGGGCCAGCAAGGCAGACGTGAGCAACGATTCTTGCACTTTTTGGAGGGCAAGCTCAGTAGGCATCGCGCCCACCGTGGACAGGTCATCCGAGTCCATGGCATCCGCACGGTTAGGCCGAACAATCCATCCTGCCAGAATGACCAGGTACCCGGCAAATCCACTCATCAAGAGCACGTTGCCGACATTGAACAGCGTATGGAAGCTCGCCAGCACCAGGCCATCGAGGATCCCTGAATCCCGTGAATTCGCCTCCCAAAACGACCGAAGTCCTTCGACCAGTGGCGAAACGAACCAAATCACCCACAGCGCCCCGATCAGGTTGAACAAAAAGTGGACCCGAGCCGCGACCCGTGCATCGCGGTTGCCCACAGCTGCAGCGAGGTTCGCCGTCAGGGTAGTGCCGATGTTCTCTCCGAGAATCATGGCCGCCCCCTGCTCGAGGCTGATGACGCCCGAGAGCACGGCGGTGAGTGTGATGGTCGAGGCGGCGCTTGAGGATTGGATCAGGGCGGTGATGAGCGCCCCGAAGAGCATAAATCCCCACAACACCGCCTGACCGCTGGTCGCCGCCGGTTGCCATCCCTCGAGCCAGGCAAGGGCGTCGAGATTGCTGAACGAATCCTTCAAGACCCCCAGGCCGAGGAACAGCAGCGCGAAACCGATGGCAATGTGAGCAGACGTTCTCGCCTTGCGCGATTCCAGCAGCAGCAACGGCAGCGCCAAACCCACGATGGGCAGGGCCATGTCGACAAACGAAAGCCGGCCCAGCGACAGCACCACTAGCCACGCCGTGATGGTCGTGCCGATGTTCGCCCCGAGAATTAGGCCTACCGACTCGCGCACCGTGAGCATCCCGGCGTTCACGAGACTCACGACCATGACCGTCACCACCGAACTCGACTGCAGCAGGGCCGTCAGCGACGTGCCCGACACGATTCCCCTCCCGGTGCTGCGCGTCAGGGACCCCAGCACCCGGCGCAATTGCGGTCCCGCCATCCACCGGATGCCGTCGCTCATGAGCCGCATTCCGAACAGGAACAGGCCCAAACCACCAAGCAGGGTTAGGATGAAATGCAGCGGTTGCACAGGAGGTCGAAAATAGCAAACGGGCGCCCATTCCGGGCGCCCGTTCACAGCGATCGTCCGTCCGAGCTTAGTTCGGGCACGAAGCGCCGAACGCAGCCAGGAACATCAGCAAGTCCACCGTCGAAACGATGCTGTCGTTGTTGATGTCCGCCGGGCACGGATCGTTGAAGTCAAAGAAGCACGACCCATCGTCCATCGTCGAGGCCGCGTTGTAGTTCAAGGCATCGACGTACGTGCAACCGTAGCATGCCGTCGAACAGGTGCCGTCGTTGAAGAAGGCCGTGGCCGAGAAGTTGCAGGCCGTCGGATCCGTACATCCGAAGACGGACGAGTTTGCCGCGCCGGGCGTACCGTTGCTCACCCAGCTCGCCTGCCAGTTCGATCCCACCGTGTTGTCGAGGTTCGTGGCCACGAGTTCCAGCGTCGCGCAACCGCCGTTCGGCGATTCGACGATGTTGTTGCCCAATACCGCGACGCTGGCAGCGGGCCACGGAGCGGCCGTGCCGTAGGTGACGGCGTCGATGACGTTGTTGAAGTTGTCCTGGATGCTCAGGGCTTCGCCCGAGTTAGAGAAGTTGCCGATGGTGAACGTGTAGATGTCCGCACCGGTAGAGGCATAGTATGCGGCCCCTGCTGCGTTAATCGTGCACAGGATGTACTCTCCGGGCAGAATGGTCGCGCCCGCCGGGAATTCAAGGGCGACTTGCGGGAGGCCACCGGAGGTATTCACTACCCGCAGACCGTGCAGGTTCACCGGCATGTCCTCCGCACTGTAGATCTCCACGAATTCGTAGTCGAGGTCATCGCCTTGGGCACTGCAGGGATTGTAGTGGATTTCGTTGATGACCAAATCTGGCAACGTGTAGTAGCACGTTCCGTTTGCCGGGTTGTTTGCCGACGGGTTGTAGTTCAACGCTGCAGGATCCGTGCAACCGGAAACGATGCAGGAACCGTTGTCGATGGTCGCCGCCGGATTGTAGTTGTCGGCGTTCGGGTTTGTGCAGCCCTGGAGGTTTGCACAGCTGCCGTTGTCCTCCGAAGCCAGCGGATCGTAGTTCGCAAACGCAGCATTCGTGCAACCCAAACGCACCACATCCGCAGCTGTGCGGGGCAGCAAGCGCCACTGGCCGTAGGCATAGAAGTTCGGTCCTACGGCACGAAGGGTTGCTCCGACCGTTACGATCGGCAGGGCCGTCGTTCCGCCCGCCGGCACCACCGTCGCATCCAGGCCGTCGAAGCCCAAATCGTCCACCATCCCGTTGCCGGAACCGTCGTCTACCGTCCACTCGTCGTAGGTGGTGTTGATGGTCGAAACCGTGCCGGTCATCGAGCAGAGGACACTCTCCCATTGCTCGTCGTTGATGCCGGCCGTGGAAAGCACTTGGGCAGCGGGCAGGGCGTTGTTCGAGGACAACACCGTGGCGGCCGCGCCGAGCATTTGGGTCAAACCGAACACCTCCGATACGTTCCCCAGGACCTGCACCTCATCGCCGACTGCTGCGCCGGTGCCGATGCACCAAATCGCCGAGTAGGCGCCCGTTCCATCCTGGATGACGTACGAGGCGGCGTTTGAAAGAGCGCTGTTCGCGGCGAAGACCGCGGTCACGACACCCGTGGTCCGGGCTTGGCCGGTGAAGTTCGTGCTGTGGATTTCCTGGATGGTCAGGTTCGGGATGTAGAAGCACGTTCCGTTGTCGTACGTGGCGGCAGCGTTGTAGTTCTCCGCGAAGGGATCCGTGCAGCCGCCTGACGTGCCGGCACAACCGCCGTCGAAGGTGTGAGCACCGAGGTTCGTCCAGTCGTTCGTCGGAAGGACTACCCACTCCGAGTCGAATTCGTTTGTTCCCGCAGAGGCCGTCCAGTTGCCCGCATTGCCCACGAGGACATCCGATTTCCGCACGAGTGTCCGGTCCGCGGTGCCGTAGGTGTCGCCTGCAACAGGCCAGCTGGTGCCTGGATCCAGCCCGAGGGCACCGATTTGGTCAATCAAGGTCGTATCCCCTTCGATGACGGATACGAGCACGTAGGCATCGTCGCCGTTCGACAGGAAGCTGTAGGTCATGTCTGCTGCCGCCAAAATCGTAGGATCCGCGGTCGGATGCGCGACGATAAAGGTCGCACCCGGATTCAGAACCGCGGTGATGGGGAAGTTAAACGTCCAAAAGTCAACGACATCCGTGAGCGTTGACGCAGAAACATCATCGCATCCGTTGCTACAGTTCCCGAGCGTATACTGGCTCAGGTAGACCGGAGCAGAGGTCGGGTTGAAGATTTCGAGGTAGCGGTTATTTCCCGTGCCTTCTCCGTACTCAGAGAAGAAAATCGTGCATTCAGCACCGGGCACTTCGCAGAGGCCGTTGTCGATGCCTGCCAGTGGGTTGTAGTTGTCTGCTTCCGGGTTCGTGCATCCGTACAGCAATGCATCCGTGGCAGCGCGCGGCTGAACCTTGAAGTTGCTGAAGGTGAAATCGAGGGGGCCCGTGACTTGCCACTGCGATCCCGCAACTACGGCACCGGTAAGCAGTGTGTTGTATCCGCGGTCATCCACGCGAAGGGCGCCAGAACCGTCGTCGAGGCTCCATTCGTTGTTGCCCAGGGCAGCATTCGCTACCGAACCTGTGACACGCACGAGGACACCTTCCCACTGCTCCGCGGCAGCGGCGGCTGTCGTGAGTACTTCTGGAGCGGGCACCGGAGCAGAAACAGCAGTAACCACCACCGACGGCGACGTCAGCTCGGTGAGACCGAAGTACTCGGTCACCACCCCGGTCACTTCCACCGCGTTGCCTACCGTCAGCGGAACGTTTGAACCGAAAACCCAAATTCCCGAATTAGGTCCGGTTCCGTCTTGGATGGTCGCGAGTGAACCAAACACCCCCGTGACCACACCTTCAACGACCACCGTGGCTCCTGCCGCGACCGATCCCGTCTGAATTGCAGAAATCTCCGTCAAGGTCACAGGCAAACACGACCCGTTGTTCCAGTCCGCAGCCGGGTTGTAGTTCGGAGCAGCAGGGTTCGTGCACCCTCCCACACCGACCGTAATCGTACCCGTCATGCCAGCGACCACATCCGAAGCAATTCCAGAATCGTAGGTGTAGGGTCCAGCGACGGTAAAGGTGTACGACCCGATGCAAACGGCTCCTGAAGTCGCCGTAACCGCTGGAAAGTTGAACGAAGCAGGGTTACCGTAGGAAGTACCCGTGTTTGCATTCGAACCGAAGTTGATGCCGTGGGTGCCGCCGGTATTCACAAACACCACAGTCGCTCCTTCTGCGATGTCGAGAGCTGCCGGAGAGAACGCAAAGTCGCTTGCGTTTACGACCGTTCCCGGAACGTTGCAGGCATTGCCGAAGTTGCACGATCCGTCGTCCACAGTCGCTGCAGGGTTGTAGTTCAACGCAAGGGCGTTCGTGCAACCCGCAACAGGACCACCACATGAACCGGTGAAGGTGTGCGCACCAGCGTAGGTGAAGGTGTCTTGGTTGTACACAATCCACTCTGAATTGTCCGCGTTTGTTCCTGCAGATTCCGTCCACACCGTGCTTCCATTGTTTATCGTCGGTTTCCGGACGAGTGTCTTGTTGAGCGTGCCTGTGACAGTGCCGGCCACATCCCACCCTGTACCAGGGTCCGTCCCTACGACACCGATAATGTCCAACTGGGTACCCTCAGGGCTGAAGAGAACGATTGCGTCATCCCCATTGTAGTTCGCAACCGTGTTGTTCAACGCGTCTGCAACCGCGAGGACAGCCGCATTCGAAGCTGTATTCGAAATG
>Ga0315903_10011688_pt1 | contig 10311 bp, 7 predicted proteins | sample LakEriMetagenome_7_FD_203524 | JGI IMG/M metagenome (GOLD analysis project Ga0315903, IMG submission 203524) | Freshwater fungal communities from buoy surface, Lake Erie, Ohio, United States - Buoy 2 MA119 | ecosystem: Environmental > Aquatic > Freshwater > Lake | place: USA: Lake Erie, Ohio... | reverse complement strand
CATAGGCACCACGCGCAATGGCAGCAATCTGCCCCGTATCACGCTCGACAAAGGGCAAGTTCTGCCGCGAAAAAATCAGGGTACTCGGACCGTCGTGTCGTTTAACCGCCTCAGCCCAAGCTACTGCCGACTCGACAGTATCGCAAGGACGCCAGTTATCCAATTGCGGTATCAAACGCAAGCTGGAGACATGTTCAACCGATTGATGGGTCGGGCCATCTTCGCCGAGTCCGATCGAGTCATGCGTAAACACGAACAAGCTGCGCTGCTTCATCAAGGCAGCCATGCGCAATGCGTTACGGCTGTAATCAGAAAAGGTGAGGAAAGTCGCGCCAAAAGGAATAAAGCCGCCATGCAGAGCAATGCCATTCATGATGGCGCTCATGCCGAATTCACGCACACCATAATTGATGTGGTTGCCGGGTTGTCCCGCGCGCACTGCGACGCACTCTTTCCAGTTGGTGAGGTTTGAGCCAGTCAGATCGGCTGATCCACCAAGGAATTCCGGCAATGCGGCCGACAAAGCTTGAATCGCGTTTTGGCTTGCCTTGCGGGTTGCTATCGTTTCCTTCTTTTCGACGCAGGCAGCAATCATCGCAGCGACGGTTTTATCAAAGCCAACTGGCAGCTCACCTTTCATGCGGCGTTCGAACTCTGCTGCATCGGCAGGGAACTGCTGACGGTAGTCGGCAAACGTCTTACTCCATGCCGACTGCAGATTCTTGCCCTTGGCTTTTGCATCCCAAGCAGCATATACGTCCGCAGGAATCTCGAAAGGTGGTGAGGTCCAGCCGATGGCTGCACGTGTGGCGGCAATCTCGTTGTCGCCAAGCGCAGCACCATGAACCTTGTCGGTACCTTGCATGTTCGGTGCACCCTTGCCGATCACGGTCTTGCAGCAGATTAGGGTCGGCTTGTTCGAGCCCTTGGCTTGCGTAATTGCAGCATCGATCGCAGCAACATCATGACCATCAACACTGGGTATCACGTTCCAGCCGTAGGCTTCGAATCGTTTTGGTGTGTTGTCCTTGAACCAGCCCTCGACCTCGCCATCGATAGATATACCGTTATCGTCATACAGCACGATCAGTTTCGATAGCCCCAGGGTGCCTGCGAGCGAGCAGACTTCATGGCTGATGCCCTCCATCAGACAACCATCACCCAGGAACACATAGGTGTAGTGGTCAACGATATCAAAGCCGGGCTTGTTGAAACGTGCTGCCAACAACCACTCAGCCAGCGCCATGCCCACTGCGTTCGCGATGCCTTGGCCTAGCGGCCCGGTAGTCGTCTCAATACCAGGAGTAATGTCAACCTCGGGATGGCCAGGTGTCTTCGAGTGCAGCTGGCGGAAATTCTTCAGCTCTTCCATCGGCAAGTCATAACCGGCCAGATGCAGTAAAGCGTAATGCAGCATAGATCCGTGGCCGTTCGAGACCACGAACCGATCACGATCCGCCCAGCGCGGATCAGCGGGATTGTGGCGCAAGTGATTCGACCAAAGCGCGACCGCGATCTCAGCCATGCCCATGGGCATGCCGGGGTGGCCTGAATTCGCCTTTTGTACGGCGTCCATTGCCAACGCGCGAATCGCGTTCGCCATATTGCGGGTGTCTTGGGTGGTAGTCATGTTGGCAAGCCGGGCTAGATTCGACGGCCGTCGGCGGCGAGAGCGCAGACCGGTGGAAAAGGGCGCGATTTTACCAGACCACCCCCGTCCACTTACAATCAGTGAGTGCCGTCACCCACCCCACTCAGCGCCGTTATTTCACATGCCACGCTTCTACCTTGATCAATCCCTCGAGATCGGCATGCAATGCGAGCTGCCAGAGGATCTCAGCCACCATATTGGCGTATTACGCCTGAAGGTGGGAGACACGGTCACCCTGTTTAACGGTCGCGGTGGCGAGTTCGCTGCGACCTTGAGTGTCATGCAGAAGCGCCGGGCTACCGCACACATCAAAACCTTCGATGCCCGCGAGGCAGAACCGGGACACGCACTGACCCTAGCGCAGGCACTGCCCGAGGGCGCCAAAATGGACTGGGTGATCGAAAAAGCGGTAGAACTTGGGGTCACCGCACTACAACCCCTGATTGCGGCCCGCTCCGTGGTTCGCCTGAGCGATGAGCGCGCCAACAAAAAGTTAGCGCATTGGCGCGCGATCGTTGCGGCGGCCGCGGCACAGTGTGGTCGTAATCGGCTGCCAACCGTTGTCATGCCGCAGCCGTTTGCAAGTTGGGTAGCGCAGCATGATCTGCACCCGCGCATCCTGCTATCGCCACGCGGCCAGCAGTCGCTCACCGATTGGGCTCGACACCGTGCCCCGCAAGCAGTCACCCTGATCATTGGCCCAGAGGGCGGCTTAAACGAAGCGGAGGAACGGGAAGCAATCGCGCGCGGTGCCCTTTGTCTTTCCATTGGCAGCCGGGTGCTGCGAACCGAAACCGCAGGGGTTGCGGCACTGGCGGCGCTGCACGCAGTATGGGGAGAGTTCTAAACTCACCCTGACTGAGCCCTGAAAGAGGTTACGGCGAGCATCGGCATGCCTAGTATTGCAGCCCTTTACCCACTGACGCCGGCCAGAGAACTGCTTGAAAGCCTCTATAATCGAGGGTTTTCAACGTCGCGGCGCTCGATAGCCATTCCATGAGAGTTTTTCGCGGACTCCCCAACGCAGAATCGCGTCGCCCATGCGCGCTCACCATCGGAAATTTCGATGGTGTTCACCGCGGCCATCGCACCCTGCTCGAACAGCTTTCGGCGGCTGCCGCACGGCTGCAGGTCGAGACTGCGGTGATGACCTTTGAGCCCCATCCGCGTGAGTATTTCGCACAAATCTCGGGGGACGAGTCTCGTGCTCCGCTACGCATCGCGAATCTGCGCGACAAGCTTCAGTCGCTGGCGGATTGTGGTGTCGATCGGGTCATCGTCGAGCATTTCAACGCATCCTTTGCTGCGCAACCCGCGGAGCGCTTCATTGAAGAGATCCTGGTGGATGGCCTTCATGTGAAGTGGCTGATCGTTGGTGACGACTTCCGCTTTGGCGCGAAACGTGTTGGCGACCTCGCCATGCTGCAAGCGGCTGGTAAACGCCTTAACTTCGAGGTGGTGACATTACCCACGGTGACGCATGATGCGACGCGAATTTCATCGTCTGCAGTGCGGGCAGCTTTGATAGCCGGCGACTTTGCCCGCACCCGTGAACTGCTAGGTCACCCCTACGCGATTTCAGGACATGTACAACACGGCCGAAAGCTTGGTCGCAGCATAGGCTTCCCCACGCTGAATCTGAAGATTGCACATAAGCGCCCCGCCTTGTCGGGCATCTTCGTGGTACAGGTGCATGGCTTGGCCGATCGCCCACTACCGGCGGTTGCCAGTCTGGGGGTGAGACCCACGGTTGAAGACAACGGCCGTGTTCTGCTTGAAGTCCATTTGTTTGATTTCGCCGCCGACTGCTACGGGAAACTGATTCGTGTAGAGTTTTTGAAGAAACTGCGCGACGAAGAAAAATACGACGATCTACCGACCTTGACGCGCGCAATCGAAAATGATGCACGAAACGCTCGCGCTTTTTTTGCTGAGCGCGTCGCTGCTTGAGCCTTGCTCACTGAATACCTAACCCTCGCCTTTTATGTCCGATAACAGCAAGAAGCCAGAAAATAAATACCCGGTCAACATGACCGAAACAGCCTTTCCCATGCGTGGCGATCTTGCCAAGCGCGAGCCGCAATGGGTAGCAGCCTGGCAAAAAAAAGGCTTGTACGAGCGTATCCGCACAGCCTCCGCGGGTCGACCGAAGTTCATCTTGCATGACGGCCCCCCCTACGCTAATGGCGATATTCATATCGGCCATGCGGTGAACAAGATTTTGAAAGACATGATCGTCAAAACACGTCAGCTCGACGGTTTTGATGCGCAGTATGTACCCGGCTGGGATTGCCACGGTATGCCGATTGAAATTCAGATCGAGAAGCAATACGGAAAGCATCTGCCCACCGGCGAAGTACTCGAGAAGTCACGTGCTTATGCAGCCGAACAAATCGAACGTCAGAAAAAAGACTTTATCCGTTTGGGGGTGCTGGGTGCTTGGGACAACCCGTATCTGACGATGAACCCGCGCAATGAAGCTGACGAGATTCGCGCGCTCGGCAAGATTCTCGAAAAAGGGTATGTTTACCGTGGACTGAAACCAGTCAACTGGTGCTTCGATTGCGGTTCAGCGCTGGCGGAAGCGGAAGTTGAATATCAAGACAAACGCGACCCGGCAATCGATGTCGGCTTTCCGTTTGCTGAACACGAAAAAATCGCCCAAGCCTTCGGTCTGGCATCGCTACCGATCCAAAAAGGCTTTCTGATTATCTGGACGACGACGCCTTGGACGATCCCCTCGAACCAAGCGCTCAACATGCACCCAGAGTTCGACTACGCATTGGTGCAAGCTGAACGTAACGGTGAGCCATTGCTACTGATACTCGCGCAGGCACTGGTGGAAAGCTGTCTGCAGCGTTACGGCCTGCAAGGAAAAGTGATTGCCATAACCAAAGGCGAGCGCTTGTCGCTGGTGAAATTCCATCACCCACTATCTAGTGTCGATAAAGGCTATGACCGCTTGTCGCCGGTCTATCTGGGCGACTATGTCACCGCTGATTCCGGCACGGGCATCGTGCACTCCGCACCGGCTTACGGTCTGGAAGACTATGCCTCCTGCAAGGCACACGGTATGCGTGATGACGAAATTCTTAGCCCGGTGATGGGTGATGGACACTTTGCCTCAACGCTGCCGCTATTTGGTGGCATGACGATCTGGGAAGCATCCAAGCCGATTTGTGCTGCGCTAGAGCAGGCGGGTGCGTTGTTCAAGCTGGTGATGTTTGATCACAGCTATATGCACTGCTGGCGTCATAAAACGCCGATTGTTTACCGAGCTACCTCACAGTGGTTTGCATCGATGGATCGCCAGCCTAAAGCGGGTGGTCCCAATTTGCGCGAGACTGCATTAGCCGCTGTTGAAGCGACCCGGTTCTTTCCGGCATGGGGAAAAGCACGTTTGCACGGCATGATTGCCAACCGACCTGACTGGACGCTATCACGTCAGCGCCAGTGGGGCGTGCCCATGCCCTTCTTCGTGCACAAGGAAACGGGTGAACTACACCCGGAGACACCTACGCTGTTAGAAAAAGTGGCTGTCCTGGTGGAGCAAAAAGGTATCGAGGCCTGGCACCAAATTGACCTTGCAGAGTTTCTTGGTGCAGATGCCGCTCACTATGAAAAAAATCGTGACACGTTGGATGTCTGGTTTGATTCTGGTGCCACGCACTACACGGTGTTGCGCGGGTCACATAAAAGCGAGTTGCAATTCCCGGCTGACTTGTACCTGGAAGGCTCAGATCAGCACCGCGGCTGGTTCCACTCTTCGCTACTGACCGGCGCCATGCTGGACGGGCGCGCACCTTACAAAGCGCTGTTGACGCACGGCTTTGTAGTCGATGGCGAGGGCAAGAAAATGTCCAAGTCCAAAGGCAATGTGGTCGCACCGCAAAAAGTGTCCGATACCTTGGGTGCCGAGATTCTGCGGCTATGGGTAGCCGCCACCGATTACTCGGGCGAGCTTTCGATCTCCGATGAAATTTTGAAGCGTGTGGTCGAGAGCTACCGCCGCATTCGAAATACTTTGCGCTTTCTGCTGGCGAACACCTCTGACTTCAATAGCGCAACGGATGCCATCGCTATCGATCAATTATTGGAGATCGATCGCTATGCCATCGCGCGCATGACGCATTTGCAGGAAGAGATTTGCGGCCATTTCAATGACTACGAGTTTCATCCGGTGGTCGCCAAGCTGCAGATGTACTGCTCGGAAGATCTGGGCGGCTTCTATCTGGATATTCTGAAGGATCGCTTATATACCAGCGGCGTTAATTCTGCTGCGCGACGCTCGGCACAAACGGCCATCTGGTATATCACGCAGTCGCTATTGCGACTAATGGCGCCGATTCTATCGTTCACCGCCGAAGAGGCCTGGGCGGTGTTTAACAATGACGCAGATTATCAAGCCAGCGGTGAGACGATTTTCACGCAGCAGTTTTATCCGCTACCCGCGGTGCATGACGGCGCTGAACTACTCAAGCGCTACGAGGCACTGCGTGAAATCCGCGCAGGTGTATTGAAGCAATTGGAAGAAGTGCGCGCATCAGGCTCGATCGGTTCTTCGCTGCAGGCCGAAGTTGAAATTCATGCTTCCGGCGATCAATTAGCGCTACTGCAAAGTTTTGGTGAAGATTTGAAATTTGTCCTGATTACTTCATCTGCTAAGGTAGTACCGGTAGCGAGCGCAGCAGAAGAAAAATTGATCGCCACCCCTTCCGCGCACACCAAATGCGAGCGCTGCTGGCATTACCGCGCAGATGTTGGTGTCGATCATCACCACCCCGGGCTGTGTGGCCGCTGCGTCGCCAATCTATTTGGCGCGGGCGAGTCACGCCATATCGCTTAATTCAGGATTCAACCCATGGCCAGAAAATCAACCGGCCTGCTACTGTGGCTCGGTATTGCAGTCATCGTGGTATTGCTTGATCAAGTTTCCAAGATCACCATGTCGCGTTTACTGGTGTACGGACAATCGGAAATGATCACGCCTTATTTCAACTTGGTGATGGTCTACAACCAAGGGGCGGCGTTCAGCTTTCTGGCCAACTCAGGAGGCTGGCAGCGCTGGTTCTTCAGCGGCTTGGCTTTTGTGGTGTCGCTGGTGATTATCTGGATGCTGCATAAAAACGCGACGCAACGTCTGTTTTGCTGGGCGCTCACCCTGATTCTGGGCGGTGCAGTCGGTAACCTGATTGATCGGGTACTGTATGGCCATGTGATCGACTTTCTCGATTTTCATATTGGCTCGCTGCACTGGCCGGCATTCAACGTGGCCGATAGCGCGATCACCGTGGGTGCGGCATTATTCGTGCTGGACGAATTGCGACGAGTCAATCGTTGAACCCCATGACGCTTGCAGGCAAACATATCGTACTTGGCCTCTCCGGTGGCATTGCCTGCTATAAGGCCGCAGAGCTAGCACGTGGACTGGTGAAAGCCGGCGCGCAAGTGCAAGTGGTGATGACGGCGTCTGCACAGCAATTCATTACACCCGTCACGATGCAGGCCTTATCCGGGCGCCCGGTGTTCTCAAATCAGTGGGATAGCCGAATCTCCAATCACATGGCGCATATCGATCTGACCCGAGAAGCGGACGCGATCGTGATCGCACCATGCTCGGCAGACTTCATGCGCAAGCTGGTGCATGGCGCGGCAGATGATCTGCTGTCAGCACTTTGTCTGGCACGTCCAGCGACGCTACCGCTGCTGGTTGCACCTGCGATGAATGTCGAGATGTGGGAAAACCCTGCGACACAGCGTAACGCGGCGCAGCTTCGGCAAGACGGTGTGCGACTTCTGGGCCCAGTCGCGGGCGAGCAGGCCTGTGGTGAAACCGGCCTCGGTCGCATGATGGAGCCCGAATCACTGCTGGAGTCGCTGGCGAGCTTCTTTTATCCCAAGCAGCTACTCGGCAAAAAGATATTGATCACGGCAGGCCCGACTTTTGAACCGATTGATCCAGTACGTGGCATCACCAATCTCTCCTCCGGCAAAATGGGCTACGCCATTGCACGCGCAGCCGCTATGGCAGGTGCAACCGTCACCCTGGTATCTGGCCCGACATCGCTTACATCGCCCATCGGTGTACAAAAAGTTTCAGTCACCACAGGGCAACAGATGTATGACGCGGTGATGGCTAGCCTCCATGACAAGGATGTGTTCATCGCGGTCGCGGCGGTTGCTGATTGGCGCGTCAACCAAGTAAGTGCACAGAAAATAAAGAAACAAGATGGGGCTCCGCCTCAACTCTCATTCGAACAAAATCTGGATATTCTCGCGACTGTTGCGGCACTACCCTCGCCCCCTTACTGCGTTGGCTTCGCTGCGGAATCGGAAAACTTGCTCGAGCATGGCGCGGCCAAGCGCGCGAAGAAAAACATTCCGCTGCTAGTCGGGAACATCGGCCATCAGACCTTTGGTAAAGATGATAATGAACTCGTCTTGTTCGATGCGCAGGGTCACCATTCCTTGCCACGCGCGAGTAAAGATCAGCTGGCAGATCGGTTGGTCGCAGAGATCGCAAAACGATTAACCGCCTGAGTCCCTAAAAATGAAAACCATTGATCTCAAAGTACTGGATCAGCGACTGCGTGAACAGATGCCTGCCTACGCTACACCAGGCAGTGCGGGTCTGGATCTGCGCGCCTGTATTGATGCCCCACTCATACTCGAGCCTGGCAGTACGCACTTGGTTCCGACCGGTTTGGCGATCCACATTGCCGATCCCGATTATGCAGCGATGATCTTGCCACGCAGCGGCATGGGACATAAGCACGGTATCGTGCTCGGTAATTTGGTCGGCCTCATCGATTCAGACTATCAAGGCGAGCTGATGGTCTCCGCTTGGAACCGCAGCAGTACAGCTTTCGTTCTGAATCCGATGGAACGTCTGGCGCAGTTGGTAATCGTGCCTGTGCTACAGGTTGCGTTCAATGTCGTCGATACCTTCGCTGAGAGCGAACGTGGCGTCGGCGGCTTTGGTAGTACCGGCAAGGGCTGAGACGTACGATATGCAGACAAGACTCAGCGCGCTGCGTTTACCCGCATTGCTCGCAGTCGTCGCTCTGGCTGGTTGCTCCACACCGTCTACGCCACCAGCAACACCCTCCGCAACAGCGAAACCCAGTAGCTCGGTCATTCGACCCGAGAGTGAAGCGGACTTCGACAAGTTCATCGCACGGCAAGATCGAGTTTACCGAGTCATCGCACCGCTGAGCGTCAAGAATGCTGTTCTCTGCAAAACTGCTGCACGTCCCCTACTCGGCTTCACCGCAAAGAACCGGTACTCATTCCCGACTGAACTACGTGACGCTGCTACCGTGCGCCTGGGAAAAGGTGAAGAGCTACGCGTGGTGCAAGTGCTTGAGGGCAGCGGAGCGCAGCGCGCTGGGGTGCAACGCGGCGATGCGTTGCTATCGATCGCCGGGAAAAACATTCCGCAAGGTCCGCAGGCAGAGATTGAAGCGGCGCGACTAGTTGCGCCGCTGCTAAAGCAAACGACAGAAGTGGATGTGCAGGTACAGCGTAATGATGCGCCCATCACGCTGAAAGTCGCACTCACGACCGCGTGCGCCTATACCGTCGACATAGGCAACGCACCACACGTAAATGCCTACGCCGACGGGCGGCGCATCATGGTGACTGCAGGATTACTAGCCGAAGTATCCGATCAGGAACTCGCCGCGATCCTCGCGCGGGAGATCGCCCACAACGTACAGCAGCATGCAGCCACCATGCAAACACGCGCTACGATGGCATCGATTATCGATACCTTGCTGCCACCCAGGCCTGATCTGAGTGGCTTCGCAGGGAGCGCTGGTTTAAAAGTCATGGACGAAAAGCTGGATCAGGAAGCCGACCGGATCGCCTTGTACATGTTGGCACGCGCCGGGGTCAATCCCACGGTGGCCATTGATACGCTTGAGCGCTTGGCGCGGCGCTATCCCGCGACAGTATTAAATAGCTACACCGCCTTGCATCCCTGGACAGAGGAACGTAAACGGCAGATGGCCGAGACTGTCACTGAGATTCGAAAAAAACAGGCCAGCAAAAAATTGCTCGTACCATGATCGCACCTGATAAAAAACCCGCCGAAATAGGCGGGTTTTTTTGAGACATGACGATACAGGAAAAGCTTACTCCACCTCTGCAGCCTCTTGTGCCGGCGCTGCAGGTGGCGTATCACCCTCGCTGAACTCAAGCTTGATTTGCTCGCTCTCGTCCATCTCCACCGACACGCGTCCACCACTAATCAAGCGCCCGAATAGCAACTCATCAGCGAGCGCCTTGCGGATCATGTCTTGAATCAAGCGTGACATCGGACGTGCACCCATGAGTGGATCGAAGCCCTTCTTGGCGAGGAACTTACGCAGCGACTCGCTGAAGGTCGCCTCGACCTTCTTCTCGTGCAGCTGCTCCTCGAGTTGAATCAGGAACTTGTCGACCACACGCAGGATGATATCTTCGTCGAGCGCACGGAAGCTGATGATGGCATCCAGACGGTTGCGGAATTCCGGCGTAAACATCCGCTTGATATCCGCCATTTCATCACCCGCTTGCTTGGTCTCGGTGAAACCCATAGTGCGCTTCTGAAGACTTTCAGCACCGGCGTTGGTGGTCATGATGACGATGACGTTACGGAAATCGGCTTTGCGGCCGTT
>Ga0315903_10011685_pt1 | contig 10312 bp, 9 predicted proteins | sample LakEriMetagenome_7_FD_203524 | JGI IMG/M metagenome (GOLD analysis project Ga0315903, IMG submission 203524) | Freshwater fungal communities from buoy surface, Lake Erie, Ohio, United States - Buoy 2 MA119 | ecosystem: Environmental > Aquatic > Freshwater > Lake | place: USA: Lake Erie, Ohio... | reverse complement strand
GGAATTAAATCAATTAATACCTCACCACATACCCAAACCTGATTACTCAAAGTAATTTACCCTTACGAGCTAGAAACTCAGTTAATACCTCAACCCCAAGTAAGTGATCTTCTACCTGTGGCAATCCACTTATAAGTAATACCCCAACAAATCCCTTATCTTTTGTAATTAATGGCAGTCCCCCACCATGGATAGCGTGGGTTTCATCTAGTAAGTTGTTTTCTTTATGCCAATCAACTCCGCGTTCCTGCGCACTCACTCTTTCATACAATGTTGAGTGGTGCTTAAGCATCACAACTCTTGCCTTTCGAGCTATCCACCAATCATTCTCTGGTTTACTTCCGGGTAGGGAAGCATGATAGACAATCCAATCACCTAACCTTGCTTCAATTGCAACTGGTAAGTTTCTTGAAATACTAAGTGATTTGGCTATTTCACCTATTTCTAGCACATCAAAGATTTCTAATGATGGCACTATAAGAATCTGCTCTTCTTCTAGAAGTTGGGTTGAAGTAAATCCCCTAATCGTTTCCACTAAGACACTCTATTGGAACACTCCGTATAGATATAAACTGGCCACCAAAAAGCGAAAAGTTTTTGCCACTTAGACTAGAATAATTGAATGAAAGTATTCATAACTGGCGGGGCGGGGTTTATTGGCTCTCATCTTTGTGACGCGTTAGTTGCTAAGGGTGAAGAAATCACAATTTTAGATAATTTAAGTACAGGTTCGAAAAAAAACATTGCGCACCTTGAAGGAAAAATTAAAGTGTTCAAAGGGGATATTAGAGATCAAAATCTCGTTGAATCCTTGGTTAAGGATAGCGAACTTGTGCTTCATATGGCGGCAGCTCTAGGTGTTGATAATATTTTAGAAAATCCAATTGAATCTATATCTACAAATTATCATGGCTCTGAAATTGTGTTAAATGCAGCAGTGAAATACAATAGGCGAATAGTCATTGCTAGCACTTCTGAAATTTATGGAAAGAACCCAAAGCAACCTCTATCTGAAACTGATGATCGAGTTGTTGGGACCCCACAAAAACTGAGATGGACTTACTCGGATGCAAAGGCGCTAGAAGAAGCAACTGCTTACTTTCTATTTCTTAAGAAACAACTTAAAGTTACGACAGTAAGATTTTTCAATACAGTGGGTCCGCGCCAAACTGGAAAATATGGAATGGTCATTCCACGGTTTGTAAAAGCTGCTCTTGAAGATAAAAATATACAAATATTTGGGAACGGCTCTCAGTCTAGAGTGTTTTGCCATGTGGAAGACTCAATAAAGGCAGTCTTAGCTTTATTTGAAAATGATAACTCTATTGGTGAAGTTTTCAATATAGGAGGCACCGGCGAAATTTCTATATTAGATCTTGCAAAAAAAATAGTCAAGCAAACTAATTCAAAGTCAGAAATTATTTTTGTTAATTATAGTGATGCTTACCCAATGGGGTTTGAGGACATGAATAGAAGAGTTCCTGATATTTCTAAGATAAAGAGCTTTACAAATTGGGAGCCAAGCTTGGGCCTTGATCAAATTATTGAAGATACAGTCAAAAGCTTTGGTTAAAGAAACTTAGGCCATCCATAATTTTTCGAATCAGCAGAGAGATCAAGTACTTTTACGTTTGCTTTTTTCCAAATAGAAAAATCCATTACATCATGGGGAGTTACAATTAGGCCTAGATCAATATCTGCCTCTAATCTACTAGATCTACCGCCTAAGTCTAAATTTACCAACGGGTCAAACCATTGGACTCGAGCGCCAGTTTTTGATAATTCTGAGATTAAATTAAGTGCCGGTGATTCCCTTAAATCAGAGATATTACTTTTATAAGCTACGCCTGCAATTTGAATTTTTAGCCCCTTTATTGAGTTGTTCGTTTCTTGTTTAATACGATCAACTACATATGAGACCATGTTTAAATTAACCTGATTGGCAATGTTGATAAATTTAGTCTTGATCCCCACTTTTTCGGCTGCATAACTCAAATAACTCGGATCTACCGGTATACAGTGACCGCCTACTCCTATGCTCGGATAAAATGCCATGAAACCAAAAGGTTTGGTAGCAGCTGCCGTAATCGCTTCCTGGGAGGAGAATTTTAATGCATTTGCAACCTGCGCAAATTCATTTACCAAGGCGATGTTGACTTGACGAAAAGTATTTTCAAATAATTTAGCTGCTTCTGCTACTTCCGGGGATGAAACAATTACAACGTAATCACAAAACGATTTGTATAAATCCGCAGCTTTCTGAATAGCAGCTTCAGTAAGTCCACTAATAACTCTAGGGGTATTCTTTAGCTCCCATTTACCATTGCCAGGATCAACCCTTTCTGGCGCTGAAGCAAATTCAAATTGATATTCACTATTTGAATCGAAAATGGGCTTAATCAAATTCCTAAGTGTTCCCGGATAAGAGGTACTTTCATTTACAATTAATGAGTTAACTCTTAAATTCTCAGCTATCATTAGAGCAGCTGAAGATAGAATAGCTAAGTCCGGATCGCGAGAGTCTGTTAAAGGTGTTGGTACTGCAATTATAACTACTTCAGAATCACTAAAATCAGTTTGCTTGTTAGAGAAAATAAGTTTCCTCGAACTTTGAAGTTCTAGCAGATCATCTTTGGAAATACCAGGTACAAAAGTTAAGCCATTAATCAAATTTTTAATCAAATCTTGATTTATATCAAAACCAATTACTTCATGGCCAGCATTTGCGGCACCAATTGCAATTGTGAGCCCTACATAACCTTGACCAATAACACATATTTTCATGCTAAGGCAGTAGGTTTTTAAGGTTAGGGTTCATTGGGTCTAACTTCAATAAAGCGTTGTAAGCGATTGATTTTTCTGTTTCAGATGTTAATGGTGAGGTAAAAATGATTGCGTGAGCGGCAGGAGTACGTTCATTAAACTCAATTGCTTTTATTGAAATTTCAAGCGCTTTATCTTCTAATCCAGCTTGCGCGAATAGGTTTATGGCTCTTGAATAACCTACTGTCGATTTAGGAAAAATCTCAAGTGCGTCAATGTACTCCGATGGTGAACTATTCTGATTTGCAGTCAAAATTCGATTCTCTCTAATGACTGGAGAAACTAAGAGTGCAATCGCAAGGATACATCCAAGCCCTAAAACTAAAACGTTATTATCTGATTTAGGAACTCTTTCATTCAACGAGGTGGATCCAATTACAAATCCTGAAATTGAAAAAATTAGTATAGAGAATAAAAAATTAGTTGGGCTTACCAACGACTGAACTTGTACAGCGACCCAAATTGAGAACAGCACTGCTGTATGCATTGAGGAATTTGGTAATCGGATTAAATTAATGAATGCAGTTAACGTCATCAAGGTTAGTAGTGTGTAGAGAACCAGGCCAAATAGTCCTTGTGTTGCGTAAACATCTAAAAAATAATTATGAGCCGAATCAGTAAATTCACCGTCAACTCTTAACCCGGCTATATCGTCCCGATAAAGTAAATAATAATCTCCGAATGAATCAAATCCTGTGCCACCTATAAGGTTAGAGTTCCCAGTATTCACTGCAGATCTAAAAAAATCACCCCTAGATATAATTGATCCTTTATACAGAATTCTTGCTAGCGGGCCGCTATTTAAAGTTCCAGCTAAGGCAAATATTCCACCTGCACTTATTAAAAGAATCAAGCTAAAAAAAACTATTCTTTTCCTAATTTTATAAACAACAATTAAAATAAAAACGGAAAAGCTAGCAAAGGCACTTATGAACCCTTGATAAGAGTAAGTGCGAAATATTAAATACAGTAAGATTGCTAGTGTTAATATTGTAGAAATTTTCTGTGCTAAAAATGGAAGATTATTTAGACTGAAATAAACCCAAGTTAGGATAGGCACTGAAACTATTGCTATGTAAGCAGATAAAAAATTTGGATTCCCAAGAGTTGAAAAAAAATGCAAATTGACTGAATCCCATTTAAATGGATCAAGCCCAATTAACTGCAGAATGGAGTAGGAAATTATGAATATTCCGGCAAAAGTAACTCTGTTTACAAAAACTTTTAAGTGCTTTGCATAAGGCAATAAATGGAAAATTAAGAAAAGTATTAATAAGGAAAAATATGTGAGCAGTCCGTTTCGGCGATTTTCGCGTCCATACAACTGTTGTTGCCAAGGCGTTTCACTTAAAGCAAATGTAAATATGTATGAGGTTAAAAAACCAAGTAGTAATATTTTAGAAATTTTTGGTAAGGAAAAAAAAGTTTCTTTAAAATTACCTAGCACATATATTAGGGCAATACTTGCAAAAAAAATTAGTACTATAAACTTTGGGAGATTGATAGATTCAAAAGAATAGAATGGAGTAATAACTATAGAAGCAATAAGGAACAAATTTATTGCAAATGATTGCACTATATTTTGTTTTCTACTGAAAGTGGCCATAGTCAAAATATATACTATTTCAATCAGTTTTAGCTTTATGTAACAATAGCCATTAAGGCCAAAGGCCAGAACGCAACCTCTGCGCTCTGGCCTTTGGCCTTATTATTTTTTAAGAGAGTTATCTCTTAAGTATTAGCTTCTGAAGTGCTTGAATCTGCTTGTTGATTGAAGCAATCAAAGCAACAATAGATCTCAATACTTCGGCGTTGGTTACTCCAGGTGTTCCAGATGTTGCTACTTTGTAAGTAGCTGTCTGAACTGATCCAGTAGTACCGGATAGGAATGGGAAGTCAACGATTGAATTGTATGAACCATCAGTAAAGGTACCTGTTGTACCCACTGTATAGGTGTAGACAATTGCTCCGTTGCCATCAACTGTTGTGTTGTTTGTAAGTGTTCCAACAAGTGTCATCATTGTAGCGGTAATTGTTGCTGTTGTTCCAGTTACTGTTCCAACGGCAACGCCACCTGCTGCACCAGTGCTTGGTGCATTATTTCCCTTGATGTCCTTGAATTGAACAGTTAATTTAGCTATATCACCTTGTACATAAGATGCCTTATCCCAAGATGCTGTGTAACTAACTGCAGCAGATGCACATCGTGCCGTAAAGGCTGGTGATGTAATGATGGATCCAGATGGATTTTGGAATGTTACCTGTAATCCAGCATTACTTCCCTGTGTAGCACAGGTATGTGATGCTTGGGTGAAGGCTAGAGGCCACAACCCAGTTGCATCTGTTGATGCTGTGCCTGTTGCTACCGCACCGGAGTAAAAAGTAACTCCAGTAACAATAGCATTTGCAGTTGTCGCTACTAGACCAAACTGTGTGTGTGCAGCAGCGCCACCACCAGCTGTTAGTGGATTTACCTTTGCGCCTGAAGCATCAAATGCTTCAACGCGAATAGTTCCACCGCCTAGACCATTTAATGGCTCTTGGGCTATTGCGGTACCAGTGGTTTGTGTCCTTACAGCTACTGCCTTAATAGATGCTACCTCGCCAGCAAATGTTATAGTCTTAGTACAAACGGTTGCACCGTTGTATGAAAGAGTAACTGTTGCTGTTGTAGGGGCATTTGCAACTGACTGCACTACAGAAACTGTACCTGAAGTAACGGTTGCATCAACATCACTAGCTGAAATTGCGCCAGCTGCTGTGCTTGCAATATCCAATATTGCATTTCCAGTTACGTTAGCAACTAAAGGTAAACCAGCTGCAAGCGCAGTACCGTAAGCATCATTTAGAGTAAAGTTAATGAAACCGGTTGCTCCGTTATTTCTTGCATTGGCACCACTTGCATCTGTATTGGTTGCACTTGCGGCTCCCGCAGCAGTTGCAAGGTTACAAAGTGAAGTAGAAGCTGAATAGACACCAGCCACGCCTGATGCAACAACTGTAACTGTAATTTGTGAAACCAGGGTTCCACGAGTAAGTCCAAGTGTTGCGCTTGGGAAAGTAACGCCATTTCCTTTGTATGCTGAAATAGTGTATGTACCTACAGCACCAGGTGTCCATACAACTGCAACGTTTGTTGCTGTAGAGGCTGTTAATACACCTCTTAGGTTTGCTGCAATCGCAGGTACAGAAGCTGTAATTGAACCAGCTGCTGAAGAAAAGGTTCCGCCTGAAGCAACAATTCCGACCGTTGTTGCGGCATTCAGTGTGTATAGAGCAAGTGCTCCAGTTGCAAGCATAGTTGCAGACTGAGCAGTTGTAGATGATGCGTCCTTGTAAATTAAACCAAGGCTCAAGTTAGAGTTAGCTGCAACAGCGCTGCTTACAGCAGCGCCAGATGTTGATGGAATTACAGCAACGTTTAAGCTTCCATCAGTGAATGTTGCTTGTGATGTAGGTGTTCCAGCAGCAATATTTGCATTTGCTACAGGTGCGGCTACAACAGAGAGAACTCCCGCTGTAAGTGCCGTAACTGCGACAAGTGAAATACGCTTGCGTAGTGTCGTTTTCGACATTTTTTTCCTTTCGTTAGTCAGAATCAGGAATTTCCTGAATCTGGCTCGAAGATCTTTTGGATCTTCTAATTCCGTTTCGCTGTGGCACACACGTGTAATGCCGCAAGAGACGGAAATCTATTTTTATTCAGTAAGAGCTGGACCACCATCTGCTTGATTTAAGACCTGAAGCATTAGGGTAACTGTTTCAAGTTGCGCAACGGAAAGTTTCATATGATCTGCATACTCAGAAGCTTTAATAGTATTTTTATTTAGCCCAGTAATCACTTTTGGAACAGTAATTAAATCAGGTACATCTTGTATTACTACCTGCGACAGATCTTGATTACCAGATAATTGAGAAGATGAAGTTATAATTGCTGTATTTGGTTCGTTTCCTGTAAGAGAGTTAAGGCCTAAGAAGGCGGTTAGAACCAGAATAAAAGTGAGTGCAATCTTGGATGATTTGCCGGCCACTTCAAAAGCCTTTTTATATGTAGTGGACAAAAGATCTAGTGCAGTTAAACCGCGAGCCTCATCAATAACAAGCTCTGATAAAACCTTACGTAGTGATGCACGGGCCCTTGAAACTGTATGACGAACAGCAGACTCTTTAATACCAAGCTCTTTTGCAATCTCTGCAGTTGAACGACCCTCGACCTCCCACATAACAAGAGCTGCTCGCTCTGCTGGCGATAATAGTGATAATGCTTGGCGGACAATTGCGGCATCCTCTGCAGCAGATATAGCAAGTGAGTGGTCTCCTGAAACCTGCCAGGTAGATTCAACCTCAGCTGTGGCATCATCTAGAGCAACCAAATTTGGTCTACGGTTTTCTGCTCTAAATAGATCAATGCATAGGTTTTCAATTGTGCGGTGTAGATAGGAAAGTGCGTGTGAGTCGCTAGATAGCTCAGGGGCAGCTAGCATGAATTTAACTAGAGCTTCCTGGGTGATCTCTTCGGCCTTTGCCTTATCTTTCACAATCCGATTGGCGTGGGCAATAAGCTCAGATCGGTTTAGTGTGTAAAAGGATGAAAATTGGGCAACACTCCAGGAAGCAGGATTTGACCCCTCAACTGCTTTGGATTCCTTGGCCTTAAATGCCACTTTTTTGCCCCTTGCTTCAACCGGTTTTGTATTACAGAGCCAACCGTCGTTGCCTCTATTCACCTCTACGGATTGCTAATGGAATTGTAGTGGATAAGGTATAAATCGGACATTTAGGTATATTTTCCGCGTAGATAGGAAAGGACTTAATCATTTTTTGAAGCCCTTTTCTCCTTGATCTGAAAATGTAACCACCTAACCAGTCTCGAAAGGACAATTATAACTGCAAGTGGTTTTAATGATTTACCGCCGAGAAAACCAACACTTACTCCGCGGAGATCCTTTTTTACCATAATTTTGCTCCATGGCTTTCCTGCCGTGTTCATATAGTGTGCCCACTTTAAACTTCCCTCATAACATTCATTTAAATGCTCAGTATTCAGCGATAAATTATCCACAACACCCTGCACCCACTGATCAATTTGGAGATTGGTTTGCAAATACTTGTGGGGAATTAACTGGTCCCATCGAGCTGGGGCAAACAATGCAGCCGGTTTACGAAGGTAGGCAGCCTCAACCCCAATAGTAGAACCAAAAGTGAACACTCCAATTGCTTTTCTCAATAGTTCATAACTGTTTACTTTAGAATCAAAATTATAAATTTTAATATTACTGGCTTCTGAAGAAATGGATTTCCACCTTAACCTATCCTGCTTAGACTTATTACCTTGGTTTGGATGGACTCGAATGATCAAAGATAATTCGGGATGTGACTCGAAATATTTCATTAACTCAGTCACACAATTTAATTGATTGCCCCAACTACTTTGCCAGGAATCAGAGATTGCAGCTACTTCATCATCACTACTTGAGAAAAATACAAAGGTATTTGGTGACATATTATACGAAATACCAAAATTAGTTTTTATTGCATATGCCTTACTACTTGAAGATTGATGTTTCTTAAACCAGCTTTCAATTAAGGGGTGATTCAAAGGATTTGTTTGGCAATGAGCTTTTATCGAATGTTGATGTTTAAGTCGATCATGAGGAGATTCTTCATGTAAAATCCACCTTTCTTGATTAAATCCTTCACCACCAATTTCAAAATATTTCAACTTTATATCATTTTTTCTGGCGAACTCTACAACGGTTCTTTCATGGAAAGGTCTGCCATTATAAATCCAAATCTCATTGCTACAATAATTCAAGTTAAGACTCATTAAGTACTGGAATATTTGAAAGTAAGTAAGTCCTAAATTTGTAATCAAATTCTGAAAATGATTTAAAATAGGATTGGAGTCTTTTGTTAATGAAATCAGATAACTACTTATAGCCATTCCGATAGATGTGTCGTCCCACTTAACTTTCTGTAAACTTTTTAAATCGGTAAATTCGCTAAGCAAATTTGATTTACCTCTATCTCGCATTAAATTTGCATAGATGAATGTAAAATTTGTATCTGAATTTTTGAATTGCTCCTTGAGAAATTTTGACATGACAACTTCTGGTGCGGGTATTAAACGACTTTGCCTACAAAAATTTTGATATACATTTATCGGATAAACAAATAAGCCTTTTCCCAAAAAATGTACTTCTATATTCTTGTATTTTCTAGATTCAACTAATATCGATTCAATTAAGCTTCCAAGATGAAACCAACTTTGCTGAAACAAAAAAACTTGAAGATTTTTCATTACGACATTAGTTTTCGAGCAAGTTCTAGATCACTCTCTGTATCTATATCAAGTGCTGACATTTTTGATAGTTCAATAGGGAATGGATTGCTTTCAATTAGCGATTTTCCTTCATAGAGTAAACTCGCTGAGGTTAAATAAATTGCACTCGTTTCTAAAAAAATTTTTTCTCTATCTTGGCTTACTCTCGGCTCAATTCTTTCAAAAATTCTATTCCTAACCCTTTCTAATCTATTCTCTTTAAAATACCAAAAATCGTTCTTCATAGATTGAACAGATATTGCTTGATCATATCCCTTTGGTTTAGCTTCGTTGTGCCAAATTTTAAGAAATAATTTAAGGTCATTAGCCGTTCGTAACGGATTGGTTGGCGGGACAAGTAATACTTCGGTTTCTGACGGAACTTTATAAAAGCTTAAAATCTCTCGAAGGGCATCTTCTGATGAAGCTTGATCGGTTGAGTTATGATCACTACGTCTATGAAGTACTACTTTGCTACCTAAATATGGTGATAATACTTCTTCAGAGTCTGATGAAAGAATAGTTTTAACATTATTCTCAATACAGCAATCAACTGCATAATCAACTAGAGATTTGTTATTGATTTTTTGCTGATTCTTCTCTTGTATCCTCTTTGAACCTGACCTTGCTAGAATTATACAAATTTGTTTTTCACTAACTATCATATTTTTCACTCATAATTTTTCGAATAGAAATAATTCTCTGAATTTTTCTAGTTTTATCTACCACAGGAATAAGTAAGATACCATGCTTAGTAAATAATTTAAGTGCTTCTTTCTCTGGATCTGAAATTTCACTACTAATAAATATAGGATTTGGATTTATTACTTTATCAATTGGGGTGATTAATTCATGTCCATTCCATATCGCCTTGAGTAGATCTCCTTGGCTAACCACACCATAAAGTTTTCCGCTGGAGTCTTCAAGAATGCATGTGCGCTCATGTTCTGTGCCAATATGCCTAATCAGGTCCGCAATAGTTAATGAATCATGATATTGCATCAAATACACTCCTTAGTAGGCGATCTGCTTCATTAGAAATTTGGAAGTTATCGGTGTGGTTTCTAAAATCTTTAAAATTCTAGCACTTGAATCTCCACGGCCATAAGGATTTTCAGATTCTCTACATTCTGCTCTAAATTTGTCAGATAATGCCTTCTTTATTGC
>Ga0315903_10011682_pt1 | contig 10313 bp, 8 predicted proteins | sample LakEriMetagenome_7_FD_203524 | JGI IMG/M metagenome (GOLD analysis project Ga0315903, IMG submission 203524) | Freshwater fungal communities from buoy surface, Lake Erie, Ohio, United States - Buoy 2 MA119 | ecosystem: Environmental > Aquatic > Freshwater > Lake | place: USA: Lake Erie, Ohio... | reverse complement strand
ACCCGATTCGACATCGGCATTTGACGGATATTTCACAGTAACATCGTCAAACGCAACCGATATTTCATGGGCCCAAAGCGGAACCAACGCATCAGCAACAGCCGTCAACTCATACATTTATCACCTTGACGGCATGGACACAGCAGCCGCTGATGCTGCTGGAAACGCAACGATTGTTATTTGCGACGAGCATGGAGACTCGCTGAAGTCTGCTGACTTTACGACAATCGTTAATGACGTCACAGACCGAACTGTTGCGGGCCTGACAATTAACTACATGCCAGCGATGATCGTTCCGATCTCCTGCTCTATCGACATCGTCATCAAGGCTGGCTACTCTAGTTTTGAGGTTCTTGCTGCGGTTGAGGAGTACATCGAGTCAGTCGTTTCACCGGCTAACTGGGATTGGGCGAGCGAAGTAAAAGCAAATCTAATCATTGCTCGAGTTTCTCAAGTTGAGGGTGTCGATTATGTCGACTCGGTCACCTTTGATTCCCCAACCTCGGCAATCGCATCTTTGTCGGCTGGAAACATTGTTTTCCCCTACAAGGGCACCCTTCCCCAACTGACGGCAACTATCGGTGAGGCCTGATCGATGGGCACGATGCGCAACTTCCTGAGTGGCACAAACGCCACATTTATGGTTGGTGGCGTCTCTGGTGGACTTTCGGCCGGTGACTGGTCTGCTACGACCGGCACGATCACGCCCTCAATGGCGTACTCACGAAATGATGGGTATGACTCGTTATTTGTTCAGCCAAGCGCCAACGCATTCGAATTTTCGTTGGCAGACATCGAGGTTCCTGGCGACTACTACGAGTACGAGTTTCACGCATGGGTCTTGGTTCCTGGCACGTCGGCGGTAAGCGGAGAAACAAGTATCCAGATTCAGGTCGGGATTGAGTCGGCAACGAATGTTGTTATGACACCCACCTCGATGGTGCGGACAAATGGTGTTGTCACCGCAACTGTTGACACATCCAATATTCGCCAGGATGAGTACATCACGGTTAGTGGTTGCTCTTCTAGTTTCAACGGCTCGTTCCGAATTACCAGTGTTTTCCAAAACACTATTTCGTGGTCAGATAGTGGCGCGGACGAAACATCTAGCGTTCTTGGAAGCATCGAGGTCTACGCCCCAACAAAGACAACGACCGCCAGCATCACAGGCGATCCCAAAAACTGGACACTCATCCGCTCTAACCGATTGTTCCTGGTCGATGACGGTTCGTCAAAATCCTTGACTGTCACAATCTCTGGCACTGGTGCAAACTTCTCGTTTTACATGACTCGCCCCACGCTTGTTGCAAGTCTCGCGTGGCTTGATAATCGGTACTTAATGCGCACAACCAACGTGATGCCTGAGTACATTATTGACGCAGATCAGAAAGCCGTCGAGGCAGGCGAACTACCTGACTTTCCATTCATGCGATACATGGATGTTGCGCTTGCCGGCCACAACGATGTCCTAAATGACTTTTTTGAGTTTGCATACATCGACATCGAAGACGGCAAAGATTCAACGGACGTCGAAACACTGAGTCAATTTGTTGACCCAGCAGCAGTAAGAACTGAGTTTTTCCCCTGGCTGCTTTCCGTGACCGGAAACGACTTTTCAAATCCAGGCCTTACATCGACCCCATGGGGTAACTTGCCATCAGACTGGCTATCCTTCATGACGGTAATTGATGCAGCAACAACCACCGTATCGCCATCCGACCTGACTCGTTCGTCTGGCACAGTAACGGCGACAGTTGCTTCGTCAACTGGTTTTGCCACGAATGACTACATTGTGGTTTCGGGGGCAACGCCATCTTCGTTCAATGGGACGTTCCGGATTACTGGCACTGGTGGAACGAGCATTACCTGGGCTCAGGCTGGAACAAATGAGTCAACTACAGTCGATGGCCTCATCACTAAGGTAGACACAGAGTGGGGCGAAATTGCCAACTATGCACCCGACCTGCTCGGCCTTGTCGCATACTTGCGCTGGATTGCCCAATATGGGGCTTTTGGTAACTGGGCCGGCACCAAGCGAGGCCTTGAAGACGCAATCCAACAAAACCTAATTAATGACAAGTCATTTACCCTGACCTATGCGTATGGGGGCAACCCATGGGCGATTCGGATTAGTAGCGTAGCAACCGATACACAGGGCGGAGTTGTTGGTAATCCCAACCAAGGGCTATTAGATGCTGTAGAATTGTCTCGGCCCTGTGGTTATGTTCTCAGCCACATCTGTACATAGTAGGAACCAATAATGGCTATTACGACCACAACTAGATTTGGTATCTACCGCTGGAGTGCTGATACTGATCCATTCACCAGAACTCAGATGGATATCAGCCATGAGTACATCGAGGAGTACGCCGGCAAAATGATCCGTGGCGCCGGTGCTCCGGTGGCTGTTGGTGCTGAGTACAAAAACACGATCTACCTAAACACCACGAACAACAAACTGTATTACTACTCGGCAACGGATGGCTCTGGCTCTTGGCAGATTCTTGAGACTGCGGTAATCCAGAACTCTCTTGCTGACGCTAAGGGTGACATGATCGTCGCCAGCGCCGACAACACGTGGGCAAAACTTTCGGTTGGAGCCCAGGGCACTATCCTCACTGTTGGCGCATCCGACACCGTGGGCTGGGCAACCCCAGCAGTGCAGACGCCAGCAGGCACGATTAGCGCGACAATTGCTGCTTCGGTGCCCTCTGGCTGGCTATTCCTACAGGGTCAGGCAATTGCTAACGCTGAAGCGTCATACCCAAGTTTGTGGGCAGTTGCTCCAGCGGCGTGGAAGTCTTCCACGACCCTAAACCTCCCCGACTGGCGTGGCTACTACATGGCCTCCTACAAGGCGGCTAGCGCAATCTTTGGAACACTGGGCGACACAGTAACTGGAGCAACAACAATCGCGTCGGCCAACCTGCCCACTCACACGCATGCAATTGATCACTCACATACAGCCGGAACAACCGCAGCCGGAGATGTTTCGCACACCCACACTGTTAACCACACCCATAGCCAGGGGACGACCAGCAGCAACAGTGCTTCGCACACCCACACAATCAACCACGGTCATACTGTTGGAAGCAGTAGTGGTCTAAGTGTTAGTGCTGGGTCTCACGCACACAAGGTTTTTCAGGGCGACTCAATTTCGACCCTTGGATTTGTGCGGCGTCTTACTGGTTATTCATCTCAATATGTGGTCCCGTTTGACACCGATAACAATGGTGTTGGCGATGGCATTAGTACAGCAAACGGTGGCATGGCAGTTGACTACGTAACCGATACCTCGACTCACGCTGGCCACCAGCATACTGTTTCGGTTGATTCGCACTCTGGTTCATCTGGCAATAACAGTGTGACCCATACTCACACAATCGATGTACCAGCATTTAGTGGCAACAGCGGCGCTATGTCAGCAAATGCGACAACGCACACTCACGCTTTCACAACACCATCGCACACTGGCGCTTCTGGCAACGGCGGATTTGCAAACAGTGCATACGTGATGCCGGCCGGTGTAATTAACTGGATGATCAAGGCTCACTAAGGATTAAGATGGGAGCAGAAATTGTTTACACGGCGCTTGCGTCTATCGCAGCCGCAGCACTTTCTGCTTTTGTCGCCCTCCGGACTAAGCGCTCGGATGTAATGATGGCCGTATCCGCAAATAACTCGATGGAAATCCAGCACATTTTTGACGGGTATGCCAGAATTGTGGAAGACCTTCAGAATGAAGTTCTGCGGCTTCAGGCCGAACTTGAGATTGTGCGCACTGAACAGAAGGAATGCGACCATCATCGCTTCATGCTGGCGGATGAGGTCGTGGAACTGAAGCGTCGCATCGTCTTGCTGGAGGGCGGCGACGATGAGCAGTGAGTACGAGCAATTCGAAGAATTAATCAAGCAAATTATTCCTGACAAGTTGATCACAAATTTTATTCTGATTGCTGAGATAGTTAACGGCGACGACGAGGAACTGTCTGTTAATGTCAGCAATGGCATGACCCCATGGCTTGCCCTCGGAATGGTGCGTTACGCAGAAGCCATGATCCGCAGCAGAGAAGATGAATTGTCAGACGAAGAGGATGACTAAAATGAAGAGCAAGCAGATTGTCGATCAGGTCACCAAGGGTGGCGTCGTTGGCTTAGGCGCATGGATCGCCCTCAGCGCCGGCGTCGACCAGGGACTGGTGGCGGTTCTCATTCCGGTGGCTACCGCCATTCTGGCCTGGGCATCGTCGAAGTTTGGCGACAAGGCGATCGCGTCCTTCTTTGGCTCTGCGCCAGTGAAGGAAGTAATCCGTGAGGTAGTCAAGGTTGTCGAGCGGCAGGTGCCGGCATCAGAGGATGCGACTCCCGCCAAGAAGGCCCCCGCTAAGCGTGGGCGCCCCAAGAAGACTTCCTAAGTTCCCGCTACCTTGGGCGGTAAGAGCCAGGCGAAAGCCTGGCTTTTGCCGCTTTGGCCTACGCCCCTACCTGTGCGCGCTACAATATGCTGGGCGAATGGAGTTCTAAGTGATTGCTGGCGTACATAATTTCACTATTGATCAGGGCGCCACGTGGAACCGCACCGTCGAATTGCAGAATCCCGACGAAACCCCATACAACCTGACTGGGTATACCGCTCGGATGCAAATCCGCCGGGAGATTACCTCGACAGCCGTCATGATGTCCCTGACCACGGAAAATGGGCGTATCGCTTTGGGTGGCGCCCTCGGGACAATTACGCTGACGCTGACCGATGAATTAACGGCCACTATTCCCTATGACGGCGTTTATGACCTGGAAATTGTGTCCAATGGTGGCGAGGTTTATCGAGTCATTAAGGGCATCATTCGGCTGAATCCGGAGGTCACCAGGTGACCGACACAAATATTGTTGTTGTCAGCGCCGAAGAGCCAAACAGAGTACTCGTTCCCCTCGATGACCCCAACCATGTAATTGTCACCGAGACCTACAACAGAGTCGTTGTATCTGCCGCTGGCGCACAGGGAGTACAGGGCTACTCTCTAGTTTCTGGAAATGGGGCTCCCTCCGCTGGCGAAGGCGCGGTAGGCGATATTTACGTTGATATTGACACAGGCTCTTTTTATGGCCCGAAGACATCTTCTGGTTGGCCGCCTACGCCCTTCTATATCCCTGGCGCGACCATTCGGCACGTACACACCCAGGCCTCTGTATCTGCCACATGGACCATTAACCACACATTGGGCGGATACCCCAGTGTAACGGTCGTGGATACTGCATCTACGGTTGTTTATGGTGAAGTATCATATATAAGCACAACGCAGGTACGAGTCGTTTTTTCGGCGCCGTTTTCCGGCTTTGCTTATCTCACGTAAGGGACAAGATCAATGGCACAGCGATTTTTAACAAATGTTGATCTGACTCAGAATCAGATCATCAATGCCAAATTTGAGGTTGTTGGCTCTGACCCTGGTAGCAATAACTTCGAAGGTCGGATGATCTATAACAGCACCGAGGACACCATTAAGGTGTACTCAGGTTCTGCGTGGCGAAAGATGATCCATGCGGTCTCTTCGTCTACGACTGCCCTTGTTTCTTCCGAATCCAATGGTTCGGTAAGCCTCTCGATTGCCGACGTAATTGCCGGCGGCGCTAGCGGCCTGATGACTGGCACTGACAAGTCGAAGTTGGATAATGCTACGGCTAGTAATACCAACTCAACACTCGTTATCCGTGATAGCAATGGTCGCTTCCAGGCAAGCGAACCCTCGGCTGATCTTGATGTAGCCAACAAGGCCTATGTCGATGCCGCCCGCTCAGGACTCGATGTCAAGGCATCTGTCAAGTATGCAACAAATGCTGCGCTGGCTGGCTTCACCCACAGTTCTGGAGTGCTGACGGCCACCGGCAATGGTGCATTCTCGATCGATGGCGCGGTGTTTACTTCCGGAGATAACGGAACTCGCGTTCTCGTCAAGAACGAAACATCGTCCAACGCCCCATACAACGGCATCTATGTTGTAACTGATGCCGGTAGTGCTGGAACCCCATGGGTACTGACTCGAGCCGCAGACGCTAACGCTGATGCCGAAGTTACAGCAGGCATGTTCGTTTTCGTCGAGCAGGGAACTGCTTGGGCAGACTCGGGCTGGGTCCTTACAACTGACGGAACAGTTTCCCTTGGGTCAACAAACCTCACTTTTGTTCAGTTCTCATCTGCCGGGCAAAGCATCGCCGGCAACGGCCTGACAAAGACTGGCAACACTATTGACGTTGTTGGAACATCAGATCGAATCTCGGTTAGTTCTGATGCCATTGACATTGCGTCCACCTATGTCGGTCAGTCGAGCATCACCACGCTAGGAACAATTACCACCGGTACATGGAACGGCACTGATGTTGCGGTCACCGCAGGTGGTACAGGCGCCTCCACGGCCGCTGATGCGCGCGCAAACCTCGCCGCGACCGCTGGGCATTCACTTGACGCTGAGCCTGTCCTGGCTCGTGTCGGTCATAAGACGATCGGGGATGGGTCGAACACCTCGTACACAATTACCCACAACTTCGGAACCCGTGACATAGTTGTGCAGGTATACGACACCAACGCTTCTCCGACCTACGAGACAGTGCATGTTGATGTGGTCCGCACAAATACAAACACGATTACCGTCAGTTTTGCATCCGCGCCAGCGAGCAACTCCTATAGAGTCGTAATCACTGGCTAACATAAGACCTTGAGGGGTCACTTACCTTGAGTCGAGGCTCAATTGGCTAACAAGTTTTTTACATCGATTAAGGCCCGGTTCTTTACAACCGCAGCCGATACTGCCGTTGATATCGGCGTAAAAGACGATGCCAATGCACGCCTTACAATCGATGCTGGCGGCAAGATTTCTTGGGGTGATGGCTCCGGTTCTGCTGACACAAACCTTTATCGCGACTCCGCAAACACGCTCAAGACCGACGATGCCTTCAAGGCTCCATCACTATTCGTCGACAATATCGAAGTTGATACAACTGGCGCCGTAACTGGCGATCTTATGGTGTTCAACGGCACCAAGTTCGGGCCCACAAATGCCAGCGCCGGCCCTGTGTACATTCCGGGCGGAGAGCCGATCGGACACACGGACAAAACACAGAGTGTTATTTCTTTTGATGAAGGCAACCGTAGATTCTCGATCGCCCCAGTGTCTGGCTCTTTTGAGGTCTGGTGTAAAGGCGTCAAGTTTACAAAAACCACTACGGAAACAATAGACATTCCTGACACCAGTGGTCTTTACTATATTCACTACGATAATACAGGTGAACTTTCCTACAGCACGACGTTTTTTGATTGGGAAAACGACACGCCTACAGCGTATGTTTACTGGAACGAAGTAGATAACAAGGCGTATTTCTTTGCCGACGAAAGACATGGAATTGTTCTTGACTGGGCAACACATGAGTATCTTCATAGAACCCGTGGTGCCGCAATTGCCAATGGATTTGGTGCCAACAACTACACCACAACTGGCGACGGCTCACTAGATGCTCATGCAAAGATTGATATTGCCGACGGAACCTTCTTTGATGAGGACCTCCAGGTAGACATCACGCACTCCGCATCCCCGACCGCAAATACGTGGCAACAGCGACTACAGGGTGGCGCTTACATTCCCGTTTTCTATCGTCTTAATAATCACTGGCGCACGGACACAGCGACACAGTTCCCAATGAAACAGGGGACATCTCTCGTTCAATACAATCTGAACACCGCAGGCACTTGGTCGACGACCGATATTAGCAACAACAAATTCGGTATCACATGGATCACCGCCACAAATAATCTTGGTAGCCCGATCATAGGCGTGCTGGGCCAGGCCGAATACAACAGTCAGGGTGAAGCCGAAGCGATCACATGGGAGCAGATGGACCTTGGTGGATTTCCTGTTGTTGAGTTTAGACCGCTCTATAAGATCATTTACCAAACAGCCAGCGCTTATGTAAATACACCAAACGCTCGCATCACGTCGGTTGTCGATAAGCGAGTAAGCATTCCTCTTGGTGGCGTTCCGGCAACACCAGTCTCTGACCATGGTTCGCTTACTGGTCTTTCTGATGACGACCATACTCAGTACCTGCTTGCTGACGGAACCCGCAATGCGTCATCCCTGACCGTGACTGGGGCATTGTCGTCGTCAACATTAACTGTCGACGGCATCGAAATTGATACCACCGGCGCAACGAGCGCGCAGGCTCTTGTCTATAACGGGACGAAGTTTGTGCCTACGACTGCAGTCGGTCCCCAGGGCGCTCAGGGGGCCCAAGGCCCACAAGGCGCTCAAGGTGCTACTGGTGCGCAAGGTGCGACCGGCCCTCAGGGTGATATTGGACCACAAGGCGCGACCGGCGCGCAAGGGGCAACAGGAGCACAGGGTCCTCAAGGCTCGACCGGAGCACAGGGCCCACAGGGACCTCAGGGCGATGTTGGTGCAACTGGCGCTCAAGGCCCTCAAGGGCCGCAAGGCGCTACGGGATCGCAGGGTCCACAAGGGCCACAAGGAGATGCCGGCCCCCAAGGAGCCACAGGAGCGCAAGGCGATACCGGACCACAGGGAGCCCAAGGCGCAACCGGACCACAGGGTCCGCAAGGTGATACTGGCGCTCAAGGCGCAACCGGCGCTCAGGGTGCTCAAGGTGCAACCGGCGCTCAAGGTGCGACAGGACCTCAGGGCGCTACTGGACCACAGGGCCCGCAGGGCGATACTGGACCACAAGGCCCGCAGGGAGCGCAAGGCGCTACTGGAGCAACAGGACCGCAGGGTCCACAAGGGGCGCAGGGAGATACTGGCCCTCAGGGTGCTACTGGCCCTCAGGGACCTCAGGGCGACATTGGTCCACAAGGATCAACCGGACCACAAGGCCCGCAGGGCGCACAGGGCTCAACCGGAGCACAGGGCTCAACTGGACCACAGGGTGCCACCGGCCCACAAGGAAATACCGGAGCGCAAGGTCCCCAGGGTCCTCAGGGTGATACCGGTCCTCAGGGTGCAACTGGCCCACAGGGTGCCCAGGGTGCCACCGGCCCTCAGGGGCCCCAAGGCGATACCGGAGCCCAGGGCGCAACTGGCGCTCAGGGGGCGCAAGGCGCGCAAGGCCCACAGGGAGCCAACGGGAACTTTGGTGGAGTCACGCTTGACTATACATTCGATACGAACACCAGTCAGACAGACCCTGGCACAGGAAAACTGAAGTTCAATAACTCTGACATTACTCTTGCCACAGAATTGGTTATTGATGACCAGGATGACAACGCAACAGACATTCAGTCTTACCTAAGAACTATTGACGACTCCTCGAGCACCATCAAGGGGCACTTCCGAATTACCAACAAGAATGATGCATCTGATTTTGCGTTGTTCACAATTTCCTCGACGACCGAAGAGTCTGGCTTCTTTACCGTTGCTTGCGCTCACCTCTCTGGATCGACGTCCTCTTTCTCTAATGGAGAAGATGTCCTTATCACTTTTGCGCGAACTGGTGATGCCGGCGCTACTGGCGCGCAGGGCGCGCAAGGACCACAGGGTGCAACAGGCTCACAGGGACCGCAAGGACCACAGGGCGACGTTGGCGCCCAAGGTGCGACTGGCCCCCAAGGTGCGACTGGTCCCCAAGGTGCAACTGGTCCACAAGGCGATACTGGAGCACAGGGTGCTACTGGAGCACAAGGAGCGACTGGTCCACAAGGAGATACGGGCCCGCAAGGAGCGCAGGGTTCTCAGGGTGCGACCGGAGCCCAGGGTACGATTGGCCCGCAAGGTGCTGCCGGCCCTCAAGGTGACATCGGACCTCAAGGCCCTCAAGGTACAACTGGTCCACAAGGTCCACAGGGCGCAACTGGTCCACAGGGCTCACAGGGCCCACAAGGCGCTACTGGGCCTGTTGCCGGTTCTGCTAATCAAGTCGTTTACAAGGACGGCTCAAACAACCCCGCTGGTAGTTCTTCATTCACATACGATGGAACAGACTTGTCTGTTGGCGGAAAGATTAAAGCCACCGCATCATCGGGCGATGAGGGCGGAGAACTATTCCTTGCCCAACCTCAAACAAACAACACCCTTAACGGTGGCATCACTATTGATGCGTACCAAAACAAAATTCGATTCTTTGAGCAGGGTGGTTCGGCAAGAGGTTTTTATATAGACATTACCCAGGGTGCTGGTGGTGCAGGAAGTGACCTTCTGGCTGGAGTACAGGGACCCCAAGGTGCAGCAGGGCCACAAGGGGCTACTGGGGCCCAAGGCGCTACCGGCCCTCAGGGAGCCACCGGCCCACAGGGAGCCACTGGCCCACAGGGC